>Ga0209309_10000103_pt1 | contig 116431 bp, 88 predicted proteins | sample COGITO_mtgs_1204_2_FD_184807 | JGI IMG/M metagenome (GOLD analysis project Ga0209309, IMG submission 184807) | Pelagic marine microbial communities from North Sea - COGITO_mtgs_120412 (SPAdes) (version 2) | ecosystem: Environmental > Aquatic > Marine > Epipelagic ... | reverse complement strand
TAACATTAAACTCATATTTTTTAAAGTAGATGACAAAGGCAATCGCTGGAATAGCAAGTAAATTCAATAAGTGAACTCCAATAGAAAGCCCAATCATATAGGCAATAAAAATAATCCAACGATTTGGGTTGCCTCTTTTTGCTCCAGCTTTGTCACTGTTGTAATGATCAACTTCAACTTCCCACTTTAATATTGCCCAAAACACAATGGCTGTAAAGAAAGAAGACATTGCATATACCTCTCCCTCAACTGCAGAGAACCAGAATGAATCTGTAAATGCATAAGCCAAGGCTCCTACAAATCCAGTTCCCATTATTGCAACAATATGGCCATTGTCAAGTAAGCTAGTTCCTTTCTTTGCTAGTTTTTTAGCAAACATGGTTAAACTCCAAAACATAAACAATACGGTAGCTGAACTAGATAATGCAGACATAATATTAACCATGAACGCCGCATTTTCAGGGCTTGAAAAGGCAGAGAATAACCTACCTAACATCATAAAGAAAGGCGCTCCCGGTGGGTGACCAACTTCTAGTTTATTAGCTGTAGTTATATATTCACCACAATCCCAAAGACTTGTAGTTTCTTCGGTGGTAAGTAAATAAACGATGGTCGCAATTAGAAAAACTACCCATCCGGTTATTATATTTATTTTTTTATAGCTCATTATAAATACTTTATTAGGGTGCGAATTTAAAAAAATTAATGCTTTAATAGGTGTAAAAATGAATCTACCCGTATTATTTAGCATTAATTAGTGTTTTATGTTAAAAAACAGAAAATTATTTGAGTTGAGTTTCTGTTAGTTTGTCCCGGTGTTTATAGGATGTTTGCGAGAATTCTGCAGCGCCCGGTAAATAATAAAGAGACCTTTCCCCCCTTGTTATGAATTTTGTACGTCTATATAATTGAAAGACAAACTTTCAACATTTAATTAAATTAAAAACGATGAAAAAAATTACTACTTTAATGATTGCTTTACTTGCTGGAATTACCAGTTGGGCACAATGCGATGCCACTTTTGGAATCTACAATGCTCCAGGCTCAATGGATGTAACTTTATATGCTGATTCTAATGCACAAACAGGAACTTGGGTCTATGATATGGGAGACAGTTCTGTTTTTTCTACTTCGGATGGTCATGTTAATTATACTTACGGTGCAAATGGCACTTATTTGATTTGTTGTACTTTTGATGGTTCAGGGGCTTGGGCAGGTTGTACAGTTACATATTGTGATTCTGTAACCATTGGAAATACACCCCCACCAACATGTAATTCAGAATTTTATTGGTGGCAAGATTATGATTCTTTAAACAATACATTTTCAAATGTTGTTTATTTAGTGAATATGGCTTCAGGAGGAGTTGCCCCATTTACTTATGCTTGGGATTTTGGCGACGGAAATACTTCTAATCAGCAATACCCAGTGCATAATTATAGTCAAGTTGGTAATTACGCTATTTGTCTGTCTATCTCGGATGCTAATGGATGTGCTGACACATATTGTGACACAATTTCTGTGGTAGTTAAATCAAGCGGTTTTACACTGAATGTGATAAGCGAAAGTCAAGTTGCGTCAGTTGGAATTGAACATGAAGAGGTAATTAGCTTTACATCTTTATACCCAAATCCAGTAAATGAGTCTGCAACATTAGAATTTAACGCTACTCAAAACACAAATGTTGATGTAACAATTATCGACATTTCTGGAAAGCAAGTAAATAACTTTTCTACGAATATTAATTCGGGAAATAATAAAATTGCAGTTGGAACTTCTGATTTAGCGAACGGATACTATATGTTGAATATCAGCTCTAAAGATGGTGGTTTGACAAAAACAATTCGATTTGCAAAGCAATAAGATGGCTTATATAGCTTAATTTTGAAAGAGTGAAATATAAACTACACTCGGGGATAATATTCTTGCGTGTAGTTTCATTTTTTTTTAGTGAAAGTAAGCGAAATATTAATAAAGCGAATAGTAAAACAAGACCGTAAAGCACAAATGGAGCTTTATCGAATTTGCTTTAGCCTACTAATGAGTGTTGCTTATCGATATAAAAAAAATGAAGAAGATGCGTCAGCTTTATCAAACGAAGCATTTTTGAAAATTCTAACAAACATTGAAAAATATAATTCCAATAGCCCTTTTGAATCTTGGATAAGAAGAATTGCTATTAATACAGCAATAGATGACTACCGAAAGAATAAAAAAAGAGAAGAGATGTTTGAAGCTGAGGATAATTTCGAAGGATTAGAGGAAGTTACTTACAATGAAGTTGATGATACAATTGAAGCGGAAGAGTTAAACAACATGATACTAGCACTTCCAAAAGCAACAAGGGTTGTTTTTAATTTATTTGCTGTAGATGGGTATTCTCACAAAGAAATAACGGAAGAATTGGGAATAGGATTAGAAACTTCAAAATGGCATATGAAGGAGGCTAGAAAAAGATTAAAAATCTTACTAATAAAAAGAGAAGAGTTAAATGGAGTCAAAAAATAACATAGATAAGTTATTTAAAGACAAACTGGGCAACAGGGAGTTTGACATCAAAGAAAGTTTTTTAACTGACCTTGAAGGGAGGTTGGATGCGCAAAAGCCAAAAAAGAAATTGTGGTGGATGTTTTTCTATTCACTCATAGCGTTAGTTGGAGTTTCGTTGTTTGCCTATTATTTAACTACCAATAATGTGAATGACACTATTGACTCTCAAATCTCCATGGAGGATAGTAAGCAAAATGTAGTTTCAAATAAGGTTAAAAATACGGAGATTGAAGGTGTAGAGACTGAATCTACAGAGAATATAGTTGATCTAGATACTAAAATACTCCAAGAAGAACAGCTAAAAATTGACACTTACACTGCCAAAGAAACTGCAACTGATAGAATTAATACAGAGCTTCAACAAGAAGTAAGTAAAGAGCTACCAGACAATACTAGTAATTATAAGTACGCGACAAAGAAAACAAAGGCTTTAAATAACAAGGAGGAACCATCTATCTCCAGAAACGGAGAGTCAAAAGCATCTTCGGTTAATAATTTAGAAAAGAATGTTACTGTAGCTTCCGATAGTCAAACTGAAGTCAAAGAAGAAACGGGGAATTCCATTATGCCTTCTGAAAAAGTTAACGAACCAGATCTAGCGGTAAAAGAGATGAATTCAAACAATACCAAAGCTTCAAATCGTGAAATTGAAATGGTTATCGAGAAAAATGAGCCCATCTCGTTAACTGAAAAAAACTTAACTGAGACAGAAAATGAAACTTTACTTCCAGTTGATTTAGATTCTGCGGACACAAATAGTGCGTCGGTAGTTTTAAAAGACAAAGACAAAGAGTTAGTGGCTTCAAACAAAGAATCTATTGAAGATTCAATAAGCATAAAAGAATATACGAGCACAGAATTAATCGCGTCAAAAGATTCAGTTGTGATAGATAAAGAAATTACGCAAATCGTTTCTGATACTGCTGTTCCGGATATATTGACAAATGAGAATCAAAATACAACGGGAGATTTAGATACAAACACAACCGAAAAGGAAATTATAAGCGAAAATGATGCTGTCCCGAATGAAGAAATAACAGATACCACAATCTTGGCTGTTGATTCTATTGTTATAGATAGTGTAGCGCTGGAAAAAGAAATTTCGGAGGAGTTTTCCGACACGTTGACTAAGGATGATTCTCTTGCAAATAAGGTGGTTTTAATTCCTGAAGATGCAACGTTTAAAAAATGGACCTTTTCCGTATTTGGAGGCCCGTCTCTGATAAATAAAAAGATAACTGGTGTCTCATCGGACGCTTACCTGGCAAAAAGAAATGATGAAGAAGCTAATATTGTATCAATGTCTTATGGGTTAAGAATGAATTATAATTTTAATGAAAAAATTAATTTTTCACTAGGGGCAAATAGTTTGACCTATGGAGAAGATGTTAATTATTCTACGATTTACGATACCCAGACAAGTATAAGTAGCGTTTCAAAAGATAGTTCTTATTTAGATTATATATACACCGCATATCAAGATTCTAATGGAGGGTGGGACACTATATTAACAACTATTGTTGTCGATACAACGTTTATGGTAGATACAACCATAATTAATATTAACGCAACTGATTATGCAGGAAAAAATAGATTTACCTATTTGCAAATCCCTATCATGTTTGGATATAAATTTACATTTAATAAGCTAAGTGTAAATGTAAGACTTGGCGGTTCTTATGGAATCTTGTTAAAGAATACGGGAAGTTATGTCGATAATAACGTAAGTAATATTGAACCTCCTAATCTTAGAAAAACCATGATTAATATGGTCGTTTCTACAACGATAGCTTACCAGCTGAAAAAGATGAATGTGTTTATAGAGCCTAAATTTCGATTGAATAGTGGGTCAATAATAACACATCCGGAATTCCAGCAACGTTACACTTCTATCGGCTGTAACTTCGGACTGTCATTTGATTTTTAAAGATTGCAGTGTATTTTATACATTTTTTTACTATCCATAGTTTGATTTTTAAAAAGGAGCTTTATATTTGCACCCTCTTAGAGAAAATTGTCCCATGGTGTAACTGGCAACACGTCTGTTTTTGGTACAGAAGAGTCCAGGTTCGAGCCCTGGTGGGACAACTAGAGAAATGACTAAACCTTTTGTTATTCAATTAGATAGCAAGAGGTTTTTTTGTGTCGTTGTCGGAATGGTTATCGGTTTTGTGATTAAAACTGCCTTACCCCACTTCCTTCTCCATTTAGATTTCTCATACTTCCAAGATGTAGGTCGAGAGAATAGGTAAATGAATAGTAGTTCAGAATAAACCTCTCTAATTTAACTTTCAAAGGTTTAATTTATATGTGTATATTTACAAGCAGAGCTAATTAATAGTACATGTAAATCAATGCTCTAATAAAATTATTTTATACTAAACTTCATACTATGGAATTTACTATTGCTGCAGCTCAGTCCAACTTCTTTGAAACTCCTTTTTTTATGTATTTAGTTGTATCCGTTCTTTCAATACTTCTTTTTTTAGCATTGAGAGGTTTTAATTGCTGGTATTGGAAAATAAATGAAAGGATAGCTTTACAACAAGAAACAAATGAACTTTTGAAAGAGTTGATAAAGGAGAACATACAAGTGGAATCTCCAAAAACAATACTTGAAGATGATTATGCTCGTCTGTTCATGATGGAAAACTAGAAGCGTTAAATGAGTGGGTGTTTATCAAGAGATTATTCAATAATGTTAATTCGAAAACTACTCTATTTACAATGGAAATGTTGAATAAACTGCGGATGAACATTTCTGGGCTGGAAATTCGATTCTCATTACTATAAAGGAAAGTTTACTTCTTTTTTCATACCTTTGCAAACCTTCTCAGGAAGGTTTTAATATTTAAACATGGCAGTAGAAGAGATTAGTTGTTCGTTTTGTGGACGTCAAAAAAAAGACGTAGATGTGTTGATTGCTGGTATCACGGGTCATATTTGTGATGCATGCATTGGACAAGCAAATTTAATTGTTCAAGATGAAGTTGTACAAAAGACTACAGGTGATTTAGAAAAATCTTTAACCTTACTTAAACCGTCTGAAATATTATCAAGTTTAAATGAATATGTAATTGGTCAGGATGAATCTAAAAAGGTGCTATCTGTAGCGGTGTATAATCATTACAAAAGATTACTGCAGAAGGACACGGACGATGATATTGAGATTGAAAAATCAAATGTCATTTTATGTGGAGAAACAGGTACGGGGAAAACACTTTTAGCTAAAACGATTGCTAAAATGTTGAATGTTCCATTTTGTATTGCTGATGCAACGGTATTAACAGAAGCTGGTTATGTAGGTGAAGACGTTGAGAGTATTTTATCGCGCTTACTCCAAGCTGCAGATTACGATGTAAAATCTGCTGAACGGGGTATTGTTTTTATAGATGAGATAGATAAAGTTGCGCGTAAAAGTGATAATCCCTCAATCACAAGAGATGTTTCTGGAGAAGGAGTTCAACAAGCAATGTTAAAGCTGTTGGAAGGTTCTGTTGTTGGTGTTCCGCCACAAGGAGGAAGAAAACATCCAGAGCAAAAAATGACGCAAATTGACACGAAAAACATTTTATTTATTTGCGGTGGTGCATTTGATGGTATCCAAAAAATAATTGAAAGAAGAGTCAAAACACAGTCTATTGGATTTGGTGCGGGAGCAGAACTTGCAGAAATTAAAGAAAATATTCTGTCTTATGTCAACCAACTAGACATTAAAACTTATGGGCTTATTCCTGAGTTAATTGGGCGCTTCCCTGTTTTAACATATTTAAACCCCCTAGACAAGGAAACATTGATTTCTATTTTAACAGAACCTAAAAACTCTTTAATAAAACAATACTGTAAACTTTTTGAGTTTGATGGCATTGAACTTATTGTGCATAATGAAGTATTGGAGTTTATTGTTGACAAAGCTATGGAGCTTAAATTGGGTGCCAGAGGACTTCGTTCTATATGCGAAGCTATCCTAACAGATGCAATGTTTAACGCACCTTCAATGGATTTGAAAAAGCTGGATATTACACTTGATTATGCAAAAGAACAATTTGGTAATTCAAAGGTTAGTAAGTTGAAAGTTGCCTAATAAACTTAGACTTTCTTTGTGTACTCAACAATGATGAAATCGTGCGTGTTTTTTTTATCTTTTTGATGCTCCATTAAAACTCTTAAATTCCAATCTTCTTTTTTGAACTGAGGGAAAAAAGTGTCTCCTTCGAATTCTTGATCAATATGTGTGATATACATTTTATCAACCATATTCATTTCTAAAGCTTCTTTATAAATTTGACCTCCACCAATTATAAAGCATTCTTTATCACCATTTTCTTGCGCAGCCTTAATTCCTTCTTGTATAGAGCTAACAACAACACAGTCTGGCGCTTTAAAATCTGTATTTCTGGTAACAACGACATTCGTTCTGTTTTTTAATGGGCGGTATTTTTCAGGGATAGAGTCATAGTTTCTCCGTCCCATAATAACATAATGATTCAAAGTAGAATCCATAAAGAATTTCATGTCTTTTGGTAAATGCCAAACCAAGTCGTTGTTTTTTCCAATAACATTATCGTGCGCAATTGCAACTATAATTGAGACCTTCATCCTAAAACCTTAAATAGAAACTGCAGCTTTAATATGCGCTTGCGGTTCGTAATTTATTAATTCAAAATCTTCGAATTTAAAGTCAAAAATGTCTTTAACTTCAGTGTTGATTTTCATTGTTGGCAATATCCCGGGAGTTCTTGTAATCTGAAGCTGAGCTTGTTCAATGTGGTCATTATACAAATGAACATCGCCGAAAGTATGTATAAAATCTCCTACTTCTAAATTGCAAACTTGCGCCATCATCATTGTGAACAAAGCATAAGAGGCAATATTGAAAGGGACTCCTAAAAAGGTATCTGCACTACGCTGATATAATTGGCAAGAGAGCTTACCGTTCGTTACATAAAATTGAAAAAATGCATGACACGGAGGTAAGGCAGCTTTACCGTTTGCTACATTTTCCGTAAATGAAACCGATGTATCAGGCATTACACTTGGGTTCCATGCTGACACCATCATTCTTCTACTATTTGGATTGTTTTTAATGGTGTCTACAACTTCTTTAATCTGATCGATACCGTCACTATTCCAATTTCTCCATTGATGACCATATACAGGGCCTAAATCTCCATTTTCATCAGCCCACGAATCCCAAATTTTTACATTATGGTCTTTTAAATATTGGATATTGGTATCACCGCTTAACAACCAGAGGAGTTCATGAATGATTGACTTTAAGTGTAACTTTTTAGTTGTCAATACAGGAAACCCTTCTGCTAAATCAAAACGCATCTGGTAACCAAAACAACTGATTGTGCCAGTTCCGGTTCTATCACCCTTTTGATCTCCGTTTTCTAAAATATGGTCTAATAAATCAAGGTATTGTTGCATGGTGTGAATTTTGAATAGCAAAAATAATTAAATACTTCCGTAGCTGAAAACGAGGTTAATAAGTTGATTTGAAATGTTAATAAGATCGTTAGATTAAATGTGTTACAGTGTCATTCCTACAATAACTGCAGTCATTAAACAAGCAACAGTGCCGCCAATTAATGCTCTAATCCCTAATTTAGACAATAATCCCTTTCGAGTAGGAGCTAGTGCACCTATTCCACCTATTTGAATTCCAATAGAAGCAAAATTAGCAAATCCACATAACATGTATGTGCTCATAATAACTGACTTCTGAGAGATCATCCCAGCATCTTTCATTTCTCCAAGTCTAGGATACGCCACAAATTCATTTAATACAGTTTTAGTTCCGAGTAATTCTCCAACATAGATAGAATCAGTCCAGTCAATACCTATCATCCATACAACCGGACGGCAAGCATAACCCAAAATAAATTCAAACGATAGAGCTCCATAGGCAGTATTTTCAGCGATAGTAGCATTTAGCCCTCCTATAGTACCGATTTTCCCTAATATCCCATTCGCTAATGCCATTAAAGCTATAAAGACTAATAACATTGCTCCAACATTTACAGCTAACTTTAAACCATCTGTTGTTCCGTTGGAAATTGCTTCCAAAGCATTGGTTCCAATTTTCTCTTTTGAAATGGTTAAATCTTCGTTGATTTTTTCTGTTTCAGGAACTAATATTTTAGCAGCTATTATTGCTGCAGGGGCAGAAATAATAGAAGCCGTTAATAAATGTTTCGCGAAAAATGCTTGTTCTACGGGGTCATCTCCTCCGAGGAAATTAACGTAAGCAGCCAATACCCCTCCAGCAATTGTTGCCATTCCACCAGTCATTAGGCACATAATTTCTGACTTGGTCATTCCTGTCAAATAAGGCTTAACTAGCAAAGGCGCTTCTGTTTGTCCTAAAAAAACGTTTCCTGCAGCAGCTAGGCTTTCTGCGCCGGATAGGCGCATAAATTTTTTCATAATCCAAGCAAAAGTATAAACTATTTTCTGAACGAGCCCCCAGTAATAGAATAGGCTAACCAATGCAGAAAAGAAAATAATTGTTGGCAATACCTTAATTGCAAAAGTTAACAATGGCGCTTGAACTTTGCCGATTCCTAGCTGTCCAAATAAGAAATCAGTTCCAATGTCGGTTTTTGCAATAACCCACACAAAAGCTTTACTTATATAGTCAAATCCAGTTTCAACAAAAGGAACTTGCAAAACTAAAAAAGCAATTATTAATTGCAGTGCAAGTCCTTTTCCAACCAACGCCCAATTAACGGCCTTTCTGTTTGCGCTAAACAACCAAGCAATAACGATTAAGAATGCCATTCCCAACATCCCTCTAAGTATAGAAAGGTATGAATAGGGTTCCATTTTAGGCTTAGCTGAATTATCTCTGATAAAACATGAAGACATTCCAACTGTTCCTAGTATCAAGGTGTCTCCCTCAAGGTAATCGATAGACATCGTTTGATTCGCATATTTTTGTTCTAGGTTTCCATTTTCATCTTTCAGTATTTGTTGACCTCCTGAAAAATAAACGACTTTCCGTTTATTGGAATCTAGAAAGACAACTGTAGAATCAATTCGAATTTTACTTTTTGAAACAAACGGAGTAAACGTTATAAGCGAATCTTTTGCCTTAATTCTCCAGGACCCGTTGGTGGTGTCTTGCAGTCCGTCAATAATATTACTTCTAAATGATCCAATTTTTACATCAAAGTCAATAAAGTACTCGGCGGAATCAAAGGGTACGTAATTTCCATCACCATATCGATTAATGCCCAGGCTCCATTTTCCTGACAACTTTTCTTTAAGAGATAATTCGGCAGGAGCTTTTTTTGAACAAGAAGAGATTAACCCCGCCAGAAGTACAAATAAAAGTATATGCTTTAGTGTTTTCAAATTAAAGGAATCTCTTAGTTTGAATTACGTCTCTTGATTTCATCTCGAATTTTAGACGCTTGTTCATAGTCTTCATTTTCTATGGCTTCTTGCATTTTTTGTTCAAGGTCGTCTAATGTAAAAGTTTCCACAGGATCTTTGGTCAATTCATCCAAATCGACATCGTCTTCCACAAATGCATTGTCTTCATCGTCTTCATCGTCCAATACAATACCAGCTGAACCAAGAACAAACTCATACGTAAAAATATTACACGCAAATCTAACCGCTAAAGCAATGGCGTCAGATGTTCTGGAATCTATTTCTATTTCTTTGCCATCTTTTTCGCAAATTAATTTTGCAAAGAAAATCCCTTCAACTAAGTTGTAAATAATAACTTCTTGGATGTGAATGTCGAATTCATCCGCAAAATTCTTAAATAAATCATGTGTTAGTGGTCTGCTTGGAGTCATTTGCTCTAACTCTATAGCAATCGCTTGAGCTTCAAAACCTCCAATAATAATCGGAAGCCTTCTTTTACCTGAAGACTCCCCTAATACCAGTGCATAAGCACCAGATTGTGTTTGACTGTAGGATAGACCTACTATATCCAATTTAATTTTCTCCATACCCTCAATCACCAGTATTTTGGTCCTCTATCTGTTCTAGTACGAAAATAATTAAATTAAACCCCTTATTCAAACATCCGTTAAATTGTTTTTAAAAATGTGATAAACACTTTTTGATCTTTGATAAAGATAGGAGAACAAAAAACCTCGAACATTACTGCTCGAGGTTTTTAATTCAAATGTTACTTAAATACTAGTTCTGAGAAGCTTTAAAAGCTTTCATTGCCTCATTTAATTTTGGCAATACTTCAAAAGCATCACCAACGACGCCGTAATCTGCTGCTTTAAAGAATGGAGCTTCACTATCTGTATTGATAACAACAATCGTTTTACTACCATTTACTCCTGCTAAATGTTGGATTGCTCCAGATATCCCAGCAGCAATGTATAAGTTCGGACGAATTGCTATACCTGTTTGCCCAACATGCTCGTGGTGAGGTCTCCAGCCAATATCGGCTACTGGACGAGAACAAGCTGTTGCAGCACCTAAAGTAGTTGCTAAATCTTCTACCATTCCCCAATTTTCTGGTCCTTTCAAACCTCTTCCTGCAGAAACAACTAATTCAGCTTCCGGTAAAAGAACTCCTTCTCCTTGCGTTTTCATTTCTTTAACGGTAATTCCTGCAGCTCCTAATTCTGGATTAAATTCTGCAACTTCTGCACTTCCTCCAGTAGATTCTGGTGGAATTGAGTTAGGCAATAAAGAAATTACTTTCTTGGATGAGTTAACAGAAACATTCGCAAAAGCTTTCCCTGAAAACACATTTGTTTTAACTACAAATCCGCTTGATGTGTCTGGAAGTGCAATCGCTCCAGAAACATGACCAGCTTCCAAGTTAGCTGCAACTCTTGGCGCAACAGCCTTTCCTAATTGATCTTGTGACACGATTATTACATCACTACTACAGTCATTTGCTGCCGCAGCAATTAACTTAGTCAATTGTTGATCGTTTCCTTCGCTCAAGCTTCTACAAACCAAAATTTTGGTTGCACCATTATCTCCTAAAGATGCTAAAGCTGCAGCATCAGCATCTCCAAAAGTAATTACTGTTGTAGTTCCTATTTTACTTCCGTAAGTAACTGCTTCCTTTGCAGCCTTGGAAATTTTCCCTTTTGTTTCTATAAATACTAGTACTGACATATCTTATATAACTTTTGCTTCGTTGTGTAATAATTCTACTAATTCGGTCATGTTATCAGCATCAATGTATTTACATTCTGATTTTGCTGGTGGCATACTATAAGAAACGATGCTGGTTAATTCAGCTGTTTCAATAGCAGGAATTACGTTTAATGCTTTTGTTCTAGCAGCCATAATTCCTCTCATATTTGGAATCCTTTGTTCTGCCATTCCTTTTGCTGCACTTAACACAAATGGGGTATTTACTTCTAAAACTTCTGCTCCACCTGGGACATCTCTTTCTAATGTGGCTGTATTTCCAGAAACCTCCAATTTTTGGGCTAAAGACACGAAAGGTTGGTCTAACATTTCAGCAACCATACTTCCAATTTGGGCACCATTATAATTGATTGTTTCTTTTCCTGTTAGAACGATGTCAAAACTATTTGCTTTTGCATACTCCGCAATTTGTTTTGCAACGAAATAAGGGTCTTTTGCTTCTGCATCAACTCTTACAGCATCTGTAGCTCCAATAGCTAATGCTTTTCTTATTGTTGGATCATCTGCAGCGGTTCCAACGGTAATTGTTGTAACTGTACCTCCATTTGCTTCTGTTAACTCTAGCGCACGAACCAACGCATACCACTCATCGTATGGATTTACAATGTATTGCACACCATTTTCATCAAACTTGGTGTCACTATCCGTGAAGGCAATTTTTGATGTTGTGTCTGGTGCTTTACTAATACAAACTAATAACTTCATATGTTATATTTTACTTGTTTTTAATCTTTGTTGTTCCAAGAATAAATAGGATTTGCAAATGTAACTAAATCCACTTCTTGAGAGCTCAAATCTACACAATTATTTGTTATGCTTGCATACCTTTTACTGTTTTATTATGAATCCAAAATAGGAATCCAATAATTTTTATTGATTACATAATGATTTTACACGTTTTAAATCTATTTTTGTTTTGCTAAAATTTGAAAACAGATGAAAACAATACAATTTAGAGAAGCCTTAGGAGAAGCAATGAGCGAAGAAATGCGTAGAGATAAAAACGTATTTTTAATGGGAGAGGAAGTAGCGGAATACAATGGTGCTTACAAAGTTTCTCAAGGGATGTTGGAAGAGTTTGGACCAGAAAGAATAATAGACACACCCATAGCTGAACTAGGTTTTGCTGGAATAGCTGTTGGAGCTTCAATGAACGGTTTAAGACCAATAGTTGAGTTTATGACTTGGAATTTTGCAATTCTTGCAGCAGATCAAATTATAAATAGTGCCGCAAAAATGTTGCAAATGAGTGGTGGTCAATTTAATTGTCCAATCGTATTTAGAGGTGGAAATGGAACAGCTGGTCAATTGGCAGCAACGCACTCGCAAGCATTCGAATCTTTTTATGCTAATGTGCCTGGTTTAAAAGTATGCACACCTTCTAATCCATACGACGCCAAGGGTTTAATGAAGTCTGCAATTAGAGATGATAATCCTGTGTTGATTTTGGAGTCAGAAAAAATGTATGGCGATAAAGGAGAGGTTCCTGAAACGGAATATTTAATTCCAATTGGAAAAGCCGATATTAAAAGAAAAGGAAAAGATGTTACCATAGTTACTTTTGGAAAGATTATAAAATTAGCACAAGAAACTGCTGATATATTGGCTAAGGAAGGAATCGATTGTGAAATTATTGATTTAAGAACAATCAGACCGTTGGATTATGCTACTGTTGTAGAATCTGTTAAAAGAACTGGACGTTGTGTCATATTAGAAGAAAGTCATCCGCTTGGATCTATCTCAAGTGAAATAGCTTATCACCTCCAACGTTATGCATTTGACTATTTAGATGCCCCGGTGCAAAGAGTTACACAAAGTGACACACCTTTCCCATTTGCTAAGCCGCTTATGGCAGAAGCTTTGCCAAATGTTAAACGATTGGTGAATGCAATAAAGGATACTATGTATGTCAGTTAAATTGTTGAATCCCTTGATTTTTATTGGAGCGTATTTTTTTACTTAAAGTACTTGGAGAAAATGGAAAAGCAAGATTTAGGTAATACAATGAAAAAAGCTTCCATTTTGGAGGCTTTTTTTGTTTTAGAAAGACTTATATTTACTTCAATAACCATGAATTATGGCAAGAAAAACCAAGATAAAATGAAAAAAATTAAATTATCATCGATAGCTTTTCTAACACTGTTAATAAACCTATATGTGTGTGCGCAAAACATTCAAATATCTAGTATAGGAAACCCAACAGAACCTTCTATTATGATGGATCCGAATAATCCAAACATTCTCGTTGCTGGCTCTAACTTAAATTATTATTATACATCAAGTGATGGAGGAACAAACTGGAATGTTAATGTTTTAACTTCCAGTTATGGTGTTTGGGGAGATCCTGTAATAGATATAGATACGCTAGGGCATTTTTACTTCACACATTTAGCAAATATGCCTGGAGGTAATTGGATAGATAGAATAGTCTGTCAAAAATCTACGAATGGAGGGATTTCATGGTCTGATGGATCATTCACTGGATTAAATGGAGCAAAAGCGCAAGACAAGCAATGGACCATTGTTGACAGGAGCAACAATAACATTTATATGACATGGACGGAATTTGATCAATATGGCAGTTCTGCTTCTTCAGATAGTAGTAGGATATTATTTTCAAAATCCATGGACCAGGGAAATTCCTGGTCTGCACCTATAAAAATTAATCAGATTAGTGGAGACTGCATCGACGAAGATAACACTGTAGAAGGTGCGACACCAGCTATAGGAACATCTGGCGAAATATATGTTTCTTGGGCTGGTCCAAATGGGATTGTATTCAATCGATCCTTGGATCAAGGAAATACTTGGCTTGCCCAAGAAATTTTAGTAGACCCAATGCCCGGAGGCTGGGACTTTGATATCCCCGGCTTGGATAGGGCTAATGGACTTCCAATTACCAAATGTGACCTAAGTGGAGGTCCAAATCATGGAACGATTTACATCAACTGGTCCGACCAAAGAAATGGTTCCACGGACACAGACATCTGGTTAACTAAATCAAGCAATGGCGGCAATACTTGGTCTACTCCGGTTAAGGTAAATACTGATAATTCGAATAAACATCAATTTTTTACCTGGATGGATATTGACCAAACCAATGGGCATTTGTATTTTATATTTTATGACAGAAGAGCCTATCTGGATAACCAAACTGATGTTTATATGGCGGTTTCATCTGATGGAGGAAGCACTTATGAAAATCGCAAAATAAGTGACAATTCATTTACTCCTACACCTGGGGTGTTTTTTGGAGATTATAATAATATAGTAGCTCACAACGATATTGTACGACCAATATGGACGAGACACAACGGTGGACAATTGAGTATTTGGACGGATGTAACGCCTATAGGTGAAACCCTGGGTCTTCCTCATGAATCCCTGGAAGATAACACTATCGAAACGAATGTATTCCCTAACCCTACGAACAACTTGAATTATATTTCATTTAAACTGCATAAGTTATCAAAAGTTCAAATTGAACTTATAGATAGCAGCGGCAAATTAATAGTAGAGCTAACGAATAAAAAAATGGATTATGGAAAACACATTATTCCTATTGATATGTCGACCTTGAATTTATCTCCGGGAACCTATTACTATAAGCTAGCAATAAATGAAGAAACCGAAATATTAAAAGCTATTCTTATTAAGTAACAAATTCTAAACCAAAAGAGGGTAAGAAACGAGAGTAGTACATTGATGAAATTCCAACTTTGTTTTCAAAAAGACAGATCCGAAGATAACTTTTGGTTATTATTCTCTTAAATTCGGGTAATAATTGAATTTATGAAAAAAACACTCTTCCTATTACTGCTAGTACTTCTCTTTTCAAGCAACGGCAGCTCACAACAGAATGATACTGCTAATTATCCATATTGGATTGAAATGATGCAAGATCCTAGTGCTAATTTCTTTCAAACCCAAAGAGCTTTTGAGCTTTTCTGGGAAAATAAACCAGTAACACCTGGATGCGGATACAAGCCATTTAAAAGGTGGGAATACCGAATGTCGCAAATAGTTGATGAAAACGGTTACAAGCCTAATCCATCGGAGACATTTTACACCTTAAAAAATTATTCACCCATAAAGTCAGTTAGTGGTAATTGGACCCCACTTGGCCCCAACTTTAATCAAACGACTACCTATGGTGAAATCCCAGGAGTTGGCAGATTGAATACCGTTGCGTTTCATCCTACGGATCCAAATACAATTTATGCAGGAGCACCCGCAGGAGGATTGTGGATCAGTAATGACAATGGAGTTACTTGGAATAGTTCTACCGATGACTTGCCAACTCTCGGAGTATCTTCTATTTTGATTGACCCTATTAATCCAAATATAGTATACATTGGAACCGGCGACAAGGATGCGAGTGATGCTCCCGGCCTTGGAGTTTTTAAAAGTATTGATGGTGGAATTTCTTTCAATCAGATAAATACTGGAATGGGAGATCGAACGGTTAATGAAATGCGAATGCATCCTGATAGTAACGAGGTTTTATATGCTTGTACTTCGGGAGGTTTTTTTAGATCTGGAGATGCTGGTTTAATTTGGACACAAACAACCATATCTCCTACTGAATATACGGATATGGAAATTAAACCTGGTGATCCGAGCACAATATACGCCGTTCGAAAAAACAGATTAGACATTTCAACAGATGGAGGTTTGTCTTTTTCATCTACTTTTGGGTACCCAATTAAAAATAGAATGCTTATTGAGGTAAGTGAAGATGACCCCAATAGATTGTATTTACTTGTTACCAATCTATATGATTTTGATTCATTCTGGAGGTCAGACGATTCTGGACAGTCATTTTATGAAGTTTCTAATTCACCCAATATTATGGGTAGAACAACTGATGGTTCTGACATAGGTGTTGGTCAATCTTGGTATGATCTTGCATTGGAGGTAGACCCAGAAAATGCTGATATAGTATATGCTGGTGGAATAAACGTTTTTAAATCTATAGATGGTGGTAATAGTTGGACTTATAATAGTAATGGCGTTCATGTAGACATGCACTATTTAAGATTTTCACCGCATACGCATGAATTATATTTAGCAAATGATGGTGGATTGTACAGAAGTAATTCTGCGAATTCTGCTTGGGAAGATATTTCTCAAAACATGGTAATCGGCCAGATTTATAAAATTGGGCAAAGTGCTACGAATGTCAATAAATGCCTTACTGGCTTCCAAGATAATGGAACTAGTCTTTTCGATGGAATTGGCTGGGGAAGAGTTTTAGGGGGTGATGGAATGGAGTGCATGTATGATCCGATTGATGAAAATTATGCTTATGCTTCTATTTACTATGCTTTAATTTACCGCTCTGTTAATGGATCTGGATTTCAAAAAATATGTGGTTTAAACACAAATAATGTTGACGAAGAAGGCGCTTGGGTTACTCCTTATTGTATTGGTGAACACAATAATGGCGTTATGTATGCTGGACTAAAGAGTATGTGGAGGACAACAAGATTGAAAGAAGCCGATAAAGACAGTGTTCTTTTCGAAAATATTTCTCCTGCCGGAATTGGCAATACATCAAATAACTGTGATGTAATTGAACACTCTTCCGCTGATTCGAATCTTCTTTATGTTACAAAGGGTTTTAGTCTTTATAGATCACAGAATTGTAATGACCCAGCTGCAAGTGTAACTTGGAATACACTTAGTCCTGGTACTATAGGGGGGAATATTAACGATATGGAAACCAATCCATTGGATACGAACGTTATATGGCTTGCAAAAGGTAACGGAGTAATAAGGTCAGACGACCGAGGCCTTACATGGGTAGACATTTCGGGAAACTTACCGGGTATCCCTGTTACCTGTATTGTTTTGGATAATATGAGTAATGAAGGTCTCTATGTTGGTACATATGCAGGGGTCTATTATAAAGATTCCACCATGTCTAATTGGGTGTTTTTTGGCACTGGTTTACCGGTTAATTCTGAGCTTTCGGAATTAAATATTTATTACGGTTCTGGTGGCGCTGAAAAAAGATTAAGAGCTTCCACTTATGGCAGAGGATTGTGGGAATCTGACCTATATGATACAATCACTACTTATTTTCCAAGTTTACCGTTAATTTCTTTTCAAAACGACAACCCAAAATTAGAAGTATATGAGAATTTCATCTTAAATATTAATTTTTATAAAAATTTAGCAAATGTACCCGTTTCAGGTTTTGACCTTTCTGATATAGCAATAACTAACGGAACGCTCAACTCATTAACTGGAGGTCCTATTGACTATGAACTAGATATTACACCCACAGCACCGGGAATTATAACAATTGATATCCCCGCGGATATTGCAAAGGATAACGATTCCATTTTCAACGCAATGGCTTCTACGTTTTTGGTCAATTATTCTGAAGACATTCCAAACCTTGGATATACTGGTCCTGGAGGAGTTGGTGGGGAAACTGAAATTGCTATTTGGCTAAGTGGTGATAATGAATTTAGCTACCAAGGCAATGCAATTACTGCGGATGGTGCTATTATAGACAAGTGGTTGGATAGGAGTGCATTTAATATAAATACTATTCAAACTATTGACTCAATGCAACCAATGTTGAGAACCGGAATAAATGGAATCGCTGGTATTAATGCAATTGAATTTCAATCAGATACATCTGGTTTTGGAACTTGGATAAAAGCAGAGAATGTTATACCTGGAAAAAACTTTGGAGTTTTCACTATTGCTGAGTCTGCTTCGGAGTTTTATAACGACTATGGATGGATTGCAAGTTCCAGAGACGATAATGGGTTTATTATTCATCCAAATAAAGGCGATAAGAGATGGTATCCGCATATTAAAAATAATACCGGTGATGGAACAAATGGAGCAACAAAATCATTTAACGATATTGCAATACCTCATCTTTATGGTTTTGCATTTTGTCAAAATGATATCACAAGCTATATACATGTAATTTCTGATGGAGAAGATGATGAAGAAGGGAAATCAGGATTTGATGATAGAGAAAACACGGGAAGCATTAATATTCAATTAGGGCAGGACAGATCAGATAGGTGGGGAGATGGAAAGTTAGCTGAGCACTTTATTTATAATGAAGTGCTTGGGAAGACTCATGTAAATATAATTCGAAATTATTTAGGAGCTAAATATCAAATTGACTTGGGAAGCAATGATATGTATTTACATGATCATACCTATAGATTTAATCTTGGTGGAATTGGAAGAGAGAACCAATTTGATTTACATCAAGATGCTCAGGGAACTGGAATAGTAAGAGTAAACAATCCCGCTTCATTTGACGATGGAGATTACTTTATGTGGGCAGATAACAACGAAAGCCACAGTAATTGGATACCCAATGTATCGCCATTTGAAACAAAGATGATTAGTAGAAAATGGCAAGTGGAAGAGGTTGGAACAATTGAAAGTGTGGATGTTAGGATTGCGTTAGAAATGCTTCCAGAAAATGATTTGGAATATGTTCTTCTCATTTCGACACAACCTGATTTTGCAAAAAATAATAAGGCTTACAAAATGATATTAGTAGATGACACGTTGACTTCTACAATTGACTTTTCCGATGATGCATACTTTACTATTATCTCAGCTAATGACTTGCAAATACAATTGATAAATGAGGGTTACTCGTCATTAACGCTTACTATTTATCCTAGTTTTTCTTCTGGAGAATTCCAAGTTGTGATTAGCGATGAAAATAGTTTAGACGGGGAATTAACCATATTTAATGTAGTAGGTCAATTAATGGAGAAAATGGATATTACAGGAGCAAATACTATTTATCAATCATTTAACAACTTAGCTTCAGGAGAATATATTGTGCGGTACAAAGATGCCAACAACAGCATTAAGCAACGCTTGATAATCGCAAAATAAGTATTCCCAATGGGGCAAGGCAAAAAAGAATGGATCTCTAACTTACGTGTTGTTGCAACCCTATGTGTTGTCTTGTTGCATGTAGCCTCTTCAGTCTTATACAAGTATAACCAAGTGCCAAACTCCCACTGGTGGGTCGGGAACGTTTACGATTCATTTGCACGTTTTTCAGTTCCATTGTTTTTAATGATAACAGGAGCTTTATTGTTAGGGAAACATTATTCATACCCTGTTTTTCTTAAACGAAAAGTTATAAGAATCATTTTGCCATTTGCCTTTTGGACAGCTATTTATATCATTTATAATTTTATTGAACCTCCACAATTTAATGGAAAATTAGAATCACAGTCAAATTTTTCGTGGATTCTTCAACAATTAAAGGATGGAAGTTCCTACCATCTGTGGTATGTATATATGCTTTTAGGAATATACATTGTTATTCCATTGGTAGCCAAATCATTAGTTGAGGTTAGAAAGTTATATTTAGAGTTATTTTTAATATTATGGGTGCTGTTTATCATCTTTTCAACATCCCACAATTCACAAAGTAATTTTGAATGGAATCTTTGGTATTACTTTGGTTATTTAGGCTACGTTGTTTTAGGCTATTATTTATCTACCATAAATACGAAGCATAAAACTGCCTCTACTTTGGCTGGATTTACTTTTCTAATTGGTTTGTTTATCACAGCCTATGGTACTTATTTCTACACAGATATTGATGGAGCTTTTCACAAATTATATTACTCTTATTTAACTCCGAATGTTCTACTAATGACGGCTAGTATTTTTGTCTTAATGAAAAATGTAAATATTAACTTGTCGGGAGTATTAAAGAAACCTCGAGACCTAATTGACAAATACAGTTATGGAATATACCTATCCCATATTCTAGTTTTAAACTATTTAATTATGTATGGTGTTGATTGGGATTTAATTCATCCATTAATTGGAATTCCTTTAACTACAATAATCACGCTTATTGTATCGATAGCGATTGTTTATTTGATTCGTAAAATTCCTTTTGGAAAGTATATTTCTGGTTGATTAAAAAGCGGTAATTAATAGATCTAAATCTTTGTAAGGGAGATTATAAGTTTCACCCAAGTAAGAAGAAGTTAATGTTCCATTATAGATATATACACCATGCCTGAATCCCTTATCGGTTCTAATTAATTTTTCGCATCCACCACCATCTGCTATTTCTAGAACCAGAGGAGAAAAAATATTACTCAAAGCATAAGATGCAGTACGAGAGACTCTTGATGCAATATTGGGAACACAATAGTGCGTAACACCATGTTTTTCATAGGTAGGTCGTTCATGAGTTGTAACATTAGAGGTAGCAAAACACCCGCCTTGATCAATAGCCACATCGACAATAACAGCTCCATCTTTCATTCCTTCAATCATTGGCTCTGAAACCACACAAGGAGTTCTGCCATGTGGAGCTCTTAAAGCTCCAATCGCTACATCCGCTCTTTTTAAGGCTTTCTCCAATACTTTTGGTTGAATCACTGAGGTGAAAACTTTCTGCCCTAAATCCTGTTGAAGCCTTCTTAGTTTATATACCGAATTGTCAAATATTTTCACCGAAGCACCCATTGCTAAAGCCGTTTTTGCAGCAAATTGACCAACAGTGCCAGCACCAATAATAACAACCTCTGTTGGAGTAATGCCTGCAACTCCGCCAAACATTAATCCCTTACCTCCGTTTACATTACACATTAATTCTCCGGCAATCAAAATAGATGTTGTGCCTGCTATTTCTCCCATTGACCTTACTATAGGAAATATTTGTGCTTCATCTTTAATATAATCCCAAGCAATTGCTGTAATTTTCTTTTTCATCAAGCCGCGCAAAGTGTTTTCTGGCTGAACTGTAAGTTGCAGTGCAGAAAACAAGGTTTGCTTGTACTTCATCATCTCAATTTCTTTAGGTGATGGAGGGGTTACTTTTAGTATAATATCTGCTTGATATACTGCCTCAGGTGATAGAACAATTTCTGCACCTGCCTCGCTATAATCTTGATCGGAAAAATTTGCATGTTCTCCTGCATTTGTCTCTACTACAACGCGATGACCGTTGGCTACAATCTGACCTGCAGCTTCTGGCACTAGGGCAACTCGATGCTCTTGAAACTCCGTTTCTCGGGGAATACCAATATATAAACTTGATTTTTTACGACCTACCTCCAACATTTCTTCTTGGGGCATTAATGAAGCTTCGTAGGCTAATGATTTAAGAGCGTCTCCAGAGGAAGTCATGTTGTTAAAGTGATTTTGCGGCGGTTAGTATCAATTATTTCAATTGACACTTTTACGCAGTTGTCAGGTAAAAGTTTCGGGATTTTACTTGCCCATTCAACGAAGCATATATTACCACTGTAAAGCTGTTCGTCTAATCCGCTGTCCATAGCTTCTTCTTCATTTTTAATACGGTAAAAATCAAAGTGGTTTATTTCTCCATATTGCTCAGAGAAGTATGTATTTACTATTCCATAAGTAGGGCTAGAAACCGCATCTTCAACATTTAGCACCTTACAGATCTCACCAATTAGCGTAGTTTTACCAGCACCCATTTCCCCATCAATAATAAAGACTTGATTAGCGGTACATAGTTTTGATATAGCTTTTGCTACTGTGTAGAGGTCTGATTGATTATCTATTGAAAAAGTTTCCAAATTGGACTATTTCTTTTTTACAATATACAACAATTCATCGGCATGAAAACGATACTTTTCATATTGCTCTTTTGGCATATCTTTGCGGTAGTCGTAGACTTCGACTTCAAATCCTGCAGCTTCTAACTTTTTTTGGTAATCCAAACCGTACAAACGAACATGATCGTATTGCCAAAAGTGTTTTTCTCTTTCTGCAGGAGATGTAATTGAAGCATCTTCATACGTTTCTGAACGCGATGTATCAATTGGGACTTGAAAAATGCCCCATCCTCCTGAATTCATAATACGGTGTAATTCAGTCATACATTTATGGTCATCCTCAACATGCTCCAACACATGATTGCAAAAAATGACATCGTACTGATTGTCTTCCAATGGAATCTTATGTAGATCAAAATGAATATCTGCAAGTGGTGATAGCAGATCGCCAGTGGTGTATTCTAGATTGTTTTGTTTTTTAAACTTACTATAGAAGCATTGCTCAGGTGCTATGTGCATTACCTTTAATTTCTCTTCTGTAAAGAAATTAGATTTATCTTTAAGGTAAGTCCACATTAAACGATGTCTTTCTAGTGTAAGATCGTATGGACAAAGAACGTTATCTCTATGCGCTACGCTTGAGCCGTAAGAAAGGAATTTCTTAAACGATTTTTCACAAACAGGACAATCTACTTTATTCCCTTTGTAAACCAAAGGGGCAAATACTCTAAAAACATAACTCAACCGTATCAACAATGGCCTTGGTAAAGTATTTAGCAAGTATTTATACAGCTTTTTCATGGTCTCTTGTAACCAACTTATTTAAGTAACTCATCTATGTTACGCGCATAATCGTAAGAATCATCCAGGAAAAATGTTAACTCAGGAGTTTTCCTAAGTTGATTTTTCACAACTTGGGCAAGTATATGTCTCACTTGACGTCCATTGTCTTGAACATTTTTAAGAACTTCTTCATTTTCTTTTGCTCCGAAAACACTTAGGTAAACTTTAGCGGTTCCCATATCAGGGGACACGCGAACTATAGTTACGCTCACCATTGCTCCCATACAAATTGTTCTTGCTTCTTTTTGAAAAATTAAGCTAAGTTCTTTTTGTATAACACCTGCAATTTTTTCTTGTCTAATGCTCGCCATAACAAATACAAATGTATGTTAACCTTGGTTAAATAGAATTAAAATGGGGCTAAGCTTTTGAAGCTATCTTAACAAAGTCATCGTAACTAATTTCTTTCTCGTTAACTTTAATCGTGTTTTTTAAGAAGTTCAGAACTTTTTGATCGTATAATGAGTCGTATATTTTACGGGCTTCTTCCTCATTAGAAAGAACATTTTGAGCATATTTATTCATTTCCGCATCATCTGGAACCATCATGCCGTATTGTGCATATTGACCTGATAATAGTTCTTTCGTAAAATCAACAACCTCTTCATTATTAACCTTAATGTCATTTTCTTTGATGATTTTATTCTCTACTAGTTGCCATTTTAAGCTTTCAGAATATTGTTCGTATTCAGCTTCTACTTGCTCCGGAGTGATCTTTTCCTTACTAGATGAAAGAATCCATTTCTTTAAAAACTCATTCGGTAGCGTCAATTTTAACTTTTTAACAATGCTTTCTGTCAAATCTCTTTTAAAAACTTTATCACTGTCTTTAACAAACATTCCAGAAAGCTCACTTTCAATTCTCAGTCTAAAATCTTCAGCAGTTGTAACAGCTCCTTCACCATAAATCTTATCAAACAACCCTTGATTAACCTCTGCGGGGGCTAAACTTTTTACATCAGTAACTTTTAATTCTACATTTCTAGTATAAGCAGCAGCTCTTTCAGCAGAGATATTCAACATTGCTGCTAAATCTGATTCACTTCTAGAAATGGTTCTTGGGTCTATGATTAATGTATCACCTGCTTTTAATCCAATTAATTTTTTCTTCGCTTTTTTATCTTCTGTAAATTCAACGGATACTGTCGAAGAATGAGAAAAACCACCATCAACGGGTTTGTCATTTTCATCCAGCTCTGTAAAATGTGACATAATCATGTCTTTTTCATTACTTACATCTGTTGAAGATAGTTTGCCATATCTTTTTGCAAAGTCATCCAATTGTTTGTCAACTAATGTTTTGTCAACTTTTACTTTGTAATATGTGTGTTTATCTTTTGCAGTCAATTTAACTTCGAAATCTGGAGCTAACCCAATTTCATAAGAAAATTCAAAATCACCAGGATTTTTCCAATCAATATCGATCTCCTCATCTACAACAGGCATCGGATTACCTAAAACGTTTAAATTGTTTTCTGTAATGTGTTTATGAAGTGTATCGTTTAACAATTTATCAATTTCCTCAGCCAAAATTGAAGGACCATACTTTTTCTTAATTACAGTAGTTGGAACTTGTCCAGATCTAAATCCAGGCATTTGAACTTGCTTCTTATACGACTTTAATGATTTTTCGTATTGATCGTTGTAATCTGAGTTTGCAATTTTTATGGTTAAAATCGCATTAAGCTTGTCTGAGTTATTTTGTTGAATATCCATGTTTATGGTTGTTCTGTTATTTATTTCTCTTATATAAAAAAGGCACCGTGCGCTGGCACGATGCCTTTTAATGTAGTACGGATGGAGAGACTCGAACTCTCACACCTTGCGGCACTAGATCCTAAATCTAGCGTGTCTACCAATTCCACCACATCCGCATTATCCAAATTGAATTGGCTCTTTTGCCAAAATTGGAGTGCAAATGTACGACAAAGAATGTGAACTCAAAACATAGAGCCAAACTATTTTTATTCTTTTAAAAAGTAATATCTCTATAAAAAAAAAGGGCTACCTCATCGAGATAGCCCTTTTTTAAAACATTACTGTTATCTGGTAATGGTTATTTCTGTACAACCATTTTGCTAGTGATTTTACTTCCTTCAGAAACTAAAGAATAGTAATATACACCTGAAGCAAATTCAGTAGCATTAACTTGAATACTGTGAGATCCATTCGTTAATGTACCTAAATCCATTGTTTTAACAACTTTACCTGTCATATCAACAAACTCAAACTGAACATCAGATGTGTTCGTTAATTCGAAATTAATCGTAGAGTTGTTATCAAATGGATTTGGCATGTTTTGACCTAAAACAGCTCCTGTTTCAGAAACCTCAGTAATTCCAATTGAAGGGTCAAAGTTCATTCTTACCATTGGAGTGCCATTTGTGTAATACTGGCTACCACCTCCATTCAAGCCGCCATAAAGTATGTAACTTGTTTGATCTGGAGAGAATCCACTTGTTCCATAATAGAACTCAGAATAACATCCTACTGCAACAAAGTAAGTAGAACCAGCGGTTAAAGTTGGGTAAGTAAACAATACCAAAGTCTTTTCACTTCCAACATCACCTGTTACTGTAGTGTATTCAGCAGTTTCGTCAACATAAACAAAATCACCAACAACCGCATCAAATACATATAATTTACCATAAATAACAGTTCCAACTGGAGTGCCAGTAGCAATAGTCACGTTAATTCCATAAACTTGTTCATTCGCAAAAGCATCAAAGAGAGGACCGGCTTCAAAAGCAAAATCTCCAGGAGAACCATTATCTTCACCACCACCAGGAGAAGGAGTTCCATCCGTATCTCTCGCGTAGATATAATCATTTACAACAAATGAATCTCCGGTTAACGCATTGTTGGCAGGTACATCATCCACTAAATCAGCAGAAATGTCCATTGTAAAAGAGTAATTCCCATTTGCTGAAGGTGTAAATAAACTTGCAACTACAAGACTGTCAGAAGCTGTAGCAGCAACAGAGACACTCGCACTTGAACCTGTATTCGCACCAGAATTTACATCTACATTTAACATAACCCCTGTTTGTGTGTCAGATCCTTCATTTGATACCATAGTCCAAAAATCAATAGGAGCAACTTGCGTTAAAGGAATTTGGTAGTAGTGCAATCCTACAGATCCCCAATCGCTATCTCCTGTTTTAATGTCATTATTTGGTTTAGTAACTATATTTACATCATCAACAAACCACCCGTATGTGATATTCTGCACTCCTGGCGACCAGCTAAAACGAATCCAAACTGTACTTGGATTTCCAGCAATAGCAGAAGAGATGTCATAAGTCCGTAACATCGGATTAGCATAAGGAGCTCCACCTGCTTGCGTAAATGCATCAATGTCACCGTTATCTCCTACAGTTACAAAAGTAATTCCATCCGTACTTACTTGTACTTCTTGGATATCTTGAAATCTTGCACCATACTGTTCGAATTGAATGGTTACGTCAGAAGTACCACCAGTTAAAGTTGGTACATCTATTGATGCAGCAGTTGTTGCAGTAAACGTAGAGTTTGAAGGTGCAGGACTTCCTGTTGAAGCATTACCATTATTTAGTTCTAAATAATTCCCTCCTGAATTAGAAGCTATTCCATTATTAAAGTACCAAGAGTCATTAACTGCATCAATAGTCCATCCCATAGGGGCTGTTTGAGCATCATTGTCAAGAACCCAATCTCCAGGAACCGAGAAATCTGAAATTAAATAACTTACTCCAAGTGCCTTAGCCTGCATAGGAGCCTCAGCTACTGTATTAATTTTTTTTGTAGAGAATAATTCTCTCTGTGCAGTGGGTGCCTGTGCGAATAAACTTCCGCTAACAGCCAACATTGCCATACTTAAGTAAACTTTTTTCATAATCTATTTTATTTTCTATTAGTGTTAATTCTTTTTTTAAGAACACAAATATAACGAGACAGTTGCCTTTTCAAAGAATTAAGACACTATTTATTAAGCAACGGTAAAAAATTTAACGTAAACGGTAAAAAATGTAAAAAGGTGGTGTTGTTTTAGTTGGCAACTTCACTCATAAACTTGATTCTCATTAGCTTAAGTTCTTCTTCTGTGTAATCTTCATCAAATTCTATAAGGGCTGCCTCTATAGAGTCGGTGTCTGCATCATCCATAAAATACTCAAATATTTCCTCTTGAGCCTCTTCGTCCAATAGTTCGTTTAAATGATAATCTATATTTATTTTAGTGCCTGAAGCAACAATAGCTTCAATTTCGGTTATAAGCTCATCGATTTTTTTACCTTGGGCTTTCGCAATGTCTTCAAGCGGTAATTTTTTATCAATATTTCTAATAATACTAACTTTTGAGCCACTTTTATTTAGAATTGATTTAACCACGAAATCTTCAGGACGCTCAATGTCATTTTCATCCACATATTGGATTATCACGTCTAAAAATGGCTGTCCATATCTTTTGGCTTTTCCTTGACCAACTCCCACTATATTTTGAAGTTCTTCCATAGAAATTGGATACTGCAATGTCATATCTTCTAAAGAAGGATCTTGAAACACTACAAAAGGAGGTACGCCTTTACCCTTTGCAATTTCCTTTCTTAAATCTTTAAGCATTTTAAAAAGTACTTCATCAGAAGCTCTTCCCCCTTTTTGATTTAATACAATATCAGAATCATCCGTATCACTATAATTATGCTCTTTAATCAACATAAATGATTTTGGGTTATTGATAAAGTCCTCTCCAGCTTCTTTTAAAAATAGTGTTCCGTAGCTTTCAATTTCCTTTCCTACAAGCCCTGCCACAATAACTTGACGAAGTGCTGCATTCCAAAATAAGGGATCTTTCTCTTTTCCAGCTCCAAAAAACTCATTGTTATTATGTTTGTACGTATTAATTTCACTGGTGAGGTTCCCTGTTAAAATATCAACAAAGTATTTTACTTTGTGCTTGCCGACAATACTTTTTATGGTTTTCAATACAAGCTGAACATCATCCTTACCTTCAGACTTCTCTTTTGGAAACCTTGAATTATCACACATGTCAGCACCTTCACCATTCACTTCATCAAATTCCTCACCGAAGTAATGCAACAGAAACTTTCTTCTATTCATGCTCGTTTCAGAATAGGCCACAACTTCCTGTAGAAGTTGATTTCCAATTTCTTGTTCTGCGACGGGTTTACCATGTAGAAATTTTTCTAATTTCTCAATATCTTTATAGCTATAAAAAGCTAAACAATGCCCTTCTCCGCCATCTCTTCCGGCTCTTCCTGTTTCCTGATAATAACTCTCTAGTGATTTTGGAATATCATGGTGAATAACAAACCTTACATCTGGCTTGTCAATTCCCATCCCAAATGCTATGGTAGCGCAAATCACATCAGCATCCTCCATTAAAAACATATCTTGGTGCTTTGCTCTGGTGTTTGCGTCCAAGCCAGCATGATACGGAAGTGCTTTTATGCCATTTACTTGCAATACTTGAGCAAGTTCTTCTACTTTCTTCCTGCTTAAGCAATAAATAATTCCAGATTTTCCTTCTCTAGATTTAACAAACTTAATAATCTCTCTTTGAACATCAACTTTTTGTCTAATCTCATAATAAAGATTCTTTCGGTTAAATGAATCTTTAAAAACTTTGGCATCTACCATGCCTAAATTCTTCTGAATATCTTGTTGAACTTTTGTTGTGGCTGTTGCTGTTAATGCAATTATTGGAACATCAACTATGCTTTCAATCATCGGTCTTAAACGTCTGTACTCTGGTCTAAAATCATGTCCCCATTCTGAAATACAATGCGCTTCATCAATGGCGAAAAATGAGATAGTTATTTTGCTTAAAAAGTCTAAATTTTCTTTCTTTGTTAAAGACTCTGGTGCAACATACAATAACTTTGTTTTCCCATCTACCGTGTCTTGTTTTACGCGGGCAATCTCTGTTTTGTTTAATGACGAATTTAAAAAATGGGCGATACTATCATTCTCACTAACCGAACGAAGTGCATCAACTTGATTTTTCATTAAGGCAATCAAAGGAGAAACCACAATAGCTGTTCCCTGACTCATTAATGCAGGTAACTGATAGCACATCGACTTACCGCCTCCTGTAGGCATAATAACAAAAGTATTGTTTCCGTCTATCAGGTTTTGAATTACTTCTTCCTGTTCTCCTTTGAAACTACTAAAACCAAAATATTTCTGTAAGGACGCTTTTATTGACTCTTCTACTACTTGCATTTTTCTTTTTTCAAAAGGAAACTTTATCGGTTACTGAAATTGTTGTTACTAATATACTATAAAAGATTCAGAGAAAAAACTTGTTTTCGTCATTCATCAAAATTTTGTCGTTAAGCACCACTTTTTATTAGATTGTTTTTCTATTCTTTTATTTTTTCTGCCTTTGCATTTGCTTCAGACATTATTTTATTTGCTTGAATTTGAGCCGTATCTTCCACTCCTTGAGCTGTTGTTTCTGACTCCGACTCAACCTTTTTTGCCTTCGACTCTCCCTCTGCAATTACTTTATCTCCTTTGATGTTTGCTTCAGAAATCATTTTATCTGCTTTCTTATCCGTTTCAGTATTCATTTTCTTTGCTGCAATTTCACCAGCTTTCTTTTTAATAGGATTACTTGCATCATCAATTAACTTCTGAGCTTGCGCATACCCTTCTTTTCTTAGCTTTTCTGCAGCTTTCTTGCCTTCAGCTATAACCGTATTACCAGCAGCTAAGCTTTCTTTTCTGATTTTCTCACCAGAAGCTTTTCCAGCCACCCTTATCTGATCAGCCTTTTCTTTCGCCTCTGCGATCAACTTATCTGCTTGTTTTTGAGCATCCTCCAACAGCTTTTTTGCTTCATCATACACCTTGTCTTTTACTTCTTCTATTACATCCTCCACAACATTTTGAGCTTGACCTTTTAAATCAGTTTTAATTATCGGATTAATAGCAGTACCTCCAATACCTATTTTAACCGGAATATTGTCTTCTAAATCCACACCAACAACTCCTGCAGCATCCTTTAAACCAGACAATAATCCAGCAGCTTCACCACCAAACATGCTTTGAGGGATTTCCATTTCCATTTTATAATCCAATTCTTGGAGAAAAGATGTTGTTCCCTCAATAGTTGTGTTAATTTTCCCCATTTTAACATCGAAAGGTTCTATCCAAATTTTACCATCTCTGAACTCATAGGTAATATTAATATTTTCGAATGTTTGCGTTTTGAGCTTGTCCATTTTTAAAGCCTCTGATATTTTTAATAAAACGGGAAGATCTCTAACGACTACTTTATTAGTATTAACTTCTCCGTTTCCAGTTAATGACTCATAAATAGGCTCCATGTTTGCATCAATATCTGTAACCATATTAAGATTTGTAGAAAAATTACCCGCACAATATTTAGCCATTGGCGCCATTTTTTCTATGGTGTTAAAGTACAATGCTGCTTTAGGAATATCTAAGTTTTCAATATCCATTTTCATGTCTATATGTGCTCTATCTTTTGAAATAGACCTGTAGGATCCATCAAGTCCGATACTACCATTAAAAACATTCATTTTCATTTCTTTTAAAGTAGCTAAGCCTTCATTCACAACAATTCCTCCGGTAAAGTTTGAAACCTCCAAGCTGTCATACAACATCTTTTCGATTTTTGTTTCAAGGTTAAAGTTGATATTATCTGGAATATCGATTGTTTCAGCAACTAATGAATCTGAAGTTGTTGCCGAAGTTGGTTCTTCTATTGCTGACTCTTCTGATACTGGAGCATTTGGGTCTGCATACATTAACTCATCAACATTAAAGTAGTTAGAAGCAATATTGAAAGACCCTGTCAAGACCTCGTCCTTTAAAAAATACTCCATATAGTTATCAATGCTTCCGTCAGCGTGCAAGTCGCTTTCTCCTATTTTTGCTTCAAAATATGCAAGGTTTAGGTATTGAGGAGCAAACTGAAATAACATAGAATCAATTGCAGTTAAGTAATTAGACCCTGAAGTTTGGTAATTCATTTGTGCTATTTTCAAGACTCCTATTGACTTGAAATTCTCATAATCTTCGTTTTCTAAAGCAGACACATTGCCCTTTAAAGCTATATTAGATGTTATTATTCCACTATATGACTCTCCCTCTTCCATTGGAATAATTTCCGCTAGTCTGGACAAATCCAAAAAGGTGTTTATCGTACTCTCGATATTAGGGTCTGTCATAATATTTCGAAGTTTCAGTGATGCATCTACTTCATTTCCTGCAAACTCTAGATGAAACGTGTTAACATCTATTTTGGTGTTATTCAGATCTATGCCTGCTTCACGATTCACTTTAACATCTAGTCCTATTTCATCAACTTTTTCTGGAAGATCAGGGTACTGGAACCATGCATTTGAAACACTTAAATCTAAATTAAACCCAGGCATAGATTCCTCACTAAACTCTCCAAAAACTTTTCCTTCAAAAACAAGGTTACCATCTGTTTTCATATCTCCAAAATCAGGGGAATAAACACCTGGAACCATACTCAATAATGAGCTAAATGATTGTTTGGTGGCTCCGAAAGTTATATCCATATCCATAATTTCGTCCGTCATTAAAAACCATCCATCAAAAGAAAGTCCTAATTCATTTAACACCGCTTCGTTTTCTTTGAAGGTAAACTTCATTTCATTTTCGGGCATATCTATTTCCATATTACATTTAATATCTGTAACTGTTTGAGACAAGTAATTGACATTATCATATCCAAATGTAACTCCTCCAATGTCACTTAAGGTTTCTAATGAATACGTTGTTTCGTTAACTGCAGCACTTCCTTTATGGTTTAAGCCTTCCAATTCCATATACATTACATATAGTTGGTCATCATATATAATGGCCCCATTTTCTATATAGTACTCTTCTAGCGCTAATTTTAAAGGAGCGGATTGGTCGACTTCTTCCTCAGTTGCAACCTCTGTTGAATCAGATTTAGCAATGTCGTAGTTTGCTTTGCCGTCTTCTAAAACCATTATATGTATTTTTGGCTCAACCAAACCAACGGATGAAATTTCATATTGGTCACCACTTATAACACTCCATAAATTTAATTTAAGATTGGTTTGTTTTATATCTACCAATTCAATTCCTTCAAACTCATCAAGTCCTGTTAAGATCAAGTCATTTATTTCTAGGGAAAATTTTGGAAATGTAGAAATCAAACTAAGATTAACTTCACCAAAATCAAGTTCAGCATTTAAACTCGCATTTGCCTCGTCTTTAATAAACTGCACTATCTGATCCTTGAATAAAATAGGTAATAATAGTATTAAAATAATTAAAACTAAAAATGTTATCCCCGTCCATTTTAATAAGCGTTTAATTAATTTTTTTTTCTTTTTTGGTTCTTTTTTTTCCATTTATTTATTTTCTACTTTAAAGATAATGGGATTCATTTAACAAATGATATAAATTTTTAAAAATGTTTCATCTTTGCAAATGTTATGCGGTTAAAGAAAACAATAATAGCAGTTGGAATTACATTTTTATTTGGAACTACCTTAATTTTATTTGTCCCTTCAATAAACGAGGGTGTTTACCATATGTTGGTTGATTCAACTCTTAGAGAATCTGTCCCTTACATTTATGGAAAGCAAGTAGATATCGACAACAATGTAATTTTAGATATTCGAACATTAGAAGAATATGAAGTTAGCCACCTACCTAACGCCATTTGGGCGGGAAAAGAAAATGACGAAATCCTTGAAAGAGGAAAAGACGCTAAAATAATAGTGTATTGCTCTTTGGGAAAACGTAGTGAGTTAAAAGGTGAACAGCTTATTGAAAGTGGATATACCAATGTATACAATTTATATGGCGGAATTATCGAATGGCATAATAATGGAATGACAACAGTCGACTCAAATGACAATTCGACAGCAACAATCCATACATACTCTTGGTTTTGGGGATTATGGATTCAGTAATTTAACTATTCTTCAAATCAACCATAGCTAAATATGCCATTAGTCCCATTCCTATTTCCAATGCCTTTTCATCTATAGTAAAGTTGGATGTGTGTAACCCCGCGGCAGGAGCTTTCGAAAAATCAGAAGTTCCTAATCGATAAAAGCATGCAGGAATTACTTGAGAGTAATAAGCAAAATCTTCGGCAGTCATTCTTAAATCCAGGTCAATAACATTCTCTGCACCCAAAAAGTCAATTGCAGCATTTTTAGATAATTTGGTTAATTCATCATCGTTTACCAAAAATGGGTACCCTTTTCGAACTTCAAATTCACATTTACCCCCCATTCCTTCAGCAATTGATTCGGCCATTTTAACCATTAAATCATGCGCTTCTTCTCTCCATTCTTCGTTAAAAGCCCTAAAAGTTCCTAAAAGATTTACTTCATCAGGAATAATATTTGTAGAACCGTTTCCTTGAATAGATCCAAATGACAATACACTCGGGCTATAAGGACTTACCCTTCTGCTAATTAATTGTTGTAGTGCGATAATAATATGTGAAGCAATTAATATAGGGTCAATTGTTTTGTGTGGTAAAGCAGCATGGCCTCCTTTACCGATTATTTTTACATGTAACTCATCTGCAGAAGCCATGTACATGCCTGGTTTAAAGCCAACCTTACCCGCTTCTAATTCAGGGTAAACATGTTGCCCGATGATGTTAATTGGCGAAGGGTTTTGTAAAACTCCTGCTTCAATCATCAATTTTGCCCCTCCTGGTATTCTCTCCTCTCCTGGCTGAAAAATTAATTTGATAGTTCCTTCAAACTCATTCCTTAATTCATGCAAAATAAGCGCTGTGCCTAATAAAGAAGATGTGTGAACATCATGTCCACAAGCATGCATTTTCCCTTCATTTTTCGATTTAAATGAAACATCAGCAGTTTCTTGAATTGGGAGAGCATCTAAGTCTGCACGCAATGCAATCGTTTTTGACGATGGATTATTTCCTTCAATTATCGCCACGACACCGGTTTTCACAATGCCCTTTTCATGCTTGATTCCCACACTTTTTAAAAATTTGGAAACTAATTCGCATGTTTCATACTCCTCGAATGAAAGTTCTGGATTTGCATGAATTGCTCTTCGAACTGCAATAATTTGTTCTTTGTTTTGAGCTGCTATTTTTTTTATTCTTTCAATCATCATTTTCACCAAAAAAAGCCATTCCGCTAATAATCATTTTAAAAGCCACAAATAACATAAATATTCCAAAAACCAACCTTATCAAATTAGGAGACAATTTTAACGCGACCTTAGATCCGATAAAACCTCCAATAACAAATGCAACTGCTATAATAGCAGCGTATCCAATAGAGGTTTTTGTAATAGTACCGTGTTGCCAATAACTATAAAAAGCCATTATTCCTATTGGCGGAAGCATAGTAGCTATACTTAACCCTTGCGCTTCATGTTGGGTAAATCCCATAATAAAAACCAACGCTGGTACAATCACTATTCCACCGCCAACTCCAATAAACCCACTCATAAGACCGGCACAAACACCAATACTCATTAAAAGTAAAATCGTTGAAACTCCCATATTAAAAATCTAATGATAATGATAAATATTTCACTGGGTCCAGTACTACACCATCATCAACCCCCCAAGCATAATCAAAACGGACATAGTAACCAAACAATTTAGATCGCAAACCAAATCCATAACCATACACTATTGGTTCTTTCTGGTTTTGCAGAACAACCTCATAATTAAAGCCTTCAACCAAAATGGTGTTAAATGCATTATCAGAAGTATAAGGATTTGTCCCCGTCCATGCTGCTCCTACATCTCCAAAACCAACTACCATAAAGTTTTCCAAAAAGGATGACTTAATTGGTTTATTTGAAAAATACTTAAAGGCTGGAACACGTAATTCATTATTTATCAAAGCAAAGCTATTTCCATTTCGTACGTTTTGGTAAAACCCTCTTACCGGAGTAGCGATAGTTTGAAATTGGAAATTCTGACTAGGGTCTGGTAAGATCGAATAATCGAATTGGGGTCCCAGCCAATTGTCTACCCCGCCCAAATAACTCAACAACCTCTGGTGTCCTAAAGAAGTATTAGCTGCAATTCTAGTGGCAAAAACAATATTTCTATGTATTTTTTGATAATGCCTAAAATCAACACCAAATACAAAAAAGTCAGTTTCAACTTTATCTAATTCCCTGTAAAACTCTCCCCAAAACTTAAAACGAGTTCCATTGAGGATATTCAGCCCGATTACGCGTGTATTGTCAAATACGTAATCTAATTTGACTCCAGCTAAATAATGATTTTCATTTTCAATCTCTAAAGTTGCTGGTTCAGTACTTAAAGTTACTATTCTATCATAACGCACACTATTCGTTAAACGAAGGCTAGCTACTTCATTGAAGGGGAATTTTAAATTGTATTTAGCGTCATAAGTTTGTATCTTTTGTGCACTTCCAGATGGGGAGTTTCTTGTAAACGATTGCCTTGATACCAAATACTTTTTATCCATTCTAGATTTTAAATTCTCATACGAGAGCATATACTCGGTATTATTAAAGTTTACAGGAAACCTAAACCCTCCAATTATTCGATAATCTTCAAATAAATCAATCATCCCCATTTTAATTAAGGTATTAAATCCAGAAGCTTGATATCCTCCACCTGTAAATCTTTGGTATGATTTATTTAAGAAACTATTATCTACTTGCGACACGACATAATCAGTGGTAAAATTAACATAGTATAATTCTTGTCTAGGTAATTTAAAAGTTTCTTTTTCTTCTTTTGGGTCACTATCTTTTTTAATTCCCTCTTTAAATTCTACGAAGACCTTTTCTACAACAGCAGCTTTATCGTTGTAAAATTGATAGTCATTAATGTCAACATAGTTAGAGTCTATTTCCTCAGCACTCTCACTTGTCAAAATAGTCGGAATGTTATTGTTTAGCTTCGACTTAAGCCAATAACTCATAAATGTTGTGTTGACTAATTCATCTTCAATTATCCTGTCCTTTTCATATTCTCCCTTGTAAAAATGATACTTTCCATTCTTCAACATCAACATAGAATATGTTCCGGAATTTTCAATAGGCTCATACTCCAATACATCTCTTGAATAATTGGACATTCGTGCAGTTATTGAAAAATATTTATAATGAACAGCGGTATCAATAAAACTAATGGCGCTATCGTAATAAGCAACATATCGATTCCTTATTCCGTTGGCATTTGACAGGTATGAATAACGTTCCTTTGAATACTGATTTGGAGATGATTCGTCTATATAGGGAGTGTTTGTAATTCTAGTCAATGGCCTTTTAATGTGATCAAGATCTAATATATATATGTCTTTATCTTTTTTGTATTGAATTGTTTGGACCTTCTTTCTAATTGTATCGTCAATTCTATTGGACGTAAATATTACGCGTGTATCATTATCAACAAATCTTGGAGACAAGTCATCGAATATATCATTTGTTAATTGTTTTTGATTATTTCCAATTACACTGTATAAAAATAAGTCTGTTTTCCCTTTTGCAACAGCGGAAAGGATCAATTTATCCCCTGTATTATTATAAGACATACTCAATACCTTGTCCATTTTTCGAAGAGGTCGTTTATCCCTTTTTTTATCTTCCATATCGTAAAGGTTTAAAACTAATTCTCCTCTTTTCTCTTCTATAAATGAAAGGACTTTGCTTGTAGGATGCCAAGCTAAAACGGGATGTGAATAATCAGGTAACCTGTCCAACTTATGTTCTCCTCTAGCTATTTTTTTCGATTTTTGCTCTTTAATGTCATACAGCCAAACTTTGTATTGACCTAATTCATTGGTCACATAAGCCGCGTAATTCCCATCTGGGCTCAATTTAAATTTTTGGTATTTTCTTGTTTTTTTTGTTTTAATGCCAAACTCTTCTTCTGTCGGTTCAATTCTAAATAGATCATCTCTCGAATACCGTTCTTTATAATATGCTACAAAATCTTTGGATAACGTTTTGAGAGTTGTGCCTAAAACATACATATAACCACTTTCAACATTCCTACTTACTCGGGTCATGTAGAGGATGTTTGGAATCATTTTTTTTCCGTAAACCTCATCAATATAATTCCATAATGCGTATCCTGCTAATCTAGAATCTTCTCCTTCCAGTCGATTAAACTTATCATAAGATCCTGTCAAAATCCCATCTTTCACTTTATTATCTATCTCGGTAGTCCAATCTCCAGCCATATAATCTGTAAAACCATTTATAAACCAATCAGGGAAAGTGAGAATGGTAGAGCTTTTTAAGGCGTCTTTCCAGTTGTCTCCATACATTAATTTATAAACCACAATGCTTGCAATTCCCGAGCGGATTTGCCGATCTAATTTATCATGGTCGCCTTCGTAAAAAATAAAAATTTTATTACCATCAACTCTTGCAATCCCTCCGATATTAGTGCTCTCGTCATTTCGTAATCCAATATTACTTTGCCGAAATGCAGATTGAGAATTAAACACAACAAATTGTAATTTATCTTGGATATCATAGTCCAAGAAAGCTTCAACTTCTTGTAGGTATTTGTCGGCAGCTTTTGCTGTGTATATTGCATGCTCTTTTCCAGCGCCTGTAAAATAAACATGAAATCGTTGGAAGTTATACTCCTGCCAAAACATTGGATTGTATTGCACCCTGTTCTTTCCAAAAGTATTGTTAGATCCCGTGTAAAATTGTGCACTACCTGATACCCCTACTATACAGAATAATACTATAATTAACACTATTTTATTTACAACTGTTTTCACGTAATAATATAGACAAACGTAAAGATAGTTAAAATCGTATGAATTAATACCTTTGCTTTCGAATTAACACAAGAGCTATGATTACTGTTGAGCAACTTACATATAACCCTTTTCAGGAAAACACATTTTTAATTTACGATGAAACAAATGACTGTGTTGTTATTGATCCAGGAATGTATACACAAGAAGAAAGAACTGCTTTTGAAAATCATATAAAGAGCAAAGGGCTAAACCTAGTTAAGTTGATTTCTACACATAGTCATTTAGATCATGTTTTTGGAAATGCTTTTGTAGCGGAAACATTTAACTTAGGGTTGCAAATTCACAAAGAAGATCTACAAACATTAGAGATGTTTGACAGAACAGTAGAGCTGTATCAAATACCAAATACACGAAAATCTCCAATGCCGTCTTCATATTTTCAAGAGGGAGACAAAATAGAATTTGGAAACTCACACTTAGACATAGTTTTTGTTCCTGGACATGCTCCTGGACATGTAGCTTTTATTTCTCACAAGCAAAAATTTGTAATAAATGGCGACTGCTTGTTTTATGGGAGTATAGGAAGAACAGATTTACCAGGAGGAAATCATGACCAATTGTTAAATTCGATAAGGACTCAATTATTTACATTGCCCGATGATTATAAAGTATACTGTGGACATGGCCCTGCAACCACTATTGGTTTTGAAAAACAAAATAATTCATTTTTGAAATAAATTAAGGATTGATTTTCTTTCATGATGATAACTCTCTACCTTCAAAGAGATTTTTATTACATTCGCTTTAAATAAAATTACAATGATTAATAAAGATCAGTTAAACTCCCTGGATAAGCGGCTATTGGCTTTGAAGGGATATCTTTGACATAGACGTCAAAGAAGTCGAAATTGAAGAGGAAGAACTTCGTACGCAAGATCCTGAATTCTGGGACGACCCAAAAACTGCCGAGGTTTTATTAAAAAAACTCAAACATAAAAAATTCTGGGTAAAAACTTACGAGCAAGTTCGAACTGATTTTGAAGACCTGGAAGTTTTATTTGAGTTCAATAAAGAAGGTGAGGCAACGGAAGAAGAAGTGGATGCAGCTAATGAAAAATTAGTGACAGATGTTGAAGAACTAGAGTTTAAAAACATGCTGAGTGCAGAAGAAGATTCCCTGAATGCAGTGATTCAAATTACCGCTGGAGCGGGAGGAACTGAAAGTTGTGATTGGGCAAGTATGTTAATGCGCATGTACATTATGTGGGCAGAACGGAATCAGATGAAAGTAAAAGAAATTAACTATCAAGCTGGAGATGTTGCAGGGGTAAAAACGGTTACTTTGGAGGTTGAGGGTGATTTTGCTTTTGGATATTTAAAAGGAGAAAATGGCGTTCATCGTTTGGTAAGAATTTCTCCATTCGATTCGAATGCTAAAAGACACACTTCTTTTGCTTCAGCATATATTTATCCCTTAGTGGATGATACAATTGACATTCAAATAAATCCAGCTGATGTTAAATGGGAAACCTTTCGATCAGGTGGGGCAGGAGGGCAAAACGTAAACAAAGTCGAAACAGGAGTTCGTCTAAGACATAAACCTTCAGGCTTGGTAATAGAAAATACAGAAACTCGCTCTCAACTGGGAAACAAAGAAAAAGCAATGCAATTGCTTAAGTCTCAATTATACGAGATTGAAGTGCGGAAAAAGCAAGAATCTAGGGCGGAAATAGAATCTGAAAAGAAAAAAATTGAATGGGGAGCACAAATCCGAAGTTACGTTTTAGACGATAGAAGAGTAAAAGATCATAGGACTAATCATCAAACGAGCAATACTGAAGCTGTATTAAATGGAGAAATAGATGCGTTTTTGAAGAGTTATTTAATGGAGTTTAGTTAAATTACAACAAAATAATATTTGTGCAACCTATTTTTAACATTAAGCGTCTAGTGTAACTAGAACTAGCAAGGAATTATGAAACACATAACAATAGCATTATACTTTACTTTTCTTATATTCAATGCGTTTGGGCATGATGGAGAAAAAGGTTTTGAGTTTTCACAAAATAAAGGCCAATGGCCTGCAAATGTTTTGTATCACACCAAATTATTACAAGGGGGGATGTTTTTTGAGAAAAATAAAATCACATTTGACTTAATAAACAGTAAGCAAATAAATGAACTTTTTAACATTAAGCATAATGGCCCTTTAGCAGAAACTAACACTTCTGAAAACCCAATAATTAATCCTAGAGGCCTTACCAACAAAAAAGACCTATTAAAAAGAAATGCATACTCTATGAGTTTTAGAGGAGCAAATGATTCTCCTTTGATACATGCGTCCGACAAATTAGGGAAACATTTTAATTACGCTATTGGAGATGATGAAAATAGGTGGGCTTCGGACGTTCCGGTTTTTAGGCAAATTGAATACCAAGATTTATATGATGGCATTAATATGCAATTTTATTCTACGGTTAAAAATTTGAAATATGATTTTATTGTTAGGGCGGGAGCAAATCCTTCAGATATTTTAATTGATTATGATGGCGTTAAAAATATTTCACTGGATAATGAAGGGTCATTGGTTATTCAGCTAGAAGATGACGAAGTTAGAGAGTATAGACCATTATCATATCAAACTATAAAAGGGAAACAGGTTATTGTGCCATGTAAATTTGTTATTGAAAACAAAAGTGTTCGCTTCGTATTTCCTGATGGCTATGATAGTTCTCAAGAGTTAATTATTGATCCTGTTATACTATTCTCTACTGTGGTTGGTTCTACCGCTGATAATTGGGGCTTCACCGCAACATATGATGTGCTTGGTAATTTATACGCAGCGGGAATAGCATTTGGTTCTGGTTACCCAACAACTATAGGGTCATTCGCTGGAGGTAGCTTTGACATTTCTGTTACCAAATGGAATTCAACGGGGTCAGCTATACTTTACTCAACATATATTGGAGGTTCGGTCGATGATGAAATGCCAAATAGCTTGGTTACCAATAGCAATAATGAGCTTATAATATTAGGGAGTTCTTCTAGTTCAGACTATCCAATAACCGGCTCAGCATACGACCAAAATTTTAATAGCGGAACTGGAATTTATGTAAACATGTGGGGTTCAGTTTATGCTGCGGGTTGTGACGTTGTATTAACAAAACTTAATGCAACAGGAGGAATACTGCAAAGTACTTTTATTGGTGGTTCAGACAATGAGGGAATGAATGAGAATTTAGTTTATAATTATGCCGATCAAGGTAGGGGGGAAGTTGTGTTAGACGCAGCGGATAATATATATGTTTGTACAAGCGGTTGGTCTACCGATTTTCCAGGTGCTATTGTTCCTAATAGTGGCAGCCAAGATGCAATAGTTTTTAAGATGAATAGTGATTTGTCAGGGTTATTGTGGTCAACTTATTATGGAGGTTCTGGAAGTGACGCAGGATATTCCATACGGTTAAATAGTCTAGGAGAGGTATATATTTGTGGAGGAACAGTGAGTACCGACTTAAATAAATCACCTGGCGGATTACTTACCTCAAATCAAGGAAACTGGGATGGGTACTTGGCTCGATTTAATGGTAGCACGGGGGCTTTAATGAGCGACACTTATATCGGCACATCTAGCTACGACCAGACGTTTATTCTTGAAATTGATCAAAGCAATGATGTTTATATGATTGGTCAAACATTAGGGAATTACTCTATAATTAATGCGGCATACTCTAATGCAGACAGTCCTCAATTTATTCATAAATTAAGCGCAGACCTTACAACCACTATTTACAGTACAATATTTGGTAATGGATCTTTAGCGCCTGGTGGGTTTGCAAATGCGATCAACATTGCGCCTACTGCATTTCTGGTCGATGATTGCGGGAATGTATACGTCTCCGGTTGGGGAGGTGGTTCTAACTCATGGAGCTATCAAGCAAGTATTCCATTAGACCCTCAAGCTGGAGGGACAGTGGCTTCTATGCCAATAACAACTACCGGAACTGAGCAAACTACTACAGATAATTCTGATTTTTACTTTTTCGTCATGGAAAGAGATGCTCAAGGTTTACTTTATGCTTCTTATTTTGGAGATCCTGTTACACTTGAACACACGGATGGAGGAACGTCTAGGTTTGACCCAAAAGGAATTGTTTACCAATCTGTTTGCGCAACTTGTGGCTCAGGTTCGTTTCCTTCAAACAATGCCCTGTTTCCTGGAAATCCATCGGGAGACGTTTGTAATCTTGGTGTGCTAAAATTTGAGTTTGATTTCCAGGGAGTTGAAGCAACTGCAACCGTGCCCGCAAACATTACCCTTTGTTCAACTGACTACACAGTCAATTTCACTTCCAGCGGCAGCTCCCCTCAACAAGAATGGATTTTTGGAGATGGTGGTACTTCTGCAGACCAAAATCCTACTTATACTTATTCTGACACAGGGTCATATGTAGTAACTTTTATCGCAATTGACCCTGCTAGCTGTAATATCCGGGATACGGCTTATTTTAATGTTGACATTGAACAAGCTCCAACTTTCGATGCAAGTTTTAACCTTCCGGTTATACCTCCTTGTTCGGATCCAGCCTCGGTTACTGTTAATGCATCCATTACAGGCATTGGTATTGACTCTACAGAATGGAATATGGGCGATGGAACTATTTATACAAATCTTAATACAATAGCGCATGATTATACAACTGAAGGTATTTATCCAATTGAGGTCATTGCTTGGGATTTGACTTGTAATATAAGCGATACAATATACGATACATTGAATTTCATTACATCAATTTCGACCGCTACTGCAAATGCACCAGCGGATACCACGCTTTGTTCGAATCCTCCCTTTGCTATTCCTTTTACCTCGGATGGTTCAACACCTTATGTTTCTTGGGACTTTGGAGATGGAAATACTTCTACAGCTCAAAACCCAACCAACACTTTTGCAACTGCGGGGACTTACACGGTGCAATTTATTGCAATAGACTCTAATACGTGTAATATAGCCGACACAGTTCCTTTTACTGTGGAGCTAATTCAAGCGCCAACTTTTAATGCTAGTTTTAATATTCCGGTTATACCGCCTTGTTCAGATCCATCCTCGGTTACTGTGAATGCAGATATTTCAGGAACTGGAATTGATTCCACTCAATGGAATATGGGAGATGGAACTATTTTTGCAGATTCCACGTCAATTTCTTATAGTTATACCACAGAAGGGATTTATCCAATTGAAGTTATTGCGTGGGATTTAACTTGTAATGTAAGTGATACAATATACGATACGCTGCATTTTATTACCACATTATCTGCTGCAACAGCGAACGCACCTGCAGACACCACTCTTTGTTCTAACCCACCTTTTGCTATTCCTTTTACTTCAGATGGTTCAACACCTTACGTTTCTTGGGATTTTGGAGATGGAAATACTTCTACAGCTCAAAACCCTACCAATACTTTTGCAATTGCAGGTACTTACACGGTGCAATTTATTGCAATAGACTCTAATACTTGCAATATAGCTGACACAGTTCCTTTTACTGTGGAGCTAATTCAAGCACCAACTTTTAATGCTAGTTTTAATATTCCGGTAATACCGCCTTGTTCAGATCCATCATCGGTAACGGTTAATGCAGATATTTCGGGGACAGGAATTGATTCTACTCAATGGAATATGGGTGATGGTACTATCTTTGCAGATTCGACTTCCATTTCTTATAGTTATACAACTGAGGGTATTTATCCAATTGAGGTTATTGCCTGGGATTTAACTTGTAATGTAAGTGATACGATATACGATACACTGCATTTTATTTCCACGTTTTCTACTGCTACGGCAAATGCCCCTTCAGATACCACACTTTGTTCGAATCCTCCTTTTGCTATTCCTTTTACTTCGGATGGTTCAACACCTTATGTTTCTTGGGATTTTGGAGATGGAAATACTTCTACAGCTCAAAATCCAACCAACACTTTTGCAACTGCGGGTACTTACACGGTGCAATTTATTGCAATAGACTCTAACACGTGTAATATAGCCGATACAGTTCCCTTTACTGTGGAGCTCATTCAAGCACCAACTTTTAATGCAAGTTTTAATCTCCCTATTATACCTCCTTGTGCAGATCCAGATTCAGTAATGGTTAATATAGATATTTCCGGAACAGGAATTGATTCTACGCACTGGGACATGGGAGATGGAACAATATTTGAAGATTCAACATCCATTTCATACAACTATACAACTACCGGTATTTATGACATTGTAATCACGGCATGGGATTATTGTGGAGGTGATACGAGTATTTTAGAAACCTTTAATTTTATAACAGACAGTTCTTTAGCAGTGGCTTCTGCTCCGGAAGATACCACTTTGTGCACATTTCCTCCTTTTTCTATAGGCTTTAATTCTTCTGGAACTGCGGCTTCACAATTTTGGGATTTTGGAGATGGAAATACATCTACAGATGTCAATCCAACAAATACATTTTTGGATAGCGGAACCTATGTAGTCACTTATATTGCAATTGATTCTAGTACTTGTAATATTGCTGATACTGCTTATTTCAATGTTAATCTCATTCAGGCGGAACAATTTTCTACGGAGATAAACTTTACACCGCCCCCTCCTTGTGGAGGAGATAGTATGCTTGTTGAGCTTGCTTTTTCAGGTACAGCGGCAGATTCATTAATTTGGGACATGGGTAATGGAGATGTGTTTTATGCTGACAGTGTTGCTTATTATTATACTGAAGCGGGAATATATAATTTAAGTTTAACAGCATTTGATTTTACCTGTAATTTAATGGAAGTTATATCTAGTGAAGTTCCTTTCTTTGGAAATATTAGTACCGATGTTATAATACCAAATGTATTTACTCCAAATGAAGATGGGCAAAATGATTTATTAACGTTTGTAAATGTTAATGGTTCTGAGACATTTCGTTTAACTATTTGGAATAGGTGGGGAAAAAAAGTATTTGTAACTGACGATCCATTTAATCATTGGGATGGGATAAGCATGAAGGATAAAACGATTAATGAAGGGGTGTATTATTTTGAGATTTTATTCACAGACGTTTGTAGTGACGAGGAGCAAATAAAAACAGGTTTTGTACATTTGATGAGATGATAAAGTTCTATAAAAACTTTATCATAACCGTAGAAGCTTAGATACAGACAGATTTAAATGCTTGGTTCTAGTGTTGGTTCAGTTAATACATTTAAATTTTATATTGAATACATTATGAAACAATTTATCATCTTTATAATTACCCTTACTGCACCTTTGTCAGGGATTTCTCAAATTGTAGTAAACAACACCAATACGGTAGAATGGTATGTTCAAAACATCCTTTTAGGAAGTAATGTTACCGTCAGCAATGTTACATTAAACGGTGCCGCTGGAAATGTCCAACACAATCAAGTTGGAGAATTTACAGACCCAACAAGCTCGGTTGGTTTGCCAAATGGAATGATACTAGCTACTGGAAATGCAAACTCTGCATCTGACCTTAATCTTTCTACGGGAGCAAGTGACCCTGGTATTGGGCTTACAAATGACCCAGATCTTGATCCAATTGCTTCAAACACTTTATACGATAAATGTATCTTGGAATTCGATTTTATTCCAACAGGAGACTCAATAAACTTTAATTATGTTTTTGGCTCTGAAGAATATCCTGAATATGTATGTTCGGGATTTAATGATGTATTTGGGTTCTTTTTAACTGGAAACAATCCTTCTGGAGGGACTTATAACTCACAAAACGTGGCCTTAATCCCGGACCCACTATTACCAGGAACATATACAAATACTGCTGTAGCTATAAACACCGTTAACCCTGGAGTGTCAGGAAGTAATGGGGCTGCAGCTACTTGTAATGCTATTGATCCTCTTTGGGCTACATATAACGTGTTTTACCTACCCAATACAACTAATACATATGAATATGATGGAAGAACAGTTACTTTACCCGTAGCTGTATCCGTGAATTGTGGAGAAACCTATCACATAAAGATTGCTATTTCAGATGTTGGAGATGGACTGTATGATTCAGGTGTTTTCTTAGAGGCAGGAAGTTTTTCAGCCAATGGAGTTAGTGCCGCAACTGCTACTGCTCCCGGAGATGTAACTCTTTGTACAACAGACCTTACCATGAGCTTCAACGCAGGGACCCCTGCTCCTCCTTATAGTTATTGGGATTTTGGTGATGGAGTTGGAACTTCCTGGCAAGACAATCCCGATTACACTTTTTTAGATACTGGATATTATCAGGTTATGTACGTAGCTATTGATTCAACAGGTATTTGTGCTTCTACAGATACGGTTTATTTTGATGTTAATCTATCCTACCCGGAACAATTTGCAGCTAGCTTAAGCGTACCTCCTGTAGACCCCTGTAATGCTCCTGACAGTTTATTGGTTGAACTAGAATTTACAGGGTCTGGAGCAGACTCAATTGTTTGGAATATGGGTGATGGAACCATTTTTACTAATATAGATTTTGTGGATTATTATTATACTACTCAAGGAAATTATACAGTTTCGATGCAAGCTTGGGATTATGATTGTGGAGGTGATTCAACAATTACAGCAACGGTAAATTACATTGCCAACTACACCGCTGTTACTGCCACACCACCTGCTGATCAATTTTTCTGCGATCCGCCTTTTGATGTAGACTTCACTGCCGGCGCAACACCTCCCCCGAATAGTTATTGGGACTTTGGAGATGGGTCAGGAAGTTCAATTTTAAATGACCCAACATATACGTATTCTGATACGGGAACTTATCAAGTAATGTATGTGGCAATCGATTCTGCTACGTGCAATATTGCTGATACCGTTTATTTCACGGTTGAACTAGATCAAGCGCAGCAATTTTCGGCAGACTTTGATTTACCAGTTGTGCCTCCATGTACTGCGGTAGACAGCTTACTTGCTGATCTAACATTTACCGGAACGGGGGCAGATTCGATTACTTGGGATATGGGTAATGGAACAACATTTACGAATGATACTGTGGTGAGTTATTATTATCAAAACGAAGGGACATACATAATAACTATGGAAGCATGGGATTTTGTATGCAATAATTACGGAATATTTAGTGACACTATATTCTTCTACACAGCTTTTTCAACTGCTAACGCAGATGATCCAGGAGATATTTTTATGTGTGACATACCATACGATGTAGATTTTTCTGCTGGTGCAACTCCTCCACCGAATAATTATTGGGATTTTGGCGACGGATCAGGAGAATCATCACTTCCAAACCCTACTTACACCTATGCTGATACTGGTTCTTATAACGTAATGTATGTTGCCATTGACTCTTCTACTTGTAATATTGCCGATACGGTTTATTTTAATGTTACATTAGAAGCAGCTGAACAATTTTCTGCCGTATTAGGGTTTGATCCACCTCCTCCATGTGGAAGTGATAGCCTATTCATTAATATGGCATTTACTGGTACTGGGGCGGATTCTATTGTTTGGGATATGGGCAACGGTGATTTGTTTTTCACAGATAGTGTGAATTATGTATATACTGAACCAGGGGTTTATACTGTTGAGATGACAGCATATGACAATGTATGTAACCATGTTGAAACAATTTCTGAAACAGTTCCTTTTGCTGGAAACCCTAATACCGAAGTCATTATTCCAAATGTATTTACCCCCAACGGAGATAACAAAAACGATGTGCTTAGTTTTGTAAATATTGATGATACGCAAGATTTTTCATTAAGGATTTATAATCGATGGGGAGTAAAGGTATTTGAGACATTGGATGCGGCGAATCACTGGGATGGGAAAAATAAAAAAGGAAAGGACATGGATGATGCTGTTTACTATTTCGAAATAGTTTTTACCGATATTTGTTCTTCTGAAGCGCGGGTAGAAACAGGTTTTGTACATTTGATGAGATAATTAAGTTCTATGAAAATTTATCATAACCCGAGATGTTCTAAAAGCAGACAGACCTTAAGCCTTATTAAAGAGAAAGGTGCTGAAGTTGAAATAATTGAATATTTGAAAGTAATTCCTTCTGAAAAAGAACTGAGCGCAATAATAAAATTATTGGGAATTAAGCCTGAGAAATTGCTTAGAAAAGGCGAGGCCGATTATAAAGAAAATTTTAAAGGAAAAATACTTTCAGATGAGGAATGGATCAGTGCTATGGTTCAATACCCTAAGCTAATTGAAAGACCTATAGTTGTTAGTGGAAATAAAGCCATTTTAGGTAGACCTCCAGAAAATGTGCTAGACTTATTATAAAAAGAAAAGACTAAAACCATTGGTTGTTATCCTTCTGATTGAAGCAGTGATTTTAATTTAATTTTATTGAAAAATTTTACTGATTATCAAGTCACACTTTTCTACGCTGATAAATTCAATTGATTTAGTAGGGTTTTCGAATACAACTAGATCACCGGTTTCAATAGTTTCATTACCTATTTTTATTTGACCTGAGTAAACGTAAATTACTAGATGCTGAATGTTGTCTGAAAATGAAAAGTCAACCTGTTTTTCTTTATTTACATGAAGAGACTCAACTGTACCTTGGGTATTTCCCATAGTCATGAGGTTAAAGTCCGAACACTTTCCTTTTGAAAAGGTGTTCCAATCACCTTTAAAATTATCAGAATCGAATCTGCCTAGTTTTGCTGTGTGGTGGTCCTTGTGTGTAAGACTCATTTCGCCATCCAAAACCATAAGTGTTCTTGTTATTCCGGGTAATGATGTAAAAGTGGAATTTTCAATATTAACAGTCGCAGTACTTAATCGAAAGCTAAAGTTTCTAGTTGCATATTTCGAAGTCATTGGATAAATGAATAGTTCCGTTGTGCTTCCTCCATTCCATGGCGAGGGTTTAAATGAACTAGCTTTTATTATTTTATAATTCATCTTCGATAATTTTAGGTAAAAAAAAAGTAGAAGGACAATTGCTTCTACTTTTTTTTAGCTCTTAATTCATCTTACTTAGGTTTTCTAATTAAAACCTCATCAATCATTCCGTATTTTTTTGCTTCTTCAGCAATCATCCAATAATCTCTATCACTATCATTCCAAACTTCATCGTATGTTTTTCCAGAGTGAACGGCAATTATCTCATACAATTCTTTCTTTAATTTTTGAATCTCTCGAGCAGTAATTTCGATGTCCGAAGCTTGACCTTGAGCACCTCCTAATGGTTGGTGAATCATAACTCTAGAATGCTTCAATGCAGTCCGTTTTCCTTCAGCACCAGCACATAATAAAACAGCTCCCATTGAAGCTGCCATACCAGTACAAATGGTTGCAACATCCGGATTGATATATTGCATTGTGTCATAAATTCCTAGACCCGCATAAACAGAACCTCCTGGAGAATTCAAGTAAATTTGAATATCTTTTTGTGGATCCATTGACTCTAGAAATAATAATTGAGCAGTTATAATATTTGCAACATAGTCATCAATTCCCGTTCCTAAAAAAATAATTCTATCCATCATCAAACGAGAAAAAACGTCCATCACTGCAACGTTCATTTGTCTTTCTTCTATAATGTTTGGAGTCATCCCAAGGGGAACATTAGACACTGCTGACATATAATCGTCAAACACCATACTTGAAATACCTTGGTGCTTTGTCGCGAATTTTTTGAATTCGTCTTTATCAAAATTGTACATAAATATATTCTTAATTGTTATTTGGTTTAAAGTTAAAATTAATCTGATAAGAAGAATGGCCTTTTCTTGTTTTTATTGACCCTAAAAACGATATTTCGCTTAATTGTCTGTTTAGTAGGATTAATATTAATCTTAATAATACTTTATAAATTATAGGAGGATGTCTAACTTTACAGTTGAATGGAAAAATTAAATGTAGATCATACATTCATAGTTCACGTTAGTGAAGGGGCAGAAGACCGAGCGAAATCTGTTAAAGAAGAAATGAAGTGCCATAATATTCCCTATGAATTTATGCTTCGAGGTGACATAAAAGAAATTACTTCTGTAATTCATCAAAAGTATTTTACGGGTGATATGTTGGCGGAAATAACACCTGCCATTTCTTGTGCAATGAAGCACATTTATATTCTCGAGGAGATTGTGAAAAGAGGCCTAAGCAGGGTATTGGTTCTGGAGGACGATATCTTTTTAGATAAAAATTTTGTAAATATTTGCAATAAAGCACTAGAAGAAACGTCTATAGAAGAGTATCAAATTTCCGATAAGTATTTTTTGGCTTTAGAAAATAACAAGAAATACATCTCCAAAAAGGAAGAGGTTGAAGGGAAGTATTTGTACAAAGAAGATCGGGTAAGATTTGGTGGAGCGTATTTAGTAACAATGGAAACTGCAAAGGCTATTTTGGATGATATTTATGAAAACAAATGTCACTCATTTATTGATTCCATGTATACAATAATATGCCGGAAAGGATTATTTGACATATATTGGATTCACCCAACTATTGCTGAGCAAGGAAGTCATAATGGAAAATTTAAATCATTATTGGATGATAAACCCAATGGGCTTATTCAAAAAGCAAATTGGAGAATTCAAACAATTTTTAAAAGTAAATTTAGGCGTTAATATACATTCATATTGAAGAATCTTTTTAATTTAATAAAATTAGTTGGTCCATATAAAAAGGCTGTTGGTTTAAACCTAATGTTTAACCTTTTGGGAATGCTCTTTGCCTTGTTTTCATTCGCAATGGTTATTCCGTTATTGAGGGTATTGTTTAATACGAATGCACAGCAGTTTGCAGAAGTTATTTCAAAATATGAAGTTGATGTATTAGCAGGGCAGCAAGGAATTCTAGAATACATTAATTACCTGATGGCCACAATAGTTGTAGATCATGGCAAGTATTATGTTTTGGTTACAATTTGTGTTGCATTGGTCGTAGTTGTCCTTTTCAAAAATTTATTTTCTTATCTAAGCTCTGTTTTCCTGTCTTTAGCACTGCATGCAGTATCAAGAGATTTAAGAAGTAAGTTACACAATAAAGTATTGCGCTTGCAATTGTCTTTTTTTAGCGAAGAGAAAAAAGGTGATTTGATGTCTCGCTTTACAACAGATGTCAAAGAGGTGGAGCTATCCTTAATGGCATCAATCAACGCTGCTTTTAAAGATCCGTTTTACATTGTAGGGTACATCATTACACTGTTTATTATTAATCCGAAACTGTCGATTTTTATTATTGTGTTTTTACCATTATCAGGTTTGGTTATTGCATTAATTGGTAAAGGATTAAAAAAGAAAGCAAAACAAGGCCAAGAAAACGCAGGGAACTTATTGTCTTCTGTGGAAGAGTCCCTTACAGGCCTAAGAATAATAAAAGGATTTAATGCCGAAGAAAGGACGCGTCAACGATTTGAAGAGAAAAATTATTCTTTATATCGAATAATGATAAAGTTTTACCGAAGAATGGACTTGGCTTCTCCTTCTAGTGAGTTCTTAGGCATAGTTTCTACAACTGGAGTATTGCTGTTTGGAGGGAATTTAGTTTTCTCTGGAGAATTGGAGCCTGATTTATTTATAGGATATTTAGTGTTGTTTTCGCAGTTAATATCTCCGTTTAAAGCTATTTCGAAAGCTATCTATGAGGCTAGTAGAGGTATATCAGCATTAACAAGGATAAAAGAAATTACAGGTGAAGAAGTGTCAATAATTGACAAGCCAAATGCAAAAACGGTGGACTTATTTAAGACAGATGTCGAGTATAAGGGTGTAAGCTTTAAATACGAAAAGGAAGATGTTTTAAAGAATGTGAATTTTACACTTTCTGCTGGCAAAACAATCGCTTTGGTAGGTCAATCAGGTTCAGGAAAATCTACGCTAGCTGATTTACTTCCTCGGTTTTACGATATTGAAGAAGGAGAAATTCTTATTGATGGAGATAATATCAAAGATGTTATGCTTACAAGTTTAAGAGATCAATTAGGAATTGTTACGCAGCAGTCTATACTGTTTAATGATACTGTATTTAATAACATTGCTTTTGGTGTAGATTCGGCCACTGAAGAAGAAGTTCTTCATGCTGCAAAAATTGCGAATGCTCACGAGTTTATTGAGAAGCTAGAAAACGGATACCAAACCAACATTGGAGATAGTGGAGGTAAATTGTCTGGTGGTCAGAGACAGAGGTTAAGTATTGCAAGAGCTGTTTTAAAAAACCCTCCAATATTAATTTTGGATGAAGCTACTTCTGCATTAGATACGGAAAGTGAAAGATTGGTTCAAGATGCTTTGACTAATTTAATGAAAAACAGAACTTCTTTAGTCATTGCTCATAGGCTATCTACAATACAACATGCTGATGAAATATTAGTAATGGAGAAAGGCGAGATCATAGAACGTGGTAATCATTCAGAATTAATTTCGCAGAAAGGAGTTTACAAGAAGTTAACGGAAATGCAAAATTTCCATTGATGAGAATTGTGTTATTTCTTGTCTTCAAGATTGTCAAGTGTATCTTCCTCTTCTTTCTTAAAAGCGGAGGGAAGCAGATCAATGCCTCTCTTATTCGCTAGTTTAATTAAAAAGGGCATTAGTAAAGCGGAACCAGGAATTAACATAAACGGAATCCCGATACCTGCTATTTTAAACAAATCATAGATTTGTGTTTTTAGTTCGTGTTCTTCTTCTTTACTTACTTTTCCTTCTTTCAAGAATTTTACAATAATTTTGGATGCTTCGTGGGTTTCTTTGGCCTCAGTTCCCATTTTAGAAACAAAGTTTTTCATAACCTCAGTAGCCTTGGTGCCGTGGGTTTTTAGTTTTTCAGAAAACTCCCTAGTCTCTTTAGTTTCAAAATAACGAAAGTCGACTTCTTCTCTTTTATCATTTTCCTCTTTCACCTTCTAAAGGTATTACTTTTCTCTATGAGAGGAGTTAATTGTTACTAAATAAGTCATAAAAAAAGCCACATCTTTCGATCTAGCTTTTTTTAGTTTGTTGTGAATTATCAACCACTACACATTTCACAATCTTCTGGATTATCTAAAGAACAAGCTTCAGCCAATCTTTCTTTTTCCGTTTTAGCGGTTGGCTGCGCCATTGCTTCTTTGTCTAATGTAAATTTAATTGCATCAGTAGCAGCTTTGGTTCGCAGGTAATACATTCCTGTTTTCAATCCTGCTTTCCATCCGTAAAAGTGCATTGAAGTTAATTTAGCATAGTTCGCATTCTCCATAAAAATGTTCAACGATTGTGATTGATCGATATATGCACCCCTGTCAGCAGCCATATCTAATATGGTTTTTTGGGAAATTTCCCAAGCTGTTTTGTATAGTTCCTTGATGTTATCTGGAATTTCTTTAATGTTTTGAATAGAACCATTTGCTCCCATTAATTGATTTTTCAAGCTATCATTCCAAAGACCTAATTTTACTAAATCTCTCAATAAATGTTTGTTTACTACGATAAACTCTCCAGATAATACACGTCTCGTATAAATATTAGACGTGTAAGGTTCGAAACATTCATTGTTTCCAAGAATTTGAGCAGTAGAAGCTGTTGGCATAGGCGCTAACAATAATGAGTTTCTTACACCATGTTCCATTACTTCTTCTTTCAATACTTTCCATTCCCATCTGTCTGTTGGAGTAACTCCCCATAGATCAAATTGCATTGTACCTTCAGAAATTGGAGAACCTTTCCAAGTTTCGTAAGGTCCATTTTCAATAGCTAAGTCTTTTGAAGCTGTTAGAGCTGCATAATAAATAGTCTCAAAAATTTCCTTATTCAAAGCTTTTGCTTCTTCAGATTCAAAAGGGAAACGCATTAAAATAAAAGCATCTGCTAATCCTTGTACACCAATTCCAATTGGACGGTGACGCATATTAGAATTTCGAGCTTCTGGTATAGGGTAGTAATTTTGGTCAATGACAGAGTCTAAGTTCTTGGTTACTTTGTAAGCAACTTCGAATAACTTGTCATGATCAAATTTTCCTTCAGCAACAAATTTAGGAAGCGCAATAGAAGCTAAGTTACAAACAGCAACCTCGTCATCAGATGTATACTCCATAATCTCCGTACATAAGTTTGAAGATTTGATTGTCCCCAAGTTCTTTTGATTTGATTTTGAGTTTGCAGCATCTTTGTATAACATATATGGAGTTCCTGTTTCAATTTGAGACTCACATATTTTAAACCATAAATCCTGCGCTTTAATAGTTTTGCGACCTTTTCCTTCGCTTTCATATTTAAGGTAAAGAGCATCAAACTCATCACCATATACGTCAGACATTCCAGGACATTCGTTTGGACACATTAAAGTCCATTCTCCTTTTTCTTCTACTCTTTTCATGAATAAATCTGGTATCCAAAGCGCATAAAATAAATCTCTAGCTCTATCTTCTTCTTTTCCTGTATTCTTCTTTAAATCTAGGAAGGAAAAAATATCTGCGTGCCACGGTTCAACGTAGATAGCAAAAGACCCTTTTCTTTTTCCGCCGCCTTGATCAACATAACGAGCCGTATCGTTAAATACTTTTAACATAGGAACAATTCCATTGGAAGTTCCATTTGTTCCTTTAATGTATGATCCAGTAGCTCTTATGTCGTGGATAGATAATCCTATTCCACCAGCCGATTGAGAAATTTGAGCACATTGTTTTAATGTGTCATAAATCCCACCAATACTATCTTCTTGCATTTTCAATAAGAAACAAGAGGACATTTGAGCTTTTGGTGTGCCAGAGTTGAATAAAGTAGGGGTTGCGTGAGTAAACCAACCTTCACTCATGTAGTTGTAAGTAGAAATAGCTGCTTCAATATCAGTTTTGTGAATTCCCATTGCAACACGCATTAACATGTGCTGAGGTCTTTCTGCAACTTCACCATTCAATTTTAATAAGTAAGATCTTTCTAATGTTTTAACACCAAAGAAATCATATCTAAAATCTCTATCGTAAATAATATTAGAATCAAGTACCTCAGCATTATCCTTGATCGCTTTATAAACATCATCAGATAATAAAGGAGCTGGTTGATTTGTCTTTGGATCTACGTAACTGTATAAATCTTCCATTGTGTCTGTGAAAGATTTTTTTGTGTTTTTATGTAGGTTTGAAACTACAATACGAGATGCTAATAAAGCATAATCTGGATGCGAGATGGTATTAGTAGCAGCAACTTCAGCAGCTAAATTGTCTAGTTCACTTGTGGTTACACCGTCATATAGTCCTTCGATTACACGCATGGCGACTTTTTCTGGAACTACTAATGCGTTCAATCCGTAACACAATTTTTTAATTCTTGCTGTGATTTTGTCAAACTTGACAACTTCTTTTCTCCCGTCTCTTTTTACTACGTACATACCTTATTATGTGATTTTATATATTGTTATTCTCGATGGCTATCTCCTTTTGTCTAAAAACTAATGGTTAGACTGATTAGTGATGGCTTAACCTGATTATTAAATGTTAAAATTCTGCATCCATGCTAAATGCTCCGCCTTCTTCAGTGCCGTTTTTCACACCTGCTTTTTGATATTCACCAACTCTTTTTTCAAAGAAGTTAGATTTCCCTTGAAGGTTAATCATATCCATAAAGTCAAATGGGTTAGTTGCGTTGTATATTTTTTCGTTTCCTAATTCAACTAAAAGTCTATCTGCAACAAACTCAATATATTGATTCATTAAATCTGAATTCATTCCGATTAAACGAACAGGAAGAGATTCAGTAACGAATTCTTTCTCAATCTCAACAGCTTGTGATATGATTTCCTTAACCTCTTCTTTGCTTAATTGATTTTCTAAGTGGTTATTGTAAAGTAAACAAGCAAAATCACAATGTAATCCTTCGTCTCTAGAGATTAGCTCGTTAGAAAATGTCAATCCTGGCATTAAGCCTCTTTTCTTTAACCAATAGATTGAACAAAAAGATCCAGAGAAGAAAATTCCTTCTACTGCTGCAAAAGCAATTAATCTTTGTGCATACGACCCATTGTCTATCCACTTCATTGCCCAATCAGCTTTTGTTCTAACAGGAGGGAAAGTTTCTATTGCATTAAATAGGTAATCTTTTTCTTTGTCGTCTTTTATGTAAGTGTCAATTAACAATGAATATGTTTCAGAATGAACATTTTCCATCATTACTTGAAAGCCGTAAAAGAATTTGGCTTCAGTATATTGAACTTCACTTAGGAAGTTTTCTGCTAAATTTTCATTAACAATACCATCAGACGCTGCAAAGAATGCAAGAACATGCTTAATGAAAAAACGTTCATCGTCATTTAATTTTTCTTCCCAATCTAATCTGTCAGCGGCAAGGTCTAATTCCTCAGCAGTCCAAATCATTGCTTGCTGCGTTTTATACATGTCCCAAATGTCCATGTGTTGAATAGGAAACAAAACAAATCTGTTAGGATTTTCCTTTAGAATGGGTTCAAGAATTTCAGTATTAGCGGGTAATACTTCGCTTAAATTTACATCTTCAATCTTTGTTTTCGTTTCTTTTTCCATAGTCCTAATTCTTATAATATTAACTTTCTTATTTCCCAAACTCATTTTAGTAGAGTGAAAAATTTCCTAGGCAAAAAATGGTGTTTTTTTGCTTTTTTTTTGAAAAACCTCAAGTTTTTCGTTAAGAAATTTTCGTTTTACTAGCCTCGTTTAAGGAGTACAAAAATTGAAAAAAAACTTACCTATTCCTAAGTAATTTCATCCACAATTTTTGAAGTTTTCAACACTCCCATTTAATAACTCGCCTAACCCCTTTAAAAACAAGGGGAAACGATTCATCTTCCGAAATGTACAATTTGTCTTTTTAATTAAACTCTTTGTCTATCCTTTCGAATGTCTAAATTACATGGATTTAGCAGGATATTTATTAACACATTAAAAGGGTTTTCAATGTTGGCGTGTTAAAAACAACGAACACTATGTCATCGGTTGTTTTGACGAAATATTATATAAGAAAAGAGCTAGAATTCCCAAATAATATTTCGGAAGAGCAAAATTATTTTTTTGATTTTTCCTTTTCAATTTCTTTATCAATTTGAATTAATTCAGTAAAAAAACGTTCTCCCCATTTTCTAATAATAGGCTCTTTTAAGAATTTGTAAACTTTTACATTTAATTCAGTTCCAAGTGTGCAAGCATCGGAACAGATATCCCATTGATTAAAATTAATCGCCTCATAATTCCTTAATTTTGTAACTCTTGCTGGGTATAAATGACAGGAGATAGGTTTCTTAAAGTCAAGCTTACCTTCACTGTGTGCTTTTTCTATGGAGCACTTTGTAGAATTATTTTCATCAAAGTAAACAAATGCACATGCTCCATTTTTGACTAAAGAAGTAACAGGTTCGTTGTCTTCATCCATATAAAAGACACCTTGTTTGTCAATAACTTCAATTCCTTCTTGTCGCATATAAGGTTTTATAACATCTAAAGATTCCTCAAGAAGATCAATCTCTTCCATTTCAAGAGGAGCTCCAGCATCCCCTTCAATGCAACAGATACCTTTACAAGCGCTTAAGTTGCATACAAATTTCTTCTCAAATAAATCTAAGGACAATAATTTGTCATCTACTTCAATCATGTTTGCAAAAGTATAAAACAAAAAGAGGAATTATTAAAACGGTCCTATTGATTTAGTTGTTATTGTCAATAATAAAATGGAATACCTTATATATATAGGCAAAAGCCTTGTCAGGAGGTGTTAAAGCTTTTTATAACGTAAAAAGCTCCATTCCCGCTATAGGAAATGGAGCTTTGATAGATATTAATTGAATTACTTACTCTCTATGAAAAACTGGATAGACCCTTTTTCTCCATCCTTGTTCAATGTTGTCATAAAATAACTTCCTGCAGCCACTTTTGGAAGCTGCACTATTTCTGAGGGTGAGTTAACGGTGTTTGTTAGCACTAACTTTCCTTCAGCGCTAAATACTTCGTATTTAACACCTATTTCAACTCCTGTTAATGTAAACTCTCCAATATTGGGGTTTGGGTAAACCAATACTCCCGGTAATAGTTCTTCATTTATTCCAGAACAAGCGTCAACTGTGATAGTTGTAACATCGGAAGCTGAGCAGTTTGAAGCATCCGTGTAAGCATATGTAACGGTGTATGAACCGGCCGATACAGACGTAGGGTCAAAGCTATTGCCGGAAACGCCAGAACCACTAAATGTTCCACCAACTGGAGTTCCGGAAAGTCCTGAAGTAGCTCCATAAGTACATAAGATTTGGTCTTCTCCAGCGTTAACCGTTGGCAAGGCATTCACATTTAAGTTGGTTGTAACTGTACTGTCACAACCAGCATTGTTTGTTAATACATCAGTAAACGTACCATTTGTTGTGTAAGTACTTGTTCCTACTGTTACGCTTTCTCCATCACAAATACTTAATGTTTGTGATGATGATGTTGGAGCGCCAACCGTAATTGTTGACGTATAAGTGTCATTTCCAAAACCATTGGTAGAAATTAAAGTAACAGAATATGTTGCTGCTGTTGTATATGTGTTAGAAGGGTTTTGGGCAGTAGAAGTATTACCATCTCCAAAATCCCAAGCCCATGATGTCGGAACACCACTAGACAAATCACTGAAGCTAACTGTGGTCCCTTCACAAACTGTGGATGGTCCATTATTAAAGTTAGCAACAGGTGTTTCTGGAACATCCGTAGTATACACGCCTAAGCCAAACCCAGAGAACCCATTTGAAAATGATGCTGTGAAAGTCAGATCGGAGTTATAACTAGCCATTGTAGCTGCTACATGGTCAATGGTAAATGTTCCAAAATTCCCAGGATTTACATCGCCAATAGCATTGTTTCCAGCAACTTTTAAGACTTCTAAGTTGGTTCTAGAATTACCCGTAGCGGTTTCCCAAGCAGCAACTTCTGCTTCTTCATAATACATAGTTATATCGTATGCCCCCGTTGCATTAGCATTTGTAGGGGTAACTTTATAAGACTTAGAATGTATGTGGTTGGCAGCATTTATACTGGCAAAAGCAGCAGTAGTCGGAGTCGAACCGTCTCTGTCAACTTCTACAGCAACACACCCATAGTCAAAACTAGTTGTGTTTGTAATAGTTAACATTATATTATCTGTTACAGCATCAAAGAAATGAACTGTAGCGTTAGGGCCTAAGTTAGCATCTGTTTGCGCTCCAGTATTAATTGCAGTTTGAATAGATAAAGGATTGATTCCTTCTATTACAACATTGTCAATAGTACATCCGTAAAGCCAACCTCCGGCATCACTGTAGTTAATAGCAAAAACAACATTGTTGTTGCCTACGTATGGTGTTGCGTCAAATGTGTTCGTGTTCCATCCTCCACTGATGTCAATTTCGCTAATTAACGCAAAAGCACCCCCGTTAACTGAGGCACTTAATTCTGCAACTTCAGTGTTTCCTTGGTAAGTTTGTCCCCCGTAGTATGCGTCAAATGAAATACTTGCACCAGTATAACCTGTTAAATCAACACTTGGGAATGTTAGATCAACATCATTTTGATCACAGTCGCAGGCGTCGTCATTAATCCATGCGAATTGTGTTGCATTAGAAGTAGGCACAACATATGCTCCTGATGAAGCAGCAGCAGCATCTCCTATTTGCCATGGGGTATCTCCTGATGGATTATTTGTTGTAAACCCTCCAAATCCAGATTCAAAATCTTCAGTGAAAATTACACTTGAAGAAGTCATTGAGCCAGGTGCTAAATCATCATCATTTATTGTTACAGTAACGGTTTGGTTAATTACACCATTTCCAGCATTACCTCCATTCGCATTTAATGCATAGTCCAATGTAATTGTTTCATCTCCTTCAATATAGTTGTCATTATATACTCTAATCTCTAATGTTCCAGTTAGTGTTGAGCCACTAAAAGTAAAAGAGGTGTTGAATATGTCATAATCCACCGCTTGGGTTGCTGTTCCTCCTGTAACAGATACGGTAACGTCAGCAGCTTGAGTTGGGTCAATTCCAATCGAAATAGGAATGTTTAAGGTATAATAATCTAAGCATCCGTTTGCAATGTTTGCGTCAGCTTCGCTTACGTCATATGTTGAGTTGCCAAATTGAACATTAGGGGCACAAGAGCCTATGTCAAAAGCAGCAACTCTAGTTTTGCTGTTCCCGTACATTCCTGTCATCCAAAAGGTTTCACCATCGGTAGGGTCAAGTCCTAAAGCATTGTAATCTCCCCATCTGTTACTTCCGTTCGATTGTGTTCCGGCAACAATTACAGTTTCACTTTCAGTCATTGTTCCTAATGGATCACACTCTTTACGGCCAGTGTATCTTAAAGAAGGGAAAGTAGTGCTACTTGATACATTATAAGCAAGACCAATGTTTCCTGTTGCAGACAATCCGATCGTTGGCATCCATCTGTGATCAGAATCCGGTGAATATGTACCTTCTTGGTAAACTGACCAAGTTCCACCAGTCCCACCAGTTCTTCTTAGCTCGTACCATCTTACACCTGCCCAATCATTACCATCCAAATCAATCGAATGACAGCATACTATAGATTCATGTGTTCCAAAATTTCGATAATGAATTCTGTTCATTAATAATTCTCTTAATGGATCTAATATAGTATTTGTTCCTGGTTGAGGGATGCATGAAAATGAAGTATAACCACATAAGCCAGTATCAAATGAGCTTACACCTAATGTTGACGTTAATGTAAATGAACTGTTTCCTGGAGTGGTCCAATCGATATCAAGTTCCCAAATTTCTAATGCATCAGCACTAGCTCCATTCCATGCATCATCAGTCATTCTCATAACCATTGAGGGAGTTCCAGCAGGAGGTGTTGTTGTTCCATCCAAATTAACAGGTGTAGAAGCTTGAAAGCCGATAGTTCCAAAATTTGCTTGTGTAAATTTTTGAGCATTGGTAGAAACACCTGCTAACATATCTGCTCTAGGAAGAGCGACAATATCCGATGATCCTAAGTTTGCAGTAATAACATATTCATTTTCCCAAACTGAATATTTTGGATAATCAGGAAAAGAAGGCATGTTGACAGTGTAGGTGTAATAAGACCCAGTAGGGTCTGCTGTAGTCGAAACTGCTACGTATAGGTTATTTCCTGAAGAAGAAAACTCAGTTAAAAGCCATCTGTCAGCTCTTTGATCATAAATTACAATCGGATCTCCAGCGCCACCCCATCCAGGATTTCCATTTAAACTTGCTGAATTCATAAAGTTGTCAAATGTTGTTGAATTTTGAATTACATTTCCACTCTTATCCCATATTTTAAAGGTTGACCCTCCAGTTCCATTTATCATTTGTACAACGTGATTGGGTCCAACATCTAAACTTGGATCAGCAGGGCTTGTTACACCAGGCATACCATCAAGATTTACACCAAGAGATTTATTTGACACTAAAGGAGCGTAATCCTTTTGATGAACCGGATCCATTCCAACAGGCAAAGCATCTGTGTAATCATATTCGTTTACAGGCCATCCAGCTTTAGGATGGTATCCTACTTTTTTAGTTTTTGTAATAGGATTAGGAGCATTAGGGTCTGCAACATAATCCCTTAAGACTTCGGTTTCTCCATGGAATACCACGGGAAGAACAGTTAGTGTTGGTGTTGCCGCTTGGTTTTTCTGCGAAAGCAGGTTGCTTGGCGTTTTTTGAGCTGAGGAAGATAGCGCCATTCCGGTCAGTAATAATACTGTAAAGTGCGTAAAAAATTTCATAATGGTTTGAGTTATTTTTATTTTTGGTTGATGTAAATATAGAAAATAAAAGACACGAACGTCTTGTTTTCTTATTTAAGTGTCCGCTTTTACGTGACTAAAACAAGCTTAGTGTTGTGGTCCTAACTTATGATAGGTCGATAAAAAGGAGTAAAAAAAAACATTTTTCAGGCAACCATTTCTAATCTCAAGACATCTTAAAGATGTAAGAATATACTTTGTTATGTACATATTAATTCCGAAATTTGAGGACGAACAAAAAAGCACCCATGAAGAAAAATATACTATTAATAGGCATGCTAGCCTCTACGCTGATGATGGTGGGGCAAGAAAAAGAATCATATGGTCCTATTTCGACAATTACAGCAGCATCATTTAAGGTAACAGAAAGGATAAATGATATACCGGATGAAAAGGAAAACACATATGAAGTAGGAAGTGCTATGCCTAATATGCGTGGTAGAATTGAACATGTTTCAAGTATTCCTTTGCCAAATGGTGTTGATCCAGTATGGCAAAAAACTAAAGGAACGGGTGTATTGAAGTCTCCTACTTTGGAATGGAATGGGCTTTCAGGAGCAAATCCTCCTGATCCAAGTGGGGCAGTTGGTCCCAATCATTATATGCAAATGGTGAATTCACAATATAGGGTTTTTGACAAAACGGGAACCATTTTAAAAACAGGAAGTTTAGGCTCTTTGTTGGGAGGGGGAAACGCAGGAGACCCAATTGTGTTATATGACAAGTTTGCTGATCGTTGGTTTATTAGTCAATTTGATTTTAGCAATAATCTACAGGTTGCAGTCTCCCAAACTGGAGACCCAACAGGGGCATATAATTCTTATGCATTTAATGTAGGTGCAAGTTTTCCTGATTACCCAAAATATTCTGTTTGGAGTGATGGTTATTATGTGACATCCAATAAAAGCGGAAATGAGGCTTTTGTTATGGAAAGAGATAAAATGATTGCGGGAGATGCTGGCGCTCAAATGATTCAGTTTAATGTTCCGTCATTGTCGACTGCTGGTTTTTTTAGTACATTACCTGCTCATGCAGGGTCAACCTTGCCCAGTGTTGGAACGCCTAATCAAATATTTTATTTCCAAGACAATAGTTGGGGAGGTGTAGGGTCTGATCATATTAAAGTTTGGGATGTAAGTGTCGATTGGACAACAACTTCTAATTCGACGATTTCATCTCCATATCAAATTGCTGTTTCAGCATTTGATAGTGGTTTCACTGGGGGATGGGATAATATCACTCAGCCTGGCACGTCGGTCAAGTTAGACGCGGTGCCAGAGGCGTTTATGTTTATGGCTAACTATAGAGAGTTTTCAACTCATAATTCTATGGTGATGTGTCATAGTGTTGATGTAGATAATACAAATCATGCTGGGATTAGGTGGTACGAATTGCGACAAACTTCTGGTTCCGACTGGACTTTGTATCAGGAAGGAACATATGCCCCTGACGGTGATAGTAGATGGTTGGGTAGTATTAATATGGATAAATACGGAAATATTGCTTTGGCGTATTGTGTTTCTGGTACAAATACTTATCCATCATTGCGGTATACAGGTAGGTATGCAAGTGGTCAATTAGGGCAAATGGATTTCTTAGAACAATCTGCAATAGAAGGTTCTTCATCGAAATCTGGAGATAACCGCTGGGGTGATTACGCGCAGATGACAATTGATCCTTCTGATGATGCAACATTTTGGCATACCGGACCTTATTTGTATTTAGGTGGGGCTTTAAGAACAAGGATATTTGCTTTGACTTTTCCAGATTCTTTTTTAAGCATTGCTGATGCGTATATGAGCAAAACATTAGTGGTTGGATATTTGGGTAATAATAAATTCAACCTTACAATTAGGGACTTAAATGAAGAAGTGAACATTAGCGTTGTTAATACTTTAGGGCAGAACATAAAAGCTGTTAGCAACATCAATACGGGAAAAGATTTAAATTATCAGCTAGACTTAAGTGAGTTTTCAGCAGGTTATTATATAATCAATGTAAGTAATTCAAACTTTAAAAAAGCACACAAGGTTTGGGTTAAATAATAGTAAATTATAAGTCAAAAAAGGGATGCCGTTTAAGTGTCCCTTTTTTTATTCAATAATTTTTATTTCTTCAATTGTCGTTGGATTTCCAATTGTGCAACTCCCTTGTGCGGGGCGAATCTGTCTACATTTTAACCAAACTTTAAGTCCGTCTTGTTTGTATTGATCTTCCAAATTGTTGGGAAGTAAAAACTCTTCAGTGGTAATGTTTTTTATTACAAACCCACAGCCGCTTTTTGTTTTGTCTTCTACTACTGCCAGTATATAGCCTTCTTTTATTATTTGCGCTGTCCTTTCTGTTTCGGCAATTTTTTCAGCAGTTTCTGTTGTTGCTTTTTTTAAAGAGCAACCCATCATGATTAATGATATTGAGCATATTGTAATAAAATTTTTCATAATATCTTTTTATATGTGATATCTTCAAAAAACAGTCCAAATTAGAAAAATTAAAAATGGTTTGGCTAAAACTTCTACATTATAATACCTTTGTCACCATAAATTAAAGGAAGATAGAATGGCATCAAACGAAGATATTTTTAAAAAAGTTGTTTCACATGCAAAGGAGTTTGGGTTTGTTTTTCCAAGCAGTGAAATATATGATGGGTTGAGCGCAACGTATGATTATGCTCAAAATGGAGTCGAGTTAAAAAACAACATAAAAGAGTATTGGTGGACTGCTATGGTTCAAATGAATGAAAATATTGTCGGTCTAGATGCTGCTATTTTTATGCATCCAAAAACATGGAAAGCTTCCGGACATGTTGATGCTTTTAATGATCCTTTGATTGATAATAAAGATTCAAAAAAGAGGTATAGAGCAGATGTTTTGATTGAAGAGCACATAGCTAAAATAGAGGGTAAAATAAATAAGGACATTACAAAGGCAAAAAAACGTTTTGGAGATGCATTTAATGAAGGCGAGTTCAGAAGTACAAATCCAAATGTTTTAAGAAGAATCGTAGAGATTGAAAAAATTGAGGCTCAATTGAAAGCTGTTCAAGTAAACGAGGATTTAGAGGGGTTCAAAAGCCTAATAGAAGAATTGGATATAGTTTGTCCAGTGAGTGGGTCTAAAAACTGGACAGAAGTAAGGCAATTTAATTTAATGTTTGGAACTGAGATGGGTTCTGTGGCAGGAGACGCTTCCACAATTTATTTGCGTCCAGAAACGGCTCAAGGGATTTTTGTTAATTATTTAAATGTTCAAAAAACGGGAAGGATGAAAATTCCTTTTGGTATTGCCCAAATAGGAAAGGCATTTAGGAATGAAATAGTAGCTCGGCAGTTTATATTCAGGATGCGGGAGTTTGAGCAAATGGAGATGCAGTTTTTCGTAAAGCCCGGAACGCAAAAAAAGTGGTATGAGCACTGGAAAGAAGCCCGCATAAAATGGCATAAAGCATTAAATTTGGGAAGTGATAATTATCGCTTTCACGATCATTTAAAAATGGCTCACTATGCAGATGCAGCTACTGATATTGAATTTAATTTTCCGATTGGGTTTAAAGAATTGGAAGGAGTTCACTCTAGAACAGATTTTGATTTAAGCAAGCACGAAGAGTTTTCAGGAAAGAAATTACGTTACTTTGACAATGAGGACAATGAAAGTTATATCCCATATGTTGTGGAAACATCTATAGGGTTAGATAGAATGTTTTTAGCTGTTTTGTCAAGCTCATTTAATGAAGAAAAGTTAGAAGATGGTTCAGAGAGGATAGTGTTGAATATTCCGCCAGCGTTAGCTCCAACCAAGGCTGCTGTATTACCCTTGTTGAAAAAGGATGGCTTGCCTGAAAAAGCAAGAGAAGTAATGAAGACTTTGCAGTATGATCATATCTGTGCTTATGAAGAGAAGGATTCGATAGGTAAAAGGTATAGACGTCAAGATGCAATTGGAACCCCATATTGTATTACAGTTGATCATCAGACATTAGATGATAATACGGTAACGATTCGAGAAAGAGATACAATGGCTCAGGAAAGAGTCGCTATTGATGAGTTGCCGGGAATCATAGGAGAAAAAGTAAGTATGAAAAATCTTTTTATTGAACCTGTTGTCTCTGTTTAGATGTTAGAGATATTTCATACTAAGAATAAAATTGAAGCAGGTTGTGATGAAGCTGGTCGAGGTTGTTTGGCAGGTCCAGTTGTTGCGGCGGCGGTAATTCTTCCTTCCAATTTTAGGAATGACATATTAAACGATTCAAAAAAACTAACTGAAAAGAAGCGGTACGCGTTAAGACCAATTATTGAGAAAGAAGCATTGGCTTGGGCGGTAGGTGTGGTTGATAATAAGGAGATTGATGAATTAAACATATTAAATGCTTCATTTTTGGCTATGCATCGTGCGCTAGATCAGTTGGGAAAGCCACCAGACAGTATTTTGGTTGATGGCAACCGATTTACTGCTTATAATAAGATTCAACATCATTGTATTGTTAGAGGTGATGGTATTTATATGAGTATCGCCGCAGCTTCAATATTAGCCAAAACATATCGTGATGATATGATGAATAAATTAGCAAAAGAATTTCCTTTTTATGGATGGGAACGAAATATGGGATATCCAACAAAAATGCACCGTGAAGGAATAAGGCAACACGGAACGACTCCTTTTCACAGAATGAGTTTTCAATTACTTCCCGCGTAGTTAAGCTTCGATTTGAAGTCCAATTTCCGTTAGAATGAATTTAGCTCTTTCCTTAATAGCGAGCAATGGTACATCAATCAGTTCGAACCCTAGGTTTTTATAAGATTTTCTAAGGTTGTAGTCAATAGTTTTTGCCTCTTCTATTGATTCTTTTCTTTCTTGATCGTTTGTATAAATTGAGGCCCAAAGTGGCATAATAAAAACCTTTTTAGCATATCGGGAAGATTTAGCAAATTCAGCATAATTTATGGGAGCTTTTTCATTTGCAAATGCCATGTATCCAATTAAATCCACTACGGATCTGTCTAAAAAGCATAGGTCATCACTTTGCTGTTCAGCCCTGTTTTTCATTCGGTAATACACCATATCACTAAATTCACGCATGTTAACCCAAGGAAAAACATTGTGATTATTCTCTTGGTTTTCCTTTATTATTTCTCTCGCAATTTCGTCATGGCACACGAAATTCATTTTTCTTAATTCATTAATTACGGAGGACTTGCCAGTGCTTGGCGCTCCTGTGATTACATAATGTTTATTTTCTGGTGCCATAAATAGGTTGTAAAGATAGCCAATATGACACTATTGAACCAAATTTATACTAATAGTTCACATAAAAAATACTTGTTTTGTCACAATAAAACCAAAATTGTATTTATAGTGCACCCTTGTTCAATGGGATTAAATTGCCTAAATATACTGTTTTTATTGACTTTTTTATATTTATGACGGTTTTAAAAAATAGTTTATTGTAAAAACGGTACACCTTTTGACAAGAGCAAGTCAAAATTAATAAACATATAAAACTATATACAATGGAATTACTAAAGAATTTTGTTTACGCCGGTGTTGGATTAGCCGCATTAACATCAGATAAGGTCAAAGAAACAGTTGAAGACTTGGTTGAAAAAGGAAAAATTTCTGACACTGAAGGGAAAAAAATAATTGAAGAATTTTTTAAATCAACAGAATCTAAAAAAGAAGATTTCGAATCTAAAATGAAATCACTTGGCGATAACATTTCTTCAAAATTTGATTTCCTTAAAAAGGAAGATGATGAGGTAGTTGCTTTGAAAAAGAGAATCGAAGAATTAGAAGCGAAACTTAAGAAAGCAAACACTACAAAGAAAAAACCGGCTGCAAAAAAGACTGTAGCAAAAAAATAACAAGACATATTAATTAATCATTAAAAACAAAAACCATGAATATTATTGAAACATTAGCATACGCAGGATTAGGAATGGCGTCAGAAGCATCGGACAAGGCAAAAGCAAAGTTTGATGAATTAGTTGAAACAGGAAAAAAAGTAGATAGCGATGGGAAAAACTACGTTGGAGATTTTTTCAAAACAGTTGATTCAACTAAAGATGACGTTCAAGCTCAATTTGACAAGAATAAAGAAAAATTAGAAGATGCATTTCCATTTTTAAAAGAATTGGAAGAGAAGTTTTTGAAAGCGAAAGAAGACTTAACTGCAAAAGCTAAAGATGCAAAGGAAGATTTAACTTCTAAAGCGAAAGAAACAAAAGAAAAGATTACAAGTAAGTTAAAGAATATAGATGATGCAGAAGTTGTTTCTGAAGAGGCTTAGTTGACCTATTGGTAATTAAAAAAAGGTTCATTTCTATACGGAATGAGCCTTTTTTGTTACGAACAAAGAGCTTTAAGGTCACACCAATTTATTAAGATAGTTTTCTTTTTGTTGAAAAGTAAATCTTTACATTATTTCGTAATTCTTTTCTCAATAGTATAGTTTTGTTGAAAATTGAAAAGAGCAATGCTTACTATTGATACAACAGAGACTAAAAACCCGAAGCTACACCATTATTTATTGGGGAGTGTTGGGCCACGGCCTATTTGTTTTGCGAGTACAATAGATAAAGATGGAAATCGAAATTTAGCTCCATTTAGCTTTTTTAATGTTTTTAGTTCTAACCCTCCAATTGCCGTTTTTTCACCAGCAAGAAGTGGTAGAACGGGTCAGCAAAAAGATACATACAATAATGTAAAAGAAGTTCCCCAGGTAGTCATTAATATTGTTGATTACTCAATGGTACATCAAATGTCATTGGCAAGTTCTCCTTATAATCCAAATGAAGATGAATTCGTTAAAAGTGGTTTAACAGCTATTGAATCGGAAGTGGTAAAGCCATGGAGGGTGAAAGAGTCGCCTGTTCAAATGGAATGTAAGGTTAATGAGATAATTGAGTTAGGCGAAGGTGGCGGAGCAGGTAATCTAATTGTGTGTGAGATTCTAAAAATCCATATTGCAGAAAGTATTTTGGATGAAAACCAAGCCATCGATCAAAAGAAAATTGATTTGGTTGCCCGTATGGGTGGAGATTGGTACTGTAGAGCTGATGAGAATTCTATGTTTGAAATTAAAAAACCAATTACTACTAGGGGTATAGGGGTGGATGAAATACCTCAGGAGATTGTTAAGAGTAAAGTTTTAACAGGGAATGACATTGGGCAGCTAGGAGGAATAGAAACTTTGCCAGATGAAACAGAAGTCAATGATTATAAATTGATTGAATTGATTGATTTATTTGTATCTTTAGAGAATGCTCCGGAAAAGCTGGAAACAGAGCTTCATTTAAGAGCAAAAGAATTGTTGAAAGAAAATAAACTTACGGAAGCGTGGAAAACGCTTCTATCATTTAATAACTAAAAAGTACGGCCATGTGGTCGAAGAAAAACAAAAAAAATGGAATTAAAAATTAACGGAAAAGTAAAAGTAATTTTGGACACACAAACATTTGACAGTGGGTTCAGTAAAAGAGAATTTGTTATTACAACACAAGAGCAATATCCTCAGGATGTAAAATTGGAGTGTATTAAGGATAAAACGGCAATGTTAGATTCTTTAACTGTTGGGGATGACGTAGATGTGTCATTTAACGTTAGAGGGAATGAGTACAATGGAAGGTATTTTGTAAACCTTCAAGCATGGAGAATTGATAAAGGTGCTGCAGGAGCAGCTCCAACACCTGAAGCTCCAGATACCGCTTTAGAGCCTATGGCAGAAGGTGAAGATGATTTACCGTTCTAAACAGCATTAAATAATTGATATAAAAAGGTCAAAGCGAAAGTTTTGACCTTTTTTTGTGAGATAATATTCCTATTTTTAACATCAAATGTCGTTTACCGAAAAATATACTAAAGCATTTAGAACGCTTCTTCCCACGCCATTTACTATAGCAATCGTGTTGACTATTGTCACGTATTTGTTGTCTCTTTCGTTTGGGAATGAATTGCCAAGTGAAGAAATCATTATTGAAGAATCAGTAGAGGAAACTTTGTTGATTTCAAGTTCTGATAATACTGAATGGACTTATTTTGACGCAGGAGACAAGTACACTATAAAAAACGATACATTTAGGATAAAGCATCAAAAGGAAATCCTTGATTTAGAAGCTGTCATTTCAGAAAAAGGTAATGGCTATACAACAATAATTCAATTTGAAGTCAGTAACCAGAGACAGGTGATTTCAACCAATGAATCAACAAGCAGGCCGCTACAATTGTTAAATCATTGGTACGATGGATTATGGAGTACTGGACTAATGAAATTCGGTTTTCAGATGATGTTAATGCTTTTACTTGGTCATGTATTGGCCTTAAGTAAGCCAATCGACAACCTTTTAAATAAGATAACACCTATTTGTAAAAGCACAGCTCAAGCTGCTTTTTATGTAACGCTCTTTACAGTGTTAGTGAGCTTGTTCAATTGGGGATTGGGCTTGATATTTGGGGCTGTTTTCGCCCGAAAAGTGGGTGAGTTTGCACTACGATCAAATATTAAAATAAATTACGCATTAGTTGGCGCGGCAGGCTATTCAGGGATGATGGTTTGGCACGGAGGAATATCTGGATCTTCCCTTGCCGTTGTATCTGAAGAAGGACATTTTGCGAAAATTGTTAAAAATCAAGAGGTTTTAGCGCAGCTGCCGGATACAATTCCTTTTACAGAAACTGTTTTCTCTACTATGAATATTTCAGTTTCAATGGCTTTAATAATACTACTTCCATTAAGTATGTATCTGATTGGAAAAAAAGTGAAACCTTCTATCATTCGATTGTCAAATCCACAAATTGAAACCGAAGAGGAAACAGGATTGATGGGTGCTGAAAAGCTAGATCATTCGAGAATATTCACTTTCTTATTGGGTCTAGGCATCATTTCATTCGCTGTTTATAAAGCGTACAGTCACCCAGGGGCTTCAGAATTGAAATTTTTAAAACCCGATTTTATAAATTTTTCTCTACTCGGATTGGTCTTTGTTTTTCATAAAAATATTCACAAGGTACTTGAAGCCGTTGGAAATGCTATTAGCGGCGTTTCTGGAATCTTATTACAGTTTCCTTTGTATTTCGGGATAATGGGAATTATGAATAACTCTGGATTGATTGGAGATATATCGGCCTTTTTCAGTGCGCATTCAAACGAAACAACATATCCACTCTTGACCTTTTTTAGCGCAGGATTCGTCAATGTATTTGTTCCAAGTGGTGGTGGGCAATGGATGGTGCAAGGACCAATTGTTTTGGAAACGGCTATCAATATGGGGCTTTCAATACCTAAAAGTATAATGGCTCTAGCATATGGTGATCAGTTAACCAATATGATGCAGCCGTTTTGGGCTTTACCACTTCTTGGGATTACTGGACTTAAGGCAAGAGAAATACTTCCTTACACATTGTTTCTAATGCTAATAGGTGCTGTAATTTTCATTGCTGGGTTGCTATTGTTTTAATGAATTTTTAACAGTTTCAACTCATATAAAATCGTATTTTTGCTGCTCACAAAAAAACTACATGGACACATTAGCTTTTATTAGTTGGGACGTAAACCCTAATATTATCGAATCGCCTATAATGATCCGTTATTATGGTTTGCTTATGGCAATATCATTTATAACAGGGTATTACATTGTGCGAAAATTTCTTGTTAATGAAGGTGCGGATGCAGAATGGATAGATAAGTTTTTGTTTTATACGCTGATTGGAGGTGTTGTTGGAGCAAGGTTAGGGCATGTTTTCTTTTATGATTGGGTAGATTATAAAGACAATCTCATAGACATCTTTAAAGTATGGGAAGGTGGTTTAGCTAGTCATGGTGGAGCAATTGGAGTTATTATTTCTACATGGTTGCTTTCCAAGCGAGTAACAAAAAAGCATATCCTTTGGGCTTTGGATAAAATTGTAATTGCTACTGCTATAGCGGCTTGTTTTATAAGGGTAGGGAACTTAATGAATTCAGAAATAATAGGCGCAAAGAGTGATTCTGAATCGGCTTTCTTTTTTCAATATGAAGCTGAGAAATCAATAGGTAGGTATTTTGACGTAGAAGAGTCTAATGTGAATATTGAACCAAGCGACACAATTATTGAGGTAGCTGGAATTACACACCCTTTAGCAAACATGACTATTCAGGTGTCATTGGATACTCTTGATTCTAAAAGATATTATGAGCATTTTGAGCTTTCTAATAGTGGAAATATTAAAAACGCGAATGACCACTTTTTTACAATTAATAGTAATCCAGAAATCATTACCAGTAATGGAGGCTGCACAATTATTTCTACAATAGGCATAATTCCTAGAATTCCAACCCAACTATTGGAAAGTGGGACTTATTTTTTAATTTTCATCTTACTTTTTATTGGATATTGGAAATGGCATTGGTATAAAAGGCAAGGTCTTTTATTCGGAATGTTTTTGACGTTACTTTTTTCAGCTCGCTTTATTATTGAATTTTGGAAAGAACACCAAACATTAGATGGAGGAGCGTCATTAAATATGGGGCAATGGTTAAGTCTTCCAGCAGTGACTATCGGGGTGTTTTTTATTGTAAGAGCATTAATAAAAAAGTCAGCAGAAAACGAAAAAACAGAATCAAAATGAGATATATAATTGGATTATTAAGTATAGCTTTTTTAGCATCTTGTGGTAATACTGCCTCGAATGAAATCATTACACAAGCAATTGAAGTATCCGATACCGTTGGGTTAGATACTGTTTTAAAAATAGTCGAGCCTGAGACAGATAAAATTCCATTGGATAGTTTTTTTGTTAAAATAGATACAAATTTTCATACTAAGAAATTGATAATTCCTGGTAATCTAACTTCAACAATTTTGTTTACGGGAAATGTGGATCAAGTTGTAACCCACGATGGAAGAGCGGCTCCAGCAAAAAAACATCATGACATGACTGCATATATGCCAATTGATGGTTCTAGCGAACATGGGTGGTTATATATTGGGCACGAAACAAATTATGGAGACGATATTTTAGGAGATGGGGGTGGAGCAACTATGTTTGAAGTCAAATTGGAAAATGGAGAATGGAATGTAGTTTCTGATTTTAATAATGTAGATTTCTCTCCTGTGCGCGGTACAGGAAGAAACTGTGGAGGAAGTGTTGCTCCAAATGGAATGATTTATACCTGTGAAGAAACCGTTCCGCAAAACAATAGAGCTTCTTATATCGGGGGGAATGGTCATCGAGATACTTCAGATGTAGGAGGTCTGAAATTCCATCAAAACTTTGGTTTTATTGTTGAAGTAGATCCAAAAACAATGAAGGCAACTCAAAAAATGATTCAAATGGGGCGCTATTATCACGAGGATTTAGAGTTCATGGATGACCGTAAAACGGTTTACCTTTCAGATGATTATGAGCCAGCCATTTTTTATAAATTTATAGCAGATGTGGAAGATGATTATTCTCAAGGACAATTGTATGCATACAGGCAAAGTAAAGATGCTGCAACTGGAGATTGGTTGGCAATGCCAATGGATACTGCATCATTGTTGAATCCGCGAGATATTGCCATCGACAATGGAGCTACAATGCTTATGCGTCATGAATGGTTTGCGCGTGTCGGGAATAAAATTTATATAGCTGAAACAGGTCACGATTCGACGGATTGGTCTGAAAGAGTTGCACAAGGAGGGGTTCCAGCAAAACATTTAAGAGATGATCATTATAAAGGAGATGGAGTTTATACGGATTACTATGGTAGAGTCTTAGTTTTTGATACAGAAACAAATAAAATGTCTGTTCATCTAGAAGGCGGAGTTTCTTCTGATGGAAAAAACGTGCTGTCTAACCCTGATTGTGTTTCTGCTGTTAATTTAGCAGGGACAGATTATTTAATCATTCATGAAGATATTAATGGAAATGATTACGGAAGAGTTTCTGCTGCCGCTTATAAAAAAAACCACTGGTACAATGAGCTTTATTTCCTAGATTTGAGCATTGAAAAACCTATCGTGGACGACGCTGTATTGTTTGCAGTAACTCCAATGGGAGCCGAATTTACAGGAGGATTGTTTACGCCCGACGGGAAGTCATTGTTTTTGAATATTCAGCACCCATTTTATGGGAATGGACAACCTTATAATAGAGCAATGACTGTTGTTATTACAGGATGGTAAAAATTAATGGACTAACATATAATTATTCCTCTGAAGTTCAGTTGAAGTTTCCTGATTTTAGTTTATCTAAAGGGGAGCAAGCTTTAATTTTGGGTCAAAGTGGTTGTGGTAAAACAACGTTGTTACATTTATTGTCAGGGCTTCTAAAGCCTGATTCAGGAGAAGTTGATGTTGAAAATGAGAATATTTCTAAAATGTCTGGAGCTAGATTAGACAATTTTAGAGGTGCTAATATCGGAATCGTTTTTCAGATACCTCACTTTATTGAGGCGCTCACTGTTAAGGAGAACTTGACTTTAACACAGACACTTGCAGGCAAGTCTAAAAACGTTGATAAAGTAAAAACACTATTGGCAGATTTAGGAGTTAAAAGCAAACTTAATGCTAAGTTAAACGCATTGAGTGTAGGCGAAAAACAAAGGATTAGTATTGCCAGAGCATTAGTAAACTCTCCCGCTTTAATTTTGGCAGATGAACCTACTTCTGCATTAGATGATGAAAATTGTGATGCTGTTTTAAAGCTGGTAAGAGAACAAGCAAAAAAGTATAATTCTACCTTACTTATCGTTACGCACGATAATCGGCTAAAAGATCAATTTGATAAAAGAATAGAGCTATGAATATTCTTAGATTAAGTTGGAAAAATATTATAAGCAAGCCACTTCCTTCGCTTCTATCTATGTTATTACTAGCTGTTGGTTTAAGTACGGCGATTATATTAAAATTAACAGAACATCAATTAACAGAAAACATTAACAATACGGGAAAAGATGTAAAGTTGGTGATCGGAGCTAAAGGAAGTCGTTTACAGTTGGTGTTGAGTAGTGTATTCCAAATTGATAACCCTACGGGGAATATCAACTATGGTTTTTATACCCTTTTGAAAAGGAATAGAATGATTAAGGAAATGATTCCTGTTTCGATGGGAGATTCTTATAAAAGAAAAAGAATTGTAGGAACAAACCACGATTATATTCGTCTTTTTTCTGGTAAAATGAAGGATGGAGTTTTATTTGAAAAGCCACTTGAAGCTACGATTGGAAGTGTTGTTGCATCTGAATTAGGTTTAAAAGTAGGGGATGAATTTGTAGGAGGTCATGGAATGGAAGAGGTTCTTCATTCTCACGACGAGTATAAGTATAAAGTTGTTGGTGTTTTAGATAGAAGTGGGTCTGTATTGGATAATTTGATTTTAACACCCGTTCAAACAGTTTGGATAATGCATGCAGGGCACAATGATGATTCTGAATATACTTTAGAAGGAACTGAAGAAGCAGCTCACGATGAACATGAACATGCACACGAAGAGATTCTTGAAGACAGCTTGCCTCAAAAACATGAGGAACATAACCATGAACATCACGAACATGCCGAATTAAATTTAGAGGAATTATTGGCGAATATTGACCCAAAAGACAGAGAGATTACAGCAATTTTATTTCCAAATTTGTCAGGTAATGCAAAAATAGGAGTGTTAAACAATGCCAATAACCAACCAAACATGATGGCGGTTGATCCTGCACCGGAAATAGCATTGCTAAAAAATAAGTTGACACCCTTTGTGTCCATTATTATTGCCATCTCATGGTTCATTACCGTAATTGCAATGTTTAGTGTTTTTATAGGATTGCTTAACTCTCTGAGAGGAAGAAAATATGAAATTGCATTAATGAGAGTTTTAGGAGCATCCAAAGCAAAAGTTCTGGTATCTATTTTATTTGAGGGTATTATACTTTCTGTATTGGGTTATTTATTGTGTTTGGTTTTAAGCCATGCAGGTATGGAACTAATTGGAAATTGGATGCAAAACGAATATCAATATGAATTCACGGGTTGGATCTTTTTGAATTCTGAACTCATCTATTTATTAGTTGCAATAGCAATTGGCTTGGTTTCTGCATTGATTCCGGCTTATAAAGCATATAACACGGACATTTCTGAAACATTATCTAAATAGATTGACATGAAAAATACATTTTTACTATTCATTGTACTTATTGGCTTAACCAAAATAGGTGCTTCGCAAACTGTTATAACATGGGAAGTTTGTAAGGACGTCAAGTTTAATGAAGTGTGGTCAGAAGAATTTCAAGCGTATTATATGGTGCCAAAATTCGGGAAGAAAATTTCTTCTTTGGATGGCAAGGAAATACAAATAAGAGGTTACATTATTCCTGTAGATATTGTTCAAGACTATTATGTTCTTTCTGCTAACCCGTATAGTTCATGTTTTTTCTGTGGTCAAGCAGGTCCTGAATCTGTCATGGAAATTCAATTAAAAAAACAGGTGGCAGGATTGCGTATGGATCAAATCTTAACGTTTAAAGGAAAGCTTCGGTTAAATGCTGATGATATATACGATTTGAACTATATCTTGGAGGATGCTGAAGTTGTAGAGTAGTTATTTTCAACTATTGGTTTATTTTTCTGCCTATTTGAGCAACTCGTTTATTCCCTTAAAAACGATTTCCGTAGCACCCTTATTATTCTCAATAAATGCTTTAGCGTGTTGTTGCGTACTTTCAAGCAATTTCCTATTTTCTAAAAACGTATTGATGCATTTCGAAAAATCATTTGCATCTTTTATTGCAAATGCACCTTTCGCTTCAATTAGCTGTTTTCCTTCGGGAAACTTAACATGATTGTCGCCATATATTAATGCATTTTCAAATGTTGCGGCCTCTAATATGTTGTGCAATCGATTGGTAAAACCACCTCCAATAAATGAAATGTTTCCGTATTGATATAAATTAGATAGCATTCCTATATTATCGATAATTAGTATGTCAAAGTCTTCAATGTTATTCTCATTAGCTTCAGAAAATTTTAACGACTTTGCCGGAAGTTTTCCCATTATTTCTGAGATATGATTCCCGTAAATATTATGAGGAGCAATAATAATTTTAAGTTGCCCATTCCATTCCTTGTTTTTTTCTAAATAGTCAGCTAAGATATCCTCTTCCTTCTCCCAAGAGCTTCCAAGTATTAGCAATATTTTGTTTTGTTTGAACTTTTCAATTAATGCAATCGGTTGGCATCTACTTGCGTTTTGGATTACTTTATCAAAACGCGTATCTCCACAAACCTCCATGTTTGAGAAGTTGTTGTTTTTAAGTACATCAAAACTTTTGTTGTTCAATGTGAATAACCGATTAATTTTTTGAAGAATTTCTACTTGCCACTTATTTACAGATTTGAAATAGATTTGATTTTCTCGAAAATTACAGCCAAAAAACAAATGAGGAATTTGTTTTTTTTGCAGCAATTTTAGGTAGTTAAACCAGAAGTCATATTTCACAAATATTGCAATAGAAGGATTTATTAATTCAATGAAATCAGCGGCATTTATTTTTGTGTCAATAGGTAAATAAAACTTAAAATCAGCGAGTTCATAATTTTTACTGTAGTCATACCCTGATGGACTAAAAAATGTAACGACAATTTTATAATCTGAAAAAGCATTGTCTGCTTTTATTTTTTCGATTAGCGGTTTTACTTGTTCAAATTCCCCCAGGGAAGTTGCGTGTATCCAAATATTTCTCTCTGTATTATCAAGCTGATTTTTAATAGTTTTTCGCCAATATTTTCTGCCAATATTCCACTTTTTTGCTTTGCTATTTCCAAAAACACCTGCCAGTTTAACCCCAAGTGAATAGGAACGAATACCTATATTGTAAATTGCTTTCAATGGAGTTTAGTCAATGTAAAATTCGTTGGGTGCTTTTCTGTATACAGGAACAATCCAGCCTACTCTTATTCCATATAGAATATCAAGTCTGCTATTTTTATAGGGCCCCATAATGTCAATTTGATAATCTCGAATTCCTTCTGTTAACCCTTCGTAAATTTCAAACCCAATATTGAAATTGGTTAACCTACTATTGCTTAAATACTGATATCCAATATATTGCTTGAAGGCTACACCTAAAGTTTTTCTATCATAATACGGAAGGTTGTTTTTTGCTAATTGTGGAATTTCATTTCCTTGATTGTCAATTCTTACTCTGTGCCAGATTGTTCCAATACCTATTTTAGCAATAATTCCTGAGTTAGGGTTAGGTCCAAAAACAGGAAATACTCTTCCGAGATTTGCTGTGATAGTAAATCCTCGTTCAAAAAGTAAAACAGGATTGTACTCTCCAAACTGATCTATAATTCGATATTCATTTTTTATGTTTGTGCTTGCAGCATTTAAGGGTGTTAACATGGCTGTATCCTTAACGTTACTACTAAAGAAAAAAGTTCCCTCAACCTCAAATTGCCAATTTGAATGGTGCTTTATTCCGGCACTAAAACCTATGTTATTATTTACTCCAAATCGTTCAGATAAATTCCCTCCTGGGATCTGAAAAGCATAGCTTGCTGAGAAAAGAGGTGCCGATATAACGGTGTCTCTAATGTTTTGACCAAAAGCACAACATGTGGAGATTACAAATACGAATAATATTCCTTTCATAGAGGTTGCTAAGATAGAGAATTGTTGAATCTTTAAAGCATTCTGTAGAGATAAACTAAATAGTTGCCATAAAATTGTTTTTTCTCCTATAAATCTAACGGATATAGCTTTATCCTTGCGGGATATATGTTATATTCGCGTCTTATCTAAATATGAACTCAAATGAAAACAATTCAAATGGTTGACTTAGTTGGCCAATATGAGAAGATTAAGCCCTCGGTTGATGAAGCCATAATGGGGGTTATGGGGTCTGCGGCATTTATTAAAGGTCCAGAAGTAAAGTCTTTTCAAGCAGAATTGCAAGAGTATTTAGGTGTTAAGCATGTTATACCATGTGGTAATGGAACAGATGCTCTTCAGATTGCATTAATGGCACTTGGGTTAGAACCAGGTGACGAAGTGATAACTTCCAATTTTACTTTTGCGGCAACTGTTGAGGTGATAGGCTTATTGAGGTTGACTCCAGTCTTGATTGATGTTGAAAGAGATACTTTCAATATGGATGTTGAAGCTTTAAAGAAAGCAATTACTCCAAATACTAAAGCAATTATACCGGTTCATATTTTTGGGCAATGTTCCAATATGGAAGCGATAATGCAAATTGCAAAGGATAATAATATTGCTGTTGTTGAAGATACCGCACAAGCAATAGGTTCGAAATATACATTTTCAGATGGTTCAGTAAAATCTGCTGGTTGTATTGGAGATATGGGAACAACTTCATTTTTTCCCTCAAAAAACTTAGGTTGTTTTGGTGATGGTGGAGCTTTGTTTACAAATGATTCTGAATTAGCAGCTAGATTAGAGGCAATTGTAAATCATGGAATGAAAGCGCGTTATTACCACGACGAAATTGGTGTTAACTCTCGTTTGGATTCAATGCAAGCAGCGGTTTTAAGAATAAAGTTACGTCACTTGGATAGTTATATCACCGCAAGACAAGGAGCAGCAAAATATTATTCAGATGCTTTTGCTGATGTTGATGGTATTGAAACACCAACTATTGGAGATAACTCTACACATGTTTTTCATCAATATACTCTGAAAACAAAAGGAGTGGATAGAAATGCATTACAAGCTTTTTTAAGCGAAAAGAAAATTCCGGCAATGATTTATTATCCAGTAGCTTTACATAATCAAAAAGCGTATAAGAGAGATGGCGTTATTGATGCCGATTTTCCTGTGACAATGGATTTATGTGGTTGCGTAATCTCATTACCAATGCACACAGAATTAGATAATGAACAATTAGAATACATTACGAATTCTGTTAAAGAATTTTTTAATAAAGAATTATGCAAATAGCAGTAGTTGGAACAGGTTATGTTGGATTGGTAACGGGAACGTGCTTTGCCGAAACAGGCAACAATGTTATTTGTGTTGATATCGATGCAGCGAAAGTTGAGAAGATGAAGAATGGAGAGGTGCCAATTTATGAGCCGCATTTGGATGTTCTTTTCGAAAGAAATATTAAACAAGGAAGATTAGCGTTTACAACAGATTTAAAATCTGCAATTGAGAAAGCTCAAATTATATTTTTAGCATTACCAACACCTCCGGGAGAAGATGGTTCAGCTGATTTATCTTACATTTTGAATGTTGCTGAAGAATTAGGTGAAATAATTACAGAGTACAAAGTAATTATTGATAAAAGCACTGTGCCTGTTGGAACAGCAGAAAAAGTAACTGCAGCAGTAGCAAAAAACGCAACAGTAGATTTTGATGTAGTTTCTAATCCAGAATTCTTACGAGAAGGTTTTGCTGTCGATGATTTTCTAAAGCCAGATAGAGTTGTTATTGGTACACGTTCAGCAAAAGCAAAACAAATTCTAGAAAAATTATATAAGCCATTCGTCCGCCAAGGAAACCCTATTATTTTTATGGATGAGAAATCGGCAGAGTTAACGAAGTATGCAGCCAATTCATTTTTAGCTACTAAAATTACATTCATGAATGAGATCGCAAACTATTGCGAGTTAATTGGAGCTGATGTAGATGCTGTAAGAAGAGGTATGGGCACGGATACGCGAATAGGGAATCGTTTTCTTTTCCCAGGAATTGGGTATGGAGGAAGTTGTTTCCCAAAAGATGTACAAGCATTAGCTAATTCAGGCAAGGAGGTAGGGTATAATTTCGAAATCATCAATTCTGTAATGGATGTCAATCACCGTCAAAAGGTGACAATGGCACAGAAGATAAAAGCTTATTTTGGAGATGATTTATCTGGGAAGAAACTAGCGCTTTGGGGGCTAGCTTTTAAACCGGACACAGACGATATAAGAGAAGCACCTGCATTATATATTATTGAGGAATTGGTGGCGTCGGGAGCTGAGATAACAGCTTATGATCCTGCAGCAATGCCAAATGTCAAAGGTGTAATAGGAGATAAGATTAACTACACAGAAGATCAATACCATGCTTTGGAGAATGCTGATGCATTATTAATAGCAACAGAATGGGCACTGTTTAGATCGCCAGATTTTGATAAGGTAAATAGCTTATTAAAAGAAAAAGTGATTTTCGATGGTCGAAATTTGTACGATTTGGAATCCATGCGAAACTTGAATTACTACTACGAAAGCGTGGGTAGAAAAACGATAAAGCCGGTCTAAATGAAAAGAGTATTAATAACAGGAGCAGCTGGTTTTCTAGGTTCACACCTTTGTGACCGTTTTATCAAGGAGGGGTGTTATGTTATCGCTATGGATAACCTTATAACGGGCAGAATCGAAAACATTGAACATTTGATAGGGAATAAGAATTTTCATTTTGTTCATCACGATGTTTCTAATTTTGTTCACGTCGGCGGTGATTTAGATTATATTCTTCATTTCGCATCTCCAGCTAGTCCGATTGATTATTTGAAAATCCCTATTCAAACGTTAAAAGTTGGTTCTTTAGGAACACATAATCTTTTGGGATTAGCTAAAGCAAAAGGAGCTAGAATGCTAATAGCTTCAACATCGGAAGTTTATGGCGACCCTACTGTTCATCCGCAACCGGAAGATTATTGGGGAAATGTAAATCCAATTGGTCCTAGAGGTGTTTATGATGAAGCAAAAAGATTTCAAGAAGCGATAACAATGGCTTATCATAGATATCATAATGTGGAAACACGCATCATTCGAATTTTTAATACGTATGGTCCAAGAATGCGCTTAAACGATGGTAGAGTCTTACCTGCTTTTATCGGACAGGCTCTGCGTTGTGAAGATTTAACCGTATTTGGAGATGGTAGTCAAACACGCTCATTTTGCTATGTTGATGATTTGGTTGAAGGGGTTTATAAATTATTGTTATCAGACTATTCCTATCCCGTGAACGTTGGTAATCCAGATGAAGTTACCATAAGTCAATTTGCGGAAGAGATAATTAAATTGACAGGAACAACACAAAAAGTTATATACAAAGATTTACCCGTTAATGACCCAGCCCAACGTCAGCCTGACATTGATAAAGCAAGAGAAATATTGAATTGGGAACCAAAGGTAGCTCGAGCGGAAGGATTAAAAATTACTTTTGCGTATTTTAAATCGCTTTCGGAAGAAGAATTATATAAAAAAGATCACAATAGCTTTAAACAATACATAAAATAATGAGTAAGGACTATTTTGCGCATGAAACGGCTATAATCGACGAAGGTTGCGATATTGGTAATGGCACTAAAATATGGCATTTTAGTCATATAATGCCAAATTGTAAATTAGGTAATAATTGCAACATTGGTCAGAATGTCGTTATCTCACCGGAAGTTGTTTTGGGTGATAATGTAAAAGTGCAAAACAACGTCTCTATTTATACAGGGGTAACTTGCGAAGAGGATGTGTTTTTAGGACCTTCAATGGTGTTTACGAATGTAATGAACCCTAGAAGCGCTGTTAATAGAAGAGGAGAATATCTAAAAACAACTGTTCGAAAAGGAGTGTCTATTGGTGCTAATGCAACAATAGTTTGTGGAAATGATATTGGCCAGTTTGCTTTTATTGGTGCTGGTTCTGTTGTTACAAAAGAAGTTCCTGCATATGCATTGTTAGTAGGTAACCCGGCAAAACAAATTGGCTGGATGAGTGAATTTGGACACCGTCTCAACTTTGATAAGAATAGCGAAGCGACTTGTGAAGAAAGTGGAGAAAAATATAGAATTGAAAATAATACGGTAAATAAAATTGGAGAATGACATCGTTAACTGCAGAAGATAAAAAAGTGAAATTTGCCATAGTTGGTTGTGGACATATTGGTAAACGACATGCGGAAATGGCAGCTAGAAATGCGGAAGTAGAATTAGTTGCCTTGTGTGATATTGCGGATAAAACCTCATTAGGAATTGAAAGGTTTGAAGTTCCTTTCTTTGCCTCGATAGATGAATTACTCGCTAGTGATATACAAATTGATGTATTAAATATTTGCACCCCAAATGGATTGCATTCAGAACAAGCAGAAAAAGCATTGGACAAAGGAATTCACATTGTAGTTGAAAAACCAATTGGATTATCTAAAGCAAAATGTGAAAACGTAATTTTTAAAGCACTAAGAAACCACAAGCATGTTTTCGCAGTCATGCAAAACAGATATTCTCCCCCTTCTGAATGGTTAAAAGATATTGTTGAGAATAAGATTATTGGAGATGTATTTACGGTACAAGTCAATTGTTACTGGAATAGAGATGATCGTTATTATAAAAAAGGTGGTTGGAAAGGAACGTCTGATTTAGATGGAGGAACTTTGTTTACACAGTTTTCTCACTTTATTGATATTATGTATTGGCTATTTGGAGATGTAAAAAACATCCAAGGAAAATTTGCAGATTTTACACATAAAGATTCTACTGATTTTGAAGATTCAGGCTTAGTATCTTTTGATTTTGTAGATGGCGGAATGGGATGCTTGAATTATTCAACCGCTGTTTGGGGTCAAAACCTAGAGAGTAGCTTGACAATTATCGGAAGTAAAGGAAGTGTTAAAGTAGGGGGGCAATATATGAACGAGGTAGAATATTGCCATATTGATGGATATGAAATGCCTGAATTAGCACCATCTAATCCACCAAATGATTATGGACCTTATAAAGGGTCTGCTGCAAATCATCACTATGTGATAGACAATGTTGTCGATACGTTAAAAGGAAGGACAACAGCAACGACAAATGCTTTAGAAGGATTAAAGGTCGTTGATATTATAGAAAGAATATACGAAGTAAGAGATAAACAGAATTAAAAATGTACAAAGTATTATGTATAAAGTTAATTCAACGTTATACATAATACAATTATACTTAATACTTATAAAGAATGAATATTTACGATAAACTGGTAAACAAAGAAACGAAGCTAGCTTTAATAGGCTTAGGGTATGTTGGGTTGCCAATTGCATTAGAATTTGCAAAAAAAATAAAAGTAGTAGGATTTGATATCAACCAAAAAAGAGTTGATATGATGAAAAACCAGATTGATCCAAGTGATGAATTAGTCGCATCAGATTTTGAAGGATGCGATATAGAATTTACTGCAGATATTGAAGATTTAAAAGAATGTACATTTTTTATTGTCGCTGTTCCAACACCAATTGATGAGAGTAAGGAGCCAAATATAAAGCCTTTATTGGGCGCCTCAACTACGGTTGCAAAAGCTTTGAAAAAAGGTGATTACGTTGTTTATGAGTCAACTGTCTACCCTGGTTGTACAGAAGATGATTGTATCCCTGTATTGGAAGAAGTTTCTGGCTTAAAATGGAAAGAAGATTTTAACGTTGGATATTCTCCAGAAAGAATTAATCCGGGCGATAAAGTACACACCCTTGCAAGTATTGTAAAAGTATCTTCTGGTGATACACCAGAATCTTCAGAACACATTGCAAAAACTTATGAATTAGTCGTTGATGCAGGAGTGCATAGAGCCTCTTCGATTAAAGTAGCAGAAGCTGCTAAAATTATTGAAAACACACAACGTGATGTGAATATTGCATTGATCAATGAGTTGTCTATCATCTTTGGAAGAATGGGAATCAATACTTATGAAGTGCTAGAAGCTGCTGGAACGAAATGGAATTTCTTGAAATTTTCGCCAGGTTTAGTTGGCGGTCATTGTATTGGAGTTGACCCTTATTATTTAACACATAAGGCAAAACAATTAGGGTATCATGCAAAAATTATTAATTCTGGTCGTTATGTAAACGATACAATGGGATTCTATGTCGGGAAACAAACGGTAAAGAAAATTTTAGCGAAAGGAAAGAGTATTATTGATTCTCGTATTTTAGTTATGGGAGCTACGTTTAAAGAAGACGTAAGCGATATCCGAAATTCTAAAGTAGTGGATGTTATAAAAGAGATTGAATCTTATTCTTGCCACGTCGAAATAGTAGATCCTCATGCTAGTTCTGATGATTATCAAGAAGAATATGGGTATGCAATTACAACAGAAATTACAGGAAAATACGATGCTGTAATTGTCGCTGTTAACCATAAGGAATATTGCAGTCTGGATGAGGCTTACTTTAAAAGCATTATGACTGATAAAGGCGTTTTTGTAGACCTTAAAGGTGTTTATAAAAATAAATTTACTGATTTAGACTACTGGAGTTTATAATTATCTGAAAGATGAAAAACATTTTAATAACAGGAGGAAGTGGGTTTATTGGATCTCATGTAGTGAGGTTGTTTATTAATAAATACCCTGATTACAATATAGTGAACTTGGATAAACTTACCTATGCTGGTAACCCGGAAAACCTAAAAGATGTTGAGCATGCCGCGAATTATACTTTTGTAAAAGCTGATATTAACGACGATAAGGCAATTTTTGAACTGTTTGAAAAATACAAATTTGAAGGAGTAGTTCATTTGGCAGCAGAAAGCCACGTCGATCGTTCTATTTCAAATCCAAAGGAATTTATAATGACCAATATTGTTGGTACATTAAACTTATTGAATGCTGCTAAAGATTGCTGGAAGGATAATATGGAAGGAAAAATATTCTACCATATATCTACGGATGAGGTATATGGATCTCTAGGAGCTGAAGGGTATTTTTATGAGGATACACCTTATGATCCAAGAAGCCCTTACTCTGCTTCAAAAGCAAGTTCTGATCATATTGTAAGAGCTTACAATCATACTTATGGAATGCCTGTTAAGATTTCAAATTGTAGTAATAACTACGGATCGCATCAGTTTCCAGAAAAATTGTTGCCGTTGATGATAAACAATATCAAGCATAGTAAACCACTTCCTGTATATGGAGAAGGGGTCAATGTAAGAGATTGGTTATGGGTTGCAGATCATGCAAGAGCAATTGATACTGTTTTCCATAAAGGAAGAGTAGGGGAGACTTATAATATTGGAGGGTATAACGAATGGAAAAATATTGATATTGTACACTTATTGTGCGATACAATGGATGATAAATTAGGAAGAGAAAAAGGAACATCTCGCGGACTAATTACTTTCGTTAAAGATAGAGCTGGTCACGATATGCGCTATGCGATTGATGCCACTAAAATAAAAGAAGAATTAGGGTGGGAACCATCTGTCACTTTCGAGCAAGGAATGGACAAGACCATCGATTGGTATTTAGCAAATGAAGCATGGATGGAGAACATCACTTCAGGTGCTTATATGGATTATTACAAAGATCAATATACAAACAGATAATATGGGGCTGTTTGGAAGTTTATATAAGAAAAAAGAACCGGTTTTAGATCCAGTCGATTTGTCGATTCTTCAAGTAGATATCCATTCACACTTTATTCCCGGTATTGATGATGGTGCTAAAACTATCGAAGATTCTATTGAGCTAATTTCCGCAATGAAGGATTTTGGTTATCGAAAAGTGATAACGACTCCTCATATCATGAGTGATTATTATCGGAACACTCCAGAAATAATTTTATCAGGTTTAGAAAAAGTTAGAGCAGCTCTCAAAGAAAACAATATTGACATTGAAGTTGATGCAGCAGCAGAATACAACGTTGATGCTGATTTTCCAGAAAAGATTGAAAAGAAGGAGTTACTCACTTTTGGAGATAATTATGTGTTGTTCGAACTTCCATTTATGGAAGAGCCAGGTGTTTTAAAAGATGTTATTTGGCAAATGCAGTCGGCTGGTTATAAGCCCGTTTTAGCGCATGTAGAACGTTATCAGTTCTGGCACCAGCAGTGGGATAAGTTTGAGGATATGGTCAATAGAGGCGTGTTACTTCAAATGAATATTGGGTCACTAACAGGTAGTTATGGGCCAGAAGTAAAACAAATTGCCGAAAAGCTAATCGACAATGATATGATAAGTCTTTTAGGTTCTGATTGTCACCATATGGGCCATGTAGAAATGATTGATTTTGCTAGAACCAAAGCGTATCTTCATAAGATTGTAAATAATCCAAAGTTGTTGAATAAGAAGCTGTAGTTTTCATCCAAATCATCATCGCTTAAATGTGATTCGAAATGAAAGTCAATAAAGTTATTCAGCTACCTTAATTTCAGCACTCCCAGTCTCAAACTTTCGATCCACCTTTTTAAACATTCCTTGTAATGCTCTTCCTGGTCCAACTTCGGTTGCAGAGGTGCAACCAGCTGCAATCATGTTTTGCATTATTTGCGTCCAACGAACAGGAGCAGTTAATTGAGCAATCAAGTTTTGTTTTATTTCAGAAGGTTCGGTTACCGCTTCAGCGGTTACATTTTGATAAACTGGACAAGAAGGTGTGTTGAATTGGGTTGCCTCTATTGCAGCAGCTAACTTTTCTCTTGCAGGCTCCATTAAAGGTGAGTGAAATGCTCCTCCTACAGGCAGAATTATGGCTCTTTTAGCACCTGCTTCCGTTAGCTCTTCGCATGCAGTTTCCACAGCAGGAATAGCTCCAGAAATAACTAATTGACCAGGACAATTGTAATTTGCGGCAACCACTACTCCATCAACTTCTTTACAAACTTTTTCAACGACTTCGTCTTCCAGTCCTAAAATAGCAGCCATTGTAGAAGGTTCAGCTTCACAAGCTTCTTGCATCGCTAATGCTCTAGCAGAAACTAATTTAAGGCCATCTTCAAACTGTATAGAACCACTTGCAACCAATGCAGAAAGTTCTCCCAAAGAATGACCGGCTACCATTGCTGGTTGAAAGTCACTTCCCAATACTTTAGCTAAAATAACAGAGTGTAAAAATACAGCTGGCTGCGTTACTTTAGTTTGTTTTAATTCCTCATCAGTTCCGTCGAACATAATGTCCGTAATTCGGAACCCTAATATATCGTTTGCTTTTTCAAAAAGGGCCTGTGCCTCAGTAGAATTATCATAAAGGTCTTTACTCATTCCTACAAATTGAGCTCCTTGACCTGGAAAAACATATGCTTTCATATCTTTAGTTTTAAGTTGCTGCTAATTTAAAATAAAAACATCCACTAAGTATAGCGCGTTTTTAAAAGTAATTCACAAAATGATTTAGATTAGTCTGATAGTTTGGAAAGTAATCTTAGGAACTCTAAATACAACCATACAAGTGTTACAATTAAGGCTATTGATCCAGTCCAATGTCTAATAATTTGTCATTAAACAATGGGTTAGAACTTTCGCTGTCAAATATTTTCATCGTTTTATATTATTCTAATTAGTTATTTTACCCAAAATATTTAATGTAGTTGTTTTCGGTCTCACAAAGTTTAACGCAATGAAGATTGGCCCCTAAATTAGTTATTCCTTGTTCTATTTGTTCCCAGATAGCAATTGCCATATCCTTCCAAATAAAGCTTAGTGTGTAAAGGCGTGCCGCGTAAAATGAATAATGAAATCAAACTGAATGGATAGTAAGACTGGGAAGCTACGAAGTAGATCACCCAACCGTGCTTGGCATTTAGGAAGAGAGAGTTATTTATTTTATGTGGTCATTGGCGAAAAAGGCATTTTTGTTTCTTTTTTTGCCTAAAAAAGAAGGAGTTAGTCGCGACGGTGAGCGACGAAAGTTCAATAGAAACCAAAATGTTAAATTGATTCAAATCTGTCGTAGTAATTTAGCGAAGCATTAAATTTTATTTGGAATAAAAACCCTTTTCGTGAAGTGTAGAATAATTAGGTTGAGCAACGTAGATCTATAAGTCTTCTTTAATTTCGATCAAAAAACCTTTAATTTTTTGCAATTTTTTCACAATCTCATGTTGAGATGCAGCTTCATCGACATTACCTTTCAAATGGTCTTTTGCTCCTTGTAGTGTATAGCCGCGTTCTTTTACTAAATGAAATATCAAATGAAAATTCTCAACATCTACAGGCGTAAACATTCGATTTCCTTTTTTATTCTTTTTCGGTTTGATGATGTTAAACTCTTTTTCCCAAAAACGAATTAATGAATTGTTGACGCTAAACATAGCAGATACTTCTCCAATGGAGTAGTACAATTTCGTTATTTCTTTTTCTTTATATGGCACAAGGTGTATTCTTAAATGTGAAAATACAAAATAAGAATTCAAAGATTCCCTTTGACTAAAATTGTAAGTAACAGCTATTTGTTAATAGCAGTCGTTAAGATGGGTCCAAATTAAATCACTTTCATAGCCTTTGCCATATATGTAAGCTGCGGTTTTCTTTTTCTTTGTAAATGGGTTTTTGTCTTTTAATGAACCGTGTTTTTTTTCAATGAGTCGATGCAAGGTTATAATGTACTCTTTGTCATCAATTTCTTCAAGTGCTTTTTTTATACAATATTCAGAAACTCTTTTTTCCTTTAATTTTGTTACTATTTTTTTTCTTCCCCAATGCTTAATCCTAAATTTTCCTCCAGCAAAAGCAATTGCGAATCGCTCTTCGTTTAAATAATTTTCTTGGAGCAAGTGGTCAATTATATAATTGATTTCATCCGTATTCAGTTTCCAGGAGTATAGTTTATCTGAAACTTCTTTATGACATCGTTCTTGATAAGCACAATAAGATTTAGCTTTTTCAAGTCCTTCAATATGTGTTATTATTTTATCTACCATTACTTTGGTAAAGATATTAAAATGCCGAATTAAATATTTCGTTCTACAAAAGAGGTGATTACAACATCTGGTTTAATGGTGTCAACGATATGTTTTTGATAATCGAACCAAACAAAATGAGTTTCGTAAAAATGGGTTTTTAAAAAGGGAATTAATGCATCGGTAAAAGAATCCCGGAATATCAATACCTTTAATCTGTTCTTGCATTTTTCATTTTTAAATATTAATGAGTTCTTATACTTTCCTTCCGATTTTGTAATTGTAAGGTTATTATTAGTTAGTTGTAACGTTGGGTTAGTTTCGCTAAACGAATTGGTTTCACATATCCCCAGCATGCTTAACAAATCTCCTTTTGATTCATAATGGTATTTAATGGTAAAATCCTCTAAATTATAAGGCACAACGCCTAAAATATCACTGGTCTTTTCCATAAAGTAATGGTATGCATAAAAAGCACCTAATTGATTCCAATGGGTGTCGAGTTTTTGGTAGAGTTTAGCGTTTTTCTTTTCTTCCATAAATTTACCTCTAACAGCAATAAATGGAATGCTAGATTTTGATGAACGGAGAAAGTTTAGTATCTGATCTGTTTTGCTAATGGTGTCTTTTATTTGCGCTTGCATTGTAAAAGGCAGATGTTCAGGGTAGATTGTGCTCTTATTTGGCCAGGCAGCCATTATGTATTTTATCCCTTTACTCTCCAAGTTTATTTTACGGCTTTCCCATACTTCAACTAGTGAATCTAGCTCATTATTTGTTAATAAATTTTGATGCGTATAACTATTAAATATTTCCACATCTATTTTATTGTAAAATAACCAACCAGATTTCCCGAACTTAACATTTTGCGGATGAACAGATGACTTGAATAGATTCACTTTGATCGAACTTCCCCAAGTTATCATAGAATTTCTCAACCCAAAGTTATCGTCAAAGTAGTTTTCAAAATCAGTAATAAATTTTTCAGAAAATGAAAAAGATGGACGGTTATTTAATTTCCTTTTTTCACAGTTTTCAACTAATTTTATATGGAAAAGAGTAAATAGAGAAGGAGTAATTAAGGTTATTAAAGTGAGCCCAATAAAGATATTTTGTATCGTTCCTTTCATCTCTTAAAACCTGTAATAAATAAAAGGGTTATAACTGGATTGCGCCAACTCCATAATAGAAAAAAGCAATAACACGAAGTGAAAACCGTAGGTTGAAATTAGCTGAATAGCTTCAAACTTTTCGGAATTAAATTTTTGTAAAATTACTTTTCGAACGGGTGCCGCGAAAATTATTGCCAGGCATAAAACAAACACAAAATAATTATTTACATAAAGAAATGGGATATAGTTTCCATCCATTGTTGGCGTAAATAAATGTTGCAAATATACAATTGCATCAGTAAATGTTTCTGCCCTAAAAAACACCCAGCCGATAACCACCACGAGAAGTACATAAATGTGTTTTATAATATTAGGAAGCTTTTCAATTAATGAGCCTTTCGTTTTTTCAAGTATTAAAAAAGCGCCATGAAATAACCCCCAAAAAATGAAATTATAACTTGCTCCATGCCAAAACCCTGTTATAAAAAACACAATAAGTAGATTACGATAGGTTAAAAGGGCCCCTTTCCTACTTCCTCCTAATGGAATGTATAAGTAATCTTTAAACCATGTGGATAAAGAAATGTGCCACCTTCTCCAAAACTCTTTAATAGACTTGGAGATATAGGGGTAATTAAAGTTTTCTTTAAAATTAAATCCGAGCATTTTCCCAAGCCCAATTGCCATGTCAGAATAACCTGAAAAATCGAAGTAAATTTGTAAGGTATAACAAATAATGCCCAGCCATGCTACCGCAGTTGGCAAGTCTGTAGGGGCTATGTCAAATGTTTGATCTGCAATTAATGCCAATGAATTTGCGATGATTACTTTTTTTGCGAGTCCTCGAATAAAACGCACTAATCCCTCTGTGAAAAGATTTTTGGTGATAATTCTGTTCTTTAACTCAGAAGCAATATCGTGATATCGAATAATTGGACCTGCAATTAATTGAGGAAAAAAAGAAATATATAAACCTAAATGGATGATGTTTTTTTGGTAATCAACTTCTTTTCTATAAAGGTCAATTAAATAGGATATACCTTGAAAGGTGAAAAAAGAAATACCGATTGGTAGAATAATTTCAGAATCTTGAAAGGATGACTTAAACCCAAAGTAAGATATGTTATCAATAAAAAAGTCAAAATATTTATAGTAAAAAAGAAAAGATAGATTTGCTATTATAGCTAATGTTAATAGTGGTTTTACAGGCCGTTCTTTTTTTTGTAAATAAGAGATTCCAATACCCGAAATGTAGTTGATTAATATAGAGGATAACATGATAATGGTTAGCGTTTTTTCACCCCAGAAGTAGAAAAGTAAGCTTCCGATAAATAGAAATGTATTTCTATATTTTTGATTCAGCAGAAAATTTCCCAAAATAATAATTGGAAGAAACAGGAATAAAAATATGGTCGAACTAAAAACCATGTTAGTCTCTCAATATGAAAATTATTTGATTGGTTTTATTTATTTCAAATGTACATTTATTTTTACGTAACAAATATGCTTCGTTATAACAATAAAAAGATTCTTATTTAGTTTGTAACTTGCGCCATCTTGAAAAAGCTTTTCACCATATTATTCCTGTTAATGACCTTGCTTCTTAATGGTCAAGGTCTTGGGGTTGGCGCCTGGAGAGAACATTTACCTTATAATAATATAGTCTCGATTGCGCAAGTAGGTTCTAAAACATATGCCGCTACAGAGTTTTCGTTGTACAGTATAGATGAAGAAGAAAACATAGAGCGGCTGAATAAAATAAACTCGATCTCTGATTTGTCCATTAAAATAATTCAAGAAAACAACTCTCAAAATGCATTGGTTATTGGTTATGAATCTGGAAATATTGATATTATAAAAAATGATAACGTAATTAACCTGTCTTCTATTCTTATCAGTAATATTGTTGGAGATAAGACGATATACGGGATGCATAATGATGCACAATTTGCCTATTTAGCTTGCGGTTTTGGTATAGTGGTTTTGGACGTGAATAAGGAAGAGATAAAAGACACTTATATATTAGGAACAGGTGGGGCTCAATTGAAAATTAATGATATTACCATAGACGATACGTATATATATGCTGCCACTGATGATGGTATATATAAAGCGAACAAAACAAGTTCGTTCTTATCGGATTTTACGATGTGGTCAAAAGAAAATTCCATTCCGAATAGTAATGGCGAATTTTCAATAATTCATTTATTTAATAATACGATTTATACAAATCTTTCAGTAAATGGGGTTCAGAATGATACTATCTATTATTATAATGGGACTTGGAATCCTGTTACCGAAGCTTTTGGACAAGATTATTATTCGATTGAAGATAAAGATAATGATATTGTTACTGCGAATAGTGCGGGTTTAAATGTAATAAATTCGTCCAATCAAATAATAGAAACATACTCGTATTATAAAAGCTCTGTTGCTATTCGTCCAAGTCAGGTGATTTGGGACGGAAGTTATTTTTGGGTTGGAGATCGAGAAAGTGGAGCTACAAAAATGCTGAATGATTGGGTCGTAACTAACTATGTTATTTCTGGACCATTTACTAACGATGTTTTTCAAATGTCCTTTTTGAATGATTTATTATGGGTTGCTACTGGAAGAGTTGATGGAACAAATTGGAATGCAAACTATAATAAACGAGGAATGTATGTTTATGACCAATATGATTGGGATATGGTGAATGAGAGAACTGACCCTGCCCTACAAGTTCCGGACACACTTTTCGATTTTGTTCAAGTCACAATAGATCCTAATGATGAAAACCATGTGTTTGCTAGTTCATTTCAGGGAGGTATTATTGAGATTCAAGACAAATCTGTTGTAAACCACTTTACATTTTATAATTCATCCTTGCAAACGTCCATTAGTCACCCAGGAGATGCTGTAAAAGTTGCTGGGAGTAGTTTTGATAAAGATGGAAATTTTTGGGTAGCAAATTCATTTGTTAATGAGCCATTATCCGTTTATACAGCTGATGGAACTTGGATGTCTTTTAATTGTGGATCAGCATCAAGTAATATGGTATGTACTGATTTAATGATTGATAAAAACTATAATTATATTTGGATGGCGGTTAAGAATGTTGGTTTATTAGTTTATGATTTTAATGATACTCCTATTGACAATACAGATGATCAATATAAACTTATTGTAAGCGGGGTGGGCAACGGAGACTTACCTTCTAAAATAATTAACACGATTGTTGAAGATAAGGATGGTGAAATTTGGATTGGAACTGAAGCTGGTCCGGCAGTATTATATAATGCTTCAGCAATATTTGATGGAGGAGATTTTGATGTGCAACAGGTTTTGATTGAGCAAGATGGTGTAATTCAATTACTCTTGGAGACACAGAATGTTATTGAAATTGTTATTGACGGCGGCGATAGGAAATGGTTTGGGACCGATGGAGGGGGCCTGTTTTTAATGTCAGCTGATGGAACTAAGTTAGTTCATGACTTTAATGAAGATAATAGTCCTTTGTTTTCGAATAATATTCTAGCATTAGCAATGAATGATAACACTGGGGAATTGTATATCGGAACGGATAAAGGGATTATGGGATATAAAGGAGAAGCTACAGAAGGAGCTGACAACTTGGATGATTTGTATGCTTATCCAAATCCAGTTCGACCTGAGTACATAGGAGTAATTGCCATAAAGGGCTTTATAGATGAATCGGATGTTAAGATTACAGATGCATCTGGAAATCTTGTTTATTCAACAGTTTCGAAAGGAGGGCAAGCCATTTGGAATGGAAATAACTTGCAAGGAGAAAGAGTGAAGTCAGGAATTTACTATTGTTTTGCTGTTAGCAGAACTAGTTCTCAGAAGGGGTTTACAAAAGCAGCAACAAAAATTTTATTTATTAATTAATAATCGGTTACTTTTAATAATTCTGACATTACCTTATATATGCACTTATATTAGATCTATATTATGAAAACATTATTTACACTCTTTTTTTTATCCATTTTCTCAATTGTATTTTCTCAAAAAATGGCTTCGTTTACCGTTGTTGTAACGGATTATAAAAATGCTCCATTAAAAGGAGAGCAAATTTTAATGGTTGGAAAATCTTCCAAACAAGTATTCAAAGGAGTAACTAATTCATCGGGCACTTTCGATATTGATATTCCTGGCGGAGACGTTTACGATATTAAACTTAAAAGCGTTGGAGATGCTTCGGATTATAATACAATGGAAATTCCTGCAATAGGAGAAAATCAATCCTACAATAAAGGAACGTTAACAATAATGATAGAACAACCTAAATCATTTACATTGGATAATGTTCATTTTGACAGTGGAAAATCAAGCATTAAATCCTCGTCTTATAACGAATTGAAAGAGTTAATGGAATTTTTAAACTTAAAACCAGAAATAAAGATAGAAATTGGGGGCCATACGGATAATGTCGGTGAAACACTAGCCAATCAGACTTTATCGCAAGCTAGAGCTAATTCTGTAATGAAGTATCTTGTGGATCATGGCGTTTCATCAAGTCGGTTAATTGCCAAAGGTTATGGAGAGTCAACACCTGTTGCTGATAATAATACAGAGAAGGGGAAGAAGTTGAATCGTAGAACTGAAGTGAGGATATTGTAATTAAATCAGTATTACGAGTTGAACTTAATGTTTTTAAAGTTTTTCTGTTGACAGAAAAAAACCTGATCCAAAAACCTTCCCAGTAATAACCCTACTTTTGTTTAAAAGTGAATTATTTAGATATAATATTTATGGTTCCATTAATTTGGGCAGGGTTTAGAGGGTTCAAAAAAGGCCTTATAATAGAGGTTTCAGCGCTTATCGCTTTTGGGTTGGGGATATGGGGCGGTATTCACTTTTCTGATTTTGTTGCGAAATTACTTGCTGACAGTATAGAATCGAAATATGTTCCTTTAGTGTCATTTGCAATTACTTTCATACTGATAGTAGCTGCAGTTTTTGTTTTGGGAAAAATGCTAGAAAAAGCTATTAACCTTGTTCAATTAAAGTTGGTAAATAAAGCAACAGGCGCTGTATTTGGTGTCGCAAAGATTGTTTTGGTAATAAGTGTGTTGTTGGTAATTGTAAATTCATTCGATCAAAAATCCAATATTGTTCCTAAAGATTTAAAGGAAAACTCCTTGTTATATCAGCCATTATCAGATGTTTCTTTAAGAGTAATACCAGCTCTTAAGAATAGCGGGTTGTTTAGCGATAGTCTTGCTAATTCTTTGCCGGATTCTTCCACTATTGCTTATGCTCAATGAGCGAATAAGTTTCTAAGAGATACAATCGTTTTAAGAAATAATGCTAATTACCGAATATCTTACGTGTAAAAACGAGCTTCTTAAAATTAAAAATTCGTTACTTTTGGCTCCGGATGCAATTTAAAAATATAATAGCTCACGAAGCTGAAAAAAAGCACTTGATTCATACTGTTCAAGAGAATAGAATTAGCCATGCGCAAATGTTTCTTGGTCCATCTGGCAGCGGCACAGTTCCAATGGCAATTGCATATGCTCAATATATTTTATGCCAGAATAAACAAGAGAATGATTCTTGTGGAGCTTGTGCTTCTTGCGCTAAAATTCAAAAGCATAATCACCCTGATTTACATTTTTCTTTTCCTATTCACCTCTCTAAAGAGAAGCATGTTTATATATCGGATAATGTATTAGGAGTCTGGCGTGAAATTCTAGATGAAAATCCATATTTCGGGATAGAAGACTGGAATCTAAAGCTTGGGAATGAAAATAAGCAAGGTGTTATTGGGAAAGAAGAAAGTCAAAAGATTGTATCTAAACTCAGCTTAAAGTCTTTTGAAGGAGGATATAAAATACTTATAATGTGGCTGCCAGAATTAATGAATGGTCAAGCATCTAATAAATTATTAAAATTTATTGAAGAACCTCCTCATAAAACTGTTTTCCTATTGGTAGCTGAAGATCAAGAGCAAATTATCGCTACAATTCGATCTAGAACACAAATAGTTAAGTTGCCAAGATTAAAGGAGAAAGCGATTGCCACTTATTTAGAGACAGAAAAAGAAATTTCAGCAAACGATAGTGTTATAATAGCTCATTTAGCAGAAGGAGATGTTGGAAAAGCAATTCATTTAATTACTGAACAAACGGAAGCTAACTTCAATTTTGAAAATTTTGTTAATTGGATGCGATTATGCTATCAAAGAAATATTGCTAAATCAATTGATTGGGTAGATTTAATTGCTGCATCGGGAAGAGAAAACCAGAAGAGTTTTTTAAAATTCTGCTTAAATATGTTTCGTCAGTGCATTATAGGGCACTATACGGGAAGTGAATTGGTTGTTCTTACGGATGAACAAAACGCTTTTTTATCTAAATTTTCACCCTTTATCAATAGTAAAAATATTGTTGGTTTAACAGAAGTATTCAATGAGGGATATTATCATATTGAAAGAAATGCAAATGCTAAAATTCTGTTTCTAGACTTATCAATCAAAACATTTTCATTACTCCAGAAAAAGTAATCTTTTGCATCCCATAAAATTTGATAACTTTGTGTTTGAAATTGAAAGAGGGGAGGAAAGCAAAAAATTGAATTTTAACAAGAATTTTTGTTTAATGTTTATCGACATTGAACACCAATATATAAGCTAACCTTTACTCCCAAAGTAAAAGAAGACTATGGGGTGCACATCATGCGGAAATAAGATAGACGGGGTACCTAACGGGTGTAAAAGCAATGGTAATTGCGCTACTGGTGGCTGTGAGAAAATGTCTGTATTTAATTGGTTAAATGACATTGAACCTCCAGCTGGACATAAACCATTTGACTGTATAGAAGTAAGTTTTAAAAATGGCCGTAAAGAGTTTTTTAAAACCAAAGAAGACATTCGTGTTTATACAGGCGATACAATTGCGGTAGAGGCTAGTCCAGGTTACGACGTAGGAACTGTAACCCTTACAGGAGAGCTAGTTAAGCACCAGATGAATAGAAAAGGTGTAAGCCATAATTCTAAGGAGCTGAAATCGGTGTATAGAAAAGCAAGTGAATCAGATTTAGATAAGTGGAAAGAAGGAAGAGATTTGGAGAATGAAACAATGCATAAAGCTCGTACTATGGCTTTAAACTTAGGCTTGCGGATGAAGCTGGGCGATGTAGAATTTCAAGGAGACAAATCCAAAGCTGTTTTTTATTACACAGCAGAAGAAAGAGTTGACTTTAGAGAATTAATCAAAGTGATGGCAGATTCTTTTAAGGTAAGGATCGAAATGCGTCAAATCGGTTCAAGACAAGAAGCTGGAAGGCTCGGAGGAATTGGTTCATGCGGAAGAGAGTTGTGTTGTTCAACATGGCTGACTGATTTTAGGTCTGTATCTACTGGTGCGGCTCGTTATCAACAATTATCTCTAAATCCAGAGAAATTGGCAGGACAGTGCGGGAAGTTAAAATGTTGCTTAAACTTTGAACTAGATCAATACATGGAGGCGTTAAAATCGTATCCAAGCACCAAAACTTTATTAGAGACAAAAGAAGGGAAAGCAAATCACATTAAAACAGATGTGTTTAAGCGTTTGATGTATTATTTTGTTTCTAAGGATGGAAAAAATAGCATTGTGCCCTTGAGTGTAGAGCGTGTTTTTGATATTATTGAATTGAACAAGAATGGTGAAATTCCTCATAAGTTAGCTGATTTTGTTGACTTTGTAGAAGAAGAGGCTAAGCCAGATTATACGAATGTTGTTGGTCAAGATGAATTAACTCGTTTTGATAAGGTTTTTAAAAAGAAGAAAAAGAAGAAAAATTCACAGAATCGTAACAAGGATAATCGAAACTCCAACAATCAAAATAATCCCCAAGCAAAGAAGAGGGAAGGGAATAATCAGGGAGGACCAAAAAAAGGCGGTAACAATAGAAATAACCGTAACAAGAACGCTAGAAATAAACAGAATAACCAAAACAAACCGAATCAACCAAAGAGTGAATAAGCTCCTTTACATATTCATTACCTCTTTGTTATTAAGTTCTTGCGGTGATGCTGATATTGTATATCAGAACAGTAAGGTGATTGAAAATAACACTTGGAATAAAAACGAGGATGTTAGCTTTGACTTTGACATTAATGATACTACCGAGTTTTATGATTTTTACTTCAATCTGCGCACAACAAATCTATATGAATGGTCAAACTTGTATCTGTTTGTTGAAATAGGGTCGCCTGAAGATCAGTTTAATATGGATACAGTTGAATTTTCATTAGCAAATTCTGTCGGAGAATGGACAGGTGTAAGTTCAGGAAGCATTATAAATAACAAGATATTATTCATTAGTAAAAAACGGTTTCCAGCGTTGGGAACATATAAGCTAACATTTAACCAAGCTATGCGTCAAGATGATTTGACCGAAGTTATGGATGTAGGAATCATTATAAAGAAAGCTGTGTTGAAGTAAGGCTTTAATCTTTATAATTATTTTCTTCTAGTCGTTTCTTAATTTCTTCAATATGCACAAGCTTTTTAGCTTGTCTAAGCTTTATTGCTGACTTAGTGAAGTATTTGTGTTGCGTTAAAAATTTCACTTGAATCTCGTCCCACATTCTATCACTTTTAATTTTCCCGTGATCTCGTAATTCACGTCTCAAATTGTCTGCAATAACATGAAAGTCATCCCGTCCAAGGTAATCTAAATCTGCGTCACAAATTATCTCCTCCAATTGTGTTGTTGGGCTATGCGGGATAATAGTCGCGTAAATCATTTTCTCCACCTCGTTAACTTGCTCTTGAGTATAGCCATATTTGGGTAGAATTTCTGCGGCCATTTTAGCCCCAACAGGTTCATTTGCATCATATTGATCTACAAAACCTGCATCATGATATGTCGCTGCAGATTTTAATACAAAAATCCCATCATCTAAAACCCCTTCCATAAGAGCTAAACGTTCTGCAGCTTCTACAACATCTAATGTGTGATGAATGCCATGGTAATGTAAATTCGGAGATAGTTTAGCCTTAAGAATCCTCATAATATGCCGCTCTGCCTTTCGGTAGTTTATACTACTATAAAGGTGCAAGTTGACATAGTCTTTAAATTTCTGATTAGGGACAAGTCCTGCAACATCTTCAGAAAGATGCGGTTTAATTCTTTCGACAAAATACATGTCAATTTCACCTTTATTTTTGGCTGGCACCTTACCACGGTATGTACAGTCAAAATAAGGTCGAATTAGTTCATAGGTAGAGCCTGAAACATTTACTTTATCAGGCTCTCCACTCATCTCCATTCGATTTGCAACATTAACTGTGTTACCCCAAATGTCGTATGCGATTCGTTTTGTTCCAATAACACCTGCAATTACATCTCCCGTGTGCAGTCCTACTCTTAAATGCCACATTGTGGCATCTTCCCCATCTTCTTCTTTTATTCTATCTCTGTTTGCTTTCATAAAAGCCTGAATTTCAATTGCGGCTAATACAGAGTTAATAGGATTTTCTTTATCTCTTAATGGAACACCACCAGCTGCCATATAAGCGTCGCCAATCGTTTTAATTTTCTCGATTTGGTGTTTTTCAATAATTTTATCAAACTCCCCAAACAGACTATCTAACTTTATTACTAATTCACTTGGTTTTATCGTTTCAGCAATTTTGGTGAAACCTTCAATATCGGTAAACATTACAGTCACCATTCTATAATATCTAGTCTGAGCCTTACCTTTATTCTTTAGTTCTTCAGCAGTTTCTGCGGGAAGTATATTTGCTAATAATTTATCAGATTTGTCTTTTTCAACTTCTAGAGCGGCTTTTTGAAGTTCCATTTGCTCTTTTTGCTGTGTAATTTGTTTCGTTCTTTTTTCAACTAGAAAAGCAAGTTTCCTTTTTTGAGATTTCATTGCCCGCATTCTTACGATGTAAAAACCATATATCACCAATAAAATAAAACCTATTCCAATAGACATAAACCACCATGTTTTCCAGAAAGGGGGGGTAATGACGATGTCTAGAACTGCTGGCGATTCAGTCCAAATTCCATCACTGTTAGCTGCCCAAATTTTAAGTGTGTATTCTCCAGGAGATAAATTTGAGTAGTTAATTTGTTGAAGGTCTCCTAACTCAATCGCTTCATGATCTGCTCCTTCCAGAAACACTTTATATTTATTTCCTTCAGGAAAAGTGTAGTGTAGTGCGGCAAATTTAAATGTAAGGTTATTTTGCGTGCTTTTTAATTGAAGTGTTTTAATAAAAGATACTTCCGGAATAGTGTCTATTTCATGTTCAATTGGAATGTTAAAAAGAAGTATGTCAGTTAAAACCACGCGGGGGGGAATCGTATTGGTTTGTATGTCCTCAGGATAAAAAGCGTTAAACCCATTTATTCCTCCAAACAATAATTTTCCTGAACTAGTTCTAAAATAGGCTCCAGTGTTGAATTCATTACTCTGTAAGCCATCATTTTCTTGGTAATTTTGGAATGTGCTAGTACCAATATTAAATTTTGACAATCCAAAGTTAGTACTTACCCATAACGTATTTTCTGACCCCTCCAATACTCCATAAATAGAATTATTGGATAATCCATTCTCTTCTGTATAGCTTGAGAATGTATTAGTAGAAGAATTAAACTTATTTAAACCACCGCCATAGGTTCCAAACCATATATTGTTGTTATTGTCTTCCCAAATTGATAAAATGGTATTGTTACTTATTGATGTTGAGCTATTGGGATCATTTTTGTAATTAATAAATGCATACTTTTCTTCAGAATTTTTAAAAGTCCTTTTAATTTTAGTAACACCACCTCCATCAAAACCTATCCACAAGTCATTTCTGGAGTCGGAATAAACTACCCTACATTCTTCTTTTGGCATTGCAGACGAATTTTCATGAGAGAAAAATTTATAATTCAATGTCGATAAATTAATTTCAGCAATTCCTTCTCTACACGCAACCCATAAAGTAGTGTCATTTTCAATATGTAAGTTATAAACACGGTCATCATCTTGGTCCGTAATTTGATCTCTAAATGGAATTTTTATGAACTCTCCAGTAGAAAAATCGGCAGAAGTTTCCAAAAGGTATAACCCACCTGCAGCGCCTGCCCATATTCTTCCAAGTGTGTCACTTGTAATGCTATATACGTTATTATTGTTAGGTTCGTTTCGGTTGTCAGTTTTATATAAGTAATGATTGTATTGATTTTTTTTAAGGTTTAATCTAGAAACACCTTTTCTAGTACCAACCCACATAATTTCATCATCTCCTTCATAAATGGACCATACGTTTTTCTCGTTTAAACTATTTTCATCTCCATATTTATATGTGTAATGTTGAAATCCTAATTTGATTGGATCAAAGTGAGAGATACCGTCCTGTGTTCCAATCCAAACGGATCCTGTTCTGCCTGATATTATTGAGTGTACTATGTTGCTAGGAATTGATGTTCGATCATAATCGTTGTTTTCATAGTGGTTAATTATAGTGTCACCATTTTCCATATTTATTCTGAAGAGTCCATTCCCTTGTGAACCAAACCACAATTCATTTTCTGAAGCTGGAAAAATTGCTGAAACTACATTGAAACGACTATGTTGGGTTCCATTATGGTTTTTAACGGTAGTAAACAATAATCCATTATCGTTTATTGTGGCTATATTTAATCCGTTATTGGTGCCGATTAAAACTTTATCGTTAAATCCCTTTGTTATAGTTAGTATGTTGTTATCAGATATTGATGAAGTAGAATTAGGTTCGTTTTTATAATGAGTAACTAGGGCTGTTTTTTTATTTAAAAGACATAATCCTCCTCCTTCAGTTCCAATCCAGACATACTTATTGTCCAAGAAAAGAGACGTAGTTTTATTTGTTTGCAATCCATGGTTAGAACGGAATTGTCTTTCTCTATCCTCATTTGGAAAAAAGTGTACTATACCGTTTTTCGCAGTCGCAACCCATAATGAACCATCGGCTTCTTCTTTAATATCTTTTATGTTTCCAGACTCGAGTACTTCAGATGTCTTTACGTTTCCAAATTGTTTTGTTTCGGGGTTGTAATAGTTAAGACCTCCATTTTGTGTTCCAATCCATATAATGCCTTTATTATCTTGGTATAAAGCATTTATATAATCATTTGTAAGACTATTGTCTGAATCTAATCCTTGCTTATAAATTTTAAAATGATATCCATCAAAACGATTAAGTCCTGCTTGGGTTCCTGTCCAAATGTAACCTTGATTGTCTTGTAAAATACAGTTTACAGTACTTTGAGAAAGTCCATCTTTTATTGTAAGTCTCGAAAACTTTATGGAGTTTGCATGCTGTGCTTGTGCAAATCCTATTATGAAAATAAATGCTATTAATAGTATTTTTTTGATAGACATTTAGAGAGTTTAAAAAAAAATCTTGCCGTTGGCAAGTAAGTAATTAATATAAATTAGTAAACCTTGTAGTATGTTATTTATTAGAATAGTTTACTTTTTTTGCAAACGAATTCATCTTTTACTTGAATAGTCCGAATTAGTTGCGCAATATAACAAAAATTGCATCAATTTTTGTTATATCTAATTGTCTAAAGTCCTGCCAAAACATTTTCAGCTTATTATAATTGTTCTATCCTGATTTTTTGAGGTTTAGGAACTTTTTCTTTTTCTTTTGTGGTTGGTTTTTTTTCTTTTTGGCACTATAACCTCTATTATAAGCTTTGTCTTTGGATTTTGTTGCGAAGATGTCTTTTTCTTTACTTTTCTTTTTTTTTCTTTTTTGTTTTTTTGGCTTTTTATTTTTAAAGAGTACGAATTTTTTCTTTTTCTTTTTATTTGGTGGTTTCGAACTGTATTGCTCAGATTTTTTTTGTCTTTTTGTTTTTTTATTGAGAAATGGATCCTTGTTCTTCTTTTGTTTACCCTGGTTCCCTTTTAATCCAAAAAGGCCTAGCTTATTAAGCTTCGTCTTTGTCTTTTTCTTCTTTGTTTTAGATTTAGTTTCTGAGGGGTCTCGATATTGGGCATGGAAAACAGTTGTGTTGATAGATACAACAGTAAGTAGAATTATAAGAAGGATCTGATTTATTGATCTCACCAATATCTATTTTGCAGCTTCTGCTTGTTTCATTTCAGTAGCCATAGTGTCTAGATCTCTATCAAACAGGTATAGTCCTCCTTTGTCATCACCAATCATATTCAACTTGTCAATAATTGTTCGTGCTAGAGCTTCTTCTTCAAGTTGTTCAGCAACATACCATTGCATAAAATTCTGCGTAGTATAATCTTTTTCGGATAAACATAAGTCAATAATGTTATTTATGCTGTCAGTAACATTTAACTCATGCTCCATTAAGTTTTCAAAAAGATCTTTTAATCCTTTAAAGTTTACTGGAGGTTGGCTTAATGCAGGAATCAATGCAGTTCCACCTCTTTCATTTATAAATTTAACCAATTTTAGCATGTGAAACCTTTCCTCGTCGCTATGCTGATATAAAAAGTTTGAAGCTCCAGTTAGTCCATTGGTTTCAGACCACGATGCCATAGAAAGATAAAACTGAGACGATGAGGCTTCTAGTTCTACTTGTTTGTTTAGTGCTTTTTGAATAGGGTTCTTTAACATAAGATGTTGTATTTAATTATCAAAAGTAGTGTTATTTCTCCATGTGTTAAACAGATTATGCATATTTGAAGAAAATATAGGGACTAAAACCGTACCATTTTAATAAGATTAAGGCGTTGGTGTAATATTTTTAACGCATGATTAATCTGCTGATATTAACCGTTGTAGATATAATTTCGTCCTTATTTATTCTACAACTGTATTAGTTCTATTGTAAAAGTTCAATATAAAGTGTACTTTCAAGCCTTCTTATTAGAAGAATAAAATGAGTAAGCAGCCTTTACTAGAAGTTAAAAACTTAGTAACCGAGTTTCGTACGGATAACGGAACTGTGAAGGCAGTTGATGGTATTAACTTTACGCTTCACAGAGGTGAAACTATTGGGATCGTTGGAGAATCAGGGTCAGGGAAATCTGTAACATCGCTTTCTGCTATGCGCTTAATTCCAGAGCCCCCTGGTAAAATTGTAAATGGGAAGATTCTTTTTCACGGTGAGGGTTATGAATCGGATTTAGCAAATCTTAATGAAAAGCAAATGCGGAAATTTCGGGGAAATGAAATCGCAATGATTTTTCAAGAACCGATGACATCTTTAAATCCGGTATTTACTTGCGGAAAGCAAGTAATGGAAGCAATTCAATTACACCAAAAATCTTCCAGAAAAGAAGCGAAAGAAAAAACAATAGAATTATTTAATAAAGTAAAATTACCACGGCCAGAAGAGATATTTAAAAGTTATCCGCATCAAATTTCAGGAGGTCAAAAGCAACGGGTAATGATTGCGATGGCTTTGTCTTGTAATCCTTCCATTTTAATTGCTGATGAACCAACAACAGCATTAGATGTGACGGTTCAGAAAACGATTTTACAGTTGATGAAAGAACTGCAAGAAGAGTATAATATGGGGATACTTTTTATTACGCATGATTTAGGTGTTATTGCAGAATTGGCGGATGAAGTTGTGGTGATGTATAAAGGGAAAATAGTCGAAAAAGGTCCTGCACTTCAGGTTTTTTCAAGTCCTAAACATCCTTATACACGTGGTTTGTTAGCTTGTCGCCCTCCTTTGGACGTGAGAGTTAGAGAACTTCCTACTCGGAAGTATTTTATGACTGAAGATGAGAATGGAGTAATTGTAGAAACAGGTAAAACTGTGGCGGAAGTTATAAAAGAACTAGAGGTATCGAAAAACGAGGTGTCCTTTAGACATGACATAATATATGCGCAGGAACCACTTTTGGAAATTAATAATTTAAAAACATATTTTCCAAATAAAAAATCCTTTCTTGGTAAGACTAACAGTTGGGTAAAAGCTGTTGATGATGTAAGTTTTAAGCTCTACCCGGGAGAAACTTTAGGGCTTGTAGGGGAGTCTGGTTGTGGTAAAACGACTCTTGGTAGAACCATCTTAAAGTTGATTGAGCCCACTGATGGGAAGATAATCCTTAACGGGGAAGATATAACGGGTTATTCTAATAAGAGAATGCGTCCATTGCGGAAAGATGCTCAGATTATTTTCCAAGACCCATACTCTTCATTAAACCCAAGAATTACCATTGGGGAAGCTATTATGGAACCAATGCGGGTGCATAAGGTTTGTGAAAACGAGATGCAAAGAAAGCAAGAGGTTTTTGAATTATTAATAAAGGTAGGATTAGATACTAACCAATTTAATAGATACCCCCATGAGTTTTCAGGAGGCCAGAGACAGCGTATTTGTATAGCAAGGTCGATGGCGTTAAAACCGAAGCTGGTAATATGTGATGAATCTGTTTCAGCTTTGGATGTTTCCGTTCAGGCAGATGTTCTCAACCTTTTAAATGAATTAAGGGACGAATTTGGGTTGACTTACCTTTTTATATCCCATGATTTATCAGTGGTTAAGTTTATGAGTGATAGAATGATTGTGATGAAAGATGGGAAAATTGAAGAGGAAGGATTAGCGGATGAAATTTATGCAAACCCAAAAACTGAATACACTAAGTCATTAATTAATGCTATTCCAAAAGGAAGAATTGAAGATATAAGAGGAAGTCAGGAATCGAAAAAATCAAATAGTACTTCTGTAATATAATGGCACTTGGTTCTGCTTTATTCTTAACTGATTTTTTACCTATACATTTGTAACCGCATTCTAATTTAAGAAGCATGGGAGTTAAAGCAGCTTTAAGTAAGCCTTTTGCAAGATTTATTACAAAGGGAATAAAAAAATGGAGTTCGAACCCAATTCGGACCCAACAGAAAGTATTCGATAACCTTATCAATAAGGCTAAAAACACTGCTTTTGGAAAGGACCATGGGTTTAATACAATTTCGTCTTATTCAGATTTTAAAAAAGCTGTTCCTATTAGAGATTATGAAGAGCTAGCAAGCTATGTTTTAAGAGTAAAAAAGGGTGAAGAAAATGTGCTTTGGCCAGGGAAGCCAATCTACTTGTGTAAGACGTCTGGGACAACCTCAGGGGCAAAATATATTCCGATTACAAAACAATCCATGCCGAATCATATTCATTCGGCTAGAAATGCTTTATTGTCATACATTGATGGAAGTAATGATGCTGGTTTTGTGGATGGTAAAATGATATTTTTACAAGGTAGTCCAGAAATGAACTCTGAAAACGGAATTCCTGTGGGAAGGTTGTCTGGAATTGTTGCTCACCATGTTCCGCAGTATTTGCAGAAAAATAGAATGCCTTCATACGAAGTAAATTGTATTGATGATTGGGAGTTAAAAGTAGATGCGATTGTTGATGAAACAATCCATGAGAATATGACATTGATTAGTGGAATTCCTTCCTGGGTTCAAATGTACTTTGAGAAGCTGCAAAAAAAATCTGGAGGCAAACTCATTAAAGATATTTTCCCAAATTTTTCTCTGTTTGTTTATGGAGGAGTAAATTTTGACCCCTATCGTAAGCGATTCGAAGAATTAATTGGAAAGTCAATTCCTAGTGTAGAATTATATCCTGCGTCAGAAGGTTTTATTAGCTTTCAAGATAGCCAAGATGAAGAGGGAATGCTTTTGGTTTTAAATGAAGGTATTTTTTATGAGTTTATCAAAGCAGATGACTTTTTTAAGGATGATCGTGAGAGAATTTCATTGAAGGATATTGAGCTAGGCGTTAATTATGCAATAATTCTAAATACGAATGCAGGTTTATGGGGATATAATTTAGGAGATACAATAAAATTTGTTTCCAAAAACCCTTACCGCATTATTGTAACAGGAAGGATTAAACACTTCACTTCTGCTTTTGGAGAACACGTAATAGCGGAAGAAGTAGAATTTGCAATACAAGAAGGATTAAAAGATTTCGATGCGCAAATTGTTGAGTTTACCGTCGCACCTCAGGTGAATCCAAAACAAGGTGAACTTCCTTATCATGAATGGTTTATTGAGTTTTCAAAGAAACCGAATGATATGAAAGCATTTATTGCAAAAATGGATTTATTGCTTCAGCAAAAAAACCCGTATTACGCGGATTTATTAAAGGGAAATATTTTACAGTGTTTAAAGATCTCTATAGTAAAAGAAGGGGGGTTTACTTCTTTCATGAAATCGAGGGGTAAACTAGGTGGGCAGAATAAAATACCCCGCTTAAGTAATGATAGAAAAATGGCCGATGAACTTATTGAGTTTGCTGAGAAGTAAGGGATTTGGAGATAATATCAATTAGCCATCTCGATTAAAATGAAATTATAAAGTATAATTAGGTATTATTTCTTCTTGCTATTTTCCATTTCCCCCGCTTTTTCATTTAGGTATAACCTTTGTAAATAGAATTGCGTTGAGTCATTCATAAATATTTGTGTGAAAATTTTAATTAATATATTTATTCTATTTGCTTTTGCAGCAGTAAATGCCCAAACGGTATTTCTGGATCGGCCATATGAATTAGGCTTATTAGATAAGTCAAGCCAAAGGTATGTTGATGTTCCAATAAAAAACACCAGCGATAAAAAGGTGTTTATTTTTCGGGCTGATGCTGATAAACGATTTCAAATTCTGTATTCTAGTAAAGAGTTACTCCCTGATAGTACTGTATATATGCGTGTTCAATTTACACCAGAAGTAAAAGGGCCATTTTCTGAAAAAATAGCAGTTCATTTTAGTTGTTACACAGCGCCTAAAACTATCAAAGTAACCGGTTTTACTGCGATAGTTCCAACATCGGCAATTGCATGTCCTAGTTTTTCTGATCAAGATATTAATACCTCACTTAATTTCGATCTAGAGGTAACAGTTATAGATAAAGAGACGCGACAGCCAATTCAAAAAGCTCAAGTTATTTTGATTAAAAATGGAATCCCAGTCGAAAAATTAATAACAAATTCAAAAGGTTTTGTTGAAAAGGAAGTTGAATTAGGTTTGTATTATTTCGTCGTTTCAGCGGAAACTTACTTCCCCACGGAGTTTGTAAAATACGTGAACCGTAATAACAATTCCGTATTGGTTGAATTAGAAAAAGACCCTGACGCAGAGTTGCTTGTAATTGAAACGAATAAACCGGATGAAGAGATTGAAGATATATCTGAGGATCTATTTGAGTCAGATGAAATTGAAAGCACACCGACAGTGGAAATTATTACAGACAAAGTAGAGGTACAAGACACTATTTCAGAAATCATGGTGGAGATAGAAGACGATCCATATCCTGATTTTTCTGTAAACGAATTTAAGCCAAGTAACATTGTGTTTTTAGTTGATGTATCAAGTTCCATGTCATATACAGGTAAGCTAGACCTGTTGAAAGTAGCCATGATTAAATTAGTAGGAATGTTAAGAGATGTAGATCAAATTACAATGGTTTCGTACGCAGATAATGCTAATATTATTTTAGAAACCATACCAGGTAATAACCCAGACACTATTATAAGTATTATACAAAGTTTAAAGGCTCATGGGCATACAGCAGGAGGTAAAGGAATGAAAAAAGCGTATCAAAAAGCGGAAGAAGTTTTTATAAAGGATGGAAACAACCAAGTCATTATGGCTACAGATGGTGGGTTTACACAAAATGACATTAATCCTTATAAACTGGCAAAAAAGTATAAGAAAAAGGGAATTACGATTTCAATTGTTGGAGTAAAAACGAACTCAATCCAAGAGCTTTCGTTAGAAAAAGTAGTTGAAATAGGAGCTGGTAATTACGTTCGAATTAAAAATTACGAAGAGGCTCAAGGGGCTTTGATTGATGAAATCAAAGCAAGCTCAAAAAGGTAGTGGTCACCCTGATCGTAGTATAAGGATGTGCTATTGTTTTTTAACACGGATAGAGAAGTGTTAATTCACAACCTCAATCTTTTGTTATTCATTTATAAAGCTATCTTTGCCTTTCATTTATAAAAATTATGGAGTTTTGGATTAAAGCTGCTCAGCTCATTTTGAGTCTTTCAATATTAATTGTATTACATGAATTAGGACACTTTTTACCAGCTAGATGGTTTGGTACGCGTGTGGAAAAATTCTATTTATTTTTTGATGCAGGATTTTCTCTTTTTAAATTTAAAAAGGGCGATACTGAATACGGAATAGGGTGGATACCTTTAGGAGGATATGTGAAAATATCTGGGATGATAGATGAGAGCATGGACAAAGAACAGCTAGATAAACCTGCTGAACCATGGGAGTTTAGATCTAAACCAACTTGGCAACGATTAATTATTATGATTGGCGGTGTAACGGTTAATTTTATTCTTGCTTTATTGATTTATATTGCTGTAATGTGGGTTTGGGGTAAAGAATATTTACCAGTAGAAAATGCTATTTATGGAGTGCACTTAGCCGATGAAAGTATAGAGGGAGAAAACCTATTTATGGAAGGGGACATGATCCTTGACGTAAACGGAAAGATACCTCAGACTATGGGCGATATTAGTTCTTTAATCGTGATTGATGGTAACAGAGAGGTAAACTTAATAAGAAACGGGGTTAAAAAACATATTTCGCTCCCTTCGGATTTTGAGCAGATAGTATTAGCCAATGTAAGAGGTCCAATGTTTCAAGCATTGATTCCAACGCGCATTAATGATGTTATGTCTAATTCTGGAGCTTCTGAAGCAGGATTGCAGGAAAATGATAGCTTGGTAGAGATTAATGGAAACTCCTTTCCTTTTTTCCAGCATTTTACGGTTGAATTACAAAACCACAAGGACACCACTATTGAATTAGGTCTTTATAGAGGAGAAGAGCATATGGTAGTTCAAGTAAATGTAAGTGAAGAAGGAACATTAGGGTTCCATACAAAAATGCCAAGTGATTTGTTGGTTTACAAAACAGAGAAGTTTGGATTTTTTGAGTCTATTCCAGAAGGAATCAATGTAGGCGTTGAGACTTTAGGTAAGTACGTTAAGTCTATGGGGCTGTTGTTTTCTAAAGAAGGAGCTAAGCAATTAGGAGGTTTTGGATCTATTGGGAATATATTTCCTTCTGAATGGAATTGGCAAATATTCTGGTTAAATACTGCGTTTCTTTCAATCATTCTTGCTTTTATGAATATTCTTCCAATCCCTGCATTAGATGGAGGGCATGTGATGTTTCTTATTTATGAAATGATTGCAGGGAAAGCGCCCAGTGATAAATTTCTTACACGAGCACAGGTTGTAGGAATGGTATTGTTACTAACTTTACTACTCTACGCAAACGGAATGGACATTTATCGCTGGATAGTTGGCGCCTAGTTTTTTTAATTTTTCTTGTTCCTTTCTGTTTGAAGCCTTGAATTAATCAAGGCACAATCTAGTATTCCATATTCCAGCAAGTACGTGTTGCATCATTTTTCATGTTTTTAGTGGAATAAGACATTATAGATAGGAAATAATAATTTTGAGTATCAATAATAATCGATCAACTATTTTTTTTATATTAATGAAAAACTAAAGAATCATCGAATGAACAGGAAAGTAATTTCATTAATTTTAAGCCTATTTGTGCTCAATTCATGTGTTGTCTTCTATAAGACGCAAGACATTAGGAGTACCATAAACACCAATGTTTCTCAAGTCAATCAGAATTATTCAAAAGTGAAAGGGGATTATGAAGATAGAAGTGAAATTTTTGAAAACCTCAAAAAGAGTATTCTTGATCTACAGGCGTCCTCATTTAAAACCATTTCTGAAAAAAAAATAGCGTTGGATGCGGCATATCAAAATATTACGACAAAAAGAGATGAAATGGTTAAGTGTCAGCAGGAATTTGAACAAGTTGTGGAAGGGAAAAGTCAAATCAAATCCAATGAAGCTGAATGGGAAAAGCTAAAAGAAATTAAAAGAGTAATGAAGGCCTCAACAAGTCAATTAAACGGATTAGGTGAAGCATATACCGCCAAATCAAATAGCTTGGGAGACGCCATTAGTAATAGCCATTATAGAATATTGGAGAAAAGCCAATTCAGTAAAGAAATAAAGGAAAACATCAGTGCGTTAAATAATTCATTATTGGATATTAATGGACAATTTATAGTGTTCAATCAAAAGCTTCAGAATGCATATAAAAATGGTCAAATCAACGACAGTATCTTTCAATCAAAAATGGAGATTACTTCCAAAATATCGGTGGAGCTAAATAAAATAAAATCTGCTTGTAAAAGACTTAAGTCTCTTGAATCTACATTTCATGCTCAATACAAAAAACAAGAAGAAATTTGGGTTGGTGAAAACACGAAGTCCAATGCACTTATGAAAAGAATTGAATCAAAGATTAATATTATCAAGATAGCCCAAGATGAATTTCAAAGCTTATCAAACGCTCTTAACCCGCAGACTGAATAATTTCTATTTCTGGAATACAAAAGGCATACTCGATATACGTCTATAGAAATTCATTAACTTTGTGGAAAAGAAATGAATATTAACGTGAATAAATGAAAATTATGAAAAAGATATTATTACCCTTTTCAGTTTTATTAGTCTTAATGATGACTTCGTGCGGTGGTTCTTCAAAAGATAAAGCTGCAGTTTTCATTACTTTAAATAATAAGCTAGAAATAGCAGCGCATCTAACACATGGAACCACACAAGGGATGATGGATAAGATGAATATGCAAATAGCAACATTGAAAGCAACAGGTGCGCCTTCAAGTGAAATAGATGCTTTTCTAGTTAATCACACACAGGCGAAAGAAATACGAGAGTTGGCAAGAACTACGGCAAACTTTTTTGTTTGGGAAGCATCTGATATGATTCATCATTCAGATCCTATAATGCCTGCTCCATTTTATATAGAGGAAGGTAACCCAGAGAAGCCATATTTTACCTTAATGCAAATGGATGCGTTAAGTAAAAAAGATGATTACGATACGGCCCCTAACATGTATTTATTGGAAGGGGGGACTAGTGAACGTGGAACAAACATCAAAAATAGATTATTTAGTTTTAGAGATAGTATTATTACTATGGCAGCTAAGTTCTCGATGGAAGGTTTTGGAGGCATAGATTATTTTATAGACCCTACATTATTGGTTGGACCTCCAAATAGTCATAATACAAGAGCTTTTGAAGAATCAATTAATGAGGCTATAAAAACGTGTCATCCTAATGATCAATCTAGAATTAAAAGGATAATAGAATTACTTACGGTTCCAGAAGTTATTGGAAATCATGGAGAGGAATATCCTTGGGTTGCTTATCAGTTTGATCATACAGTAATTGTTGCAGCAGCTACAATATTTACTGCATTGAAAAATGATGTGAAGATGGCTGAACAGCTTGCAATAGAAATTGTTGCTGGAAGAGCAAAAACGGAAACGTTTAGTTTTAATAAAGTTGTTCCTTTAGCGTTTGCTAAAACAGGGTATATAAATGAAGGTGATTCTTTAGGCTTAAAGGTTATGATTGCGGCTTTTGATTCTACGGAAGCGATGAACTTGGAATACTATTTAGATGATCCAACACATTCGGGTGATCCATTAACGTTTTCTGGTCAACCTGGAGATGTATTGCAATTAGGTGGTGGAGTTGGCGCACATTATGTAGAAGGAACTATTGAAGTGAAAGAAAAAGGCGCGATTAAAAAGAAACCTTGGAAGTTTAACTATAGTGTTGGTGCTCCAAATGCTGCTTTAGCTAATGCTGAATTAGTGCTTTACAAAGGATGGGATAACAAAATTAAAGTTTCTGCCTCTGGGTACAAGCCAGAAGCAATAAAAGTTAGTTGTTCAGGGTGTACTATATCTAAAAAAGGAGACTTTTATTTAGCTAGAGCTGGAAGTGGTAAAACAGCAACAATTAATGTTTCGGCAACAACGGAAGATGGACAAACTGTAAAGTTGGCTGCTGAGGAATTTAGAATCTTTGCATTGCCTAAACCACAACCTTTCTTTGCCAATCAATCTCATGATAAAGCAACCATGAAGAAAGGTAATGCCATGTCAGCTACCGAAATTATTGCAAAGCTAGGAGATAGTCCTTTAAATGTTCAGTTCAAAGTAACTGGATTTAAAATGTTGGTTTTGAAAAATGGAAAAAGTGCCGTGTTAAAAGCTAGAAATGGAAGGCTTACTAATGAAATGAAAAATGCTATTAAGAAAATTTCAAAAGGAACTTCATTAACTTTTGTTGAGATATCAGCATCTGGTCCTAGTGGTAAATCTGTGCCAATTGGAGGATTGTCATTTAAGTTAATCTAATAATAAAAAAAGCCACTTCAAACGAAGTGGCTTTTTTGTTTTTTAAATATGCTTTTTTGTTAATCTTCTTTCGTGATAGAAGCTTTTAGGTACTCTCTGTTCATTATAGCAATATTCTCTAAAGAAATTCCTTTAGGGCATTCAACCTCACATGCTCCTGTATTAGTACAGTTTCCAAAGCCTTCCAAATCCATTTGTTTAACCATGTTTAAAACACGTTCTTTTCCCTCAACCTGGCCTTGAGGTAACAAAGAATATTGAGCAACTTTTGCACCAACAAACAGCATCGCTGAAGCATTTTTACAAGTTGCCACACACGCTCCGCAACCTATGCAAGTAGCGGCATCCATAGCTTTGTCGGCGTCATGCTTACTAATAGGAGTTGCATTTGCATCTTGCGTATTCCCAGAAGTATTTACCGAAATAAATCCACCTGCTTGTTGAATTCTTTCAAAAGATGTTCTGTCTACAACCAAATCCTTTAATACCGGAAAAGCTTTCGCTCTCCAAGGCTCAATTGTAATCGTATCTCCATCTTTAAATTTACGCATATGCAACTGACAAGTAGTTACAGCTCTATCCGGTCCGTGTGCTTCACCATCAATGTATAAAGAACACGATCCGCAAATCCCTTCTCTACAATCATGATCAAACGCTACTGGTTCTTCTCCTTTTACTATTAGGTCTTCATTTAACACATCCATCATTTCAAGGAATGAGGAATCCGGAGAGATAGCATTAACTTTGTAATCCATCATTTTACCTGAAGATTTTTGATCTTTCTGGCGCCAGATTTTTAATGTTAAATTCATGTCTTTGTTTGTTGACATAGCTTTTATTTTAATTATGTATAAAAGTATATTGTATTAAGTACAAAGTATGATGTCGTTTTTAAATAAAACATAATACTTTGTAAAGTCTACATAATACAAATACTATTTATAACTTCTTTGTTTTAGCTCGATATTGTTAAATTCAAGTTCTTCTTTATGCAGTGTTGGTTGTCCGGGGTTCCCGGTCCATTCCCAAGCTGCTGCATATTTAAAGCCTACATCATCTCTTTTCGCCTCCCCTTTCTGTTCACCTTCTAATTCAACAGATTCTTCTCTAAAGTGACCACCGCAAGATTCATTTCTATTTAATGCGTCTAAAGCAAAAAGTTCTCCGAGTTCTAAAAAATCTGCAACTCGTCCGGCTTTTTCAAGTTCAGAGTTCATTCCTTCAACCGTACCTGGAACTCTTACATCTTTCCAAAATTCTTCACGAATCTTACTTATTTTTTCTGCAGCTTCCTTTAACCCAGCTTCATTTCTTGCCATTCCAACATTGTTCCACATCACTTTTCCTAATTCCTTGTGGAAATAGTCAACAGATTTAGTTCCTTTAATGTTGATTAATTTTTTCAGCGTATCAGTTACTTCTTTTTCAGCAGCGTCAAATTCAGCAGTATCCGTTGGAATAGGCCCTGTTCTAATTTCATCAGCTAAGTAATCACCAATTGTATAAGGTAATACAAAATAACCATCCGCTAACCCTTGCATTAATGCAGAAGCACCTAGTCTATTTGCACCATGATCAGAGAAATTAGCTTCTCCTGCTGCGTAGCATCCAGGAATGCTTGTCATCAAGTTGTAATCAACCCAAATACCTCCCATTGTATAATGTACGGCAGGGTAAATCATCATTGGAGTTTTGTATGGGTTTTCATCTACAATTTTCTCATACATTTGAAATAGATTACCGTATTTAGCCTCGATCACTTCTTCACCGTATTCAAGTATTTCAGCATCTGTTGGGTTATGATTTCCTGTTACTAATGCTTTCTCTTTTCCGTATCGTTGAATTGCAGATTTAAAATCTAAATATACAGCTTCACCCGTTCCGTTAACTCCAAATCCAGCATCACATCTTTCTTTTGCTGCTCTGGATGCAACGTCTCTTGGGACTAAGTTTCCAAATGCAGGATACCTTCTTTCCAAGTAGTAGTCTCTATTTTCCTCAGTAATAGCCGTGGGTTTTAATTTACCCTCCCTAATAGATTTTACATCCTCTATGTTTTTTGGAACCCATATTCGACCATCATTTCTCAAAGATTCAGACATTAGCGTTAACTTAGACTGATGATCTCCTGATCTTGGGATACAAGTTGGATGGATTTGTGTGTAACAAGGATTGGCAAAATAGGCTCCTTTCTTATGTATTTTCCAAGCAGCAGTTACATTTGATCCCATTGCATTAGTAGATAAGAAAAATACATTTCCATAACCTCCTGAAGCTATGACTACAGCATGGGCCGAGTGTCGCTCAATCTCACCTGTTACTAGGTTTCTAGCTATAATTCCCCTAGCTTTCCCACCTACTTTTACGATATCAAGCATTTCATGGCGATTAAACATTTGGATTTTTCCCTTGCCAATTTGTCTATTCATTGCGGAGTATGCACCCAATAAAAGTTGCTGACCTGTTTGTCCTTTAGCGTAAAACGTACGTGAAACCAAAACTCCACCGAAAGATCGATTGTCCAGCATACCTCCATATTCCCGAGCAAAAGGAACACCTTGGGCAACGCACTGGTCAATAATGTTTCCCGATACTTCAGCTAACCGATATACGTTAGCTTCACGCGACCTGTAATCTCCACCTTTTACTGTGTCATAGAATAAGCGATAATTCGAATCACCATCATTCTGGTAGTTTTTGGATGCATTAATACCCCCTTGAGCGGCAATAGAATGAGCTCTTCGCGGGGAGTCTTGATAGGCAAATGCTTTTACACTATACCCCATCTCAGCTAACGAAGCTGCAGCAGAACCACCAGCTAATCCAGTTCCAACTACAATAACATCAATAAGACGCTTGTTGGCAGGATTAACAACATTAATGTTGTTCTTATGATTGGTCCATTTCTCTTTAATAGGACCTTCTGGTATTTTAGAATCTAAAACTGACATATTAACAATGATTAAAATGGTGGAATAAAGCGATTACTATAAAACCCAATGGGATTAGAATGGCATATGCCACACCAAATTT
>Ga0209309_10000096_pt1 | contig 121338 bp, 107 predicted proteins | sample COGITO_mtgs_1204_2_FD_184807 | JGI IMG/M metagenome (GOLD analysis project Ga0209309, IMG submission 184807) | Pelagic marine microbial communities from North Sea - COGITO_mtgs_120412 (SPAdes) (version 2) | ecosystem: Environmental > Aquatic > Marine > Epipelagic ... | reverse complement strand
CGGTCACTGTGTTCATGGTGCCAGTTGAGACATCAATTCCATACATTTCTTCAATGTGGGTCTTGATGTCACGATAACTCATACCATGGCTAAAAAGAGACAATATTTTTTGATCAATTTCAGGTGTTAGTTGTGTTTGATGCTTCTTTACCAGCTTGGGATCAAAGGTTCCAGCGCGATCTCTTGGGGTGCTCAGCTCGAAGGCACCAGAGGAGGCTTTCATTGTCTTGGAGGTTGAACCATTGCGCCTATTAGGCTCATTTGTATCATTTAGGCTCATTTGTATCATTAAGATGTTGATCTAATTCAGCATTTATAGCAGCTTCAGTAAGCTGTTTTATCAGAGGCGTTAAAATGCCGTTCTTGCCAGTGAGCCCTTTACCAGATTGAAGGTCTTGTAGAGCTTTATCGAAGTCAAATTGATTGGACATGTGTTTCTCCTTTATTGGCACTTAAGGCCAGTGTAGAGGTGACACAGAGTTTTGAACACTACCTAAAAGAGTGGTTCAATCCTCAAATGGCGAGCACTGATGTGGTCAAGTAAAACTGTACAACTTAATAGGTAGTATTTAGTGAGTCGTCTCGCCGGTGTCCTACTACCGCGCTTCGCTTGCTGCCTACGACAAGTTCCTTTGCTATCCATGCCGAAGGCATGGGCAAAGTGAACTTGTCGTAGGTTTATTAATGAAATCTTCAAGGCCTTACGGAGCGTGTCAACCTTTTGAACAGGTCTAATTTAAATTAAGATATATTTCGTTCTTTAATATTAGACGTCAACTAACTTGGCCGGTCGTATTGCCTCATCCAATAATTACACTAACGACAAAAGCGTTGACTCACTGTAAATGATACCATCAATAGTCTTGCTTATTAAGCCTAGGTCAATGTTTGTTAGTATAGTTCCAGCCCATCGGGTTGCATGATGCCTCTTAATCGAGCCTCTTGATCAAGCTGCTCTTGACGCCATCGAGACACTCTTCTTTGCAGGGTCTAAGAAGATTAGCTTCATAGTCATCTGGGTATTTAATAATAAGTCCGTCCAGCAAAATCTTTGCAGTCATCTCAGGATTAAGTTCGAGCTTAAACTTAATTTCATCCCAAACTCGCTCAAATGGATCTTTCCTTGTTCGCCAGTTTCTTGGCCCACTTCTTTGATCAGTTTTTACTGTTTGTTGATAATGAGTAAGTTTTACTGTCTCGGGAGTTGTGCTTGCATCCTGAAATTCAATACTATCGCTCACTATAGATGACTTTGGTAATGCAGCTAAGTCATTTGATACACTATTTGGCTCCACTATTTTCTGAATGATATTGCTCGACCAAGCATGTGAGAATAGTTCGTTTTGCAATTGTTCTAATTGTTTTTAACAATAGGACTGGATCAAGATTTTTATATGTTTCATTTAATGAGTCCTTTATCATCTAAAACTCCTTTAATTATCACCAAGAAAGTGTGATTTTAAATGAGGCAACGATTCCTAGGTAGTGTGATTTTTAGTGAAGCAATGCGAGCTGCTGCAACCCATAAAAGAGTGGTTCAATCCTCTAGTGGCGAGCACACCACTACCTCTATTATTGAGCAAAACTTTGGCGGCGGCGGAGCAGCCCCATCCAGAGTAGCTAAAGCCATAGGCAAAAAAGTTGATCCGAAAAAACAAGCAGAAGAAACCAGACAAAAAGAGCAAAAGGCTCAAGAGTTAAAAGCCCAGGATCAAACCAAACAAGCCCGTGCCAAAGAGCTTCATGCAGCCAATAGGCCTGTAGCCAAGAGTCATGGCGCATCGACCTCAGCCTCCAAGCCAGGCGATCGAAGTACATGGATTGAACAGGCTGCAACTCATTTTAACTGGGGCTTGGAGCAAGCTCGAAAAGCCTTTCAGGGGACTAATCTCAAAAACCCTCGTTTTTACGACGAAAAAAACTGGACTAATTTTAAAATCTATGCGTATACTTATGTATACCTTTTTATACTTTAATATACTGGTGAATATAATGACTCAACATACCCAATCAGATAACAGAGAAGTGCCTACACCTGTAAAGCTCGATGTAAGCCTAAAAAAACGCCTCAAAGCCATCGGAGATAAACAAGACCGCTCTATACACTACTTAATGAAAAAAGCAGTTGAAGAGTTTGTTGAAAAAGAAGAACAAGCAGATGCACTTAAACAAGAAACTCTCTCTAGCTGGGAACAAGCAGTAAATGGCGAAACAGTTTCAAATGATGAAGTCATGGCTTGGCTTGATACTTGGGGAACTGAAAATGAAACAGAGGCTCCTTAAATAATGGCAAAAATCACATGGACTAAAGATGCGGTTTCCGATCTTGTGCGACTTAGAGAATTTCTAAGGGATAAAAACACCAAAGCAGCACATAACGCTGTAAAAAAGATAAAAGCCACTATTACATTACTATCAAAGCAACCCGAACTTGGAAAGCCTGTAGAAGATATGATTGATTTTCGCGATATCTCTTCGCCATTTGGCAGGCATGGATATATTGTGCGCTATCATTACAATGGAGACGAAATTTTCATTCTAAAAATTCGCCATATGAGAGAAGAGGGGTTTTAGCCTTGATTGACTCAAAAGAGTGGATTGGTAAACTAAAAGACACAATCAATAAGTTTGATTTAGTAAACACTCTTAACAAAGCAATATCTCATGACATATAAGAGTCCGCTAAAAAAGAAGGGCTTGAAGAAAGAGTAACCTTATGCGAAAAAAACAACAAATTTCCTGAATCAATTATTCGTCTATACGCAAAATTACTGCGACCTAGTCGTAAGCTTTCAAGTGACGTGACTCAAGGCTTTTAGCAATTAATTTAAAGCTAACTAACGCAGGATAAATGCTGAATAACCAGCTTCGTTTAGGAGATAAGCACCAAGTTCTGCGCGTCGGCCATTGTTTTTATGCGTTATGTAAGTGAGTTGATCATCAAGTTCGCTCATGCGTTGGCGCAGTTCTGTAAAGGGAATATGTGTTGAGTTTTCTAAAGGTTCATCAGTGACTTCATCCCAATTACGTAGGTCTAAAATTCTTAAATTTTCATTTGTAGCTTGCATTGCAAGGTATTCTTCTTCATTGATCGTTTGAATAACCGGCTCTTGCAATAGCTGGGTAAAAGTTGATTTGTTGAGCTGCATACAACTGCCATGAGTAATCATGGTTACAGAGGCATTGCGAGGCGAATCGCTAATCAAAGCTTCTTGCCCAAAAAACTGGCCCGGCATAAGCTTAGCGACAAAGGTTGGGCTCCCGTAAACATCCACTTTAGTGACTTCGGCAATTCCTTGAGTTAATACATAAAGATGCTCACCATGATCATTTTCAGTGATAACTACCTGGCCTTTATGGAAATTAACTGGCTCAAATGACTTAAAAAGCTGCTGTATGTTGCTTGGAGGTACCCGTTGAAGCAACTTTGATTGCAAAAGGTCAGACATCCAATCAAAAATCGCAGGTTCGTCATCTAGAGTTTCGTTGTCTTGTAAGTTATCCACTTGCGGGCCATTAGCTTGAATGAGTATTAAGTCTAATGGTGCATTATCAATTTTTAAAACTTGTACTTGGCTGGTGCTAATAGCAGCGCAACTTGCAGTCATTTCTGAGTTGAGCGGATTTACATAGATCTCATCTAAAGTAGAAGTGATTGTTTGTATCTCAAAATTCTGATTACAAAGATCAATGCTGCCTTTAAGTAGATAATACTTATGTGAAAGTTTGGCTTTACGTTGAAAGATGAGGCTATCAGCTGGGAGAGTTTCAATTTTAGCGTGTTTACAAAGTTCAATTAGATGGTGTTCTGAAAATTGATCGAAAGGTACAAATTCTTGCAGTTGGCTTGGTGTTACTTGAGCGATACTTGCATTAGTCGAGGTTTGTTCGCTGTTGATATTGACGGAATGGTCTGAATGTTGTTGGGTCATAGAACTAGCAAGCGCTCCGTCTGCATAAAATAGTGTTCAGAACAACCTTAATTTACTCGACAAGATACTGCTAGCGTGGTGTTAATCAGCCTAAAAAAGAGGTGTATTGCACCTACAAGCTTAAAGACTGTGTATGTTACGAATAAAACTAAAACATACACAATCTTTGCGGAAGAACCAAAAAGGCTAGACCGATTTTTTCATTACACGACGAACAGAAGCAAATCCAGCTAAAGCAAGGCCGAAAATACCAAGAGTAGCAGGTTCTGGAATATTTGCACTGGAGCCACCGCCACCATTACTGCCGCCATTACCGGAATTGTTGTTACCATTATCCGAGCCGTTATCGCCACCACCGTTGTTATTATTAGGATTATTGGGGTTGTTAGGGTTATTACCAACATTATTACCGTTATTGCCGCCACCTTGATTATCAGTTGCAGCAAGGGTTGGGCCGTCAATTTCTAAACGGTAATCACCAAAACCACGTCCGAAAGTACCCGAGTCATTAGTGCCAGCAACTGCTTCATCAAGCGTAAATTCAAAATCGGCAACAGCTGTAAGGTAATCGCCTGCTGGTAGGTCAAGGTCCAAACGTGAATTACTATAACCAAGATTAGAAGGGTTTTCAGTGCCACTATCGTCGTCAAATGCAAGCGCTGTAGAGGTAGAGCTATTATTTAATACACGTGATAAGCGAGCATCATCAGCAGTTAAGTTGCCGTCGTCTACGAATAGATAAAGCATAGAGTCAAAATTTGGCGTAAATGTTTCAATTCGAGTATTACCACTTGCTGTTGTGCTGAAAGAGTAATAGTCAGCACTACCAGTGCCAGCTTCGGTGATAGTGCCATTGTGGGTAATTAATGCAGCATTGGCATTGCTCGCAAAGCCTGTTAGGCCTAAAGCTAATGCACTTGCTGTAGTTACAATTGTTTTCTTATTCATGATGGAAGCCTCGTAATAATGTGAACGGATCGTGCAGTTGGTGCGCACACCTTGCAACCGATTTTCCTGTATTAAGTGTAACAAATCTATACACCTTGAAAAGGGGCTTGTAGATTTTATTAGTATAATAACTGACTCAAAAAGGACTTACAGATATTATTTTGCTCTATATTAGGTAAAAAACTCGCATATCTTAAGCCTTTGTTCATGAGCGTCTTTTACTCCTAGATCAAATAAAGCTTGTATATAGGTGGGCATAAAAGTGATATAGGACAAAAAATCAAAGCCTGAAGAGGGGTCAATGTCTAAAATTCTCACCAATGAGCGTTCAAATAATGAGAAATTTGACTTTGGCGTCTTATTGAAACATTCACGGAATATTTCTCCGCAGTCAATTGAGGGGGTTATTCGTAAAATTTCGAGTTTTTTCAAGCCACGATTAGCGATATCTCCCGTAATATTAGCATCATCGAGGTGTTGATTTATATCCTTTAAAAAATTAGGGCCATACACAGCTTCACCCCACTCAATAATCCGATTAATGCGTGTAGTTTGGTCGTAATCAGAGCGAATTTTATCTAAAAAGATTGAATTAAACACTCGGCTTAAAGTTTGTCCCAGATTAGCTGTGCCAGACCCAGCAGCCGTAGATTGTGTTTGTCTATGCTGCACGCTGACCACCATGATTTTATCAGCGCCTAATTGTATAGCAGGAGCTAATGGCGTGTTTAACCGTAATCCACCGTCAATATAACATTGCTGGTTAATTGTTTCAGCAGGAAAAACAATAGGAATAGCACTGGAGGCCATGATATGCCGCGAGCTTATTTGGCTTTCATGCACTATATAATCGCCTGTATAAGCAAGGCTTGGATGTTTTTGTAAAAAAAGCTCTGCATTACCGGTATCTACATTGGTCCCGGCAATACTTAAGGCTTGCAGAAAACCTTGTTTGATATTATTTTCAATGTGATGAAAATTGAGCTGACTATCCAGAGTTTTTTTAAGTGGTGAGGTGTCCAAGATGCCAGAAAAATGCGTATCACTTTGCGCAACGCCACGGGTTAAATTAACAAACCCGCTATGCATGGTATGCACAATCAATTTACCCAGAGAAAACACACTTCGATTATAAACATCCTTTTGTTTAAGCCCAAGCCAAAGTCTTTTTAACTCCTCACCTTGCATGCGTGGTGATTGTGCGTTTATAGCACATATACATGCATTAATACTGCCTACCGAAGTTCCGGCAAATATTGGAATTGATACATTTCTAACTGGCGCAGGGAGTTGTGTACGCATGTAATACATGACTCCGGCTTCATAAGCGCCGCGAGCACCACCACCTGAAAATACTAATCCATATTGACTCATAGTAAACGACCAATACTGGTTTCAATTATTTCTGAGCTAAGTGGTTTTTGGAGTAATTCAATCATACCGTAATTTTTGGCTAAAGCATGAAACTCCGCTGAGTCGTTGGAGGACATACCAATTATTGGGATATTACTATCTTGGGCATATTCTTTGATATATCGTGCCGATTCGAAACCATTGATACCAGGCAGTTGAATATCCATAAGTACTAAGTCGATATGTTCAATTAAACTGGTGTCGATAGAGCTTTCACCGGAAGTCGCGGCATGAACCTTGTGATCTAAATTATTAAGAATTTTTTTGATTAAGGTTAAATCCACTGGATTATCATCCACAATTAAAATTGAAAGTCTTTTGTGATAAGACTGAAGTGCAGGTAAATTATCTGCTTGCGCCTTGGGGTTCTTGGAGTTTGTAGGCTTCTCAGGTTGATTCGAGGTTTGCGGATAATTCGGTTGAGTAGGCCTGCCTTGGGCGGCTTTGCAAGGGATAGAACTTGTGATTGAAATTCCTGCACGTGGTTTTGGCTCAACAAAAATATCACCGTTTAAGCGATACACAATATTTTTAGCTAAATTAAGCTCAAAACGCTGTTGAGTGGTTTTTTGATTATTACCAAAGGCATAGGGGTCCCAAAACTGATTCAATTCTGCATTGGTTAATTCAGGGCCATTATCTTCAATAATAATTTTAAGCATAACTGTTGGCGAGCGTGGATCATTAGATCGTTGCAGCGCACAGCGAACTTCGCCCGTGCTGGTACGTTCAGTGGCAAAAGCCAATAATACTTGCAGTAGGCGGGAAATCAAGCCAGCGTCCCCGGTAAGTGCTTCGGGAATATTTTCAGAAATTTCGATAATTAAGCCAATATGTTCTTCTTTGGCGAGTTTTTGAAATTGTAAAGTTGCACTTTCAATGGTTTGTCGAAAATCAAAGGGTAAATTATTGAGTTGTAATTCCCATTGAGTATCTGGGTCTACGAGCATAAATTCGTGAATGAGATGCAACATTTGTTTGACTTCTTCACGTTCGGGGAGCTCTTGACTTTGCATGAATTGCAATGTCTTAGTAAGCGGTTGATGCAAAGTCTTGACAATTTTTTGAGAAAATTCATTGGCGCGTAAACTTAAAATTTCTAAAGACTTATTGCGCTCTTCTAAGGTTTCTAAGGCCAGTTGTAAGTTGTCATTATTATTTGTTTTAGGTATTTGCACATGCAGCATCCATAGTGTCAGAAATACTAGGCTAAAACCTGGAAAAATAATACACCAGTCAGGTATAACTTGCATTTGAGGTGCGAAAAATAATGGAATATTATATATTTCCAGTGTCTGCAGCAGCATGCCAATAAGCAAGCCTATCCAAGCAAGCAATAAATATTTTTGGGCTGGTAGTTTTTTAACGTTCATTGCCGAAATTATTATGCCGATCAATAAGATTAAATAAAATGCAGGCAGATGAAAAATTGTAAACACTTGCTGTTGGTACTTAGGCTCTTGCACAATTAAATAACCTATTAAAGGCACTAATATAATGACTTGAATCGAGCGACAAAATATTGGAATTAAGCTCGGCATTGATTGAGTATGATCACTGGCTAATTGCTCATGACAATTCAAGCTGTAGAGTTGGACTTGTAAAATACTAATGCCAGTAATAGTTAAACCAAAGAGCTGAATTGAAAGCGACATTTTATCTATAAGTTGAGGCAAAAGGCTTGCAAGCGCTTGGCTCATACTTGATTGCATTAATACTAAGCCAAAAACTAAAGCAATACAGGCTGTAAAAGAGCTTTTGTATTGCGCTGAACAGAGCGCAAAAGTAATTAAAGCTGTAAAAAGTGCTGCGCCATAAAAGATTAAGTCTATTGCTGGAATTGATAAGTTGCCCATGAAAGTTACTCAGGTAGTCAAAGGTGAGCATTTGATAAACATGTATAAAGTCTAAAGTAGCTTTTTGCACTTGCACAAAAGCTACTTTAGACTTTTAATATGTCCAATTAGCATACTATTGAGTGTAGATCATGAATTGGCTGAGGGGCATGAGCGCCCGTGACCTTAAGCCTAAGCTCTTGAGTAGAAAAGATTTACTCGACTAGATCTTTCATTTTACGGGTTAAAGTATTGCGGCCCCAACCTAATAGAGTGGAGGCATCTCTTTTGCGGCCACCACTTTGCTTAAGGGCGATTTCAATCATGGCTTTTTCGAATAAAGGCATAGCAATATCCATAAGCCGTGTTTCGCCGCGGGTGAGTTCTCGATCGGCCCATTGCTTTAAAGGGGCAAGCCATTGACTTTCTGTCACTTGCGATTTTTCATGATGAAGAATATCTTCAGGTAAATCAATTAATTCAATAATTTTACTAGGCGCCATGGCAGTGACCAGGCGGCAAAGATTCTCTAATTGACGCACATTCCCAGGCCAGTCTAAGCTAGTTAAATAGCTTTTACACTCTGCTGTCATTGTCTTTGGCTCTGTGGACATTTCACTTGCTGCTTTTCTGAGGAAATAATCACACAATAGATTAACGTCTTCTTTTCGTTCAGCAAGTAGCGGTAGTTGAATACGTATAACATTTAAGCGATGAAACAAGTCTTCCCTAAATTCTTGTCGATCAGTTAATGAATGAAGATTTTTTTGCGTGGCAGCAATAATACGTACGTTAACAGCTACAGGGTTTTGGCCACCAACTCTGTAAAACTCCCCATCTGATAACACACGTAAAAGACGAGTTTGGGTATTCATAGGCATATCGCCCACTTCATCCAAAAACAAAGTTCCGTTACTAGCTTGTTCGAAGCGACCTTGGCGGATCCTATTGGCCCCACTTGCGCTCGCAACCTCTGAGCCAAATAATTCCACTTCCATCATTTCATTTGGAATAGCTGCCATATTGAGTACAATAAATGGTTTGTCTTTTCTTGGGCTGTGTCGATGAAGAGCCTTGGCAACTAATTCTTTGCCTGTACCGCAGGCACCATTAATAAGCACATTGATATCAGATTGAGCAAGACGACCAATTGTTCTAAAGACAGCCTGCATAGCTTGCGCTTCACCAATAATTGACAGATCTTCAGTGGCTAAGTGATTAACGGCTAAGCTGTTGTTGCTTGTTTGGGGGAGTTCTGGCTGATCTAGGCGTGCGTCAATAGCTCGTTGGATAACATTGACTGCATCGTCAACATCAAAAGGTTTGGGGAGGTATTCAAAGGCACCGTGTTGATAGGCATTCACAGCCGAATCAAGGTCTGAATGCGCCGTCATAATGACCACTGGGATTGCCGGGTGGTTTTCATGCAGCTGGCGTAAAAGCTCAATACCATTGATACCTGGCATACGAATATCTGAAATAATTGCAGTTGGTACTTGACGCTTGAGTCGAGTTAAAACCCCATCACCACGGTCAAAGCAATCGCAAGTAAAACCTGCCTGAGAGAGTGTTTTTTCAAGGACCCAGCGGATTGAGCGATCGTCATCAATAATCCAAATACGCTGTACCATGAGAGACTCCTTGCTGTGAAAATGATTGCATTAATGGTAAGTCTACGGGAATAAAACAATGAAATTGTGTACAGCCTGACACACTCTCACATTCAATCATGCCACCATGCTGTTGTAAAATATGTTGAGCGATTGACAGTCCAATTCCTGTACCATCGGCACGGCCACTAACCAGTGGATAAAACAAAGATTCTTTGAGTTCAGCTGGGATGCCTGGCCCATTATCCTCAATCAATATATGTAAAGCTAAGCGGTGTAGACGATGATGCAGTGTGACCTGTCTGGCAATCTTTGTATGAATTGATATTTTTGCCGGGTGAGCACCGCTTTGTGCATTGAGTGCTTGCTTTGCATTGGTCATTAGGTTTAAAAACGCTTGAATTAATCGATCCGCATCGCCATTAATTTCAGGCAGGCTTAAATCGTAGAGTCGCTCAATAATAATAGTTTGGTGTAAGCGCTCTTCTAATTCTACTAACCGTATAACTCTTTCCAGTACTTGGTGAATATTAATTTGACTAATAACTAGTGGCGTATGGGGGCCAAGCATTGAATCCACTAAGCTCGTGAGTCGATCAACTTCGGCAATAATGAGTTCTGTATATTCCTGGTTTTCAGTGTCAATTCGACGCGCAAGCAGCTGGGTTGCTGCACGTATTGCGCCAAGTGGGTTTTTAACTTCATGAGCTAAGCCACGTATTAGTGCACGACTTGCCTTATGATGTTCGGCGATATGTTCTTCTTTAGATATTTTTAAAATTCGATCAATGAGGTGCAGCTCAAGTAAAAAGTAATCTTCTGTGGTGGATAGTTCAACTTTTGCGTGCATGCCTTGAGTTTGTTTATTTTTAGACTCACGTGTATTGGCTGAATTACGTGTAGTGGCTGAATCACTTGTAAAGGCCGACAAGCTTGAGTCAATGGGTGTAACAATAATATCTAAGCAAAGCGCATGGCCTGCAATAATCCATTGGGATTCTCGAAGTACAAAAGCTCTTTTATTGATATACTCCGCTTGAATGCGTTCTAGTAGTTCTAAGGGCGGCGTGCAACACTGGGTTAAAGGCAATTGGGTTGATCTTGAAGTGCTCAGTTGTAAAGCACTTTCAGCTGCAGGATTTAAATATTGAATGATCAATTCATTATTTAATAAAATTAAAGCAGTGTTTTGATGCTCTACAAGAGTTTTTAATAGTTCTTCGGTTAGCACAAAAGTCTCTGTCAGTTTTTGTTAAATAAAGTAAGCAAAAAGCATAAGTATGCATTTCAACCAGTAAAAACCTTTATACCATTATTTTTTAAAATAATGCTTCTATTTAATTTCAAACTCTTTTCAAACAACCCAGTGCAATAAACCCAGTGCAATAAACCCAGTGCAATAAACCCAGTGCAATAAACCCAGTGCAATAATACTCCCTCTATTTATTAATAGCTTTTTAAACTTATATCAAAGTATCTTTTGCGGACTTGGATGAAAAGTATTATGAATCACTAGGTGCTCTACATGCTGTTGATCAAGTGACTCAGCATGAAATTCAGGGGTATGTTGCGCCGCATTCGCAATGCGATCACAAAGTTGATGTAACTCACGTTCCGACTGAGGAACACGCAAGCGAGTGAATGTGGGGCCATTAAAATTAGTGGAGAAAGACGAGCCTTTGGTGGTCATAATATGAATCTGTTTAAAAAACTCATATGGCGCAATCAACTTGCTATAAACCACAAAAATAGGCACGTGTGGATGCGTCGTGGCTACTTCTAAACCGTAGCGATTACAGGTATCTACAATTTGAAATTTTGCTCCAGCCGTATATTGAGCAGATTTTGATAAATAAGTTTCTAAATCAACATGATCAAATACATGCTGAGCAATAAAAAGCGAGGGTGTGGCAATAGGGAAGGGGGTGGAAATTCGTTCTAAGGTATTTCTAAGTTGTGGTTGAGCTACAGTAAAGCCAATTCGAAGGGCTGCTAATCCCAGACCCTTGGAGAGGCTGCGTAACACAATTAAATTATCAAATTCTGGTACTAGATAAATAGCCGAATGTTCTTTAGCAATGAAATCAATATAAGCTTCGTCAATAATACATATTATGCCTTGATACTTGCATTCTTTGACTATTTCGTAGATTTCATTGATTTCAAAAAAATGCCCGGTGGGGTTATTCGGGTTGTCAATATAAACAACATCTGGCTCTTGCTCGCGTAGGCCACTCAGAAATTGATCGGCCAAAGAGAGTTCATTAATGCACGGTTGTCCAAAAATATCTATGGATTTATATCGCCCGCCGTTATATAGCCATTCGTTTACTGCATGCACAAACTGCGGCGCTAAGCCAAACATCACTCGATCTTTAGGGACAAGGTAGCGACTAAAAAGCGTGGTAATGGCTTGGGCTGAGCTGCCATTAAGGCATAGATAACTTGGGTCAATATCAAAAAAGCAGCCTAAGGAATAAGCCAGCTCGTCACAAGCTTGTGGCTTAAGATAATTACTAGCATCGAGCTGCAGTTGCACGCTATCAAGCGCTACCGGTGGTCCATAAGGATTTGAGCCTAAACGACAATCGATAAAAGCCTCTTGGGGCAACATAGATTGGAAATTATTGGATACGCTTGGGTGTAATAAGTCTTGTTTCATTGAGCACTCCTTGTTTTCACCAATGAGATTAAATACTATTTATGAATAGGTTCTGCCACATAACTATTCAATTTGTTGGAGAGCTTAGGCTTAAGTCACTTAAACCTAAGCTCTCCATTTTTTTAAGTGAGCATACTATGACTCGACTAATTCCATTATAAAATGTAACTTTTGATGTGCTATTGCTTGTTATATGGAGCTGCTAAAGCGAGGCAAACTTTAGAGCGCTGTTGTTTTGCGGTAATGTCGCTTATCCAGCAAGCTGTCTCGACCAATTGTGGCAAGTTAATGCCAGTATTTACGCCAAGTCCGTCTAATAAAAAGACTATGTCTTCAGTAGCTAAGTTCCCTGAGGCTCCAGGCGAGTAGGGGCAACCACCTAGACCGCCAACGGCAGTATCGAAAATTCGAATACCCTGCTGCCAAGCCTGGTAAACGTTGGCTAGAGCCAAGCCATAGGTATCGTGGAAATGCCCAGCTAAGTGTTGCGCTGGTATGTGTTCGAGTAAATGTTCAAATAATAGCTGAATATGACTTGGCGTTGCTTGTCCGGTAGTATCACCTATAGATACTTCATAACAGCCGATTTGAAGTAAATTGCGTGCAACTTCCAGCACGGCTTGGGGTTGAATAAAGCCTTCATATGGACAATGTACTGCGCAAGACACATAACCTCTTACACGCACATCATCTTTGAGGGCTTGTTGTACTATCGGTGTAAAGCGCTCCATGCTTTGCGTAATTGTGGCATTAATATTGTTGTGCGTGAAAGACTCGCTGGCTGCTGTAAATACAGCAATTTCTTTGAGTTGGTTTTTTTGAGCCTGAGTATAGCCTTGCATGTTTGGTACAAGAGCTGAGATCACTTGATCACTTATTAATTTATGAGCTGCTTGAATGACTTGGTCGCTATCAGCCATTTGCGGTACCCACTTGGGTGAGACAAAGGCACCAGCTTCAATGAAATGGACGCCTGCGCTAATAAGCCTTTGAATTAATTCAATTTTAATATCAGCTGGGATAAGCTTTGATTCATTTTGTAAACCATCTCTTGGGCCAACTTCAACAATCTTTACAGTGTTAACTCGACTATTTGCTCTAGTCATTAACCTTCCTTATTATATTTTCTTCATTTGGTATGACAGCTTATAGCTTGGTTTGGTTTATTCTTTTCCACCGATATCTTTTAATTTCATAAAACAATCCCTTAGTTCTATCTGAAAACTCACTGAATGGGAATACTATCGTTTTGATGTTAATTTAAACCGTTTTGCTTCAATGAAGCAGTTTTATCATGCTTACAAGGGCTTATAATATGAAAAAACCTACAATGTATTCAGTGTTATGTGTTGCTTATTTGATCGTGGTGTATTTAAATCCATTACAAATTGCTTAAAGAAGAAAGGCCTCTATCATGTCAATAGAGGCCTTTCTTCTAGTGCTAATTCCTTATTAAAGTATAAAGTAGCTTAGGCTTAATCCACATTCATGTGGGTTCAGATTGAAAAAGTCAGGCAACTTAAGCCTAAGGTCACAAGCACAACAATTAAGTCAACAATGCGCCTTTAGAAGCTTGCGATTAAATCCACGAAAAAGCCAGTGGAAGAGTCACCTGTGCCACCCTCATTAGTGTCATAATCAAGATCATGAAATAGCTCAACATTCATTGAGATTAGCTCCAGTAGAGGTTGCGTATAACCAATAGAAAAACGGGTTTCTGGCAATAACCCTTGAGTTTCTTCAGCTTGATGTACGCCAAGCCCAACTCGGCATTCACAGCCATTATCTATAAAATAATTGGCCTCAAGCATTAAAGTACTTGGCTGTATAAATTGTGCTGTAGCTGTTGTTATATCATCCAATGCTGTGAAATATTCAAAGTCAAAACTGAGCTGATCAAACATTGCATGTCCAGATACAGCCATTGCATCACTTAAGTCGCCTACCAACTGTTCGTTGGCATTGAGACCACTAGCATCTCCAGAAAAGGCGTCACTATCACCAATATTACTAATGTAATCTACATTCATGTGCATGGTATCTTCGCCAAGACCGAACCTAAAGCCGTAGGAATCTGCTGATTGCTCGGCATCTTCTCGAACATTACCGTTAAAAATATAAGCGCTCGCGCTCATTAACTCATTGTCGTAGTTAGCGACTGCAGCAGTTTCGAGCGAGCGGGCAATTTGATAGGTGTATGAGTAATTGACCATTAAAGAATTAAACTGACCAAATGGCAAGTAAAGCTGACCAAGTTGAAAGTTAAAGTCATCATTTGGCTTAAGGGTAATAAAACCTTCATCTAGGCCAAAATCTGTTTGGTCTTCTTCGTGTAATAAGCTCACTGTAGCGCTCACCTGGTCGCTAAGTTCTGCCTCCATACCAAGCAAGAGGTAATATACGGTCATATCGAATGAAGAAACATCGCTATTATAATCTACGCCAGAGACATAGCCAGCTTCAAAAATAACTTGACCGAAGAAATCAACTTTTTCTGGCCAGGCCGCGTGGGCTGTGCTTGCTCCTATGAGCAAAGCTAAACTTGGAGCTAGAGTTAGAAAGCCTTTTGTTAAACTAACCGTATTTGTTACATTTAATGGTGACAGTTTCATATATTCCTCCTTGAATACCTTCACTTAAGTTTTAGCCGTTTTGGCGGATTAGAGCAAGCGCCCTAATTAGAGTCTTTCAAGAGTAAATCGCGAGCAGCATTGATTTTACTGGCTAAAAAATCATTGCCACCTTTATCTGGATGCAGCTTTAAAATAAGGCTTTTATGGGCTTTTTTGATAGTTTCAACCGATGCCCCTGGCGCTACATTTAAAATTTTCTGGGCTTCTTCAAGGCCTATATTTGATGCTGAAGAAGATTTCGATGATCGCTTTGAGTGCGAATATTTGTCTTGAGCGTCATAATAGTGCGATTTTGCATTGTTTGAGTTAGTTTTAGATTGGGTCTTTGAGTTGGTTGTTTGCTTAGAATACCAACGTAATGCATGTGGTAAAACTAAAGGGGCATATCGCATAAGGTTGACTACTAAAGTACGTCCCAAAGCTAGACCACCAGCGAATACAGGTACAATCCACGAAATTTTACCAGTTAAAACTAATCCCCCTACACCTAAGCTACCAATCAATAATACTGGCCGAGCCAATCGAGTTATACTCTTTTTCTTATTTGGCTGAGGGTTTTTAGACTGAAATTTCGGCTTATTTTTGCGCGCTTTATGCGCTTGTTTATTCTTGAATATGCGATAAAGCCAAAAGATTAAAGCCATGACACAAATAAGTAGGAGCAATCTTGGTAACATATATTCTTAACTCTGGTAATTGATTACGTGTCTATGACCTAAGGCCAAGGTCTCAGCGCATTGTTGTTCTGAGCGCTTAGGCTTGAGTTACTTGACTTTTCTCATCTGACGCCAAAATGTATCATCCCTGATCAACTTTGGCTTAATCCACATCCATGTGGATCCAGATTCACAAATTCAAGTAACTCAAGCCTAAGATCATATTGTTCTGAGGAGCTATAGCGTATTAGTTGCATATTCTACTTGAATCAGCTGGTAGAAATTTTAAGTCGCGCATAATCATTGGTTTAAATTTGATATAGTCTCAACATATTAACAAACTGTGGTTCTACCTATTCATTTCATTTTGAGGAGATTTCGCTTGAGCGAAAGTTTCATTCATCAATCAGTAAACGACTATGACGACTCTGAATCCTTGCGTCAAAGTATTCTATCAGCTCATGCGGCTGGCGTTTCTTGGGTAGCTTATTTTAAGCATCCTATAGAGATTACGAGTGCGCGGATTGAAGTGAGACAGGACTTGTTTGGCGATTGGTCGGTGGCAAAATATACTCAAATGCGCATGACTCGTAAATTTTTTACGGAATTTAATGGAGCGATCAAGCTAGCTTTTAAGTGGGTGAAGGATGCGCAAAATAATGGTTTAATTAAATTAGTGGAAAGAACTCAACAACAAGCTCACTCTGTAAGTATTCGAGAAACTATGGCTGACAGTGTGCAGAGTGCGATTTGGCTTGGCGATGCCTTGCACGCTTTTACTCAACATAATGATTGGGTAGATATGTCCTCTTGTTTAAGTTTAAGTGCCGATGAGTATGTAGATAGTAATTGGAAGCGGTTTCGCGATTGGCTTGAGCAATTGCATCAAAGGCAACATTCAGATGCTGAAGTCTATGGCTTTGGTCATGCGGTGTGGGCAGCTTATCGGCAGGAAATTTTACAGTAGTCATGCATCATACAATTGCTATCATCAGAAGTGCCTAGACTTGAGTTGCTTGACTCAAGCCAGGCTTACTTCAATAACGCATCCATGGGCTCATATTATCAAATAGCTTTAATGGTTGAGGCTCACCAGCTGGTGGTTGCTTCATGGGTAAGACCTTAATGGCTGGCTTATTTTCTGGTTGGGTCAATGGTGCTTGTTTTGAGGGAGTGGTCGTCTCTGACTGAATGCTAGTCTCTGGTTGAATCCATGAAGCAATAATATTAAGATCTTCCAGAGTCAGTACACCTGCTAAGCGTTTTAATTCAATACTCGATAAACTATACTGGTATCTTGCTTGCGCATATTGTTTTTGTGCCTCCAATAGATCTTGTCGAGCTTGCAGCACTTCGCTTGCTTGATAGGTGCCTCTTTCAAAGCCTTTTTCGAGCTGTTGCACCCGTGATGCCATAGCTTGAAGTGTAATTTTTAGGGTGTTTGATTGTTCTAGAATACTTTGAGTGCGATTAAAGCTACCCGCCACTTGAGCTTTAAGCTGATTTTCTTGAGCACGGGCTTCTTGAATAGCTTGCTGATTTTTGTACCGACTAGCCGCTTGACTATTACTTAGATTACCACCTGTGTATAAAGGCATTTGTAATTCCAAACCAATACTTGCAGTATTTGAACTACCAGCTGGACTAAACACTGAAGCGCTACCGCCAGAGTTGGTGGTATTGATACCTGCTACTAAAGCAATAGTTGGTAAACTTGCGCTTTGTTGTTGATCCATCTCATGTCGAGTGATATCAACTTGAGTTTTTGCTAAATGACTTTCAGGGTTCATTTTTAAAGCAATCGCTTGCCAAGCCTCAACTGTAGCTGGTAGCGGCGATTGCATAGGAATATCTTGCGTCATGGCCGTTAACCGCAGACCTGGTTGACTACTTGATGTTCTTAATTGCGCCAAAGCAGCAGCAGCGGTTGACTCAGCACTTTGCACCTTAGTTAACTCTAAAGAGTGTAGTGCTCGTAAATAAAAAACCTGCTCGGCATCTACTAAACCTCGCTCAAAGCTTTTTTCAATGACTTTTACCTGCCGCTGGGTGGATGTGGCTGAGGTTTGGCTTAATTCATAGCTTTCTTTGGCTTGTAAAGCATTAAAATAGTCTTTGCAAAGTTGCAATAATAGATCCATGCGGGCAGCTTGTAATTGAGCATCGTTTTGCACAATACGCGATGCAATTGATCGATATTGTGCCCACTTGGCTTTATCAAAAATTGGCTGAGTCATACTAACGCCAAGTGAACGATTGGAGAATTTTTGATTCTCACCAGATTCAGCTAACACGCAGGCTGGATCATTTTGACAGGCATTAATTGAAACATTGATAAGACAGGTATTAAAGCTACCTTCTGTTCTCAAGCAAGTATTTAATGAGTTGTACTGATTATTAGATAGTGACGGGAATTGAGTCGTATCTGAATCGAGGTAGGTATATTGAAAACCAGCTTGCAGACCAACTTGGGGTAATATTACTGATCCAAGTTGCGAAATAGTATGCTGCTGACTTGTGTGCCGATGTTGGATTGCTTGCCACTGAGGGTTGTTGTGTTTCAATGATTGATACAAATCAGGCAAACTCATAGTTTGAGCATTAGTTTTAGGTTGTTGCGCCATTACATTTGAAGAGTAGGCCACGAGTAAGAGTGTAAAGGCTAAAAAAACCTTAATATTTATATGGTTATATATTTTAGCTGTAATTTCAATGGATCGCAATTAGAGAACTCCCACAGCATAATAAATTCAATACAGCTTGTAGCCTATTTAATACAAGGGGTAAAAAGTGCCACATTAGCTAAGCTGGATCATTTTAAACTAAATCAAACTCAAGGTCTTGCTATCCTTAGATATAGTTCGCTAGACAAATGGCCACATAGACTGTGGTGACAGGGCTCACCTATTGGGTCATGCAAAGAGTAAAGAGGTAATCGTGAATTCGTTTAAAGATAAAAAAGTCTTAGTTGTGGATGATTTTCCAGAGTTCAGAATGACTATTCGTCAAATGCTCTTGGCACTTAAAGTTCATGATATTTCTATGGCAAACACAGGTGAAGATGCACTTATATCATGTAAAAGTCATGTCTATGATATTATTTTGTGTGACTATAATCTTGGTAAAGGTAAAGATGGTCAACAATTACTTGAAGAGCTTAGAGCATTAAAGCGCCTAAAAAATACGGCAATTTTTATTATGATTACCGCTGAAACCACTGTGCATATGGTAATGGGGGCGGTAGAAAATAGACCCGATGCGTATTTAACTAAACCCTTTAACAGCGGCGATTTACAACGCAGGCTCGATGCATTAGTGGTATTTAAAGCAGAAATATATGAGCTCAACTCGGCGTTAGATCAAGAAGATTTGGTCTTAGCAGCCCAGGTGTGTGATCAATTAGTGAAAGGTCAGTCACCTTATGCAAGTTATGCTACACGATTAAAAGCTGAAATTCTTATAAAACTTAATCAGCTGGAAGATGCAAAAACTTTATACCAATTAGTTTTAAAGCAAAGAAGTCAACCTTGGGCACGGTTAGGCGTGGCTAAAGTCCTTTTTTTGCAGCAGCAATATATAGAATCAGCACAGATTTTACGTGACTTAATCTTTGAAAATCAAAATAATCTTGAAGCTTATGATTTATTGGCCGAGATTCTCATGTTAGAAGGCCAAACTTTGGAAGCGCAAAATATTTTAGCTAAGGCCGTTAAACAATCTTCAAAGTCACCATCCAGACAGCAGAATTTAGGTCGAGTTGCCTATATTAATAAGGATTTAAATACTTCAATCAGAGCTTATCGTAACACGGTTGAACTCAGCCAAAACGGTATTCACGAAGATCCAGAAAATGTGATTGATTATGTTCGAGTACTTGAAGAAAAAGCCACTAAAGACACTTCTTTAAATGGTAAAAAAGCAGCTATTGAAGGTTTAAGATTACTCGATGAACATAAAAAAACTATTCGAGCCAATCCTAATACTGAAATACAATCGAAAATTCTTGAGGCAAGAATTTATAAAATTCAAAATAAAACATCACTAGCTGAAAAACAACTCGCAGATGCGCAATCCTTAAGCTTAACTCAGCTCGAATCTATTACACCTAAAACGGCACAATTTCTTGTCGATACTTTATGCTCGTTTAAAGAATTAGATGATGCCTTAGACATTTATAATGCATTAGCCAGTCAGCAATCAGCAAATGCTCTTAACTCAGGCGTTTTACAAGAGTGTTTAGATGCAATTAATCAAAATCTAGAGCTGCATGAATTTCGTGCCTCATTGAATCCGGACAATCAAAAAGGTGTAAGTTTTTATAAAGAGGGCCAATTAGATAAAGCAATAGAGGCCTTTCAGAAAGCATCCCAGACCACTGCAGACTCTTTGACTATTAATTTAAATTTAATTCAAAGCTTATTAAAAACCATGCAAAAAAGTGGAACCACTGAAGATTCGTTATTAAACGAATCTAAAGCATGTTTTGAACGTATAGGTGACGTCGATGAAAAAAATGAACGATTTACAAAATACCAAGAACTTAAACGTATCTATAACCAATTATCAGCCTAGCTCTCTATTAGTCCTACATTACTAATCTTAACTTTCTACAGGCACAAGTAAAGGCAATGCACGCATGTTAAAAAATATTACCATTGATGAACTTGTATTAGGTATGTTTGTTTCTGAGCTGGATATTTCTTGGGTTAAAAGTCCTTTTTTTAGACATAAGCGACTCATTGCTCAACAGCAAGATATCGAGCTATTAAAAAAAGCCGGCGTTAAAAAATTGGTGATAGATCTCACTAAAAGTACAATAATCGAAGCAACGTCAGCCAAGCAAACCCAATCACAGGGAATACCCCCAGCACAATCTACAGCCCAATCCACAACACAAACTCTAGTGCAACCATCAGCTGGGCCTGTGGCAAAACATGGCGAGCTCCAAGTGCCTAAAGTTGAGTTGCATAAAGAAATACATAACGCGTTAAAAATTCAACAAGAAATTGTCGATACTGTGGCACAAATGAATCAATCATTTGAAGCTGGTGATCAAGTATCAGTTGAAAAACTGACCCCTATTGTGAATAAAACTTTAGAAAGTATTGATAATAACAGTCAGGCAATTATGGCTTTGCTGCACGAGGGTCGTCAAGACAGTCGCCTAGTGGCTCATTCTTTTGGTGTCTTTGCTTTAGTGCTCATGCTGGCAAGCCATTTAGATTTTGCAGTAGAAGATCAAGAAACTATTGGCTTAGCAGCATTAATGCATGATGCTGGTTGGTCAAAACTACCAAGCAAGTTAATGAGCAAAGGCAAGCCTTATACTCCACAAGAAAAAACCCTCGCTATGCAGCATATTCCAATATTACAAAAATTGATGGCGCATCAAAAAAATATACCAGATGTGGTCCAGCAAATCATGTATCAACACCATGAGTGCCTGGACGGCAGTGGTTACCCAATGCAACTAAAAGGTGACGCAATTCACCCATGGGCACGCTTGTTGGCAGTGTGTAATGAATATGATGAAAAAGTTCATGGTTTAGGCGAAAGTCCTGGCATGACGCCGCAAAATGCATTATCAACTCTGTATCATGATGCGGAAAAAAACAAATTAGACAGCCAGTTTACTTCTCAACTCATTTCACTGCTTGGAGTCTATCCATTAGGCAGTAGTGTGGAGTTATCAGATGGCTCACTTGCAGTGGTTGTCGAATTAAATATAGCGTCAGCTTTTAAGCCAAATGTTTTGCAATTATATAATCCGCAAAAGCAGGCTCTTGCTGAGCCAGCATTAATCGAATTAGCAAACGCGCCATTAAAAATACGACGTGTACTCGACACCCACGGCAAAGACAAATTACTCGATCCGCATAAAATATTATTTTTTAGTAGTGATATGCTGCTTAAAGGGCGGGCAGTATCATGAATACTTCAATCAACGATAATTCCTTTCTAAAGACTGTGGGGCGATCGGAACAAATATTACAAGCTTGGCCTGATGGTTTAATGGGTATAAATCACGCCGGTGAGGTTGTATTTTGCAATGATCAAGTTGCACAAATCCTTGGGTGGCATAGTGTAAATTTAGTTGGCCAACAAGCGCATGAAATTCTCTGCTCACAAGCTGCTGATTATGCTCACTGCCAGAACAATTGCCCAATAGAATTAAGTGGTTTTAATGACCACGCTGATCACTTTGAAGCCTGGTGGATAAGCCAAACTGGCATTTATATCAATGTTGATGTTCGCGTACTTATTTTCGATGGAGATGATGCAGAACTTGCTAAAATTTTAATGTTTCGCGCATGCGATGAGGGTGTAATCAGTCAATTTGAAGCTAGGCGGCTCGCCATGTTTGCTGAACTTAGCCCCGTACCAATTTTAGAAATTGCCCTGCCATTGAGTATTGAGTTTGCTAATCCTGCGATGACCAATTTAATGGTGGAATATGGTTTTAATGATGAGGGCATACCAAACATTTTACCGCAAAACCTTGAAACATTAGTCGAGCAAACAATTACCAGTGGTGAGACTTTAGTTAATCTTGAAATTGAATATGCTGATACAACTTTTTCATGGCACATGCACCCTTTGATTAAAAATAACGAGCAGTTTGTGCAGGTGTATGGCCTTGATGTCTCTGAGCTTAGAAAAATTCAAGTTGAATTAGAATCATCAAAAAACGAAGCCGACCGAGCAAATGAAGCTAAAAGTTTATTTTTGGCAAATATGTCTCATGAAATACGTACACCTATGAATGCCATTGTAGGTTTTACCGATTTATTAATGAAAGGTCACTTAAGTGAACGGCAAAAAAGTTTTTGTCAGAAAATTAAAATTTCTTCCACAGTTTTGCTTGAAGTTGTCAATGATATTTTAGATTTTTCAAAAATTGAGGCAGGCAAACTCGCCTTAGAACAGCTGCCATTTAATTTAGTGGAGAATATTGAAGTACTTGCCGATTTATTTATGGATCGTATTTATGATCGTGGGATTGAAATGGTGTTTTCAATCGATCAACGAATTCCGGCCATGGTAGTTGGAGATTCACTTCGTTTTAAACAAATTTTGATAAATCTTGTATCAAATGCTATAAAATTTACGCCAAAAGGTGAAGTTGAGATTGCCGCTTATGTAGTGTCCACAGATCACAATAAATGCCGTTTAAGAATTAACGTTCGAGATACTGGCAAAGGCATCCCTCTCGATAAGCAAGCTAAGCTCTTTGCACCATTTACTCAAGAAGATGAATCAACCACTCGTAAATTTGGTGGTACAGGTTTAGGCCTGAGCATTTGTCGCAGTCTGGTTGAAATGATGGATGGTAGTATTGGCGTTCGTAGTCAAGAAAACAAAGGCAGTCATTTCTTTTTTGAGGCAGAGTTTGGCATTGCCGAAGCTGTGAGCATCCGTGATCAGCAATTAGCTATTGGTCAACCTGATCCAAAGCGTAATCAAGTTATATTATTAGTTGACCATTTAGCATTACGACAATCTTTAAGTCAGTATTTTAGTGAGTTAGGTTTTGTACTTATAGCAGCTTCAGAGTTAATATCAAAACCACTTGAACTGATTGATACTCTAGCCTGTATTGTGTGCGACGAGGCCAATCAATCTATAGAGTGGTGCAACAGTTTATATGGATCGCTCAGTGAGGCTCATCAAAATAACCAGAATTTATTGGTCATACCTCAATTATTTCGAATTATGAGTCAGGTTGAATCGCCGGCCTCAATTTTAAAGTGTAATTGGCCAGCAGAATCTGTATTAGAGTTTGATCGACCTGTAAAGCCATCTCTATTGTGTCGTTCTTTATTAGTGCGTAATACGCCAGAAACTGTTGCTTATGAAAAATCGAATTATAAAGTTAATAGAGTAGATGAGGGGCAATTAGACCTACATAATTACTCAATATTAGTGGTTGACGACAATGCTTTTAATCAGCAGTTAGCCAGTGAATTGCTTAAAGAGACCAAGGCTAAGATTCAAGTGGTAGAAAATGGCCAAAAAGCGGTGGAACTTTGTCAAGCTAAGCGCTTTGATTTTATTTTAATGGATATTCAAATGCCAGTTATGGACGGCTATGAAGCAACTCGACTTATTAAACACAATAATAATTACCAAATTATTATTGCATTAACGGCCAATGTATTAAAAGGTGATAAAGAAAAATATACTGCGGCTGGTTTTGATGATTATATAAGTAAACCTATTGACTCTAAGCGACTGCATGAAATTTTACGCTTTTGGCTCGAAAAAAGAACCTTTGATGCTTCTCAACAAAAACAAACTCATGAATCTTTCAAAGTTAATCATGAATCGCAAGCAGGATCCAAAGCTGCGGGTGCTCTATCAAAGCAATCTTTAGAAAGTATGCCTGCAGAGTTCAAGGGTATTGAAATTAAAAATGCATTAAACATGCTTGGCGGTAAAAAAGTTTTATATCTTCGTTTAATGAATTTATTCCGTGATAATTTTGCGCATATTGATCAGAAAATATATTTAGCACTTGATTCACAAGATAAAGCTACAGCTGGCAGAATTGTTCATACCATTAAAGGCAGTGCTTCCAACCTTGGTGCAGAATCTCTAAGCAATATTGCAACTCAACTTGAGAATGATATTATTGATCAAAATCAAAAAATACAGGGATCAATGACTGAGTTTTCAACCGAGCTGCAGCGCACTCTGAATATTATGGAAGAATTTCTTAACGTATTTGATGATAAGCAAAGGCTTATTAATAAAAGCTGATTATTCTATTAGTTCAGCTCGCATTAGTTCAGCTTTAGTGCCAGCCTAGCCATTATTAGATACTTTGGTTATTAATGCCATAAATCACGTGAGCTGAGTTGACGTGCTCAGCTCCAGAAAGTACGTTGCCTTCGTTGTCGTCAAAAAAGATGTCTGGCTTAAACTGCTTCAAAACCTGCCCTTTAGACATGCCACCTAGAAGATGCAGCTCATCCACGTCAATTCCCCATTCTCTTAAGGTTTTAACCAATCGTTTATGAGCTGGTGCAGCTCGAGCTGTGGTTACAGCAATGCGTATTGGTTGTTCAGTCAATGGAAATAAATTTTTAATTTCACTCAGTCGATGTAAGAGTTTGTACAAAGGCCCGGTATTAATTGGAATATCTGCTTTGTCTTCTTCATTTTTATAAAAAGCTTCAAGACCATCTCGTTTGGAGATTTGTTCTGATTCATCTGTAAACAGTACAGCATCTGCATCAAAAGCAATACGTAATTGTTCTGGATGCTCGTTACCCATGCAGGAAGGAACCAATTGCGCCGCAGCTAAGCCTGCAGAGATTGAAGCTCGGGCATCATCTTTATTCAGTGTTAAATATAAATCTGCCCCCATATTTTGGGCATAGCCATAAGGCGGTTCACCACCAGCGAATATACCTCGGCGTAGGGGGAGGCCGTGGTGTTTTGCTGAATCGTAAATTCGAACAGATGAGCTTGGCGTATTTTTGGATGTGACTAGTACGTCAAATTTTAGTTCTGAACCAATGGCGGCTAATTTTTCGTTAATTTTAAAGCACTTATCTGCAACAGAGAAGCCTTGGCCTTTGTTTAAAATTTCGTTTTCATGGGCAATTTGATAATCACTATAGGCTTTTGCGCCATGTTGTTGCTCAATTTCGTGATCAGTGCGCAGGTCAAATAATGCACCAGTAGACATACCGATAATAATATTTTGAGTCCTGGGAACCATAACCCCCTGATTTTTACACGGTAAAATCTCAGGTACATACTCTTGCTCGTTAGCAGCTCTTAAGTCTTGTGAGTTCAAAGCTCTTGATGCAGTTGCAGAAGAAGTAAAAGCAGGTGGTTGAGGGTCTAACATGTGGGAATTTAAGCCTGATATAGCACTTGAAGTGCTAGGAAAAGGGTGTCGAGACAATAAATTTGTATGTGTATTGTGGCTGTTAAATAAATTGGTTGTATCGGCGATTTGCGAGGTTGAGAGGTTTATTCTACTTGATCCAACACCCATATATGTACTCCTTGTAATTGGGTAAGGGGGAAAAAAGGGGGGGGAAGGGTCCTATTGACGTTGTTTTAACGTCAATAGAGCCAAATAAAAACTAAGACGTTTTTATTAATGAGCTTGCAAGATAATTTTAAGCAAGTTCAAGATTCAAAATCTCAAGCAATGCTTGACGTTTGCTTGAAGAAAGCTGGCGAAAGCGGCTGATGACTGCGTGCTCTTGAGGATTGACATCCACCGTGCTGAGACCGCCTTTTTCAAGCTCTGAACGTTCTTGCTCTGACATTAGACTTGGCTCAGCACGAAGGCTTGATTCTAGTCTAGAAACAATCTCTGAATTCATGCTTCTATGATAGCTCTTGGCAACCATGGCAATTTTTTGTCGCATTCCATCTGGTAAACGTACAACAAATTTATCTGCGGTACGGCTTCCTTGTGTCTTTTCACTTGTATTCATAGGTCTTTTACCATTTTTCTGTTGGTTTAGAAGCACTGGGTGCTACTTGTTCAATCAAGGAACGAATCAAGCGAACTTAATTCATTCCCAAACGACTACTGTGCAATATTATTGACGAGCAGATTGCCAGAGGCGCAAGCCTCATATGCAAACTCTACTCTGCAGACTCTTTAAAGGCAATATTATTACTATCATTTAATATAAATTAATAGAATCAATAGTAATTACTATTACTCAAAAGTGTATGGATCAATGATATTGCGTCGCTATATCATACCGTTTTTGTAACAGCATGCAAAGACCTATAGAGATAATTATGATAAGAATTATGAAATTATTTAAGACGAGTAGCGAGAGGGTAGGATGGATCAGATTTCCAGTCGTGAACTTGGCCGTTTTTGAAAACTATTTTGCTTTCACCGTAATACCATACGTCGCCATCAGATCGATCAGGTGGGCCATGAATTTCAGAAACTAGTGCGAAACTTGACCCAAAGGTGAAAGTATCACCAGTTGTGCTTTTGAGGAGCTGTTTTTGAGTTACAGTATATGCATTTTGCAGCTTTTTATTGAATGCCTCTTGCTTCATTGCTGATTTATTGTCTTCAGATAACTCTTGAGCATTTTGTGTAATAGATTGTGAGGCTCTCTCAGAGCTTTGAGTATTTGAATAACTACGAGTGTTATTTTGTTCCACGCTTTCTTCGGGTAAAAAAGACAAATAAGCAATAATAGAAATTATTACAATAAGCCATACAAAAAACTTGGGTTTAGGTGTACTGGTTGCAGAGGATTTGGCTCTTCTTTGAGATTTGCTCTTTTTAAAGGTGGATCGAGTAGAGGTGGATGACTTGCTTGGGCGCGCGCTTTTGCTAGAAGCTTTGCCTCTTTTGGTGGATAATCCTGAAGTTTTAGCCAGTAAGTCATCTTCTGCTGAGTTTTTTGCTGCAGAAGCTTGCGTGTTAGTACTTTGTTCAAAGTCTTTATCATGCGGCATTCCGCCGTAGAGGTTGTAGTATTCCTCTATAATTCGAAATGCTTGCATGGTTTGCATTAGGACTTGTTTTGCTTGTTCAGCTTGAACTGGTTCGTTGTGAAAGCGGTCAGGATGATTTCTTTGGGCAACACGTTTGTAGTTTTTACGGGCTTCCTCAAAACTAGCCCCTGGCTGGATATGTAGCAAGGAGTAGCATTCATCGTAGGATAAATCATTGGGCATAAAGAGAAGTTCCTTTAAACAGGAGCCTGAGGGAAATGTCGAGTTTTTTGAGTAGGTTCAGTATCTGGGGTTGCTTTTGGAGTGATACGCTTACCTGGTGGAATTTTACAAAGATTTGATAAAGCAGCACATATTCCTGAATAGATATAAATGAATGGAGTATAGGCCTGGTTACCAAAAAATGCGTAAACACAAAAGCCAAGTAAGGTAATTGCTGCAGATATGGCTAGTATTCGGTGGCGTCTATTATATAGGGGGTCGGTCTTGGGGAGTTCGGTAATCTGTAAGCATGTTTTAAACGAGTAAAATAGAGCCATAAGATAGAAAAATATACCCACAAAACCAGTTTCTGCCATAGCTTGTATAAATGAATTATGTGGTGCTCGTCCGTGATAATCGGGCCATTGAGCCATGCCTACACCGAATATAGGGTGGGATTTTACCATGATTAACCCCTGAGTCCAAGCTCTTAATCTCCCTTGGAAGGAGGCGTCGCTTTCGTAGTCTAATACCGAGAGTATACGTTCTTGAATGGGCCCGGGAATAAGTGTTAAAGCTGTGAGTAAGCCAAAACCTACGAACCCGAGAATAATACCTTTTTTAATAACACTACCACTTCCCCAAAGAGCCCCAGCGGCCATGGCCATTATGCCGGCAACTCCCAAGCAGGTTCTAGATAATGTCAGGCCGGTTACAAACAATAAATAAGCGACTGCTGCGACGCATGCAGCTTTAACAAAAATATTTTTTACCAGCAAAAAAAGGCCAAAAACAAAACCTAACGCCATGACCATAAGGGCGCCAAATTCATTAGAATTGGCAAAGCGACCTAAGCCCATTAAGCGTCTTTCATCTTCACTTGGGGTATAGGCAAATTCAGTTACAGTTTTGGTTAAATACTCAGAGGAGGCTTCATAGCCAAGCCCTATAGTAACCGCCGTGATTACGGCAAATAAAATAAGGAATTTACCCTCAGAATTCAAAGTTCTACTGCAAAAATAGTAAATTAGCAAAGATGAGATTACAAGATTTAAATCTGAAATAATTGCAGCTGGTGCCATTATGATGAGCCCAATTATAAGCCAGCCTAGAAAGCGTTTCCAATGTATATCTGGTGCATAAGTGGTGTTACCTAATTTATTTCTATGCAGCACACAGCCTAATGCAACTGCAAGTGACATGAGCAAAAAGGTTGGTATGCTATTAATTATTGGATATCGATCCTGAAATCGAATCAACACACTACCAATGAGAGCTACTAAGCCCCAAAATGGGCTTATAAGAGCTATGATCATGGTTGAAATGATATATGTAAACGCCATCCAAAGTGCCATAGATAAGTCTCATGCAATACACGTAAAATTGGGGGTTGAATTAGGTTATTTTAACAGAAGTATGATAAATAGAGGTTATAACCCGTGGTCAAAAGTATATCACCGATTAGGGTTTATGGCGATTTTGGGTCTAGGAAGCTGGCTTTAGACTCGCTTACAATTAATAATTTACTAGAGCTCTTTAGCGAGAAGGAACAAAGGATGCACGATTGGTATTCAATGCTGGATAAATATGTAATTTATCCGCTGTATTATAAGCGCGTGGGCGATCCACGTTTGGCTCATTGGCAGCAATTAGAAGTGCAGCAATTTTGGTCGCCATCAAAGCTTGCAGCCTTACAGCTGCAAAAGTTACAACAAATGCTCAATCATGCCTATTCAACAGTGCCTTTTTATAAAGACTTATATGATTCTGCCGGAATTTCACCGCGGGACTTACAAAGCGTGCAAGATATTCAATATTTTCCTTGTGTGACCAAGCAAGATATACAGGATCAAGGTGATAGGCTCTTGTCATCAAAGTACGATAAAGCCGATCTTGTAGCTGATGCCTCGGGTGGCTCAACTGGTAAGCCAACCAGCTTTTATAAAGATAAAGCCCAGTTTCGGCTAAGATCAGCTGATCAAATTCGACACGATCGCTGGAGTGGCTGGGATTTAGGTGACCCTTATGCACTAGTGTGGGGCGCTCAAAAAGATTTAACTGCCATAGAGTCACGTCGACAGCGTTTTGTCACCCAGTATATTCATAGAATTATTCCACTTGATGCTTTTGACTTAACCGAAGAGCGAATTATTCACTATATTAATATTCTAGAAGCTCGGCAGCCACCAATGATTTTGGGTTATGCCAATGCTTTAGCACAATTTGCACAATTTTTGGCTCAACAAAAGCCTAATCATACCATCAGGCCTAAGGGTATTATTAGTTCTGCAGAATCACTATCGCCCGAAAATAAACAACTAATAGAAAAAGTATTTCAGTGCAAAGTATTAAATCGGTATGGCTCTCGCGAGGTTGGACTCGTGGCCAGCGAATGTCAGCAACAAACCGGGCTACATATCAATAGTGACAATATTCTAATGGAAATTGGCAATTTTGGAGCAGATTCCACCGATAATCAATCGCAAAGAATACCTAAACTGTGTGCACATGAAGAATCTGGTGAAATAATAGTTACAGATTTTTGGAATTTTGGTATGCCTTTTATTCGTTATCGCATGGGAGACGAAGGTCATACTCTAGCTAAAAGCTGTCCATGCAACCGGACATTACCATTACTGGGGAAGGTATCAGGCAGGGTGAGTGACTTTATTATTGCTAGTTCGGGACGTAAAATCCATGGCGAATTTTTTACCCATTTGTTCTATCATAAGCCTCATGTGAAACAGTTTCAGCTTATTCAACATACTTTGAACCAAATAGATTTAAAAATCGTCGCTGATACATTAAATGAAATGGAACAAGCCGCATTACAAGCAGAGATTCAAGCAGCTTGTGGGAAGGATGTACAAGTTAACATTATCCATTGTGAAAAAATTCCACCAGCACCATCAGGCAAGCATATGTTTACTATTTCTAAGCTTAAAACGCTTTAATTGCCATTTTTTTAATCCAAATAGGGCTCTGTCATGCATGTTGTCGTTGTGTCAAATTTATATCCAAACTCTCAAGAACCTACTCGTGGTATTTATACGCAGCAGCTGGTTCATCAGCTGTGTGAACATGTCAATGTAAGAGTTGTTGCGCCGCTGGCTTGGCGACCTCGTTTTTTGAATACTTTAAAGAAAACAACCCCTGTGCCTCATTATGAAATTCTTGCAGAAGTAGAAGTCTGGCATCCTCGATATTTTGTCATCCCAAAAACTGCTCGATGCCTTTACGGAGCCTGCTTTTTTCTTGGGGTATTTCAGCTATTAAAGCGGTTACATCAAGCAAAACCCATCGATGTGATTAATGTCCATTGGGCATATCCAGATGCAGTTGGTGTGGTTTATGCGGCTAAAAAACTGGGTATTCCGGTTGTGACACATGCTTTAGGTTGTGATGTGAATGAATTTGGCAAGTATCAATGGCGACGCCAGCAAATAGCTTGGGCTTTTAAAGAGTCTACGATGAGTGTGTTTGTGAGTCAGGCATTGCTTGATGTGGCACGAAGTATGGGCGTTAAGCATGATAGGTGCCGGGTTGTACTCAATGGCGTTGACCAAAATAAATTTCATCTTGGTGATCAAACTGCAGCTCGTCAGGCATTAAATTTACCATTAGATAAACAGCTGGTACTTTTTGCTGGCAACTACAACATAGAAAAAGGTTTAATTTATCTAATTGATGCTTGGAAATCCGTAAGTCAGGCCTGCCCAAACGCCCATCTGTGTGTTGTTGGCAGTGGCCCTGAAGAACAAATGATCCAAGAGCGTATTAAGACCTTAGGGCATGGTGAGCATATCAGCTTGCTTGGTCGAGTAGCGCATGAGCTTATTCCGCAATATTTGCACGCTTGTGAGTTTTTATGTTTGCCAAGTTTAAGAGAAGGCTGCCCAAATATTGTGCTTGAAGCGCTTTCCAGTGGCGTGATTGTGATTAGCTCAAAAGTTGGAGCAGTGCCTGAGCTAGTTGATGCATCTCGGGGCATGTTAGTTACACCTGAAGATTCCCAAGCTTTAAGTGAGACGCTCATTGAAGCGCTTAACGGTGATTGGCAACGTCAGGCCTGGCCATGGATGAGTTGGGCTGACAATGCTCTCAAAGTTTTAGAGATTTATCGTGAAGCTATCAGGATTGGAGTTTAGTCGTAGATTAATTCAATTTGACTGCGAATACTTAAAGTATTGCAGTTTCAACAGTCTTTTGAAGTGATTTCAAGGTTACTAGCTGATTGACCATTAAACAAAATACTTCGGCGGTTTTTTCAGCGTCATAAATTGCTGAGTGAGCTTCCTTGGCATCAAATTCCACACCGGCAGCGCTACATACTTTGGCAAGCACTGTTTGCCCATAAAATACAGCACCTAATGTTGCAGTATCCAAGCTTGAAAAAGGGTGAAATGGGTTTCGCTTCAATTGGGTTCGTACAACCGCGGCATTAATAAAGCCATGATCGAAATGGGCATTATGCCCAACTAAAATAGCTCGATTACAACTTGTTGATTTAATATAAGCCCGTATGGGCTCAAATATTTTACGTAGGCCATCTATTTCAGGGACAGCCCCTCGTAAGGGGTTATATGGATCAATACCCGTAAAATCTAAAGATTCTTGTTGTAAATTTGCCCCTTCAAATGGCTGAAAATGCTCGTGAACTGTTTTAACAGGTGTAAGTTGACCTTGGTCGTTAAAGTCTAATATGACCGCAGCTACTTCTAAAAGTGCATCGGTTTGGTTGTTGAAACCTGCGGTTTCTAAATCGACTACAACGGGAAGGTAGCCTCTGAATCTACTTTTTATATCTAAAATTGACATCTACCCTCAACTTAATTGCCATAAGCTCTCATTCAATATTAATAATCTATAGGTTGGTTATTCCCAATAAATAGGTACTTCCATTAACTAAGCCCGAAGCGCTCTATTAACCTGGCCCAAATTTTGCACTCTACAATTTAATAATAGTAATTCAATAATAGTGAATTGAGTTTGATGAAATTGCCTCGATATAGGTTAATTCTAAACTCTCAAAATTAAATAGGTCCTGGAAGGTGTAAGAGACACTCATGATACTACATTTGCTTTGGTTGATGTTTCATAATACTCACATGTACAAGAGCTTGCGAGTATTTTTGCAAGCTTTAAATAAAAAATGCACAGTCCAGTTTGGTGATCCATCATTAATGACAACTTGTATTTTGAGTTGCTTAATATTGATTATATCAACCAATACCTATGGACATATTTATTTAGCAGATGTTGATGAAGCAAGGTGGCAAACTGAAACTTCGCCACTGTATTGTAGGTTGTGGCAAGAAATTCCAGCTTATGGCACAGGGTTATTTGAACACAAAGCAGGTGAACGCCAAGAATTTCAATTAAAATCACGCAAAGAGGTACATGCCTCAGGCAAAGCGTTAATTCATATCGTACCGCCAAAGTGGAAGTTTGATCAGCCAGCTCGATCCTTCGGGGTTGCTTCTACCACAACAGGTTTTACCCCATTAGTGCTTAAAGAGCCAATGGCTTCAGGCATGTTAGATGAGTTAGAAGCGGGTATGGCGCCGCAAATTGATCATCCCGGTTGGTATCCCAAGCATCAAGTTTCGGTACAATTATCTTCGGTCAATTTCACATCGACCTATTCTGACTATACCAGCTGCCTAAGTGATCTTTATGCAGCAAATTTTGATCAATTAGAGCGAACTACGGTGCTATTTGATACAGATAAAGCTGATATTCGTGCTGAATATTTTGAACGTATCAAGTTAATTAAAGGCTATTTAGAAGTAGATCCTAGTGTCCAACAAGTTATAGTAGATGGCCATACTGACAATATGGGATCTGACGGCTACAATTGGGATTTGTCCAAAAAAAGAGCAGAAGCAGTCGCCGCTTACTTAAGAAAAGTTGGTATTCCTGAGGACAAAATATATATTCGATATCATGGTGAAAAATTTCCAGTGCTTAAAAATTCATCGAGTCAGGCCCGGCAAAAGAATAGACGAACTACTTTGCGGCTCTCTAAAACCACACCAACTCCAACTAAAGAGCCAGCAAATCAAAGCGCAGAGGAGAGTGGGTTTGAAATGACTTCAGGTAATAACTAATACAACCGACAATTAAGTTAAGACAACTTATGAAATTGAACCTAAAGTTGCGAAAATTGAGTTTAAATTTTCTTCAAACTGTCATATTGAAACTCTATATTGAGTCATAAGGATTCAACGTACTTTTCTGAAGATCTATAGCCCAAAAAAGGACATAAAGATGAATATGAACATATTTCGCTTATCGTCGTTAATACATAAAAATACTCCAGTTGCGGCAGAAGCATCAGCTTCACCCATGAGTAAACTTGAATCTTTTAAAAATTCACTCTCGCGAATTTCAAGTAATTTATCAGATTTACGCAGCCCAAGTCACTCGAATCGACTCGGCTTTAGTCATTCAATTGAATTATCCAGTAGCTTACAAAGCCCACGCCTTGCGGCCTTTTACTAAAGCCTAAATGAAAGATCAACCGCTTGGCAGTTTTTCGTTATTGTTCCTGTGGAAATATACTCTATACCCGTCTCAGCATATTCCAAAATATTTAATTTTGATATATTGCCCGATGCCTCAAATGGGGTCTTATAAGCTTGTTGGTCGCGTAATTGAATAGCTTGGCGAATCATTGCAGGCTTAAAGTTATCCAGCATTATTCTATTGACCTGCGCGGCTAAGGCGAGCTCAAGTTCAATTAAATTTTCTACTTCAACTTCTATAAACTTATTTATATCTATTGCTCTGGCTCGCTTGACCGCTTCATCTATGGTGCCAGCTGCTTGAATGTGGTTTTCTTTAAGCATAAATTCATCCCATAAGCCCATGCGGTGATTAATACCACCTGCTATTGCCACTGCATATTTTTGTGCATATCTAAGGCCTGGGATTGTTTTACGGGTATCTAATAGCTTGGCGTTCGTATGTTGAATTATTGCTACTAATTCATGACATTGATTGGCTGTACCCATAAGTGTTTGTAGGAAATTAAGCGCCGTACGCTCACCACTGAGTAAAGCATTAATTGGGCCTTCGATTTCCACAAACACTTGATTTGGCTGAATGATATCACCTTCATCAACCAGCCAGTGACAGCGTACATTTTGATCTAAACTACTAAAAACTAAATCTACCCATGGGCGGCCACAGCAAAGGCTTGCTTCGCGGGTAATAATTGTGGCTTGTCCAATCTGCTTTGGGTCAAATAAATTATGATGAATGTCACCGGTCATAAGATCTTCTGCAAGTGCTGAGTTAACATTATGAGCAATGGCGAGCTTGAGCTGTTGATGTATTTGAATCATTCGCTTGATTCCTGTTGGCTGCTTAAATATGTTGAATTCAAGCATTCTATCATTTTTTCAGCTAACCGGTTTGGTGTGATGGGTTTTGCTAATATACCGTCCATACCTGAGTCAAAACACATTTTTATATCTTCGCTAGTATTATTAGCCGTTACTGCAATAATTGTTAAATGAGCATTGGGGCTTTGGCGAATAATCTGGGTGGCTTCAAACCCATTCATGATGGGCATTTGGCAATCCATTAAAATAAGTCCTACTTTATAGCGGTCAAGTAAGTCTAATGCCATTTGGCCGTTTTCAGCCTCGATACTTTGAATTTTAAATTTTTTCAGTAAAGCGCAGAGTAGTTGCCGGTTAATAGGATTATCATCTACAACCAAAACATATTGATTGTGTAATTGCTTATGGATACTTTCCAGGGGTGTAGTTTTTGGAGGTATAGTTTCTAAAGATATAGTTTCTAAAGGTCTTTTCGGCTCAAGTTGTGGGCGAGCAGTTTTTTGGCTAACTTGTGCGAAGCCTAAACGTATAAAAATCTGTGTGCCGCAATTGTGTGTTTCAGTATTTGATTCTATATACAAATGACCACCCAACAGCTTTACAAGCTTTTGGACTAGCACAAGGCTTAGGCTCATTTTTTCTGTGGCGGTATGAAAGAAATCTGTAAAGCGGTGGCATGGGTCAAAAATCTGTTGAACAATGGCTGGTGGGATACCCGGTCCTGTATCAGTTAATTTAAATTCGAAAGCTAGGCCATGATTGTTTTTTTCAAGCACAGTAATGTATAAATCTATTCGGCCTTGTTGTGTGTGGCTCCAAGCATTCGTCACTATTTCTATGATAATGCGTTGTAATTTTGCTTGATCAACGAGCATGTGTTCGTCTTGACTTAAATTGGTTGGCCAATGTAATTTAAAAGTTACTTGACGATTATTAATATCTATTGGGGTATTATCTATTGAGGTGGTATTGATTGGAGTAGTATTACTATCACTCATTTGGGTCATGGTTTGACCGGCGATATTTGATTCAGCTTGAGTAATAGCCTCTTGTATTAGTCTATATAAACAGCATGAGACGTTATGCACGCTAACTTCGCCGTAATTTAATGCTTGCAGTTCGGTCAGTTGGTTGAGAGTGCGTGATAGTGCTAAAGCATTGTGTAGTGCAAGAGTAAAGGCTTTTTTATCGGCTTGATTCAAAGTGCGTTGTTCAACAAGGTGTAATGCACCAACAACAGCATTGGTTGGGGTGTTTATATCGTGACAAATTTTGCGTACAAAATTATCCGCTAAAGTTTTTTGTTTAAATAACTGGTTTTCTGTTGCCTTGAGTTGGGTTTTAACCAGTTCAAATCGTTTATTCAATTGTGTTAAAGCCATACGGGTTGCATTCGACATTTGACTATTGTTCTGCATGATATCAAGCATTCCTTGCATTACGCCATGAGACGCCCGAATGTTTATATTTTTTTTAAGTGTCTGTTTGATTATTCGCACAATGTCCAAAGTAAAATAAATGAGCAGGCAGCCACTGCTTACGAGTAAAAAATTTGAGTTATTTAAAAAGAAACCAACTATTATTGCAACAAGTGCAGACCAACTTAATATATTTTTCCGAGTAATATCCAGGCTTTTAGGCAGCTTATTGAGTAGCACAATGCCGAGTATCAACGGGCTAGAAAGTAGACCATAGAGTGCTCTATTCATGTCATATGATAAACCTGTTAGGTATAAAGCGAGTCCAAGACAAATACTAAGTGCAATGCCAGACTTGAGTATTTCTGGCGACGTTAATCGCTGCCCATGCGGAAATTGAGTGCTACCATGTTTAAGTTGAACAATGAATGCATAAATATTCAAACTTGCATAAAGTATGCAGTAGGCAATGATAATACTTGCCATTAGAATTTGAAAAGCTTGCATTGGTAAGACTTGAAAAGTCGACATATGAATAATAGGCTTGTTGTTGGGTTAAATTTTTTACTATAAAGATGCTTAGTATAGCAATTCTTGGTATTTTCTATACCTAAGCCTTCTAATTTTTTGCTAAAAAGGGACGACAAATGGGTTACAAACCACCTTCATCAGACAATGAGCGCTTAGAGCCAAAAATGTCGCCATTTTCTTCGTTCGATGAAGAGCCGGAGCCACATCGAGGTGATTATCAACGTTCACATAAAAAAACCAGAAGATCATCCAGATCATATGCTGATGAAGGTGGGTTGGGGCAATATGAAAGCAAAAGTAAAGGGATAAGACCTGGCTTATTTTGGACTTTTACTCTTACGCTATTATTATTGCTTGGGAGTGCCATTGCAATTGGCTTCATGACTTACTTAGAATTAAAGCAAAATACAGACTTAACGGCTAACGATGTAGAAAAACTTGTAGCCGCTTCAGATTCATTTGGTGAAAAGCTCGATACTACGGATACGTCTTTTGATCAATCCCAGCAAGTATTGCAATCACAAGTTGAGTCATTGGATAAAGAACTCAAAAAATTACAAGAGTCGCAAGCTCAAAGCATCGAGTCTGTGCAAACCCAGTTGAGTCAACGTATTGCAGCTTTGAGTGAAACAACCACAGCGAATATTGGCCAAACTCAAACAAAAGTTGAAACTGCCATGCAAAAATCTATGCAGCAGGCTATAAAACAACAGGTTGATCAATCGGTCGCACAGGCGGTAGATAAGTCGGTTAAAAATATTGTTGCACCACTACAAGCTGCAACAAAAACAGCCGTTGAAAATCTTAAAGGGTTTGAACGGCAATTTGCGCCAATGAGTCAGGATTTAAGTTTATTAAAAGAAGATATTGCTAATTTACCAGTGGCAGATATTGAAAAACTACAAAATCAATTAGTGACTTATATGCAATCAATTGATCGTTTTCGCCAACAAACTAATGCCTCATTAAATGAAATCTCACGACGGCTCGACCAGCTGTACCGAGCCCCTGGGCCAAATGAAAGGCAAAATAACCAAGGTTTTGGCGGTTAAGTTTTCGTAAGCTTAGACTTGAGAGCCTAAGCTCTCAAGTTACTTAAACTGATATTTTAGTGCCTATACCATTTTTTGTGAAAAGCTCTAATAATATGGCATGCGGCATTCTGCCGTCTATAATTTGTACGGCATCTACGCCATTACGAATTGACTCTAAACCACAGCGTATTTTGGGCAACATGCCGCCAGAGATAGTGCCATCGTTAATGAGTGCAGTCACCTGAGCGGCGCCTAATAGGGGAATAAGCTCACCGGTTTGGTCAAGTACTCCGGCTGTATTGGTAAGCAGTACTAAGCGTTCAGCTTTTAATGCAATCGCAATCTGACTCGCTACTGTGTCGGCATTAATATTAAATGTTTGTCCATCAGTTGATGAACCAATTGGGGCAATTACTGGCACAATATCGTTTTTTATCAAGTTGATAATGATTTCAGCATTTATACCAATTACTTCACCAACTTGACCATAATCAATATTATTATGAGTGATTTTGCGCGCGTTAATACAATTACCGTCAACTCCGGTTAAACCCATAGCTAAGCCGCCATGTGATTGAATGAGTTGAACAATACGTTTATTAATTTTGCCACCAAGGATCATTTCAACTACCTCCATTGCCGCTGGAGGAGTGACTCGAATACCATCGATAAATTCAGTTTTAATATCAAGCTTGTTGAGAAACTCGCCGATTTGAGGGCCGCCGCCATGTACCACTACAGGATGCATGCCAACTAATTTCATGAGCACAATGTCGCGGGCAAATGAATTTTGCAAGTTTTCGTCAATCATGGCATTACCGCCATATTTGACAATACATATTTTACCCGCAAATCTTTGAATATAAGGCAGCGCCTGGGTTAAAACCCGAGCAATATCTTGTGGGCTGCCAGTTGGAAAATTAGTCTCAGCGTTACTCATGAAAAAGAATGTCCAATCGGGTGAGATTCTTAATTAAAACTTAATCACTGCATCAGGGGCAACGGCTTGTAGATTTTCACGAAACATAGCTTGAATCATATTCAAAATTTCTTCATTGTCGGCTTCAAAACGAGCAACTAAAACCGGGGTAGTGTTGGATGCTCTTAACAGGCCCCAGCCATTTTCAAAGTCAACTCGAAGCCCATCAATTTCGTTTTTATGTCCGCCACCAAAATCACCACTCGCCTTGAGGCGTTCAATAATGTCGAATTTATTCTCATCAGTCACATTAACGTGCAATTCTGGTGTTGATACTCTTACAGGATATTCTGCTAAAAGTTCATCAAGCGACTGAGTTGAAGCCGAAATTTGCTCCATGAGTCGAGCAGCTGCATATAAAGCATCATCAAAACCGTTCCAGCGATCTTTAAAGAAAATATGCCCGCTCATTTCACCAGCAAGGGGAGCTCCAGTTTCTTTTAGTTTGGCTTTAATTAGGGAGTGGCCAGTTTTCCACATAGTGGCTTTACCACCTTTTTTGCGGATTACCTTAGCCAAATCTGAGGAGCATTTTACATCAAAAATAATTTCGGCGCCTGGTTGGTTAGCCAAAACTTGTTCTGCAAAAAGCATCATCAGTTGGTCGGAATAAATGCTCTTACCTGAAGAGGTAACTACTCCAACTCGATCGCCATCACCATCAAAGGCAATGCCAAGGTCAGCCCCAGATTGGGCAACTAATGCGCAAAGCGCTTTTAAGTTTTCAGGCTGTGAAGGGTCGGGAGCATGGTTTGGGAAATCACCATCAATATCTGTATATAAACCCTTAACTTCAATACCTAAGTCTTCAAAAAGTTGCGGGGCAATCATGCCAGTTACGCCATTACCACAATCGATTGCTACTTTTAAAGGTCTTGCAAGTACAATATCGCCAAGCAGAGCATTTGAGTAATCTTCAGTAATGCTGGCTTCAGTAATTTTGCCTTTACCGGCAACTAAATTACGCTCAATAATGCGCTGATATAAGCCTTGTATATCATCGCCATAGAGTGTTTTACCGGCAACCATGATTTTGAGACCATTGTAATTAGCTGGGTTGTGGCTGCCGGTTAACATGACTCCACTACCTTGAGCGAGCTTATCAGCGGCATAATAAAGCACTGGAGTTGGTACCATACCCACATGAATAACTTCAACTCCAGAGCTTACTAAGCCTTTTTGTAGAGCAGCCATAAGTTTGGGGCCTGAGTTTCGACCATCTCGACCAACAGCAACCTGCATTGTGCCGGCTTCTATTGCAGCTGAACCAATTGCTTGACCAATAGCGGCAACAATAGCTTCTGTTAATGTTTCTTGATAAATACCACGAATATCATAGGCTCTGAATATACTTTTCGGCAGAGTGGCTGCTTGCTGGGCTTGCTTACTTGTAGGCTTACCGGCATCGGCTTGATGGGTGGGGGCTGAAGTCTCGTTCATTTGATATTTCTCTCTTGAAAAACCTGATTTAGCAGCAGTTTCAGTGGTGCCTTCAAATGGGTTACCGCTTAGGAAGTCAGTCTCTGGTTGAGATTTTCCAGTTTTTGGCGGTATTGACCCAAGGCCACGTTTATCCTGGTGCATTGATAATTTGTTTTTGAGATTATCATATATGTTTTCATAAGTCTCGAAAAATTGCTTGAGCCGAAATGTTTCATGAGTTGGTTTTTGCCCGCGAAATATGTCCAGCATAGAATCGCGTAATATATCTAAATCATCTTTTTCTGCTCTTTTAAAAAGTACTATTGCAATAACTAAAAAGCCGATGCCTATGATGGTGGCAAGCAGCGCTATAAGGATAAACTCTATTTCTCCAAGCAAATTTAACTGATAGGAGCCAACTGTTTGGGCTTCGAGGGTCCAGTTTTCGTAGACTTGTTCTGCAAAGTCAACGGTACCTTGAGTTTGCCATTTATTAGTTTGCCATAAAATTCTTTTGCTACCAATGACTTCTTGTGATACACGAATGGCCAAGGATTGAGTGAGTACTTTTTCACTTAACACTGCAATTTGATTAAATAAATTATTCACTGCAAAGATTTGTTGAATTGCTCCAATTGTTTTGCCTTGTTCGTTTTGGACTTGCACGGTAATATACACATTGTCTTCATCTGCTTCTAATATGGTTGAGCCAGATCTTTGGGCGTTATTAGCGTTTGTAATCATAACGAAAGTGATTGGTGGCTTCGCTTGCAAATTTTGACCATGACGGCCTTTTGGGAAGAGCACAAACTGGGTTGATATATCTTGATTAAATTCGGTGGCAGTCAGAGCTTGACTCGTTGTTTGGTCGTTAGGTTGATATACACTTGGTGTGTTAATTTTTTGTAAACTTTGAATAATATCTGGGTTAGTAGCTAGAGTTTCTACAGTTTGAACAGCGCCGTTAATTAATTGAGTTAAATCTTTATTGATAAAATCAATTTGATATTGGTGTAAAGTCTGTTGGTGCGCCTGTTCAGTTGGCACCACACGTAGCCCGTAGATTAAGGCAAAAATCAAAAATGGAATAATAGCCAAGATTAGGATCGGGGCTGCCATGTAATGCCATATTGACCTCAAGCCGCGAGTAGATGATTCTGAATTCTTACTCATCAACTCCTCGACTTCAGGTTTAATTGCGTCTTGTGTTGGCTGCCTTTTTTTGCTCATTAACTCTATCCTTTATCTATCTACTTTTATACTCAAGGTAAATCAGCTACAAATCATTTGTACCGTGCATGGGGTATTTCAATATATTTGTATATGAGAGCCATTAATTATGACGTTTTTTTGGTATAAATTTATTATTTAAGAATAGCTGTTAACTGCAATTATTGGGTTAATTATGTATAAAAACCCCAGTATTTAAACCCAAGGGCTCAACAGTGGCAAGCGAGCTGGCCTTACGATCACCTAAAGTGGGCTGGTTAAATTATGCGCAATAAGTTGAATAATTGTGCGACCTAGTAGTGCTTTAGAGCAAGGCCCAATGGATACTCCAGACTGGGTGTCAAGGGTTTGCTTATGAAATACAAGCACTTTATTTGCATCACTTTGAAAGCCAATAGCTGAATCACTCACATCATTTGCGATGATCATATTAAGATTTTTATTTAAGATTTTTTGTTTAGCATAAGCTTCAATATTGTGGGTTTCTGCAGCAAAACCAACGTGCCATGCATTTGGGTTTGCTTGACTTAGTGTGGCAATAATATCTTGATTTTCTTCCAAAATTAGTGTTTTATTGATATCGTTTTTTTTGAGTTTTGTAGTTGAAGTTTGTGCTGGACGCAGATCTGCCACAGCCGCACAACCAATAAAAACATCATATTTTCCGGCATTTTCGCAAGCTGCTAGCATGGCTTGAGCACTGATTACCGGCTGCACTTGCCATCGACTTAAATCTGGCATTTTTGGCATTGGAACACTGGTCGGGCCAATAACTAAGGTGACTTGTGCCCCTGCAAGATAAGCAGCTTTAGCCAATGCGATCCCCATTTTACCCGAGCTTTTATTAGTCAAAAAACGCACGCTATCAATTGACTCTTGCGTGGGCCCAGCTGTGATTAAAAAATGATACTGACTCAGTTCGTTAGTTGCAAAGTGACCTTCTAATAGTGCCATTAAATCTTCAGGCTGAGGCAATCTGCCGGGGCCAATATCACCGCAGGCTTGCTGGCCAAAGTCAGGGTCAATGCAGTTTATGCCGTTTGCAATCAGATGTTGGATATTATTTTGAGTGATTGCATTTAAATACATAGCTTGATTCATAGCTGGTGCAAGCACCACTGGTGCTGTTGTAGCTAAACATAATGTTGAGAGAAGGTCATCAGCTAAACCAGCTCGTATTTTGGCAATAATATGGGCGGTTGCTGGAGCAATAACAATAAGATCAGCCCAGCGAGCTAACTCTATGTGACCCATGCCAGCCTCTGCCTCTGGGTCTAAAAGCTCTGTATAGACTTTTTCATGGGTAATGGCTTGAAAAGTTAGCGCTTGAATAAATTGTTGCGCACCATGGGTAAGCACAACCCGTACTTGAGCATTAGATTTAATTAATAAGCTAGCAAGCTCAGCAGCTTTGTAAGAAGCGATGCCACCACTTACGCCTAGGATAATTTTTTTGTGAGCAAGCTGAAGGTTTTGACTGGTATTTTGAGACTCAAGAGAATCTAGTGAGTCGAGAGAATTTAGAGAGTCGTGAGGATAGTTTGCCATAAGAAAAAGTCTTGTTTTAAGTTGTATAGATCTGCAGACAATAATCTGCCCCTAACCTGTGAAAACCATAGCATTCATTCACTTATTGGTTCAATTTATGTCTGACAAGGTAAAAGTGTCACTTTGTGATGTGTGTCGCAAGATACAGTAAGCAATTGCTGTATTATGGCACTCTTAAGCTTAGTTAAAAAGAGAATAGTACTCATGAAATTGTGGAGCAGTGAAGAGCGACCAAGGGAAAAATTACTAGCTAAAGGCGCTGATGCGTTGAGCGATGCTGAATTGTTAGCAATAATTTTACGCACAGGTATAAAAGGGACCAACGTAGTTGAACTAGCTCGAGAAACACTGCAAAAAGTGGGTGGTTTACATCAATTATTTAGTCTTTCAAAACAAGATTGTTTAGCTATTAAAGGCTTTGGTATAGCAAAATATGTTGAACTACAAGCAGTGCTAGGGCTTAACAAGCGATATATTTCACATACACTCAGTACGCAACCTTTGATTACTTCTGTTGCTGCAGCGGCTAATTTATTTGCACTTGAATTAAAACACGAGCAACGAGAGATTTTTGCATGTGCTTTCCTCAATAATCAACATGAATTAATCGCTTTAGAGCGGCTGTTTTATGGCAGCATTAATGTTGCTAATGTGTATCCGCGTGAAATTGTTAAACGGGCCTTACAGCTGAACGCTTCTGCTTTAATATTGGGACATAATCATCCTTCAGGTTCTGTAAATGCCAGTCAAGCAGATAAAGATATTACTCAATTAGTCCAGTCAGCTTTACAGTTAATTGATGTAAAAGTGCTTGATCATTTTATTGTTGGTCACAAGACCGTATCAATGGCTGAGCTTGGTTTTATTTAAAATGGTTTGTGGTAAGGGTGGTGGGTTCTAAGTTTTGGATTAAGGATTAAGTGCTAACTGTGAGCACAGATTGTGTTTTAGGTCCTTATTATTTAGAAGATAGTGATTGTTGAGGATACTCAAATTTTAAAGTGTAGTTCACTGCATCTGCACCAGGATCTTGAATTGAAAACTCAAGATGAGCACTGGCATTGTTTGGCAGCATTTGCTTGTCAACTAATTCACCTTTTAAGTATTCTTTAGGCTCCACACTAATGCGCTCAATGGGTTGGCCGTTAATTGATGCAAAGTCCATATTAAGCGTTGGAAAAGGCATAGGAATAGAGTGAACATTATAAATTACGGCATTAACCTCAAGTTTGCCAGCTTCTATGGGGTCATCCCGTGTAGATAAGCTGGTAACTTTGAGATATTTTGTATTATACAGTGGCGGCAAAGTACAGCCAGTTACATTGCAAATAGGGGCTATAAAGGGCCGTAATTTTAAATTTTCACCATAATAATCTGCTTGGCTTGAAATATATAAAATTATGCCTAAACAAATAACCCCAAATGCTCCAGCTAAATAAGCCCAATATTTTTTAATCGAAAATCGTTTCGATTCTTTGATAACAATAGGCTCATCATCTAATGCGCTTGCGGCATGATTGGCAGTATGCGAATTCATATCACCATAATTGTAGCTTGCCGCTTGGTTTAGATTATCCATGGCGCGAGCGCCAGAGCCTTGATGGGATACTTTGTCATTGGAGGTAAAAAAATCAGCTATATCTTCATCAAGTTTACTGCGTGATTTTTTATTGTCGGTTTTTTGATTGTTGGTTTTTTTGCTGTTGGCTTGTTGCTTGTCGGTTTGTTGCTTGCTAGAACCTTGAGGGCCTAAAGCCTGCCAGTCTTCACCAAACAATGAGTCGGTTGTGGTGAAGTGCTCGGGTTTGTTAACTGTGAGGTCAAAGTCTTTAAAGCTTTCTTCTTGCGATACAATACTAGACGCTTGATAATCAAGGTCTGATTCATTATGAGTAGTAGAGGAGGTTCGGTTAGAAGCAATAAGATTTATTTGCTGTTCAACGGCATCAAACTCATCATCTATAGCCACGTCGCTACTAGGCACTTTATTGGCTTTAGCATCAAACACAGCATAGCACGACCCACAGCGCACAAGGCCATTGGCTAGCGCGAGCTCACTATTTTCTACTTGGAATGTGGTCTCACAATCAGGGCACTGCGCAATCAAATCCTTAAAACTTCCTTATTTGTTGTACAATAAATTAAAATAATAACTTTTTATGTTAAACATTTAATGTTTAAGTATAGCGGTAATTCTAGCCCATTCGCCTTGTGTTTTTACTTCAAAATGAGTGAAATAAGGGGTATATGCTTGAATAATATGATCAACATTGTCTTCTAGTAAGCCACTTAAACAAATTTGACCATGAGGCCTGAGCAGTTGAACAAAGTTTTTGACTAAACCTATAAGCGGCTCGGCCAAAATATTGGCTATTATGCAGTCAAAAATAGGTTCGAGTAAGAGCTTTTCAGGTAGTTTACATTCAATAAGCTCTGCGACGTTATTTTGCTGGGCATTAATGTGTGTTGCAGTAAGAGCTTGGTCATCAATATCAGTGGCAACTATTTTGCCAACGCCTAAAAGTGCTGCGCCAATTGCTAGTATGCCCGAGCCACAGCCATAATCAATTATATGTTTATCTTTTAAGCTGTCGAGTGGTTGGCGGGCTAGCCAATCTAAACATAAAAAGGTCGTTGGATGGGTACCTGTGCCAAAGGCAAGCCCAGGATCAAGCTTTAAAACTCGAGTAGCTGCTACAGGTGGCTCCAGCCATGAGGGCACAATAAATAGGCCATTGGCAATTTCAATGGGTACAAAATCTTCTAAACAAGTGCGCACCCATTCTTCATCAGCAAATACAGAAACCACCATTTCATTAGTATTCAGGTGTTTTTTAATTTTAGCTTCCAGTTGATGTACCCATTGTTTTTTTTGATTCTCGTGCATATGATCGGGGATTTCAAACAGACCAGTAAGTATAATCGATGGCCACAAAGGGGTTTGCCCTGGCTGAGGCTCATAAATAGGTTGGTCGTGTGCATCGGTAATAGTAATCGATAAACAGTTAAATTCATTAAGCTTTGACTCAATAGAATCTTTTGTCTCACTTGTACCCTGAATTGCAAATTGCACCCATTTTTTGGTGTTCTTCTGAGTTACATCCATTTATTCATTACTCAAATTAAGTCGTTGCTCAAGATGATGAATAGTATGTCGAGCTGTTTTAAAAACAGGGTCATGGGTTACTAAATCTTTGAGTAATAGGCTATTTGTTTTAATGCCATCCACAACCAATTCCTCTAAAGCCACGCTCATAATTGCTAAAGCCTGCTGGCGATTACTCCCATGAGTTATAAGCTTGCCAATCATTGCATCGTAATAGGGTGGTACAGTGTATCCAGAATAGATATGTGTATCAGTTCGCACACCCATTCCACCTGGAGCGTGAAAGAACTTTATTTTTCCAGGACATGGCATAAATGTCACTGGATCTTCGGCGTTTATACGGCATTCAATAGAGTGTCCATTGATAGCAATATTGGATTGCTTCAAGTTAAAAGGCATTTCACTGGCAATACGCAGTTGCTGTTCGATTAAATCAACCCCTGTAATTTGTTCAGTGACGCAGTGTTCAACTTGAATGCGAGTGTTCATTTCAATAAAGAAAAATTGATTATTTTCGTAGAGAAACTCAAATGTACCAGCACCACGATATTTGATATGTTCACAAGCACGAATACAAGCTTGCAAAGTTTTTTTGCGGGCTTTTTCATTGATATCTGGCGCTGGAGCTTCTTCGATAATCTTTTGATGTCGTCGTTGCAGTGAACAATCACGATCAAATAAATGAATAGCTTGGCCAAAACCATCACCTAACACCTGAACTTCTACATGACGAGGTTTAGTGAGAAATTTTTCCATGTAAACTCGGTCGTCACCAAATGCATTAGCAGCTTCTGCTTGAGTGATTTGCAATGCTTTGGCTAGGTTGGCCTCGGCATGTACTACACGCATGCCACGACCACCACCACCAGCAGCAGCTTTAATTATTACCGGAAAACCTATTGTATGAGCAATTTGCAATGCTTCTTCAGGGTCACCTGATAAGGCGCCATTAGAACCTGGTATAGTTGGCACTTTAGCCACTTGCATTGCAGCAAGTGCTGCTACTTTATCGCCCATGGTGCGAATATTTTCTGCTCTTGGACCAATAAAAGAAAAGCCACTGTCTTCTACAGCTTCAGCAAATGCTGGGTTTTCAGCTAAAAAACCATAGCCTGGATGGATGGCTTGAACGTCAGTAATCTCGGCTGCACTAATAATAGCTGCGATATTTAAATAAGAATCTTTAGAGTTAGGTGGCCCTATACAAACTGCTTCATCAGCGAGCTTAACATGCAGTAAATCTTTATCTGCAGATGAATACACAGCAACAGTTTTTACACCTAGCTTTTTACAAGTGCGTAGAATCCGCAGGGCAATTTCCCCGCGGTTAGCAATCAAAATTTTTTCGAACATGGAATATATAGCCTTATTCAAACCTACTAAGGGAGTACGATAGCAATTTTTTTATTGAATAATAAAAATAGGCTGATCAAATTCAACTGGTGTACCGTCATCAATTAAGATTTCTTTAATGACACCAGCTCGATCAGCTTCTATTTGATTCATCATTTTCATAGCTTCGATGATACACAGTGTCTCACCCTGGGCTACTGATTGACCAACTTCTACAAAGTGAGAGGCTCCAGGCGCTGGTGAGCGATAAAAAGTACCTACCATGGGTGATTTTACTTGATGACCAGATGGTTTTTGAGGGGTGTTTTCAATAGGTGCTGCCTGCGGCTGGGCTGGTTGTCCTGCGGTTTGAGGTAATTGATCTGGATATTGGTAATATTCAGGCAATGGTGCTTGACGATGCCTTTTTACCTTAACGCTAAAATCGCCTTCTTTGACTTCGATTTCATCAGCATCAGAATTTGAGAGTAGATCTAAAAGAGTTTTTACTTTGTCAAAGCTCATAGTGTTGTTCACTTTTACGGTCAGTTTTTTATGGCGGCTATAGCTGCAGCTAAAGCATAATCATACCCCAGCATCCCCATTCCTACTAGCCTTGCCCATGCAATGTCAGCAAAGTAGGAGTGATGTCTAAAGGCTTCTCGTTGAAATACTTTGCTTATATGAATTTCAATCATTGGTATTCTAGCACCTTGAATTGCATCGCGAAGGGCAATGCTTGTATGGGTGTAGGCTCCTGGATTAAAAAGAATCCATTCAATATGTTCATTTCTGGCTTGATGAATTCTGTCGATAAGAGCACCTTCAGAGTTACTTTGAAAGTTCATTAAGACAATATTATAAGTAGCAGCTGTTTGTGTTAAGCGGTCTGCAATTGTTTTGAGGCTTGCGGCGCCATAAATATGAGGCTCACGCTCACCGAGCAAATTAAGATTTGGACCGTTTAATAATAAAATTTTTGGTTGTATTTGATTATCTAAAGGCATTTATAAGCTTGCTCACCAATGGGTAGAGGATTTGAGTCCCTGTTTTAAAAATCAATAATGATGCATACTAGAAAGATTATCAAGCACCATAGTAAACTCATCATGAAAGGCACGAAAGGTATTGAGTATGATTCAAGCAGCAGTTGTTGGTGGTTCTGGTTATACCGGAGTCGAGTTATTGAGATTATTATTTTTACATCCACAAATTCAAGTGAAAACTGTGACCTCAAGAGCTGAGGCTGGTAAACCACTGATTGAGCATTACCCTCATTTTATTGGCCAGCCAGGTGCTCAGGCTATTAATTTCTCAGAGCCTATAATATCTAATTTAAAAGCTCATGATTTAGTTTTTTTTGCCACCCCAAATGGCACAGCTATGACAATGGCCCAAGAGTTATTAGATGCTGGAGTTAAAATAATCGATTTAGCTGCAGATTTTCGCTTTAAAACCCAAGAGCTATGGCATAAATGGTACCAGCTCGAGCATCTAGCGCCCAATTTATTAACAGATGCGGTATATGGTCTGGCCGACCTTGCTGGGGATGCAATATCTCAAGCTCGCCTGGTGGCTAATCCAGGCTGTTTTCCAACAGCCGTGCAGCTTGGCTTGAAACCGCTGGTAGATGCTGGAATGATCAATATGCACAATTCAGTTATAGCCGATTGTAAGTCAGGCATTAGCGGCGCTGGCAGAAGTAGTCAAGTCATTCATAGTTATAGTGAAGTGGAAGACAATTTTCAGGCCTATAATGTCAATGGGCATAGGCACTGGCCTGAAATTAAAGCAGGTCTTATGAGCTCGGCTCGTGTGCCTGAAGAGGCGTTTGATTTTACGTTTGTGCCGCATTTACTGCCTATGACCCGAGGTATTTTAGCCACAATTTATTTTACAGTCACAGATGAATTTTTAGAGACAAATCACGATCCAGTGGGCGCAATCAAAGCACACCTTATAGCAACTTATAAACATTCTCCCTTTGTATGGGTGTTACCAGGTTCGCAGCAACCTCTCACTAAATCTGTCAGGGGGAGTAATATGTGTCACATCAATGTTTTTCGAGCAGCTTCTGGTCAATTTGTCCTAGTGTCGGTAATTGATAATTTAGTCAAAGGGGCGGCAGGTCAAGCGGTACAAAATTGTAATTTAATGTTTGCTTTGCCTGAGTCCATGGGCTTAATGTCTCCAGGTTTAACACCTTAAACGTAATAGTAATATTTAAGTGCTTTAAGATCTCTCAATGTCAACATCTTAAATTTCAGGAAGAATTCATGTTTCGAACCAAGCGCAAGCCCAGTTCTCCAGATGTGCGAGTATCTCCAGACTTGCGAGTCATTGAACATCGACCTAAGGTTGTTTTCTTTTGGCGATTATTATTAGTGCTGGTATGTTTTGCACTCTGGGCGGTTGGTTTTTTTACTGGCCAGTGGTATCTACGTTCAGCACCTATGGAGCTTATTCTTAACGAACGTGAGTATCTTCTAGAACAAATCGTCAGCTCGCGTAAACGTATTGTAGATTTAGAAGTATCATTAGCACAGCGCCAGGTAGAGGCTGATATAGCACAAGCGAGCACTGAGCGAATGCGCACCGATTACAAAAAAATGTTTAGCTCTATTGATGAACTTAATGCACAGCTTACGCGCTACAAAAAGGTTTTAAAGCCTAATGCAGGCGAGCAAGGGCTGGTTTTGGGAGTATTAGAGGTGAACTCAATTGACCAAAATCCTCAAAACCGGGAATATAATTTTTCAATTGATCTTTTTCAGCCAGTAGATAGGCTCAGACTTGGCGGTAATATCAGTTTTCTAATGACTGGTATCCAAGAGTCTACGTCAGAGGAAAGCCAAGATCCGGTAGAAAAATCTTATTCATTTTCTGAGATTTCGCTATCTGGACCCTTACAAACTAAGTTAGGTTTTATGCATTATCAAACAATAGCTGGCGATATAAAGCTACCCGAGGGCTTTAGGCCTCGATCGGTGCAAGTAGTGGCACAATTTGACCAAGGTAAACAAGTCACGCTGAATAAAAATTTCCCTTGGGCTTCTGCTGGTGCTAATGATGAATTGACCCAACCTTCGGCTACAGAGGCTGAAGACGGCAATAGCGCTTTATAAGTCTTGCTGCTCCAGATTATGATGTTCTAGATTATTACAGCTGCGCAAGTGTGATAAAATAACTCTAAGAAGGTCGGTTAGTTTCGTACATCCATGTCCTTGTACTGTAAATGATTATAAAAGGGGATCAAAATGTCAAATGTTGTAATTACTGACAGTGCTGTTAACAAAGTATCCCAGTTAAAAGCAGCAGAGGGAAATGAGCAACTTAAACTGCGTTTGTATATTACAGGTGGAGGTTGTTCAGGTTTTTCATATGGTTTTAAATTTGATGAAGTTGCTAATGACGACGACACTTTGGTTGAGCGTAGCGGTGTGACAATGTTAGTGGATGCGCTTTCGATTCAATATCTTGAGGGTTCATCTGTTGATTACAAAGAAAGCTTAATGGGGTCTCAATTTGTAGTCGAAAACCCAAATGCAACCACAACCTGTGGCTGTGGCTCGTCTTTTTCGGTTTGATCTTAACTATTAAACTGAATGCGGGTATTAAAATTTTCCCACTGTTTGTGTGAAATTAACTGAGTTATGTTTTCATTTCGATTATTGTCCTGCGCAATCTGGCTGCAGCTTCGGTCAGATGCATCAGGTATTTCTATGTCAGCGCCAGACTTAAGCAGCTGGCAGACTAAGTCCCTATGCCCATGGGCAACTGCATAATGTAAGGCAGTATTGCCTTGCGAATCTTGAGCATTCACATCAACACCATGAGATGCTAAGACGTCAATAAGATTTGTTCTACCAATATCACAAGCTCTATGTATTAGCGTCTTACCTTGGGTGTCAATTACATCAATATTTATACCTGCTTTTGATAGTGTATCAATGACATTAGTGTGCCCCTTATCAACTGCGCCGCGTAATATCTCATTGGATAAAGCTATTGCCTGCTTCATATCGCCTTTCACTGCGGCCAATAATAAAGTCATAAAAGGTTTAGTATCGTTTTTAGATTGATTAGCTGATCTATATACACCGGCTGCTAAGCTCATTTGATTGGCAAATGATGTGAGAGTTTTGTGGTTACCTTTACGATCAAGAGGTTCTAAATGTTCTGCAACGTCATAGAGCATGCCGCTTAGAGTTCGCTCGGAAATATGCTCGCCAATAGTTTGTAAGGCGCTTAATTTTGTCAATTGATGATGATTAAGTAAGCGTCTTTTTATACTTGGGTTAGCCATTTGCTTGAGGCTCTCAGCGAATTCAGTGCGTCTGGGTTTGCTTCTAAAAGAAATATCTGGATCAGATTGACCATGAAATGTACCTTTAGTCCATGAATCTATAGCTTTACTATTTGATTTAATAAGTTTTTGGGCTGTGGTGACATCTGGATGTGCTTTAATAGTTTTCAAAAAGTCACTCGAAGCTGCACATTGCATATCTTGCGTGCACAAATGTGATAAGACATCAATTCGAGCAGTATTTGATTGCGCCGAGCTTAGGCTTATATGGTTAATAACACTGGTTTGATTGGTTGAGCTTTGTGTAACGTTGGGCTCTAAGGATTGGCTCTGCTGGCGAGAGCCTTGGGCCGGGAGGCCTTGGCTTAAATTTACTGGCATTAATTATCTCGTAATTATTGAGCATTTTTAGACAGTTTATAAACATATCAACTGCCTAAAAATGGATTAACTTATTAACGGTATATTAAAAAGCTGTTAATCATGACCATATCAAAATTTAAGGCAATAAGCCGCATTAGGTTACAAATAACCGAGCTTGAGCTCATTTTTTGTAAGGGTTACTCCATAGTATTTCAGCATTGCCATTTTTAAGCAGTTGAAAGCGAGCTGCAACAAATAACCAGTCTGATAATCTATTGATATAACTGAGTAGTTGCGATCGCTGGGCTGACTGCTCATGTAATTCAACAAATTGAGTTTCAACGAGCCGTGATTGAGTACGAGCCATATGCAGTGCGGCAGCCACTTTGCTGCCTCCAGGCAGAATAAATTCTTTTAAAGGCTGAAGCTCAGAATTCATAAGATCTATGCTCTCTTCTAGCTCCTCAAGCACGCTATCATTAATGGCTGTTAATTCCGGCATGCATAATTCACCACCAATATCGAATAAATGATGTTGTACTTTTGTCAACATTGCATCAATATCTTGGTCAATTTGTTCTGCTCTAATAACGCCAATACAGGAGTTCAGGTGATCAACTGCACCCATGAGTTTGACCCGTATATTAGTTTTCGAAATTCGTGCGCCATCAGCTAGTGCAGTTGTGCCAGAGTCACCAGTTTTGGTATAAATTTTTGAAAGCCGTTTGCCCATTGTGCTAATCCTTGAGTGTAATGTAATCAGGTACTTTTTAAATAAGCTGTAAGCTCTGTATAAGGCGAATAGAGCTTTAAATGCTATTCTTAAAGAAAGTAACACTGGGGAGGCATGGATGCAAAAGCAAGATGAAGTTTTTAACACAATGGAAGTGAGTTATGACATGTTGGAGTCAGTGCTCACTGCCAGTTTGCAAACAGCTCGAACTTACTATGCCTGCCCTGAAGAGTTATACTCTCTGGGGCAATTAGAAGCTACTGCTAATTTGGTTTACGTGATGCTTTGCGGCAAGGGTCGCAAGTTTTCAAACACCAAGCTTGAACTACTTTGCCAGGAATATGCCAGTATAGCAATTGAGCGTATGGAAGATATTGCTGGGCAAAAAATCCCTCATGGTGGTTTGCGAAATTCTTATACTATAAAAAACCATTCTCTAAAATAGATGGGGTTAAGGCTTCATGGCAAAGCCTTACTTTTTTCGAGAGCTTTTTTCAGGTTTATACGCAATCAAATATCATTTCTTCTTCGGTTAATTGATCGGTGTTGGCTTGGAAGCTAGGCCAGTCTAACTGTAAGCAATCATGTTGGCTCGTTTGTTGAATGGCTTCATGTAAATATTCAGTGAGCTGGCTTAGGGGATTTTGATGGGGACAAATATCTGCATGTATTTCGCTTGCTGCTACTTTAACTGCAATTGTTTTAAAGCCTTCTGGAGTATAAAAAGACGAACCATCAATCAATTTAGCAAAGCGATCAAATGAGCGGATTGGTTCAAGCTGTTGATGCTCAATAAATGCAATGAATCGGTTGCGATCAATACGGGCTAAAAAGTCTTGTGGTCTAAGTGCTTTTCTTATTTTCGCCGCTAAAGCCTCAATTACATGATCTAAATAATAAGTTTTGGTCTGTTTTTGTAAATCATGCAAATTTTCAATAGTAAAATATAAGGCTGAACACTTAACATCTCGAGTAATTGAGTGTTTAATAAGTGTATTCAAGTAGTCTCTAGCGGCCTGTTGTGTGGGTAACTTAGATACAGGATCTTGGGTGATGAGAGATTTTTGTTGGGTAATAACCTGGCGTAAGTGCTTTTGTTGCGTTTTAAGTTGGCTCATAGCATGGCTACGTGCTAGAGCAAGCTGTAGTCTTGGCAATAATTGAGTGGCGACATCGGCTTTAGCTACAAAATCGTCTACGCCACTTTGAAAGGCCTCTTGCATTGCGGCTGTGCTATCCTTGCCAGTTACCATTATTATGGCAGTGTTGGATTGTTTTTGTTTGTCTATTTCACGAATAATACGACTCAATGCCAAGCCGTCGATTCCAGGCATCATCCAATCTAGAATAATTAAATCTATGTGGTTTTTAATTAAATAGGCGCGAACATCTTGTGCTTGATTAAGTTGCGCAATATTTGAATAGCCAGATTTAGCCAACATTTGCGCGATGACATGCTGGCTTAGTTTAGCGTCATCCACTAATAATATGCATGGTTGTTCTTGTGGTATTCTGGCTGCGGTCATGTATTCTGAAAACCTTATTTATCAAATGATAGGTGTTTAAATTTAAAACGGTATCATGAGTTTGGAGTTATAAGCTCATTAATTTATACGACTAAATTGAAGCATTGTAGGACGTTCGCATGTAAATGTCATTTGTTATTTAGTATAAAAATTGTATCTTTTGTAATCATACTTCCTCTAATAAGCACAAATTTAACACTAAATATACGTATAAAGGTAAGACTCAAAACAAAATCAAGGAAAGATCTATGCAATTTGAGCAGTCCAAGAGTTGGTGGGGCGAGTGGCGGCTTTTTGTTTCAAAACAATCAGTTGCAATGTTTTTTTTAGGCTTCTCTGCTGGTTTACCTTTTTTGTTGGTGAGTGCCACTTTAAGTGCTTGGCTGCGAGATGCAGGTCTTGAATACAGAACTATTGGCTATTTTGCCTGGGTTGGGCTTGCCTTTTCGTTAAAGTTTTTTTGGGCGCCAGTGGTTGATCGAATTCGCTTACCGGTGCTTTCTAGGCTGCTAGGTCAAAGGCGAGGTTGGCTGTTGCTAGCTCAGCTTGGTGTGGCTGTAGGGTTATTGTTAATTGCGCAAACTGACCCTGGCACTCAGCCAATTTTTGTAGCACAAGTTGCTGTGTTGATTGCTCTTTGTGCAGCAACACAAGATGTGTGCGTTGATGCTTATCGTATACAGGCCTATGAGCTAAAAATTCAAGGGGTAGTCACGTCTTCTTATATTGCCGGCTATCGAGTGGCATTATTAGTTGCAGGTGCTGGGGCGCTATTGTTTGCTGATATTTTCAGCTGGAATATAAGTTATACCATTATGGCTGCTTGTATGGCTGTTGGTCTTTGTACAACTCTGCTGGTATCAGAGCCTGCTAGCTGTCATCAAGATGAGGCCGATGAGCGGATTAGAACACAATCCACTCAATGGCTGCAGCAACGCTTTCCGCAAATGAATCCACAATCTAGAGCTTTAAAAACTCTAGTTTGGCTTAGAGTTAATGTGGTTGAGCCTTTTGCCGAAATGACTCAACGTTTCGGCAAGTTTATAGTGCCCTTATTAATTTTGGTATTAGTGTATCGAATCAGCGATATTGCCATGGGCAATATGGCAAACCCTTTTTATTTAGCGCTTGGGTACACAAAATCTGAAATTGCTTGGATTACTAAGGTGTTTGGGCTTGGCATGACATTGCTGGGGGCGGCCTTGGGCGGTATTTTGATCGCTCGCAAAGGTTTATATCTAAGTTTAGTGGTGTGTGCTGTCGCAGTAATACTAACCAATTTACTCTTTGCAATGCTGGCGCTTTTTGGGGTGGATTGTTTAGCTTTGGATATGGAGAGTATTAACCAAGGGCTTTGTGAAGCCCCAGCGCAGACCTGGTTGGGGCTTGTAATTAGTATGGATAACTTAGCTGCTGGCGCTTCCAATGTGGCTTTTATTGCATTTTTATCGAATCAAGTCAGCTTGCAGTATAGCGCTACACAATATGCTTTATTAAGTTCAATTATGACCCTTTTAGGTAAGTTTATAAGTGGGTTTTCTGGGTTAATTGTTGAAGGCGCAGGCTTTGCCATATTTTTTAGTTATGTGGCTGTATTAGGTCTGCCAGCGTTAGTTTTACTGGTTTTGGTGCGACGCATGCTGCCGCGAAGCTTTGAACAGTAAAATCTTGCACATAAAAAGATCATCTGATCCTGTGGGCGGTATTTATGCAAAAAAAATGTCAATTATCAAATGACTTAAAAGACCTTAGCACAGCTTTTATAAACAATGATCAAGCCGCATTAGGTTTTCATAATCTTACCTATGGTGAAGTCCATACAGTGGTAGATTCAACCAATACTCGCTTACGAGATTTAATCGAGTCTAAGATTATTCAATTAGCTGGTGGTGATAGCTCAAACTCACTTGCCTTAATAATTGCCGATCAACAAACCGCAGGACGTGGCCGGTTAGCAAAACCTTGGATCTCACCCGCTGGAGACAATATTTATGCTTCATGGGGCTTTTGTCTACCAGGCTCACGGTCATTAGAGGGGTTGAGTTTAGTGGTTGGGCTTGCTTTAGTGACTACCGCACAGACTTTTGGTTTAAGTTATGGAGCGATAAAGTGGCCAAACGATTTAGTGATTCCAGGTGGCCCAAATAATTATCTTAAAATTGGCGGCATACTTATCGAAACACACCGTACACCAGAATATTGGGGCATCATTCTTGGTGTTGGTGTCAACTTGAATATGGGCTTTAATAAGCGCGATAAACAAGATCAAACCGATATTGACATAGATCAACCCTGGTCCAGTATTGCATTAGAAATTGGCAGTTTGGTCAAAAGAGTTGAGTTTATTCGATGCTTGCATGAGCGAATATGCCTGTATTTTGCTAAATTCCACAGCTATGGCTGGTTAGCTTTCAAAACTGATTGGCAAGAATGTGACTACTTTTTAGGCAAAATTGTGCAAGTTTGCAATCACACCGGCCAAATAGAATTCACAGGTAAAGCTTTGGGTGTGAACCACCTCGGTCAGTTGCGAGTTTTGGATAAAGACTCAAATATACAGACCGTAAATTCGGGAGAGGTTCGTTTGTCACCCTAAACCTCTAGCCATCTCGCTCCCACGGTCTCTCTCCGTGGGAATGCATACCAAAGGAGATTTCATCTCAAGAAGCTATAGCTATAAAGGTCTTTAGTACTAAAATGCAAATAAATCAACTTTCATAGTCTCATCCCCTTGAAGTTTTTCGAATAACTCCCATATACATACTAGTCCCGGTAAGAATGGCTTAGCAAACTGCCGGCCTAACACAGTTTTTATACGTTTATGCGGTTGATTGGTTAATTTGTGAAATAAAAAATCAAATTAACTGTCAACTTAAGCTGATACACAGTTTAAGTTGGAAATTAATACTTAATTTTCAAGCGTTACGTTAAAAACATTTTGAAATTTTATGAAGGAGAAACTGACCCATGAAATTCCGTCCATTACGCGATCGTGTGATTATTCGTCGAGAAGAGCAAGAAGCCAAAACTTCAGGCGGCATCTTGTTGCCAGACAGCGCTAAAGAAAAACCAGCACAAGGTGTTGTAGTCGCTGTTGGTCCTGGTGCAGTAACTACCTCTGGTGAAGTTCGTCCTTGTGATGTTCGTGAAGGCGATAAGGTTATCTTTGGTCAATACGCCGGTAATACAGTCAAAACCGATGATGGCGAAGAAGTTCTAATTCTTAGTGAAAGTGAAATCTACGCAATTATTGATTAATTCTAAGTTAGGCATTGAGTGCTCAAAAAACACCTTAGTGTAAACAACTAATAGACAGAATTTATAACCAATTAATTAAATTGAAAGGAAAATGACGATATGGCAGCAAAAGAAGTCAAATTTGGCGAATCAGCACGAGCAAAAATGGTTGAAGGTATCAACGTTCTTGCTAATGCAGTAAAAGTTACTCTAGGCCCTAAAGGCCGTAATGTAGTACTTGATAAATCCTTCGGTGCTCCAACCATTACTAAAGACGGCGTATCAGTTGCAAAAGAAATTGAGCTAGCTGATGCTTTTGAAAATATGGGCGCACAAATGGTTAAAGAAGTTGCTTCACAAACTTCTGATGTGGCCGGTGACGGTACTACCACTGCAACTGTTTTAGCGCAATCAATAGTCAACGAAGGCCTTAAAGCTGTTGCTGCTGGTATGAATCCAATGGATCTTAAGCGCGGCATCGACAAAGCAGTCATTGCAGCTGTTAAAGAAATTCAAAAATTGGCAACTCCTTGTCAAGACGACAAAGCAATTGCTCAAGTTGGTACTATCTCAGCGAATTCTGACGAAAACGTTGGTAGCATAATCGCTGAAGCTATGGCCAAAGTTGGTAAAGAAGGCGTAATTACTGTTGAAGAAGGCAGCGGCTTTGATAACGAACTAGATGTTGTTGAAGGCATGCAGTTTGATCGTGGTTATGTTTCGCCTTATTTCGTAACGAACCAAGACACTATGTCTGCAGAACTTGAAAACCCATATATTTTGTTAGTTGATAAGAAAATTGGTAATATCCGTGACATGCTGCCATTGCTTGAAGCAGTTGCTAAAGACGGCCGTTCACTATTGATTATCGCTGAAGATATTGAAGGCGAAGCTTTAGCAACACTTGTTGTGAATAATATGCGCGGAATCGTAAAAGTTTGTGGCGTTAAAGCCCCCGGTTTTGGCGATCGTCGTAAATCAATGTTACAAGATATCGCATTGTTAACTGGCGGCACAGTAATCACTGAAGAAGTTGGTTTGACCATTGAAGGTGCCACTAAAGAAGATCTAGGTAGTGCGAAGAAAGTTCGTATTACTAAAGAAAACACAGTCATTGTGGACGGCGCTGGTAATGCCAACGAAATTGAAGGCCGCGTGTCTCAAATTCGTAAGCAAATTGAAGAAGCCACATCGGATTATGATCGTGAAAAACTTCAAGAGCGGGTTGCTAAGTTAGCTGGCGGCGTTGCTGTTATTAAAGTTGGCGCTGCTACTGAAATAGAAATGAAAGAGAAAAAAGCTCGTGTTGAAGATGCACTTCATGCAACTCGCGCAGCTGTTGAAGAGGGTGTAGTACCCGGTGGTGGTGTGGCGTTAATTCGTGCGCTACAAGGTATGAAAGGCGTTAAAGGCGATAACCAAGATCAAGACGTTGGTATTGCTTTAGCAATCCGTGCCTTTGAATCACCACTGCGTCAAATCGTGACTAACTCTGGCGGTGAAGCTTCAGTTGTTGTTGACCATGTTAAAAAAGGCGAAGGTAACTATGGTTACAATGCAGCTAACGGTGAATACGGCGACATGATCGAGATGGGTATTCTTGATCCTGCCAAAGTAACTCGTTCAGCACTCCAACATGCTGCATCTATTGCTGGCTTACTTATCACCACAGAAGCTATGATTGCTGATGTGAAAGAAGAGAAGTCTAGCGGCGGTGGTATGGATCCATCTGCTATGAGTGGCATGGGCGGAATGGGTGGTATGGGAGGTATGGGCGGCATGATGTAAATCATTCGCCTTTTCCCTAGGCACATTTAACCAATGCGCATTGCAAAAAGCCCCCAAATGGGGGCTTTTTGCGTCAGGCGGCAATTAAAGCAAATAGGTGTAGTATCAAGAGTTGAATACTATTTATTTAATTAATAGCTTGGCAGTAATAGTTATTTCTAAAATAAAAAAACTTTAAATTTTAGAAATAACTATTATAATCCCGTTTAGTAGTACCGTTCAATTAATGAGAGAAAACGTATGAAAATTGTAAAAATAGTGGCATGTGTTGGGTTAGGTTTGGCAGCAGGTGCAGCGCAAGCAGATGCGTCAAGTTATAGCTTTGCTGATTTTAGTTATTATACTGGCGAAATAGACGACTCCAACGTTGATACTGATATATTTGATATAAATGCCGCTTATGAAATTAACGATAATTTATTTATGGCAGCTGGTTATCAGGATGCAAGTGTTGACCCAGGTGACTCAAGCCAAAGTAATTTAAGTTTTGGTATTGGGGCGCATACTCCGATTGTTGATAATATTGATGTTTATGGGGTGGTTTCTTTTGTTCGTACGGATTTAGAGGAAACTCTAGGTCCTATTCAAGTTGATGCAGATGATAGTGGTTACGGCATTGATTTAGGGGTTAGAGGTATGCTAAGCGAGCAATTCGAAGTATTTGGCGAATATGCATATCTTGATGTATTTGATGATTCTGATGATAGTTTCGAGCTTGGTGCACGTTTTTATCTTAACCAAAACTTTGCCTTAGGGGTTAAATATCTCAGTGAAGATAATTTGGATGGCTTTGGTGTAAATGCTCGTATAACGATGTAGATCATTATCTAATGATTAATTAACCTCAATCTATTAGTCTTAATATTTGATCTTATAGCAATAGATTTTCGGTTAAACTGTGGCCTGTAACATGATTCAATTGTGCAGGCCAATCACATGACAAACCTCAAAGATTCACCCTTAGCTCAAGCTTTAGCCGAGCAACTGGGAATTAAAATCTCTAAAAAATATAAACTCTCCGTAGATCAAGCGGTAAGTCATATTTTAGATTTATGGCAAAATTCTCCAGATTGCCAATCAATTATCAAGTCACAACCCACCTTGAAGCAAGTATTGCGTACCAGTCAATATAAAAAACTTGAGCGGGATACTACCCGAAAAATATATTACAGCTTACGTCAATATGCAGGCGACCAAGATACCCAAAGTTTGCAAACGCGCTTTAAATACCTTATCAACCACGAGCCGAATAATCTTATAGCAATAAATGAACTCAAAGCACAATTAGCCATGAATCATGTGAGCACAGCAGAGCGCTGGCCGCATCAGCAGGTTTTTTGGCAAACCATTAAAGATTTATGGGGTGAGCCACAATCTGTGTTAGATGTTGGTAGTGGTATTTTACCAATTATGTTCCCATGGCACACCATGGGCCAGGCGATTCAACAGTATTGCGCTATTGATCGCAGCCAGGAGTCTATTGATACTCTGAAGTTATTAAATACTCAGAGCGATCCAGCCCAAGGGAATCAAAAACTTATCCCGCTTCAATGGTCAATTGAAGATGATTGGCAGGCTTTAAATTTACCGGTTGCTATGTTTGATGTGGCGCTTATTTTAAAAGTTATTCCTGTAGTGGCACGTCAAGAGCCTGATTCCCTCAAAATTTTAGCCAACTGCCCAGCAGATCGATTGATTGTGACAGGCTGTCAAACATCTATGGTTAAGCGTCAATCTATTGCTAAGCGCGAGCGAGCGGTGCTGCTTAAATTTGCTGATGAATATAATTTTAAAGTGCTGCAAGAATTTGCTACCAATGATGAAGTTGGCTTTTTACTGGAGCGATAAATAGCAAGGTTTTAATTCAGTAAAAGTGACAAGACTTGGCTTTGACTAGCATTAGCCTGCACTTGTAAAGAATTACTAGCTTCTTGTTGAAATTGAGCTTTACTCAAGTTTGCAATTTGTGTGGCAAAATCAGCATCTTCAATTCTACTGCGACTAGCTGATGTATTAAAATTTGCATTGGTTAATTGAGCAACACTTGCAGCCAGGCGATTAGTGCTGGCGCCAAATGACGAGCGGGCATCACTGGTTTTATTCAATAAACCGTCTAAAGCGCTTAATGAGCTACTTGCACCATTACTCGTGGACAAATTAAGATGTTGAAAACCTGATGATTCAAAGGCCGCTTTTAAACTTGAGGTATTTACAGACAACCCAGTATCTTGCTCGCCATTGAGTTGCACATTAATGGACTGATCTTCGCTGAGTAATTTTTTACCATTAAATTCAGTAGTATCTAAAACTCGAGAAATTTCATCTTTGACCTGTTGTGCTTCAAGCTCTAAATAAGATCTATCCTGATCTGAAAGAATGCCATTTGAACTCTGAATAGCTAGATCACGTAAACGCTGTAAACCGTTTTGAATTGAGGAAGATGCGGAATCAGCCACATTTAATAACGAAATTCCATCATTGGCATTGCGTATACCTGCATTGTAGCCACGCCCTTGGGCTTGGAATCGATTAGCAATAGCTAACCCAGCAGCATTATCAGCGGCAGAATTGATTTTTTTGCCTGAAGACATTTTTTCAATGCTTGAGTTAATTAAAGCGGAAGACTTAGCAGATGAAGTGACTAAAGTGTTTAAACTAACCATTACTTTCCCCAGGCCAATGTCATTAAATTCAAACAAGGTTTATGAATTTATTGGTCCTATAAGTAAAGTTTACAGAGAATGTATTGGCTTAAGTGGCTTAGGACACAAAAAAAATTAATACTGAGTTTCAAGTATGCAGTTGATCACCCAATATTAGCCAAAATGACCTAATAATGGGTGATTTTCTTTTTGTTTACGCGTGACCTTAGGCTTGATTAAAACAACTCAAGCCTAAGCTCTCTTTGTTAGCGCAATATCGTTGGCTAACGCACTGTTAATTGTATACCAGTTTCAGCCCTAAATACTTAGCAGCTTGCATTGCCTGCTAAGGCAATGTTGAGGTTATTTTCCACTGCATCTAAGAACCCGAAAAGATCTACAATAGTTTCTTGTTCAGGGTGAGTGGTTTTACCCATAAGATCGCCAGTAATTATACCTTGATTAACTGTTTCAATAAGTGCGTTTTTCAGGTGCTTAGAATATTGCTCCAATTCACTATTGCTCTCCCGAAGTGATAAAGTCTCCAAGGCATTTGCTACTGCAAAGAGTAGAGCAGATGAATTGAATAATGCTTCTTGACCATCTGACTCTAAATATTTTATGTAGAGATCATGTGCGGTCCCATGTGGCGCTTCAAATAACATGGGGCCATCTTTACTTTGAATAATTGAACTTGCAGTAGCAAGGCTGCCTCCAAGGGCTGCGGAAATATCTGAAAAAATATCGCCATCCAGGTTTAAAGCGGGATAGAGTGCTTTACGTGGTGGGTCAGTAATCATCTTTTTTAATTGAGAAGAAGGGCGCATAATCATAAACGATGGTGGCTGAATACCGTCATCTACAAGTTCATTGCGCACCTCATTAATGACGGCGCTGAAGACATCGTCGTATTGCATATACTCACGCTTTAGGCCCCAATAAATTTCTTTATCATTACGCGCAGCGTCACGATAGACTTGGCCAACCCAGTCTTTGATTGCCGAGCGATGATTCGCCATAAAAATAACAGGATCGCCCACTTTAACTTCACGCGCTGCCATTTCTTTACCATCTAAGACTATTTTAATAATACCATCTTCACTAACAGGCATATTAAAGCTACCATACTGATCACCACCACCGGCACTCATGCGTGAGATAGTCATGCTAAATTCGCGCTGTGGAATACCAAATTGCTTCAGAGATTCCACAAGTTTATAGAGCTTTCGACCTGAAGTATTTTCAGGGACACCCCAAATAGCACGCTCTGGTGGATTGGAAACAATTCGAGCAGCCTGAGCATCGATGAGTTCATAGTGATATTCAAGCTCAGCCTCTTCAAATTGCGATTTATAGGTTTGCTCATAAATCATCTCAATAGCTTCTCGCATAACACCGTCATAGCCTGGTATTACTGTATCTTTCAGTCCAAGATAGGCGTGGCGTTGTTCTTTAATTGCAGTTTTAAAAAATTGATGGGCCCATTCTTTAACTTTTTGAATATCATTTGACGCAATCAGCCAAGGATCGCCTTTATTCAATTTGCGGCGGTGTAGCTCCACAGGGTCACCACTTGAGCCAACAAATATGACCTTAATAATCCCCGTGACCTGTGCCAAGGCATTATCACTGTCTTTATTGCCACCATTATTCATAGTGTCAACAATTATATCGCGACCAATCCAGTTGGGCGTTAAGCGTTTGAGGTTTTTAAAAGGGATATCTTCGCGGGTAATATTGCCGCTAATTCCTTTGCGAATTGCGCCATTAGGCGATTTAGTCGCCAGGGGCTGTAATTTAGCAACATCTACTTCAGGGTGCTTTTGCAACAGATCTGTTAATTGCGCCCGATTTACCGTCATGCCAGCATTTTTGATGCCTATACCATGTTGGTGTAACAACTCAATAGCATCAAGCACAATTTGGCCATTGGTTAAAAATCGTTTTTCAGCTGAAAGGTCAATTTCTAATAATTCTATTGCTAATTGTTTACGAATAAATTGTTTAATAACCTGATCGAAAGCTATTTGTGCCATCTCATCGCCGTGTAAAATAACAAGTGGCTTATGGACTTTTATAAGATTACTCATTTCGAATCCCTGTTTTGGTTTAACTTATGTTGGTTTAATTTGTATGACCCAGCCTAGTGGTGCCGAATAGAGCTTAGATCGCAAAGCGAAAAATAATCTTTTGCTTAGGGTAAGGTTTGTTTGTTAGGTTAGCACTTTATTGAGTAATTTATTTTACACTTGTGCCTTTTATTAGTGATCTTAGGCTTGAGTTGCTTGACTTTATGAATCTGGATCCACATGGATGTGGATTAAGCCAAAGTTGATCATGGATGATACATTTTGGCGTCAGATGAGAAAAGTCAAGCAACTCAAGTCTAAGCGTTCTTTTAACCAAGCCGCAAAGCTTTTAACCAAGCCGCAAAGCTTTTAACCAAGCTGCAAATCTTCGGAAACAATTATTTATGCGAAAGACAGATAAAAAAAGAGACAATAACATTCGGCAGGTATTAACCGATGTGTGTGAGACAGCGCTTGATGATTACTTAGGCTTTCAATGGCTGACTCATCAAGTGAATTATGCAGTGTTTCCACAAAGCCTCAAAGTTATTTGTATTTTCGACACCAATGATCATTTGAAAGTTTTTCGCAAATCAGCTGCTCAGCAAACGATGAATTATAATATAAAAACCGCTTTGGCAGAGGTTTCAGCACCAATAGAAGATTGCGTGCGTCAGATTATATATGATTCTGAAGAAAACTGTGAACGTGAGCATGCAGGCGATTGGGAAGAGCGTTTGCAGCCAAGCTTGCATTGATTGGGCTAAGATGTACTTTTTAGTTATCAACCAAATATGCAAAGTTCAAAAATATTTCAGATATTTAGTGAATTAGTATTTAAAACTATGAAATCGAGTAAAATACTTGTCAGTTCATAAGGCTTCAGGCTATAATCTCGACTCTATAGAAGCGTAGCTCAGTTGGTTAGAGCACCACCTTGACATGGTGGGGGTCGGTGGTTCGAATCCACTCGTTTCTACCATAGGTACATTTTTACCCGTTGTACTTTTGGTGTACTCAATTTTTAGTTGAGTCAACTTTTGGTTCAGTCAATAGGGTCTCTCATCAAATACCTTTTCAGTTTTTCCCCCAATGTATTTTAATTTGGACTCTAGCTCCTTATTGAAATTGGTTTAAATACAAAGGGTATTTGGAGATATTTAATCTTATCAAAGCTCAAGGGAAATGCATGGCTTGTATCACACTGCCCGACGGTACAGAAAAAAATTTTGAAGGCTCTGTGAATGCACTAGATGTTGCAGCATCTATCAGCAATAATCTTAAAAAAGCCACCATTGCTGCCAAAGTCAATGGTATTTTGCAAGATGCCTATCTGCCAATAAATAATGACGCAAGCCTTGAGCTTATAACCGAAAAAAGCCCTGAAGCAATTGAAATTGTCCGCCACTCCTGTGCTCACCTTATTGGGCACGCAGTTAAGCAACTCTGGCCAGATACCAAAATGGCTATTGGGCCGGTGATTGATGAAGGTTTTTACTACGACCTTCGAATGCAGCACAATTTAACCCCCGAAGATCTTCAAAGCCTAGAAGACCGTATGCAAACGCTTATCAAACAACAATACGATGTGCGTGTAGAGGTAGTCTCTAAAGCTCAAGCAATAGCAGTTTTTACCGAACGTGGTGAAGATTATAAGCTCGAGATTATCAATGCCATACCCGATGGTGAAGCAATAAAACTGTATTACCATGACGAGTATGTTGATATGTGTCGAGGGCCTCATGTGCCTAATACCCGCCATTTACAACACTTTAAACTGACTAAAACCTCTGGTGCGTATTGGCGAGGTGACGCCAAAGGCGATATGCTGCAAAGAGTCTATGGTACTGCATGGCATAATAAAAAAGACCTCAAGGGGTATTTTGTTCGCTTAGCAGAAGCTGAAAAGCGTGACCACAGGCGTCTTGGTAAGCAACTTGATTGGTTTCATATCCAAGAAGAAGCCCCTGGTATGGTGTTTTGGCACCCAGATGGTTGGACAATTTATCGTGAACTAGAAACCTATATTCGTGACTTGTTGCGTCAATTTGACTACCAAGAGGTGAAAACACCACAAATTCTTGATAAAAGCTTGTGGGAAAAATCCGGCCATTGGACAAAATTTCGCAAAGATATGTTCACAACTGATTCCGAAAACCGCGAGTATGCTATAAAGCCAATGAACTGTCCATGTCATGTACAGATCTTTAATCAAGGGCTTAGAAGCTACCGAGAGTTGCCCTATAGAATGGCGGAATTTGGCTCTTGCCACCGTAATGAAATTTCAGGCGCATTGCATGGTCTGTTGCGTGTGCGCAATTTTGTGCAAGACGATGGCCATATTTTTTGTACGCCAGCACAAATACAAGATGAAGTAGGCCGCTTTGTAGATTTAACTTCCAAGGTTTATGCAGATTTTGGTTTTAATGATGTAGAAATCAAAATTTCAACTCGACCAGCTGAGCGAGTAGGCAGTGATCAAGTATGGGATCAAGCAGAAAAATCATTATTTGATGCTTTAGCACATAAAAATATTGATTATGATTTGCTCCCTGGTGAGGGGGCATTTTATGGCCCAAAAATAGAGTTTTCGTTGCGAGACTGCCAAAATAGAGTTTGGCAGTGTGGTACAATCCAAGTTGATTTTTCAATGCCAGAAAGGTTAGGGGCGCATTATATTGCTGAAGACTCGAGCCGCCAAGTGCCAGTTATGTTGCATAGAGCTATACTTGGCACTTTCGAGCGGTTTATGGGTATATTAATTGAGCATCACGCTGGCTTGATGCCGGTTTGGTTAGCGCCTCAACAGGCAATTGTGCTTACTATCACTGAAAAACATGCCGAATATGCTCAAGAGTTAGTGCAAAAACTTAAAGCTGCAGGTATTCGGGCACAAGATGACTTGAGAAATGAAAAAATTGGTTTTAAAATTCGTGAGCACACAATGAAAAAGATTCCATATCTATTAGTTGTTGGTCAGTCGGAAATAGAAACAAATACTGTGTCGGTGCGTACACGACACGGCAAGGATCTTGGTTCTTGTAGTCATGATGAATTGATTGCAAAAATTCAAGAAGCTATAGCACTGAAAAGTGCTCATCAATTGGAGGGGTAACCTAAAGTCTGTGAGTAAAAAACAATATCCATCGGGCGGAAAGTCGCGAAAAAACTTAATCAATGACGAAATTGAGCATCGAGAAATACGCCTAGTCGGTGTGGAAGGTGAGCAACTCGGCATAGTGTCGCTCGATGAAGGTTTATCGAAAGCGAAAGCTGAAAGTCTTGACCTAGTGGAAATAGCTCCAATGGCAGAGCCTCCAGTCTGCCGAATTATGGATTTTGGTAAGCATCTTTTTGAAGAGCGAAAAAAACGTGCTGAAACTCGTAAAAAGCAAAAACAATCACAGATCAAAGAGATTAAGTTTCGGCCAACTACCGATATCGGCGACTATAACGTTAAACTTAAAAGTCTGGTTCGGTTTTTAGAAGATGGCGATAAAGCAAAGGTTACTTTAAGATTTAGAGGCCGAGAAATGTCTCACCAAGATCTTGGTATGGATCTTATGTTAAGAATTAAAGGCGATCTCGAAGAGCACGGTAGTATCGAGCAAGAACCAAAGCTTGAAGGTAAGCAAATGGTTATGGTTTTTGGTCCAAAAAAGAAGTAGAATACTTCACACTCAGCCCTATAAGGTTACAAAGTGGTACCTTAGGGGCGTTTATAAATAAGAAACCACTGAAAAGTAAGGCTTAGGCCTTATGATAAACACAGGTGTTAATCATGCCAAAAATTAAGAGCAATTCTGGAGCAGCCAAGCGGTTTAAGAAAACTGCTGGTGGTTTCAAGCGTAAATGTGCGTTTAAAAACCACATTCTTACCAAAAAATCGCCAAAGCGAATTCGTCAATTACGTGCCAAGCGTTTAGTCAATAAACGCGATGAAGCAATGGTTGCACGTATGTTGCCCTATTTATAAGCTAATAAATTTTATTTTATTGTTTAATGGCGCCACGAAATTTTTGTAAGAGATGTAGGAATTTAATATGTCACGAGTTAAAAGAGGCGTTACCGCACGTAACCGCCATAAAAAAGTTTTAAAAGAAGCAAAAGGCTATTACGGTGCTCGTAGTCGCGTTTATCGTGTTGCCAAACAAGCTGTTATCAAAGCTAAGCAATATGCTTATCGTGATAGAAAGCAAAGAAAACGCCAGTTTAGAAGCCTTTGGATTGTACGTATAAATGCTGCAGCCAGGGAGTGTGGCTTATCTTACAGCCAGCTGATGAATGGCTTAAATAAAGCAAACGTTGAACTTGATAGAAAAGTACTTGCTGATATCGCTGTTCATGACAAATCGGCTTTTGCCCAATTAGCTGATCAAGCAAAAGCCGCTATAGCTGCTTAAACTGCCAGATCCCTTTATTAAACTCGCATTTTATATGCGAGTTTTTTTTTGTCTGCGAAATACTTAGCAACTGAAGCCTAAGCTCGTAAACCCTGGACTCATATAAATACTTACACAATGAGCTTCTGGGAAGAAACGAGGATATTAGCTATACTCTGTTAATTAGTTGCTTTAAGGTAGATTGATAAGCTTCAATGTTCCTTATATCGACGACTAGCAGCTTTATACGCCTAATAAAGTCCTATACTTCTCGCTCGCTTGGAGGCATTAATGAGTGCACTGACTAAAGCAGATATCGCCGAACTTTTGGTTGAACGGCTAGATTTTAATAAAAGAGATGCCAAAGATTTTGTAGATTTGTTCTTTGAAGAAATACGAGGTGCGCTTGAGTCAAATATGCCAGTTAAAATCTCTGGTTTTGGTAATTTCGAACTACGTGATAAAGCCGGCCGACCTGGGCGAAACCCCAAAACAGGCGAGTCTATTCCTATTAATCCACGGCGCGTGGTAACCTTTAAACCTGGTCAGAAATTGAAGCAAAAAATCGCTGACTTGGAGGGCTAATGGCTAATAGGATTCTCGTGGTTGATGATCAATCAGCAAACTGTCATGCCATAGCTGTGTTTCTCGAGGGCTTAGATATTGAAATTAGTTATTCGAATAACGCGGTAGACGCACTGCGGCATATGACCGAGTTGAATCCAAGCTTAGTTATTTTAGATTCCGAAATGCCGCAAACAGATGGTTACCATGTTATTAACCAAATGTGGATCGATGATAATTTACGTCAAATTCCTGTGTTATTAATGACTACCCATTTAGCTGAACGTAAGCAATTACTGCATCATCAATTACTTGAAATGATTGATACCTTGCCGAAACCTATTAATCAAGTCATTTTACGGCAAAAAGTAATTCAGGCATTAGCTTTGCGCGCTCATCAGTTAACTATTGTTGAATTGCTCGAAGATGGCGGCCAAGCTATGCGTAAGCGCCATGAGGGAGTAATAGCTGCCGATAGTGATGGGCTGATTTGTTTTGCTAATGCAACGGCATTAGCTTTATTACGAACAAATCATCAAAACCTGGTTGGTTTGTATTTGCAAAGTATATTTGAAGAACCCAATCATTCTGTAATTGCTCAATGGCATAAGCATCCTGTTGCCATAGTTTGTGAACAGGGCAATGTGCTACAAGTTGAAAATTGTTTTTTAACCGCAGCTGACGGCAATAAGATTTCAGTGAAGTTGGCCGCGATACCTCTACAAGATAATAATGAAGTTAATTTAATTCTTGCATTTCGTCAGGTAGCATTGGTTGAAGAGAACTCAGACAATCCAACTGCCACAGGTATTCCTGAATTTGACCCATTAACCGGTACCTTAAGTGCTGGACAGTTTGAGCACTTTGTGGATTCACTTATTCAGCGAAAATCTGAAGATAAGCAGACCTCAAAACTTGCGGTTATACAAATTGATTTAGCTCATTTTGATCATATCAACGAATCTTTGGGCCACAGTATTGGTGATCAATTATTAAAAGAAATAGTCTCACGAATACAAAAAGTACTCCGGCCACTTGACCGCTTAGCTCGCATTGATGGCGATGTATTTGCAGTCATTGTCAATGATTTACCGGCTGCAAGTTATGCAGCTCAGATCTGTCGAAAACTTATTCAGTCTATAAGAGCCTGTTTTTTGGTCAGTGGTTACGAGTTATTTATTGGCTGTTGTCTTGGAATAGCGACCTATCCTGAATGCGGTAAAGAAGGTGCTGCTTTATTGAAAAACGCTAATCTAGCAGTTCAACGGGCAAAAATGTTAGGCCATAACAATTATCAGTTTTTTACAGCAACAATGAATGCAGAAATTGCCTTAAGAATTCAAGAAGAAGTTAAAATAAGAGATGCCTTTAGTCAAAACTCATTAAAAACACAACTTTTGCCACTGCATCTTAACTCCAAAACTACAATTTATGCTTATGCGATTGGTTATCACTGGGGTGAAGATTTATCTATTTTTAAATCAACTGAGCTGGTTATTTCGCATATCTATCGATTTGGTCTCAGCGACGTTTATATTCCCTGGTTATTACAAGTTGTGGAGCAGTATTTTCAAAGCGAAGCGAAAGATCCATTGCCACTTATAATCCCGCTGCATATAAATGATCTTATTTCATCTGCTTTTATAAGCAAAATGAGTGAGTTACTCGAGTTTTTAGGTGTGAGTTGCGATCAGTTATACTTTGCGATCATGGAAGATGGCTTGCATCGATTACGCGCCGAAGATATTGTGCAACTCAAGCAGATACAAGCGAGTGGTTATGGTTTGGGAGCAAACTGCCAAACTTTAGGTGCTCATTTAGGCCGTATACTTGTGGATATTGATTTAGATTTTATAAAATTACCTCAAGTGCCGGCTGCTTTAAATCATGAAAAAAATCAAAAAACCATTGATTTTTTAAACTATTTAGCCACCTGTGCGAATAAATTCAATATTAAAGTTTGGGTGCATAAGCCCACAGACAGTCAAAAATCTCAAGATGCCACACTTGACCACATGGTTGAGGATCAACTTGTTGATCTTACCAGCAATCTTTAATACCAACATCATTTGCAGTATTCACTAAAGTTTTCGTGTTGGTTTTGTCAAGTGTCATTGTGCCGCACGGGTCGTTAAGTTGATCATTTTTTGGAAATGCAGTAATTGTATAAAATGTTGGTGTTGTTTCAACGCTCATAAAGTAGCGGATTTCCGCTGCGTTTTGTTCGCAGCTACCTGGGTTTACCGCTCCTCTTGGTAAGCATCGATTGCCATAATTTTCGCTAATATCGAAGTTACCTCCTTGTTCTGACATAAATTTGCCATGTAAAGTATAAAATTGCTCAAGTGATAGCGCAATTTGCTTCATAGTGTACTGTGCATCCTTGCGATGAGATTTTCTAACGCTATTAAGATAACTTGGCAAGGCAATTGCAGTGACAAGTCCAACAACTACTAAAACAATTAATAGCTCAATTAGAGTAAAGCCTTTAATTGTATTGTGTTTACCATTAATTGTATTGTATTTAATAGGTTTATTGCGTTTAACAGGGTTATTGTGTTTAACATGATGCCTTTGATTGTGACAAAAATTTACAGCAAAGGTACTAGCTAGAGCTTTTTTGAGGGATAGACAATCAATCATAATGACTCCATGACAAGGTAAAGTTCAAGATTAAATAAAGTATAGTCAAAGGTTGTATATGGATATTTGTGAAGTTAAGTATTTGAGCTGTAAGCTCTTAATAGATTTGGCTCGATCAACAGCGGTCTTAGCTCGACAGTTTTTTGACGCCAATAAAGTGAAAGCTCTGTAAAGTCAAAATGCTTCTTTTATGATAGGATTTGATCAGTCTGCTTGTCTGAAAATGTATAGCTTGATCACCAGCAGCTAATAGCGAGTGGGCACAAACCCAATGAAGAGAAATAGAGTATAAATATGCGACCCAATAATATGCATCAGCAAACTGAAGGCCAGATTTCTGCAAATTCCGATCTGCTGGAGACATATCAACGCAATTTAAGCTATAACGATTTTTTTGGCTTTGAAGACTCGCCATTTTCAATCTCACCCAATCCTCGTTTTCTATACATGAGCCAGCAACACCAAGAAGCTTTAGCTCATCTACTTTATGGCGTTAATACCGCGAATGGCTTTGTTTTGCTTACTGGTGAAGTAGGTACTGGCAAAACCACAATTATTCGTGCTTTTTTGCAGCATCTACCTAACAATGCAGAAGTGGCCTTTATTGTTCATGCTAAATTGAGTGCATTAGAGTTATTAGCCAATATAAGCGATGAACTCTCGGTGCCAAAACCATCTAATACCAGTGTTAAAGCTTTTATATCGACTATAAATGAACAATTACTTGCAAATCATGCGGCTGGATTAAGAACTTTTTTATTGATTGACGAAGCTCAGCATTTAAGTTTGCCCGTCTTGGAGCAAATACGTTTGTTGACCAATTTAGAAACAGATGAAGGCAAGTTATTACATATTATTCTGGTGGGTCAGCCAGAGCTTAGAGAAGTGTTTCAACGAGATGAAAGTAAGCAATTAAATCAGCGCATTACCGCTCGTTATCATTTACGACGCTTAAACGACATCGATGTCAGTAGTTATGTAAAGCATCGTTTATCGGTTGTCCAAGCTCCACACAACCCCTTTTCTGATGGCACTATAAAATTAATTGCAAAAATGAGCAAGGGCGTTCCGCGATTGATTAACGTGCTTTGCGATAGAGCTCTTTTGGGGGCTTATGGCAGGGGAGAGCGAATTGTAACTACCCAAGTGATGCGACTAGCTGCAAAAGAGGTCTTTGATCAACCTAAACGCCGCTTAACTCAATTGCATTGGCAAATGATACTAGGCGGGTTATTGATGGTGCTAGCTTTAGGGCTTGCTATTATGCCGCTTATTAACTCATCAGCAGAGCTTAATACACCAATACCTGAAGCTTCTAGGGAGTCCAATACAAACGATGTTCCAAAGACTCGCCAAACACCTTCAAGCACAAATACGCAAGCTTCTACCGCTTCTCAGCCAACGACAAGTCAGCCAGTGACAAGGTCAAAAACCACTACTCAAACCCTAAGCCCAGCATCCCCAAGCCAAGCGACCAGTATCCAAACCGGCAGTAAACAAGCCTCAATTTTAAGCCTATTACAGCTTTGGTATGGCCCAAATCTCAATAATAAGCTGCAACAAAAAGTACTTGCCAATGGCTGCGAAGGTTTATCGAGTTATGGCTTAACGTGTTTACAAGATTCGGGCACACTAGTGAGTGCTTTGTTAGCTGATGCTATATTTATGATTCCTTTACCAACAGACGCTTTAACAGAATTAGGTTTAGCGACAAATTCTAAGGAACCAACTCAATGGGTAAGCGTTTTACAAAATTTTGAAGATCAAATTATATTAGGTTTTAATAATCAAAAAAAAGCTGTTTCACTGCTGGACTTTGTTAAAATCTGGCCACAATCCTATGAGTATATTTTAAAATCGCCGGTGAATAATGTGTTTGATGGCGATCTACTGCAGCCACAATATGCAGGTTGGATTGCTCGCAGTTTGGCAAAAATTGAACTTAATATTAAACCTTCATTGATTAGAAAATCCACCTATACTAATGCAGATTTAAATGAAATACGTACAGAAGTGAAAAATTTTCAGCGGTCAACAGATATAGACGCCGATGGGGTTGTGGGCGTGCAAACCATAATTGCTTTGAACCAAGCCATGGACCAATCAATGCCGCGGTTAAATTCTGCTGAATCAATAGTAGGTGGGAGCCGCTAATTATGTCTTTTATTTTAGATGCTGTTAAGAAGTCTGAAGAGCAACGTCGACAAGGGCAGCAAGAAAACTTGCAGTCTTGGTATTATTCACAGCCTAAAGACAATCGTCGAGGGATTAGTCGACCACTTATAGCTTTATTAGTAGGCTTAAACTTATTGTTGTTAGTGGCCGTTTTAATGATTGTGGTGAGCTCACTTTGGCCTAATTCCATATCTATTTTCGATAGCTCACCTTTGGATCGCTCGATTTCAGAGAGTTCGACTATGGATACTTCAGCCAATGGTGTGCAAGCTGATGCGCCCAGCCCTAACAACGAAACTACGAATAATACCCAGCCACAAAACGTGAGTGACCCACGCAATAACCCTAACGCTGAAGAGCTCATCCAGCCAAATAATTTAAGCTCTACTCAGCCGACTTCCAAGGCAACTTCAACTAGTACTGGCTCTGGCAGTGGTGCACAGACAGTAAATGATCAAATAGCTTCACGATCTTCACAAATACAAGCGCCGCAAACTTCGCCTACTCGTTCTAACAACCCTGCCAATACTACTAATTCTGCAAGCATTGATGGTCTTGAGCCAGGTTTTGAAGTGATCAAACCAAGAAATCAATCAGCAAGTACTCCAACGAATGAGACCAGTCAAACATCTACGCCGAATAGTGCTGAATCGAAAAATAATCAAAATATTGATTCTATTGAAAACTTACCAAAGTCTATGTTGGTAAGAATTCCAGCCTTAGAGTTCTCAAGCCATCTGTATTCTAATATGCCAAGTGCTCGGCAAGTAGTGGTTAATAGAGTCAGACTCCGTGAGGGTGAATACCTTGATCGTAATATTCAATTAATCGAAATTAACGAACAAGATATAGTGTTTGAAATGGATAATCGCCAATTTAGGGTATTACTCGCGCGTTATTGGACGGCTAGTGAGTAAAAACTCGGCATATGCTACTTGATCTCCCTCAATATCAAGTACTTCTACATTTAATGTGGTAGGTTTGGCTTCTACGCCAGAAAGGCAGCCATAATTTATTTCTGCTATTGCAACTAAATCACCTTGTATGGGTTTTAATATTTCTATATTCCAGCGCTTTAATTTCTCTTCAAGTCGTTGATGATGAGTATATGAATAACATGCAGAGGCTGTAAGCTCACAGAGCTGGGCTAGTTGCATGTTGGACTGACCGGTTATGTTATTGGATTCTGGCTTAGATTTATTTTTTAATCGAGCTTCACAATAATTAGTAGTTAACTGACTGACTTGAATATCTAACCCACGAGTATTTTTCGAAAGATTCTTATTGAGCCAGAATGAAATAATATGATTACCTACTACCGGTAAATTAGTCATCATTCGATACATAAAGTCTTGACGAAAACCTGATGCGAACATTTGATACCACCTTCTTTGGCAATTTAAGGCTCGTTTGTATGGCCTTGAGCACTTTTTGCATTTGAATTTAACTTCATTATTCAGCAAAATACGCGAATGACTTGCTTAAAGATAGCCCATTTACCAATCTTGACTTATGATTGATGCATAATTATGTATCAGAATATTCTTATGCATTGAAGAAATTACCACAAGGAGCAAATAATGTCTGAATGGATTCATATAGACTTTCTCGACAGCCAACGTCTTTTATATATTGGGGTCGATATAGCAATAGCGCTGGTATTAATCCTAATGCTACGTTTTTTGAGTGGCTGGGTGAGCCACGTCAAATCAATTCAAGAAATTGCTATAAAAGATAATTTTGCATTTGGTATTTCTTTGGCTGGTGGTATTTTAGCGCTTATTGTGATGCTCACTGGCGTGGTCACAGAAAATACAGCTCAAACTCTAGGCTTACAAATACGAATTTTTGCTGGATACGGTTTACTTGGGGTAGGTTTGATAAAAATTGGTCGAAGTATTCAAGACCTATTAGTGCTCCGTGGTGTGTCTATTCAAGAAGAGATCATTAAGGGCAATATGGCCGCAGCTATTGTTGATGTGGCGAATGCATTAGTTACCGCCATGGTGGTGCGCTCAGTTATGCTGTGGGTCAATATTCAAGGCCTGGAAGGTTTGTTAAGTGTATTAATGATATTTTTAGGGGCACAAATTGTGATTGGGATCATGACTCTTTGGTGGATGAAGGTTTATCATCGCCGTCATCCTGCAGCTTTTTTTACCGATGCTTTAAAAAATAATCATATCGCGCTAGCCGCTCGGTATGCATTTCATACTGTAGGCGCATCTTTTGCCTTAGCTGCGGCGGCAGGAATTGTGAACTTTTATGCTGAAAATTATTTAGATCGATTTATTTCACTCATTGCTTGGATCATTTGTGGCATTATCATGTGCGCATTAATTTCAATTATTTCACGTATTGGGCGACGGGTTATTTTAGCTGGTGTGGACGTGGCCGATGAAATTGATATTCAAAATAATTTAGCTGTAGCAGCAGTAGAAGGGACCCTATACTTATCCATTGGCTTTTATGTTTTTTCCATCTTTGGTTAAATACAAGCTGGTTAAAAAAAATGAGTTAAACCAGGCTTGCGGTTGGGAGCACTAGGGTAATAATTTATGTTACGTTTATTTTCACCACTGTTAAAAGATGATCATAAGCTTTGGATGCGTATGCAAACCGCTGAAAGTATTCGAGGTCGAGTTGTACGGCTATTGATGATGCTTATTAGTATTATTATTGTGCATTCAATTGCTATGATACTGTTTGAGGGCCTGGCTTTAAGCGATGCTTTATGGCTTACCATGACCACTGTAACTACTGTGGGTTATGGCGATATTTCTGCTGTAACGCCACTTGGCCGAATATCTACCATGGTCATGTTATATGTTATTGGCATTAGTTTATTAGCTCAAGTAGCTGGTGAGTTTGTTGAATACCGAATTGAACGTCGAACCCGAATGATTATTGGTCGTTGGAGATGGAGACAAATGAAAAATCACATTTTGATAATTAATGTACCTAATGCAGATTCAGAGCGATACTTAGGCCGACTGGTGAAACAGATTCGTTTTACGCCTGGTTTAGTTGCTACAGCTATTCAACTCCTCACACCAGACTATCCTGAAGGTTTGCCAAACACATTAAAAGAAGCGGGGGTTGTACACCGTTCAGCTTCGCCAGAGATGCCAAAGGAGCTTGCTGCGTGTAATGCCAGTCAGGCAGCATTTATTATAATTTTAGCAGCCGATGGTCTTGATGCTCGCTCGGATGCCATGACGCTAGATATTCTTTTGCAACTTAAAGATTTAGGCGTTGATGCTAAAACTAAAATTTTGGCAGAGGCCGTACTCGATGAAAACCGCGAGCGGTTTATTCGTTTTGGCGCCGATAGTGTATTACGCCCTGTGAGAGCTTATCCAGAAATTTTAGTCCGCGCATTAGTTGACCCAGGCTCTGAAGTTATACTGGAAGATTTATTTACCTATGGCGGCGTTTACCCTAAGCGTGTTGAAGGTGATATTCATGGCTTATGGGGTGATATTGCTAAAAGCCTTATTAGTGCCAATTTAGGTGTGCCACTTGGGTATATTAGCCCTAGTGGGCATGTAGTATCAAGTCCAGATGTAACCCACGAGGTGAAAGCATCGGCACTACTTTTAATGGTAACGCCAGATCATAATGTAACTTCCGAGCAAGTTATAGCCGCACTTAATGTTTAAAAAAAGACATAAAAAAAGAGAATACATTTACATTGTATTCTCTTTTTTTGTTAGTACTTGTATTAAAGGTTTTAGAATTGCTCTTCTTCAGTAGAACCTGTCAAAGCAGTTACTGACGAAGCGCCGCCTTGGATGACTGTAGTTAAGTCATCGAAATAGCCAGTACCAACTTCTTGCTGATGCGATACAAAAGTGTAACCACGTTCTGCAGCGGCAAATTCTTTTTCTTGCAATTCAACATAAGCTGTCATGCCACTTTCTGCATACTTTTGCGCCAGATCAAACATGTTGTACCACATGCTATGAATACCAGCTAAAGTGATAAATTGATACTTATAACCCATAGCGCCAAGTTCACGTTGAAATTTTGCAATGGTTGCATCATCTAAGTGTTTTTTCCAATTAAATGATGGTGAACAATTATATGATAGTAATTTATTTGGATACCGATCATGGATTGCTTCAGCAAACTTCTTAGCTTCATCAAGATCAGGTTTAGCTGTTTCACACCAAATTAAATCCGCATAAGGAGCATAAGAAATACCCCGTGCAATAGCTTGTTCTATGCCTGCGCGGGTTTCATAAAAGCCTTCGGCTGTGCGCTTGCCCGTAATAAATGGCGCATCTACTTCATCACAATCTGAAGTAATAAGCCCTGCAGCATTGGCATCTGTTCTGGCTAAAAGGATAGTCGGTACATCTAACACATCAGATGCTAATCTGGCAGCTGTTAATTTTTGCACAGCTTCTTTCGTTGGCACTAAAACTTTACCGCCCATATGGCCACATTTTTTAACAGCAGCCAGCTGGTCTTCAAAATGCACGCCCGAGGCGCCAGCTTCGATCATAGCTTTCATTAATTCGTAAGCATTCAAAACGCCGCCAAAGCCAGCTTCAGCATCAGCTACGATTGGTGCAAAATAATCAATAAACTTGGGGTCAGAAACATTTAAGCCTTTTTGCCATTGGATTTGATCCGCTCTGGCAAAAGAATTATTAATTTTTTTAACCAGCGTGGGCACAGAGTTAACCGCATAAAGTGATTGATCTGGGTACATAGTCTCTGAAGTATTATTATCAGCTGCTACTTGCCAACCGGATAAATAAATTGCTTCAATACCTGCTTTGACTTGTTGCACAGCTTGGCCGCCAGTTAGTGCGCCTAAGGCGTTAACATAGCCTTTATTGGCATCACCATTAATAAGCCCCCAAAGTTTTTCAGCGCCTTTTTTAGCAAGGGTATGCTCGGCTTTAGTTGAACCTCTAAGGCGTACAACATCCTCTGCTGAGTAGGTTCGCTCAACGCCCTGCCAACGGCTGTTACTTTCCCAATCTTGCGAAATTCGCTTGATTTCATGTGCTCTATCGTAATGGCCAGTAGTACCTGATGTATTTGCTTCGGTCATTGCATGACTCCTTTGCGATGTAAAATAACAAGACCATCCTTCAATAAATGGGTAAAGCTTATTTTGGTGTGTCACAAATCAATGCGCTTAGCCAAATAAAGATTACCATTGCCCTCTCTTTATAATTGTATGAATCTAGAGATTCGTCAATAAAAAAACCAATCTTTAAATCTACTTTAAGCTGCTTCAAGTCATTCGTAAAGTCTAAAGCGTGGCTGCATGGTTTCGAAATTCTGATATAGTGCATTAAATGATAAGTTGGGCTATTTTTTTATATCGCCTATGGCATTACTTTCCTGGCAAAGTATAAACAAGTTTAAAAAATTTTTTAAAGAGGTTGCACTATGAGCATTGCTAAGAACAACAACTGGTTCGAGCAAAAATATCTCACTAAATCTAAGATTATTTTAATAATATTTGGTGTCTTATTGATATTATCTGCAACTCAGCTGCAAAATTTTGAGCTTGATGCCTCTGCTGACTCTTTATTGCTTGAAGATGATAAAGATCTTGCGGCTTATCGCGATATCCAGATGCGATACCCCTCAGGAGATGAGTTTTTATTGGTGACCTTTCAGCCGAAACAAGGCGATGTGTTCCAGGCGAAAAATCTTAAAAATTTACAAGACTTGCAACAACAGCTTGGTGAGCTTGATGCTGTTAAGTCCATGAATTCTATTTTGAATGTGCCGCTATTAAGTCATGAGAAAATGAGTTTGGCGCAGGTTGAACAATATACCCGCACTCTAGCTGAAATCGAGCAGCAAACAGATAAAGACATTCCTTTAGCTAAAGCTGAACAAGAAATCATGTCTCATCCATTTTATAACCGCCAATTAGTGGACGATGCAGGGCAAACTACCGCTTTACAATTAGTCTTACAACCAAATGAAAAGCTTAATGAGCTAGTGAACCAACGTGAAACCTTGCGCCAAAAGCTAGCAGAGGACTCTCAAGCTACTGGCACTAACACTAATAATCAGTCAGATGAACAAATCGAAGACAAAATCAACCAACTTGATCTTGCAATTCAAGCAGAAAACCATAAAAAAGTGGCTCAAAGTGAAGCCGCGATTGATGCTATTCGCAACACTTTAGCTCAGAATAACAGCCCTGAATACACCACTTTTCTTGGTGGAGTGCCAATGATTGTGGTGGATATGGTGCGATTTGTGCAAAGAGACCTGAAATTATTTGGTGGCCTAGTAGTGTGCTTTTTAATTGTCACTTTAGGCGTTATTTTTCGCCAGTTTAGTTGGGTGGCATTAGCATTAGCGGCATGCTTATCAACCAGTGTTTTGCTTACGGGTTTTCTCTCAGGCATCAACTTCCCAATTACGGTTATTTCATCAAATTTTATATCACTTATTTTTATCATTACTTTATCCATGATTATTCATATCATTGTAAAATACCGTGAAATACAGGTGCAAACTCAAGCTACTGCGGACTCTTTTAAAGATAAAAAAACCTATACCGATTATCTGATTGGTGAAAGTATTCGAGGTATGTTTTGGCCATGCTTGTATACAGCTTTAACTACAATTGTTGCCTTTTTATCCTTAGTTGTCTCGCGTATTCGGCCCGTGATTGACTTTGGTATAATGATGAGCGTAGGCATTGGTATCGCCTTTATTGTGTCGTTTTTAATTTTTCCAATTTTTATTCGCTACTTTCCACCGGCTGCGCAAAAAATTTCTACAGAAAAACCCCAAAAACCATTCAGTCTTATTTTTGCCCGTGTAACCGAGTCACTTGGTAATAAATTATATATTTTGGTAGCGCTTGTTGCTGCAGTGAGTGTTTATGGGCTGTCGCAATTAAGTGTTGAAAATCGGTTTATTGATTATTTTAAGGAATCTACAGAAATACATCAAGGTATGAAGCTGATCGACCAAAAACTTGGCGGTACAACACCATTAGATGTGATTATTAGTTTTCCAAAACTTAAAGCCGCGGCGCAAACTAATAAAGCCAATAGCCAAGAATTAGACTGTTTTATTGATGACTGTTCTGCAATGAGTGAAACTGAAGATCTTATTGTACCTAAAAGACTTGCGCTCTTAGCACAGGCTCAAGAAATTATTGAGTCTGTGCATGGGGTCGGTAAAGTCTTATCTTTTGCTTCAACTATGGATGTGCTGGAAATTGCCAATAAAGGCCCACTTAATAGCGTGGAGCTTGCCTTGGTAGAAAAAGTATTTCCAGCCGATATGAAACCGCTTTTGTTTGACCCATATGTTGATCTTGCCGACTATGAGTTTCGTATAGCTATTCGCACCATAGATTCTGATCCAACCTTGGTCCGATCTGATTTAATTGCTGCAATTCAAACCAGGCTCGTTAAAGAAACTTCGCTAGAGCAAGACCAAGTGCAAGTGGCCGGGATGCTTAAACTGTATAACAACATGCTGCAAAGTTTATTCGATTCGCAAATTCGCACCCTTGGCTTTGTTTTTATTGCAATTACCATTATGGTTGGGCTGTTATTTCGTTCGGTAAAACTTGGATTAATTGCCGTGTTACCAAATATAATTGCTGGTATTTTTGTACTTGGGTTGATGGGCTTAGTGGGTGTCAGTCTTGATATTATGACCATTACCATTGCGGCAATCTGTGTGGGTATAGCTGTAGATGATTCAATTCATTATATTTATCGGTTTCGCTCAGAAGTTAACGCCGACACAGATTATGCTAAGTCCATGTGGCGCAGCCATGCCAGCATTGGCAAAGCGCTGTATTATACCAGTACCACAATTGTGGTTGGCTTTTCAATTTTAATCTTTTCAAGTTTCAAGCCAACAATATATTTTGGCTTTTTCACAAGCGTGGCCATGCTTATGGCCTTGCTCGGTGCTTTGACTTTGCTACCACGATTATTGTTGACGTTTAAACCCTTTAAACATGAGCCTAAAATTGAGCAGTAAGCTTGTGATGATTAGGTTGATTAAATACTAAGAGATTAACTATGAAAAAATTAAACATACTTTGTCTAGGGTGTGGTGATCTTGCTACAGGTTTAATGACTGAACTTGTTAGATTAAATATACCTTTTACCAGCAGTGGGTTAAGACGCAGTCAAGGTCATATGCCTGGTTTCGATCAGATAGTTAATGCTGACTTGTTAAAGCCTGCTCAATTATTGCAAGCTTTATCGTCCATGGCTGAGCCGGATATTATTGTTTATACCGCAACGCCCGGTGATCAATCCTATAAAGATGTGTATTATCAAGCGCCGCTTAATATGCTCAATGTTATTGAACAACTGGGTTGGCAAAGCCATTGGTTGCATGTCAGTAGTACCGGCGTGTTTGGTCATACTCATGGCGAATGGGTGCATGAAGATACTCAGCCATGCCCACAGTCACAACGCAGTAAAACTTTATACGCTTCTGAGCAGCTTATACAATCCTATAAAAAATCTGTGATTATTCGTTTTGGGGGCATTTATGGTGAGGGCCGTGACTACTTAACGCGGCGTCTGGCGTCATCAACTAATACCAAGCCGGTACAAAGAACCCCAGCGCAATATTCCAATAGAATCCACCGGCGAGATGCGGTGCGCGCATTAGCTTTTTTAGTGAATAAAATTCATCACAATACTTTGCAGTGGAATCTATATCATGGTGTGGATGCAGCGCCTGTAGCCTTAGCTGATGTTGCCCAATACATTACTGCTTGCCGAGGTTACCCAGAGCCGAGTTGGCAAGACCAGGCACAGCTTAATCAGCAAAATAAACGGGTAGGGCACAGACGTTTGCTGCAAGAAGGCTTCAGCTGGTTGTTCCCAACTTATAAATGTGGGTATGATAATATGCTTACAAACAAGCCTTAGAGTAAATTCAACAAATGACTCACATGATGAGTATTAATGAGGAGTATTTATGAAGATTGGTTGGAGTGGTGTTGGCAATATGTCGTCAGCGATAATACGAGGTTTATTGGCTTCACCAGTGAGTCAAAATTATTCACTACATGCTTACACCAGGTCAGGCCCGCAATCAGACAACGCCATGCATCAAAAATTGCAATGGCATAAGTCGAATAAAGAACTTGCTGCAGCGGTTGATATATTAGTTTTAGGTGTTAAGCCGTATGTTATTGCCGATGTACTGCAGGATATTCAAGATTTAGAAAAGTTGCCGTTAATCGTCAGTTTGGCCGCTGGCACCACAACCGCTAGTATGTTACAAGAGCTGCCCAGCAAACAAAATATTGGGTTAGTACGAGTGATGCCAAATACCCCATCACAGATTGGCGAGGGTATGACCGGCCTTTATGCCAATAAGTATGTGAGTGATGCCCAGCGCGATAATATAACTGAAATTTTCCAAAGTGTTGGCCAAATTTTATGGCTTGATACTGAAGAAAGTTTTCACGGCTTAACCGCAATTTCTGGTAGCGGCCCAGCCTATTATTTTATGTTTACCCAAGCGTTAATCGATGCCGGCGTTGCCCAAGGTTTATCGCTTCAGCAAGCTAGTCAATTAGCCATTCAAACAGCCAAAGGCGCCAGTTTATTAATGGCAAACAGTGAGCATGACCCACGCACTTTACAAAAAGAAGTTACCTCACCTAATGGTACAACCCACGCAGCAACACAAACCCTGGCACAAGAAGGGCTCAATGAATGTGTCGCACACGCAGTTGATGCCGCAGCACAACGCTCAAAAGAGCTGAGTGAGTCGGGTTAAAAAACGCACGAAAACACCCAGCTTTGAAAAACCGTTGCCGGCAGTCAATTAGAGCTTGGCTGTTCGTACAACAGTGCTAAGCGTTAATCGTCACCATCAAGAAAGCTTCTTAAATGCTCAGACCGTGATGGATGGCGAAGTTTGCGCAGAGCTTTTGCTTCAATTTGACGGATTCGCTCGCGAGTTACATCAAACTGTTTACCGACTTCTTCCAAGGTATGGTCTGTGTTCATGTCGATACCAAAGCGCATGGCAAGTACCTTAGCTTCTCTTGGGGTAAGGCTTGCTAACACATTACGAGTGGCATCACGTAACCCTTGAGTAGTGGCAGATTCAACTGGCAGCTCCATGGTAGTATCTTCGATAAAGTCACCTAAATGTGAGTCTTCATCGTCACCTATTGGAGTTTCCATTGAAATGGGCTCTTTCGCAATTTTTAATACCTTGCGAACTTTTTCCTCTGGCATTTCTAAACGTTCACCAAGCTCTTCAGGGGTTGGCTCGCGACCCATTTCTTGCAGCATTTGCCGCGACACCCGATTGAGTTTGTTAATGGTCTCAATCATATGCACCGGAATTCGAATGGTTCGAGCTTGGTCAGCAATTGAGCGAGTAATTGCCTGGCGAATCCACCAAGTGGCGTAGGTAGAAAATTTATAACCACGACGATATTCAAATTTATCCACAGCTTTCATAAGCCCAATATTGCCTTCTTGGATAAGATCAAGAAATTGCAGCCCACGATTGGTGTATTTTTTCGCAATTGAAATAACCAATCTTAGGTTAGCCTCAACCATTTCACGTTTAGCTCGGCGAGCTTGGGTGTCGCCAATAGAAATGCGTTTGGTAATTTCTTTGACCTGAGACACAGACAGTGATAGCTCGTTGGTCACCTCAATCATTTGTTTTTGAATGTTGATGACTTCATCTTTCACAGCTTCTATCGCTGCTTTATTTTTGGTGGCTTTGGCAATTTGGGTATCAAGCCAATCAAGATTGGTTTCATTGCCAGGAAAGCTTTTGACAAATTGAGCTCTGGACATTTTTGCTTTTTGAATACATTGGCGCAAGATCTTTCGCTCAAGCTGGCGAATCTCTGCCAAAGTCACCTGAGTATTGGTGGTTAAGTGATCAAATACTTTCGGGGTTAAGCGAAAGGTTTGAAAAGTTTCTGCCGTGACATTTAAGGCAAGTTCTGCTTGTGGGCTTGAGCGGCCAAACTGATCAATCATGGATTGGGCTTTCTCATATGATGTCCGCAGCGCATCAAATTTAAGGCGAGCCTCTTCTAAGTTGATTGCTGCTTCTTCTTCAGCAGTGGTATCTTCTGAGTCATCCTCATCGTCTTTATTATCTTTGTCTTTAGCTTCGCTTTTATTCGCGTTATTTTTGGCATTGGCAGCGGCCTGGGCTGCTTGGGCGGCAAGCGCTGGGTCATTGTCATCAAAAATATAAAAGCCATGAATAATATCAACCAGCCGCTTATCACCGGCATCTACACGTTGCCATTCACCAAGTAGAATATCCATAGCGCCAGGCCAAAAAGTAATAGCATTTAATACTTGGCGGGCACCTTCTTCAATACGCTTGGCAATTTCAATTTCGCCTTCGCGCGTGAGTAGCTCCACAGTGCCCATTTCACGCATGTACATGCGTACTGGGTCGGTGGTGCGACCTGGTTCAGCTTCCACATTGGCAAGAGCCGCCGCTGCTTCTTCAGCGGCATATTCGTCTTCTTCATTATTTGAGTTTTCTCCTAGAAGGAGAGCATCTTCCTCAGGCGCAGTCTCATGAACAGGTATACCCATGTCATTGATCATGCTAATAATGTCTTCAATTTGCTCTGGGTCACTGATGTCAGCTGGTAAATGATCGTTAACCTCAGCATGGGTCAGGTAACCTTGTTCCTTACCATGCGAGATGAGTTTACGAATCATTGATGATTGTTCTTGCTTGCTCATTAAAACCTATACCTTTTCGAGAAGTGTCACAGTGCTGAAACCTTCATTTGTTGATACGAATACATCAATTCGGTAGAATCAACAGCACATAGTTGTACTATTCATTGTCAGAAAAGTAATCTGTCTCAAAAGCTGATGAACTCCATTGTATTTCACACTTTCTCGACAGATTACTTTTCTAAGGACCTTTATTTAAGGGCGATTAGCTATAGCCGTCCGTTTTGGCTACATGAATGTTAGTTGCTTTACTGCAAAGTGTGTTGTGCTCTATGCTTTGTGTTATTAAAAGTTTAATAGAACGTATGGCTTTATGCTCGTTTAGTGATTATCAATAGATAGGTGAGTAACAGTGTATCTCCGATGTGGGATTCGAGGTATATGTGACCTTCGAGGCTTGTACTCAGTATCTTGTAACAATTATCTAAAGAGAATTAATATTTTAAAGCGCACTCCAGATGGCCGATTATAATAGCTCGCGTCAAAAATCGCCAGTAATCTACCAACTGATTTCATATAACAGCGATAAATGCTTATATACTCAGGCAAATTGAGTTAATTTGAAGGTTTTTGCCGTTTAATCTGTATAAGTCGTTGCAGTTTTGCATGATCCAATGGCCTCTCTTGAGTGGCTTGCTCTAAGGCTTGGTTCAAAGCAATCTTGTCTAACTGGCGAATACCATCTGCAAATTCTGAGGCGGCTTCGTCTTCAGGGACTAAAAATTCTTCAGCAAGTAAGCGGCTTATATATTGGCCTTGTGGCTGATCATGCCAAAGCCCTATTAAATATGCCAAATTAGAATCTTTCTCATTGAGTAAATGATTATGCACCTCAGCAAATAACTCATATCCTTGTATATTGGGTGTAGTTTCAAAATTTAAAGCGGTATTTTCAGCTAATTTAGGATTTTGTAATAATAGCCGCAACATTGAGTCAATAAGTGAGCGTTGTGTGGGTAATTTTTCAATTTGAAAAGGAGTCCATTTGCCTTTAATGTATCGGCCTTTAGATTGAGACTTTTGTGGCCAACGATTAGTGTTTGGCAATGATTGTTGATTATTTGGCTGGCTATTGAATGATCGATCAGTATTGTAATTGTCTTGTTGAGGTGCATTATTAAAGGTCGACTCTTTTTGGGCTTGCTTTGAGTGAGTTAACCTTTGTTGAATAACGTCTTTATCAAGCTGGCTTAACTCAGATAACTTTTGAATGACGAGGTCTTTAAAGAGCCCATCTTGAATTTTTGGCAAAAAAGGCATTGCTCGATGTAAGAGCTGTGCCCGGTCATCAAGCATATTGGTGTTTAAGTTTTTTTCAAGTTCTTGAAAAAAGTAGGCCATTAGGGGCATAGCATTAGTTTCTTCCACTACAAAAGCATCTTTGCCTTGCTCTTGAATAAAAGAATCTGGGTCTGAGCCTTGCGGTAAAAATAAAAAGCGAATGTCTTTTTCACCGGTAACCAAGGGTAAACAAGTTTCAAAAAAACGCCAAGCGGCTTTGTTGCCAGCCACATCACTATCAAAACAAATGATGATTTGATCGGTTAGGCGCATGAGTAGGCGAGCGTGATCAATCGAAGTTGCTGTGCCTAATGCAGCCAAAGCATATCTTAAGCCCACCTGGTGCATGCGAATAACATCCATATAACCCTCAACTAAGAGAATTTTTTGGATTTGGCCTTTTTGGCTTAGTACTTGTGGTAAACCAAACAATGCTGTGCGTTTTTGAAAGGTGGGAGTCTCTGGAGAGTTCAGGTATTTGGGCTGTTCTTCGCCTAATACTCGACCACCAAACCCTATAACTGCATTATGTTTGTCGGTAATGGGGAACATTATTCGGTTGCGAAACCTATCATAACTGCTTGAGTTTTGACCATCGATTAATAGTCCAGATTCAAGGCCGTTATCTTCTGAGAAGCCTTGACTGACAATATGTTTTTTTAAACTATCCCAGCTGGAGGGGGCAAAACCCAATTGAAAGGTATCAATACTCCACTGGGTAATATTACGTTTTTTAAGATAGCGTTTGACCGGATGATGGTCAGACATAGCCATTAATTGTTGACTAAAAAATTCTTGGCTTAGCTGCAAAATGTGCAGATCACGTTTGATTTGGGCCTTTTGAGCTGCCTGCTGCTGCTGTTCCTGGGGGCTTCGTTCTTGGGTTTCTATGGTAATCCCAAGCCGTTGAGCCAGTTGTTGGCAGGCTTCAACAAAGCTTAATCGATGGTAGTCCATTAAAAAACGGATACCATTACCACTGGCTGAACAGCCAAAACAATAATAAAAATTTTTAATTGGGCTCACACTAAAACTCGGAGTCTTTTCTTCATGAAAAGGGCAAAGGCCAGAGAAGCTCTGGCCAGTTTTTTTGAGTGGAACTGATTCGCCGATAAGACCAACTAGGTCAGTGCGAGCTACTAGATCCTGAATGACTGCTTCAGGAATGTGTCCAGATTTAATGTGGCTGTCCTTTTTGTAGTTTGCTTTTTGTAGTTTTTTCTTATATTGACGTTACTATTTGAGGCAGTTAGCTTCAGGCAGTTAGGCGAGCTTTAACAAGTGCGCTTGCTACTGCGGGGTTGGATCGTCCTTGTATTTTTGGCTTAATTTTGGCCATAACCTTACCCATATCTTTCATACCCGAGGCATTTAATTGGCTTATAGTCTCATCGATAATGGTTTCAAGTTCGTTATCTGTTAAGGCAGGTGGCAAGAACTTTTGCAAAATTGCGATTTCTTGATGCTCTTTGGCTGATAATTCTTCTCTACCGGCTTCATCAAATTGTCGAATAGATTCATTACGTTGCTTGATCATGGTTGTCACTACGTTTAATACTTCGGCGTCATCTAATTCACGGCGTTGATCCACTTCAATTTGTTTAATGGCAGCCGAAAACATACGCAAAGTAGTGAGTTTGTCTTTTTCCTTATTGCGCATAGCATTTTTAATTGTGTTGGATAACTCTTCTTTCAAAGAAGTGGTTGGACTAGTTTCAGGAGTATTAGTCTCAGGAGTATTAGTTTCTTGGGTAGACATATTGAACCTCTTGGGTAAATAGATAAATTAAAGTGATAAGAGCTTAGGCTTAAGCGCTTAAGTTGATAGATTAATAAGTCTAATTATTCTAAGCGGTTCACTAAAGCCTGTCTATGTGAACTTATTGTATCTTAAGACTTTATAAAGCGAACATCTGTGAGTTTCCAGGTTACTCCTTGCCTTGTCAAAATAAGCTGAGTAAGTCTGGAAGTTTGGTTTTCGATATCAATTGTAAATTTATCCCAAGCTTTATAACCAAAGCTCACATCATTATTTGGGGTTGGCTGGCTTTGGGGAGCAGTTGGTTGTTGATCACCACTTTGAGTTTTTACCGTGACTTTATTCGCTCCCCGCAATAATTCTGACAAGCCTGCTGGCGTTATTGTAGATTCAATGATTTTATCGGACAAGAGGCTGCCTAAACCTTGGCCCAAAACTGCAATCATGGGGTTTTGGCCTTGACTCTGTGCAGCAATAGTTGAGTCCAGCTGTTGCTTAGCATTGGCTTGTAATTGCGGGAAATCAACATAACTTGCAAGTTTGTCGCTATTTTGCGAGTCAGCCGCCAGCTTCATATTGTAGGCCACATAATAGGGCGAACCTACAACCCAGCCTAAACCTGCGATTATAATAAGCACACTAAAAAATCGAATCATTTTTTTACCTTCGTCACTTGAAGTTACTTTGACTTAATCTATCCAGTTTAATGAGCAATACCCGCTAAGTAATTTAGGCTATTATGAGCTCAAAATTTGAACATTATATAAACAATAAATATTTTAAGTATAAGTTGTGATATTTCTTAAACAAGAATAGAGAGAAAGTATGGCATGATTTTAAGCAGTAGGCTATTTGGCTGTTTCTACATAGGCAATTTAGGCTGAAGAGGGAGCTTGGATTGCATTGGTAGAATTTGTGTATCGGTCGCTTGAACCGATACACAAGGAGAGAAGTAGGATCTAATAAAGTCTTTTACGACGAAGCTGCTCACGTTGAAGCTTTTTTGCATGGCGCTTTACAGCAGCAGCAAGCTTGCGCTTACGTTGTTGAGTAGGCTTTTCATAATGTTCACGACGACGGACTTCCGCCAAAACACCAGCCTTTTCACAAGAACGCTTGAAACGTCTTAAAGCAACATCAAATGGTTCGTTTTCTTTGACTCTAACTTGTGGCATGTATTATTTCCTATCCTCATTCAAATTCGTTTTTTCATTGGCTAGTCTTGAAGTATGGCACACGACGCCATAAACTAGAACCATTGGGCATGAATTATATGGATTGTTGATAGAGATGTAAAGTAAAATTTTATATGAGTTTACCGGTTTGCAGGGCTTAGTACTAAAGATTCATTGGCATTGATCTGGGTTTTATAAAAAATAATACCACCTAACAAGGCTGTTAGCATAAATCCTACCGCCAGTGAAGTCATACTAGTGGCGTAGAAAAAGCCTATAATACTGGCCACAGTAAAACTGACTAAAGCAGACCCAGCAGACATTACAGTGGAGCCAATACCAGCTACATTGCCTAAGTATTCCATAGTTAAGGCGCCAATATTACCCCATAAGGTGCCAAAACAGAAAAACGCGCAATAAAAAAATATAAGCGTAATCGCTAGATGAGGCACACCTTGAGTCACTAAGCAGATAAAAGCATAAATACTGGTGAGCATAATTAATGCCATTAAACCGACCCAGCAAATTTTGTGCATGCCAAATTGTTCCACCAGATGGCTATTCAAATAAAACGCGCAACAAATACTCGAGGCTAGACCAGCAAAAATCAGTGGAAAGAAGCTTTGAATATTGTAAATTTGATCAAAAATTTGTTGTGCATTGCTTAGATAAGTGAGCTTCATACCAAAAATTAAGCCACCAACAATGGTGTAGCCTAATACCTTGGGGTGCCAGAGGATTAAGCTAATAGAGCGTAAGATACTTCTAAAATGTATTGGAATACGTTTGTTTGGGGCGAGCGTTTCAGCTTGGGCAAACCAAAACCATAGGCTGGTGATGGTGGTGAAGACTAACAGAAATACAAAAATCGCATGCCAATTACTCAGAGTTGATAACCCTTGACCAATAAGTGGGGCAACCATAGGAACAAAAATAAACAGTGTATAAATCAATGAAAAAATGGATGCCAACTGGCGCCCTTGATAGAGGTCTCTTAAGAGAGCTCGTCCAGCAAGCTTAGGGCCTGCTGCTCCCATACCTTGTAATATCCGGCCAAAAATAAGCAGTTCGTGGCTAGTACTAAAAATACACACGCAAGTTCCGAGTATAAATATACTGTTGCCAATTAAAATTGTAGCTTTACGACCATAGGCATCGGAAAAAGCCCCAAGTATAAGTTCGCCAAAAAATGATCCAAATATAAAAAGAGTGATTATTTGTTGCAGCCCTAAATTATTGACCTGAAAATCTTGGCCAATTTGCGGTAATGCAGGCAGCATAATATCCATACTCAAAGCAGAAATTGAAGAAATAGCTGCCATTAGCACAACAAAACTCATTAAAGGTTTTGGCTGTCTTGGAGAGTCTGTATGAATGTGTACGGATGAGGGCATTGGGTACTGCTTGGTTTCGTTCAGTTAAACTATTAAAGGATTGTGTTTACCCTTGAGATGCTTGAGAATTTATACCACTAAGCTCATCTAAAGATAGCATAAGGTAGCAAGGCCAAGGAAAGCGAAAAAGCCAACAACATCAGTTACTGTGGTTAAAATAACACCGCCAGCAAGAGCTGGGTCGATTTTAAGCTTATCCAGACCCAAGGGGATAAGCGCGCCGCAAAGAGCTGCTGTAAACAGGTTAACTATTAATGCTAATCCAAGTATCCAGCCAATATTAATATCGTTAAACCAATAACCTACAAATAAACCCACTAATACGGCCCAAAGTAGACCGTTAATCAATGCAACGCCAATTTCTCGGCCTAACAACCATGATGTGTTTGAAGCGCCTAATTGACCAAGCGCCATGGCTCGAATGACTAGGGTTAGGGTTTGGCTACCGGCTATGCCTCCCATACTGGCTACTATTGGCATAATTGCCGCTAAATACACCACTGCACCTATGGTTTCTTCAAATAAATAGATCACCGAAGAAGCCAGTAAAGCCGTTAATAAATTGACTCCCAGCCAAACTGCTCGACGTTGGGCGGTTTTACCGATTGGCGCGAAAGTATCAGAGTCTTCGGTTAAGCCGGCCATACTTAAAATTGAGTGGTTAGCGTCTTCCCGAATAACATCCACCACGTCATCAATAGTAATACGGCCAACCAGGTCACCTTGATCATTAGTGACTGGGGCTGAAATCAAATCGTGACGCTCAAAAATATGAGCTACTTCTTGGCTTGATGTTTGTACGTTAATAATATCAAAATTAGTTTCCATTAAATTACGGACTGGAGTTTCTGGATTTGCAACCAATAGAGTATTAATTGTTAAGCGACCTATCAAAGCGCCGCGTCGATTGACTACTAACAAAGCGTCTAAGTTATCGGGTAATTCTTCGTGTAATCTTAAATATCGTAAGACCACATCTGAGCTAATGTTGGGACGAACTGTAATAAAGCTAGTGTCCATTAAACCGCCAGCTGTGTCTTCATCGTAATGGAGAACTTGTTCTACTTGGCGGCGGTTTTCTTCGCTTAAATTGTTGAGTACTTGTTCTAATACTTGCTCTGGCAGCTCTTGTAGAATATCTGCAAAGTCATCATTATCGAGCTCATCGAGCAGCTGGACAATATCTTTAGCTTCATATTGGCTGAGCTGTTCAGTTCGAATATCCTCGCTAAGATATGGGAGCACTTCACCTTGTTCATCACGCTCGAGTAACTTCCAAATCACCGCTCGACGAGCTGGCGGGCTTGATTCAATAAGATGAGCTACATCAGATGCGGGGATGTCGGCAATGAGTGTTTGCACTTGGTTCAATGCGCCTTTATCCAGAGCATTGCTAATAGACTCTTTGCGTTCACTATGGTTTGGGCTGGACATAATCACTCTTGGTATTGAAATTATAAATTATTATTCACCCTCATCAAATTTATTTTCAATGAGTTGAACAATAGCTGCTAAAGCTTGTGTTTGGTCTTTGCCATTAACACAAAGGGTGAGGGTGGTGCCTTTTGTGGCAGCCAACATAAGCACAGACATAATACTTTTGGCATCGACTTCTCTGTGGTTTTTAACAATTTTAATATCACTTGAAAAGCTTTTGGCTAACTCAACAAGTTTTGCCGCCGCTCTGGCATGTAGGCCTAATTTATTGTTAATTTGAATACATTGTTGCATATATGTCACCAAATATACGTTGATACTACTTATTTGTGAACTAACGGCTTAGGTTGCTTGACTTTTAAAATCTGGGTCCACATGGATGATACATTTTGGCGTCAGATGAGAAAAGTCAAGCAACCTAGCTGTAAGCCCTCACTTATTTTAAAAATTAAAAATAACTTTAAATAGGCAAAATTAAACGCTTAAACTATTAAAGGGTTCAAGAGCTTAGGGCTGGATATCCTTTATGATTTGCCGATGCCTAATTTGCACATCGCAATCAGTTTGAATTAATTGGCTCAAAGTTTCAGCCATATAGACCGACCGATGTTGCCCACCAGTACAACCAATTGAAAGGGTAAAATAGCGTCTGTTATTTATACTGTAGTGGGGGATCCAGTGATGTACAAAATTCAGGATATCTTGTGTCATTTTTTGGACTAATGGATCCACGCTTAAAAAGGCTTGCACAGGCTTATCTAGGCCGTTAAGTGGTCTAAGATTTGGCACCCAATGAGGGTTTTGTAAACAGCGAACATCAAAAATTAAGTCCGAATTGTTTGGAATTCCATATTTAAAGCCAAATGATTGAATTAATAGCACCATAGATTCATTTGTAACGTTTACCAGGCGAGCCATTTCATCTCTTAATTGGTGTAGTGTCATTCTGGAGGTGTCAATCACGCTGGTTGAGTCTGTTACTAATGGGCTTAAAATTTTTCGCTCAAGCTCAAGTGCTTCTGTAAGCGAGACGCTATCACTGCTCATTGGATGTTTGCGACGAGTTTCACTAAAGCGTTGAATAAGGGTATCGTTATCGGCATCACAGTAAAAAATACTAACATTTATGCTCTGCATGGCGTTTAATGCGGTGAGCATTTCTTCAAATGTATTACTGCTTACCCTTAAACTACGGGCATCTAGACCAACTGCAAGAGTAGGTATTGATTCATTTTGCGCAGTTTGTATTTCTTGGATAAGCTGAGGTATAAGGCAAACTGGTAAGTTGTCGACACAATAATAGCCTAAGTCTTCTAAAGCATGAATAGCAGATGATTTACCAGAGCCTGAGCGGCCGCTAACTATAATGACATCCATTGTTTTGGCTCCTCATCCAGCGAATAGGAAAGTAGATCCACAACTTTTGCATTAGAAGTCTGGTTTCTAAGCAGTTGCCGAAGCTTGGCGGATTGCATTAATTCTGCCACTTCAGACAGTAAATTTAAATGCTCCTCAGTTGCTTCGGCTGGCGCGAGCAAAGCAATGATAATGTCGGCTTTAGTGGTGGTTTGCTCGTCAGTTGAGTCTCTATCGTCGAAAATAATAGGATTTTCAAGGGTTATCAAAATAGCGATACACTGGTTATTGCCTGGAATTTTGCAATGGGGAATAGCAACGCCATGACCTATTGAGGTACACCCAAGACGTTCTCTGTTAGTAAAGAGTTGAACGAGTGACTCTTCAAAAAGTGCCGGATGGAGTTGAGTCAGTTCTTTAGCAATAAGCTCGAATAATGATTTCTTGCTAGTCGCTTCCTGCTTCAAGAAAATATGCCTTTCGTCCAGCAACTGACTTAATTTCATGAGCATCCTTGAATTGTGCGTCGGTTAGTAAAAATAGTAGTAAATCGTGTAGTTTGTAATGGTATTACGTAACTCAGGATAAGGATAACCCCAATGGCTGGTTTTGCCAATGGTGAGGATACGTTTATTATTAGTACTTAATAACGTAATAAAATCTTAGAGCATGAAGGGAATAATTAGAGTAATCAACTTATAGACTTAAAAGTGGAAATACATTTGATAAGGCGTAAAATTATTATAGCGCTTTATAAGTTGAGCTGAGTTTAAAGTTGTTGTTGTTACTCCAGCTCAGCTCAGTATATGTTGGTTTGTTGGCAGCAATTTTAAGCTTAACCTACAGGTCTCACTTTTTTAATTTTTTCACGATGTTTATTTAATTGTTTATCAAGTTTATCAACAACGTTATCCACAGATCGATATAAATCTTCGTTTAGATCTTCAGCTGAAAAGTCCATACCTAAAAAATGAAGGTTAGCCTCGGCTTTTTGAAAGTGCTTTTCCACAGAAAGTATTACGTTAATCCGCGAGACCTCCTGAAAGTGGCGATCAATTTTGGCTAATTTTTCTGTTGTATAATCTTTAAGAGCTTGGGTTAGTTCCACATGATGTCCACTGATATTGACTTGCATAAATAGAGATCTCCTCTTGATTGTTGACCGACCACTTTGTTAAGTGACCACATTTAAAAGTAATATGAAATGATGCAACAGACTGTGATAATACCAGCTTGGCTGCATTTCTTAAGTTTGCTCGTTTTTAGGCTTTTATTACAGTAATGATTAAAAAAGTTATTCAAGTAATTTCTTACGTTCATTAGACGGTGGAATTCCATTAAGTTCACGATATTTTGCAACTGTTCTACGAGCCACCTCAATGCCTTCTTGGTTTAACAAGGCGGCTATTTTGCTATCACTTAAAGGTTTTTGACCAGATTCCTGCGCCACAATTTGACTTATTTTGGCACGAATAGCTGTTGAAGAGGCTTCATCACCGTTGGCAGTGTTTACATGACTTGAAAAAAAGTATTTCAACTCAAAGACTCCCCTTGGGGTGTGCATATATTTTTGTGTGGTAACGCGAGATATAGTTGATTCATGCATTTCAACTTTTGCGGCTATATCAGCCAAAATTAAAGGCTTCATCGCCACTGGGCCTTGCTCTAAAAACTCTTGCTGATAAATAATAATTTGCTGAGCTACTTTTAAGAGAGTGTCATTTCGACTCACAAGACTGCGCATAAACCACTTGGCTTCAGTTAAATGGTTTTTAATAAACTCTTGATCAGTTTGGTCTTTTAAAGTTTGACTATGAGTGGTTGTTTGGTTTTTTAAAGCTTGTGCTTGTGTATTTGATGTATGCTTTTGGGCAAAGGCTGCATAGCTTTCATTTACGGCAAGCCGTGGGTTAATCTCTGGATTAAGTGCTACATGCCAGCGGCCATTATGTTTGGTAACAATAACATCTGGCGTGACGTAATCTACCTTTTGTGGAAATACTCGCTCGCCTGGGCTGGTTTCAAGTGATTGTAATAATCTTAGAGACTTGAGGAGTACTGCTTGAGAATATTGAGTTTTTTTAAGTAATAGCTTAAAATCTTTGCGCTCGATAATATCGCTAAAGTCACTGACAATACGAATCGCCGCCTGCAAAGTGTCCTGGTCGATACTGTGGGGGTGATGTTTATCCTCAGATGAGTCGCTAGCCTCAAGTGTTGGTCGCCTTTTGGCGCTATTTAAATGTCTTAATTGTAATAGTAAGCACTCTTTAAGATCGCGCGCACCCACACCTGGGGGGTCAAAGTTTTGAATCATAGCCAAGACAGTTGCCATTTCTTCAAGCTCTGGCGCGCCGGTTAGCTGAATATATTCAGCAATTTGCACTTGCTCTTCAATATCATCGCTTAAAGTAGCTTGGTCTTGATTGAGGCGCTCGCAAAGCTCTTGCCAATGACTCTCAGCAACTGGCAGTAAATCTGCCAGGTCAGTAGTTAGAAAGCCCGATTCATCAATGGCTTCAATAATAATCTGCCCACAAAGGTTGTCCTTGATGGAGAAATGCGACATCTGTAATTGCCACATCAATGAGTCATATAAAGACTCAACTTGTGCATTACGAGTTTCTAAACCATCCACTTCGCCACTGGCAGATGATTTTGAAGCAAGAGATTTCCAGTCAATCTCATTGTCAAATTCATAATCTGCTTCTGGTTGGTCATCCGAAAATTCATCTAGGGTTTCAATGGTTGAGTCGTCTTCTTCATCAATTTCAAGAAATGGATTAGACTCCAATACAATTTGAATTTCTTGTTTTAATTCCAAAGTCGATAGTTGCAATAAGCGAATAGCTTGTTGCATTTGGGGTGTCATGGATAACGACTGGCCAATTTTTAATTCAAGACCCTGTTTCATAGCTGCCCTTTAGAATTTGGTTGTTATTTGAGCCTAGTCAAAGTTTGGCTTTAGAGCAACATATGTGCCAATTTGTAGAAATTTGTGAATGAAATGCAATTAAGGGTATAGTTTGTGTAAGGCTTGATTAAATATTAGACGCTAGCTGTATGATCAGTTGATGTAATCTTAGGCTTGAGTTGCTTGACTATTTGAATCTGAGTCCACATGGATGTGGATTAAGCCAAAGCCAGTCATGGGCAACTTAAGTCTAAGCTTTCAAGTATTGGGCAACAGATGTTATTTTTGAGGACAATATGAATACTAAACCTAAAGAACAAGTTGGTCAGTGGCGCTGTATACACTGTGCCCCAGCAGCAAGTATCGCCCAGAGCGATCAATGGATTTATAATTTAGGTTTACCAGTGAAGCCGTGGTACGTGCCTTATACTAAAATGGTGGTACTGCATTTGGTTCGATTTCAAGACGCTTTAATAGGGCTTAATCGAGATGGTGAAGACATTGTAGTATCTCGGCTGGAATATGCTCAACCGGATGCACAATGTGCTTGTCAAAGTCAAAAAAATTCCATAACAACCACGGTAGAACCTACTAATATGCAGGAAAAACCGCAACATGCAATTACTATATTTATAAGTGCCGTAAAATTTGTTAAACAGTATCTGGTGCAACAAACTGGCATTAAAACAGTAAAATGTTTATTAGAGTTTAGTGACAATAAGCATTTAGCTGGCAGGGAAGAGCAGTTTATGCAATATATTGAACGCCAATTTCCCGGCTCACACCGAGAAAAAGTAGTTCAGCAGCAGGATATATTTGGCTGTAATGCTAAAGATGTTTGGATTCACGTGCCCGCACAAAGTTAAGCAACCTGGCCGTAAGCTTTTTATGTGAGCTGCTAGACTATTCGGCCCTGAATAAGCTCATCAACTACACTCGCGTCAGCCAAGGTTGAAGTATCACCTAAGGCATCACATTGGTTACTGCCTATTTTGCGTAATATACGCCGCATGATTTTGCCAGACCGAGTTTTTGGTAATGCGCTTGCCCATTGAATATGATCAGGTTTAGCAATTGGCCCAATAATTTTGGCAATATGTTGGGTTAACTCTTTTTTAAGGGCATCGCTTGTGGTTTCGCCATGCATTAAAGTAACAAAAGCGTAAATCCCCTGGCCTTTAATGTCATGTGGGCAGCCCACCACAGCTGCTTCAGCAACTTGTGGATGCTGGACAAAAGCGCTTTCAATTTCTGCTGTACCGAGCCTATGGCCTGAAACGTTTAACACATCATCTACTCGGCCGGTAATCCAATAATAGCCATCCGTATCTCGTTTAGCACCATCGCCACTAAAATAATAGTTTTTGAATGGGGCATAGTAGGTTTCAATGCATCGCTGGTGGTTATTATAAACACTTCGAATTTGACTTGGCCAAGTTTGTTGAATTGCCAACAGCCCCTCAGCTGCACCTGTTAATTCTTCACCTTCTGGGTTCAAGATAACTGGTTTAACGCCAAAGAAAGGTCGACCTGCCGCACCTGGTTTCATTGCGTGAGCCCCTGGAATGGTAGAAATCATAATGGCACCTGTTTCGGTTTGCCACCATGTGTCTACAATTGGGCAGCGTTCATTACCCACAACCTTATAATACCACTCCCAAGCTTCTGGGTTGATGGGCTCGCCTACACTACCCAAAAGCCTAAGACTTGCACGACTGGTTGTATTTACCGGATCATTACCATGACTCATTAATGCCCGAATAGCAGTGGGGGCGGTATAAAAAGTGGTTACTTTATATTTATCACAAATTTCCCAACAGCGTGAAACACTCGGATAATTGGGGACACCTTCAAACATAAGAGTGGTAGCGCCATTGGCTAATGGGCCATAAATAATATAACTATGGCCGGTAATCCAACCCACATCAGCTGTGCACCAATAAATATCGCCTTCACGGTGATCAAGTACATATTTATGAGTCATTGTGGCTTGGAGTAAGTATCCGGCAGTTGTATGCAACACGCCTTTCGGCTGACCCGTGGAGCCAGAGGTATAAAGAATAAATAATGGATCTTCTGCATCCATACTCACTGGAGTAAATTCTTGAGGTTGATTTTTTATAATATCCTGATACCAAACATCTGTTGATGGGTGCCAATCAATCGCGCCACTAGTCACTCGAACGACAATAACTCGTTTTACATCAGGGCATTGTTGCACGGCTTGATCTGTGTTGGCTTTGAGCGGAATAGTTTTACCACCACGGCGGCCTTCATCTGCTGTGATTACAATTTTAGCATCTGCGTCTATTATTCTATCTTTTAACGCGGTAGGGGAAAAGCCACCAAATACAACCGAGTGCACAGCACCGATTCGAGCGCAAGCCAACATGGCATAAGCTGCTTCTGGCACCATTGGCATGTAAATACAGACACGATCACCTTTACTAACCCCTTGTGCTTGGAGAGCATTTGCTAGCTGGCACACTGAATCGTGTAATTCTTGATAAGTGATGAGCTGTGAATCGTTTGGGTCATCGCCTTCCCATATAATTGCGGTTTGCTGGGCTCGTTGAGGGAGGTGGCGATCGATAGTATTGTGGGTAACATTGAGTTTGGCGTCTTTAAACCAACTTATTGTGCCAGTGGTTAAATCTGCGTCGCACACTTTTGACCAGGTCTGCTCCCACTCAAGCGTTCGCATGGCTTGGTCTGCCCAGAAAGTTTCGGGTGATTCTATAGATGCTTGATACCATGCATCATAAGTGGTTGCGTCAATATTCGCTTGAGTTTTAAATTCTGCAGGCACTTGATAAGTTGTGTTTGACATACTGGTCATCCTTGTAAGCTCGATTGTATTAAGCTCTATATGAAATAGTGATCGATAAGAAGACCTGGGAAAACAATGAGTAAATATATAATTGAGAAACCAAATGTTTTCATGGCCAAGCCTTCGGAATCAGCATATTTTAACTTTATAGCATAACCCATAAAGCCTAAACCACTCCCCACAGCGCAAAGTAAATACAACCAGCCACTCATACCGCTTAAATAGGGTAGAAGTGAGGCGAGCAATAATATGATGGTATACAGCAAGATTTGAGTTTTAGTAAACTCAATACCATGGGTTACTGGCAACATAGGGATGCCAGCTTTGGCATAGTCGTCTCGACGGTGAATAGCCAAAGCCCAAAAATGTGGTGGTGTCCAGATGAATATAATTATGACCAATAAAAGGGCGTGTGGGTGCACTTCATTGGTCATAGCTGTCCACCCCAATAATGGGGGGATAGCCCCTGAGAGGCCACCAATAACGATATTTTGTGGCGTAGCTCGCTTAAGATAAAGGGTATAAACAAGTGCATAACCAACCATGCCCCCAAGGGTGAGCCAGGCGGTTAAAGCATTGATAAAAGTGACTAAAATAACCACAGAGCCAACACACAATGAAATTGCAAACACTAAAGCCTTACCTGGTGGAATACTCCCAGTAACTAGTGGTCGTTTTCTGGTTCTATTCATTTGTTTGTCTGCATGCTGGTCAGCCACATGGTTTATTGCAGCGGCTCCAGCCATTGCCAAGCCTAATCCAAGAGTTGCCCAAAATACTTTAAACAGTGGTAATGCACCTGGCATTGACAGGTACATACCGACTACGGCAGTAATCAATAACATGATTACAACTTTGGGTTTAGTGAGCTCATAATAAGCTCGCCATTTTGGTTGCGTCTCTAATGGCGTCTCTAATAAAGTATGGTCAACATTCGATTGATCAACGTGACTGGGATCTGCGTTAGTAGGGGCTGACATTCTAAAACCTTTTCAGTCGAGCGAGGTGTACAGCCATGACAACAAGTATCATGGCTTTTTGCGTAACGAATAGTTTAAAGCAACCAGACTCACAAGCAAGAGGGCGCCAACTAAATTATGCGACACTGCCACAGCTACCGGGATGCTCCAGGCAACATTCGCAATTCCAAGGCAAACCTGAAGTATTAATAAACTTAAGATAATAATTGCAAAATTTCTGTAACGATGGGTTTCGCTATATTTAAACAGTGATATAGCCAGCCAGCCAACCACCAAACTCGTAATAAGTGCGCCTATTCTATGTGTCACATGAATTGTCATTTGTGCATCTGCAGACAGGTGAGGCGCATATTCAAAATCAACTACTTTATGACCAAAAACTTGAAAAGCTTCAGAAAAATTTAATGAGCTTATCCAGCCAGCTTGGCATACGGGAAATTCATGACAAATATGAGCGGCATAATTTGCGGCAGTCCAACCACCCAAAGCGATTTGGATTGCCACTACAAAAAAACTGATCATTGCTAATGTTTTGAAATACCTATTACGGGCATCTTGCAGTGGCGGTAAGGCTTGGGTTACGCGGAAGATAAATAGCGTAATGACCGATAAAATAGTAAAACCACCAAGGAGATGCAGCATAACTATAGGTGGGTAGAGCTTCATGGTGACTGTCCACATGCCAAGCATGCCTTGTAAGACCACCAGCACCAGTAGCGTGATAGAAAGCTTGGTAGGTTGCGCCGGATGGCGGGTATTTATAATCGATAAAATACATAGAACAACAATTAATAGCCCAAGAGTGCTTGCCAGGTAGCGGTGGATCATTTCTGGCCAAGTCTTGTGAATTTCTACTGGTCGATCCGGAAAGGCCTGGTTCGCTAGGTCCTGGGCATCAGCAGACATTGGCGGAATTACTGTGCCATAACAACCCGGCCAATCGGGACAGCCTAAACCTGCGTCCACTAGTCGAGTATAACTGCCAAGTACAATAACGCCTAACGCCAACACACCGGCAACAATGGCTAAAAATGTGGATACTTGCTTTACTTTATGATTAACCAATGCGTGATACCTTTAATAAATATTTAACGTCTTTTACTAACTGTTTTGCTTGTTGAATGGCTTTATCCGGATCAGTTACTGTTTCGAAATGCAGCATACCAAAACCAAGTGGATCCATAACAATTAATGACTCAAGAGGAGCTTTGCTCATAACTTTTTCTTGTAAATCTTGCGCTGATACTTGCGCAACTACAACATGAGGCGTTTGTTCTTTCCAGTATTCTAGTTCAGGATGCGGTCTTTGCGAACTTCGTAAAATTAATGGTCTTACTCGACTTTTATCTGAGCCGATTGCCTGGATAGCTTGACGAATTTGTAATAAACGCTGTTGGCAGGCATCTAAGCATTGTTCAGGTAGTCTGTAAACTAACCACCAATTACTATGCAGAGTTTGCGTGGATATTGGTTCACCGTTTGCCCGTTTAAGGCCAATTTGATTGAAGTCGATCGGTTGTTCAATAAGATTGCCTTTATTCTTCGTGCCCAGAGTCTGATAGTAACCTGTACTTAAATAACCGTAGGCAACTATCACTGGGGCAAAAAATACCACCATTAAACCAATAACCGGCAAGCGTTTGCGCCATAGGTTTTGCGGCGACGAGTTTTTTGGCGATAGATTTTGCACAGGTGGATCCTGCTGAGCACTAGACATGGTTATTATCCTTGGATGCCGATGGTTTAAACTGGCACTGAGTATAGATAAATATCCCCAAACCAATCAATAAAAAGCACAACCATTGTACCCCATATCCATAATGTTTTGCGGCAGTTATGCCACGGGTTTTAATAGTACCTGCTAATGAGGGCAGCTCTGGTTGTGTGAGTCGTTTTTGCGCATGAATCACAAATGGTAACAACTTATAACCTTCTAAGGATTCCTCCAAAGCTTTAAAGTTGATGGTTTGCAGGCGTAATACATCGCCGCCAATAGCTTCCACACTATTTTTGCTTAAAGTAAATATTTTGGAATTAATATTTTCAACGATACCTTCAAATTCGAGCTGTTGATTAAGGAACTGTTTTTTGATCTGAATTTTTGGTAATAGCTGTCTATCTTTATTCGGCCATGCGTGCCAACCCATATGGATTAAAGCGTGGGTATAATTTGAATTAAGCGGATTAATGTCTAGTTGTATTAAGCCATAGACCCCATAGCCTGGAATTGATTGGAAAATTCTATTATCGTGGAACACTAAGGGGAGCGCTTGCAACTTACCAGAAAACTTAACTTTACGGCCATTTAAATTATTGTAAGATTGGGTTTTGGTTTGTAATGCGGCAGTTAGGCCCAGGGTTTCTTGCTGATCGGCTTTGACTAACGCAGATTCTCGTTCGGCGGCGTGCATTCCCTTAGAAAACTGCCAAATTGATAAGCCTGCAGTGGCTAAAGTAAAAGCTATAAGCACTATAATAAGAGGTAAGCCTGCTTTGCAGCTCAATTGTTTTAAAGATTTTTTTCGAGACGTGTTCATCAATTAAATAAGCCTTTAAATGAGGTAAGGTTGGGTTAAACCAGTGAAATGGCTCTTTTTTCTTTTAATGCTACTTATATTTTTTAATTTATTCAGAGGCCTTTATTTTTTATTTAAAGAAGGTGGTGGTAGCTCTACAAATGTTTTACGTTCACTTGCTATTCGCGTTGGGTTAACAATTGCCTTTTTTGTCGGGCTTTACTTGGCAGACCACTATGGTCTTATTGAAGGCCACGGTTTACGCGAAGGGTTAAGTCCAGCTATTGAGCAGGTTGAATAAGTCTCGCCATAAGTAAAAGCTCTATGTCAAAGTTTGAGGCCTTGTTGCTTTTAAATCCTTAAGGATATTTAAGCGAGATTTATGAATTTTATCGCCTAAGGATTTACCCTCATACCCTTGAAGTATAAATTCCTGAGCGTTGACGCTACTCGTGAGCTGCAAGGCAGTTTGCCAGAATTTTTTTACCGAATAGTCAATTGTTTCAAAACCTAACCGCCCGCGAGCATCAGCCTCACAAGCCAATAGCCAATCATTAAAGATTTGTGGGCGCCTAAAAGCGTCAAGTCTTTGTAGAATCTTCAAAAGTGTTTGTGGCTTAAGTGTTTCTGCTTTATGACAGAGTAAATGATCTTCGCAAACACGAACCGCCAGTTGCGTGGTTGCTTGTGGAACTTTGTACCTTTTACAGAGCGCTTTAACTAATGGAGATCCGCTATTCTCATGGCCATGATGCCTTGGCAGTAACGCTTTTGGAGTAATGCCCTTGCCTAGGTCGTGAGTTAACACTGCAAAGCGTATTTCAGGCGAGTCAGTTAATAAGCACGCCTGGTCTAATGCGCGCAGCACATGATCAAAAGTGTCGATTTCTGGATGATATTCTGCTCTTTGTGGCACACCTTGTAAAGCGGCTAGCTCAGGAAAAAGTGCTTGCAAAGCCCCACATGTATGGAGTACCTCAAAATACACTCGAGCCCGTGACTCACTTAAAGCTTTGTAGGTCTCTTGCCAAACTCGCTCAGCAGATAAACTTAAGAGTTCACCACTATCAGTGATCGCGGTCATGATGTCACGGGTTTCTGGAGCAAGCGTAAAACCAAGTTCCGCATAACGGGCGGCAAATCGTGCCACTCTAAGTACTCTTAATGGATCTTCTGCAAAAGCCGGGGAGACATGCCTTAGCACTTTAAGTTGAATATCTTGTTGGCCATTAAATGGATCAATAATTTTACCATTGGTATCTTCTGCCATAGCATTGATAGTGAGATCTCGGCGTAATAGGTCTTCTTCTAAACTGACTTGGTTGCTAGCATCAAATTCAAAAGCCTTATGGCCAATACCTGATTTGCTTTCTTTACGTGCAAGGGCATATTCTTCTTTAGTTGTTGGGTGTAAAAAAACTGGAAAATCTTTACCAACTTGCTGATATCCTTGAGTAATCATCTCAGTAGGGGTTGCGCCAACCACTACCCAGTCGCGATCTTTGACTGGGCGGTTTAATATTGTGTCGCGTACTGCGCCGCCAACGAGGTAAATACTTGCCATAAAATGCCTTTACAAAGAGTTAATTGAATGAGGATCTAGAGTGATTTGTTAATTGCAGAAGCATGGCGTTCTCGACGATCAATATCGATGTATTTATCCGTAATCGCTGAGCTTGTATGACCTGCATCATCTCGCACATGCTCCCTTGGACGTATTTTAACATCATCTGAAATACCCGTGTGTCTTAGCCAATGCACAGTAGCCGCACTTAATTGCAAAGCTTCATCTTTAAAGCCATCGTGTTGCAGTCGCGCCATGCTCCGATCAAAGCAATCTTGGACTATACGGCGCAAATGGCGTGTGGAAGTAATACCACCTTGGCCACGTTGTTTAGGTAATAATGGTTTTTGATCAGAAGGAATTGGCAGTGGTGGCAGCGATAAAGATTCACGATAACGACTTAACGCTTTTTTCATACTATGACTTACCGTAATATCTCGTTCTTTGTTGCCTTTACCAACTGTCTTAAACCACCAATGGCCATCTTGATCGCAAAAAAAATGACTCATTCGTGGTGTCCAACGATCACTTGCGGTAAGCTCTGAAATTCTAAGGTACATGGAGTAAAGAGCTGTCATTATAAATAAGGTGCGCTCATGATGTTGCTCGGCATCAGCCATAATTTCGGCAGTTTCAATGACATAATCCCATTGTAATTCAGATAGGCGGCGTACCATAGCTTGAGATTGAGTCCGACGAATATATCGATTTTTTTGCCGAATTCGTTTCACTGGATTTTGAAACACATAATCTTCGTTTTCAAGAAAAGTAAAAAAAGTGCTTAAAATTCTGAAAATACTTTCTTGGGCACTTTGTGAAAGCACATAGTCTGCTGGCTTGATCTGTGTGTTTTGATGTTTACCCGCGCGAATAACAAAAGGTCTCCAGTGTTCATTTGGTTGACGAAAGCCGCCAAGATTGATAAACCTTGAGTACATTTGTAAGCCAATCCATTCCACCGGAGGGCTGCAGCAAAAATCTATAAAGGCTTCTATATCTTGGCGTTCCATAGCTTTTAGAGTTTTTTTTTGTATAATCTCTTGCCATTGAATAAAACGTTCTATTTCACGTCGATAGGCATTAAATGTGGCTTCACTGCCTTTGTAGCAGAGTAAAAATGCTGCCCCCATTTCGCGATCATTGGTGGAGTGAGTTTCAGGCTTAGAGGCCCATTCAATAAGAGCTTCTAAGTTATCATAAATTGGTTGTACTGGCATCATATGCAATTTCTCTTAGGAATATTTGGTCTCTTAAGTTAACAAGGGTAGAATACCTGCAGTTTTTGAATCGTTGAACGCATTAAGTTGTTATCGCTATATTTTTTAAAGTTATCGCTAGACCTCGTCAAAAATAGTCAATAAAAACATGGAGTTTTATATCAATGATACAAGTAGTAATCGGTCAGCATGGACATTACCGACCAAATACATTGAACTTACGAATAGATTTTAAAGCAATAATGCGCATAATTACTCTTAATATAGTATTGCTCTCATTGTTTGGTTGCGCGAGCGTGCCAACACATTTAGATTTACCTGTTACTTCAGAGGCAATACTTAAGCGTGATTATTACACTGTAAAAATACCATCGTTTGATGGTAAAACAATTCGGGCAACAATATTTCAGCCAGAACTCAAACCTGGTGAAACCGCTCCTGTGATTATACATGCTCATGGTTTTGGTATGTTTCGCATGTCAAGACCTACTAGTTTGTATGGTAACTTCATTTTTTCTGGCATTGCGGCTAAAAAGGCTTGGAAGAATGGGTACTGGATGGTGAGCTTTGATCAAAGAGGTCATGGCCAAAGTGAAGGTTCAATTGAAATGATGAGCCCGGATGCTGAAGTTAATGATCTTAAATTTCTCATTTCCTGGATTGAAAATAACATACCACGTCTAACCTATGAGGCAGATAACCCTGTTGTAGGTATGATAGGCGAAAGTTATGGCGGTGGTGTACAACTTATGGGTGCTTCTTTAGATGATCGCATCAATGCTATTGTCCCAATTACCACCTGGCATGATTTTTCAACTGTGCTCACTCCAAATAAAGTGGTTAAATCTGGTTGGTTAACTACTTTAGTTGCTATGGGTAATATTATGAACCCAACAACAATGAATAGTAATTTAAATGCTGCTTATTTAAAATCCATACGTGGCATTATACCTGAAAGCTTTGGGCCAATGATGCAATCGCGTTCTTTAAGCGATGCCTGTTACTGTCAGGTAGATGCCGAGCCCAGAGCTGATGCATTTCTAATCCAAGGTTTTAAAGATGTTTTATTTCCAATTAACGAAGCGGTAGAAAATAAGAAATGTTTTGAAGCTGCTAATAGAGATGTTCGCTTACTGGGAACGCAAAATGGTCATTTATTACCGATGACTCAATTTGCAATGAGCTTACCTGGGTATGATGTAGATACGGAGGTAACTTGTGGTTCACAAACTTATCGAACAGATGATTTAGTGCTCGCCTGGTTTGATGAGAAACTTAAAAACCAAAAAGGCCGAGCTGATATTATTCCAAAGGTGTGCTTAACTCATGATCAACAAAGCGGTAGTGTTTATTCTGAAGTGCCTCGAGGTGGCGATACTTTTACTATTCCAGCTACTGGCGTAGAGTCTGGCTTTGCTGGGTTGTTTGAGGCACCATTTAAAGTAGTAGATAGCTTAACTTCATTGTTAATTACCAAACAAAATTATGCTTCGAAGAAAAAAGCGCAAGTTAATGCTTTTGCCAAGCCCGAAAGAGAGGGCTTAGTGCGACCTTCGTTTGTGCCTTTATATGTATCAACAGGTAATGAACAAATTACTGGAATACCAATTGCAAACCTGAGTGTGAGTGGTGAGCGTAATGATATTGTATTTGTGGGGGTTGGTCTGCAAAAAAATGGTCAAAGCCGGCCTAAGCTTATTAGCGACCAAGTATTTCCTTTGCGAGGAGGTGAGGATTATTACGCAGATATGCCTGCGATTTCATCGCAACTCAATAACGGCGATGTTGTAGGTCTTATGGTGGCGGGGTATTCAAATCAATACCGTATCTCAAGCAGCATCACAACCAATGCTGATGTATCTGGTTCTATAGAGTTACCAATTCAAAGCGCCAAAAAAACCGCTGGGATTTTATAAATATAAATGCTTTGCCATAATAACAGTTTATTCATAATGTAAGTGATTCACAACACAGCTCATTCATTATACAAGTTATTCATTACACCAGTAGTTTATAATATAAAAAGTCAAAACAAAAAAAGCCTCTTTGAAAGAGGCTTTTTTTGTTTTGACAGTAAATGAAGTAAGTCAAGCCAAAGTTTATGAATACACTTTATTTACATATCTTTTTTGGGATCAAATATAGATCGCTCGGAGCTCTCAGGAGTTGTGGCAGCATTCTCAGTTGGTTTGCTGGGCTTAGCTGGTCTGCCACGCTTTTTAGTGCTAGTGGCAGCGGTTGTTGCTGGCTTAGCTTTCGCTGGACGACCTCTACCACGTGATGCCGATGGAGTCGTACTTGCTTTAGCTGGTCTACCACGTCTTTTGGCTGGAGCAGCAGAAGCAGTTGATGATTCTGCTTTAGCTGGTCGACCACGTTTTTTTGCTGCACTGCTTGTGGTAGATTGTTTTGTAGTGGCAGATTGTTTTGTAGTGGTTGCTTTGGCTGGCCGGCCACGCTTTTTAGCCGCAGTGGATGCAGAAGCAGTTGATGTCTTGGCCGCAGTTGTAGATTTTGCAGGCCGGCCTCTTTTGCTACTTGTGCCGGCGGTAGTTTTCTTGGTGGCAGTTTTTTTCTTAGCTGCAGCCTTTTTGGCAGCCGCCGCCTGTGTTTTTTGGCGCTTAGCATCTGCTGCAGCCATTTTCTTTTCAAAAGCTGTTTTAGCTTTATCTATTGCTTTATTTAGTTGTGACTCTTGTTGAAATTCTTGTTTTGCTTGAGTAAAGGCGTCTTTACTTATGGCAAATTCATCTTTTAATGCCACAAAATCTTTATTTAATTGAGCAAGGTCTGCTTTGGCTTTCGTTGCTGTCTTTTTTGAGGCGGCTGTAGGTTTAGCCTTGGCTTTAGCTGAAGCATTTGAAGATTTTGTTTTAGCCGTGGCCACTTTCTTCTTCATTGCATCTGTGCTTTTCTTTAACTTGGCAAAGTGTTTCTCTTTCTCATTAAGAGATTTCGCCTTAGCCTTAGCTAATTTATCTTGCAAATCGTTAAGTTGTTTCTCCATCGCACTGATAGATGAAGTATCCTGAGTGGATGATTTTTTTCTCGTTGCCATGCTGTGAACCTCTGTTTTTGATTAAGTTGGCCTCATTAATACTCTTGCCTTTCCCGAGTAATGATCCAATTGAATCAATCGTTAAAATTTAAAATTTTTTTAAAAAATATTGCGATTAAATACTGGGTATACTTAAATGCTAGCAGTTTAATAAATGTCGTGGGAAATTATACTTGAAATTAATAAAATCTCCAGCGTTTAGCGGCCATTAAAGCATATTTTAAGTATAAAAACGTAAAAAAATAAATATTTTTTACATTTTTATTCATAATATCTAAATAAAAATATTCTACCGCTTTCAGGAATCTCAATTTTGATAAATTAACCCTTCTGAAATCATAATTTATGATAAGGTGCAAATTGAGTATAGAAAAGCATTCACAGAATAATGAACACCATGCGAATAGATTGTGAGTAGTTGAGTTTGGTAATGAACCCTATGCGATTTGTCATGTCCAATTTTGGGTCGGATCATTATCAATGGTTTTAAAACTTAACCGATATTTTTATAAGTGTAACAGTTGCTTTACAGCAATAGTTACTCAAATGAATGAACTAAGGAATTTAATATGTCACCTCAAAATATACATATCAAGAAACTCATTGTTTCTATAATAGGCCTAGGTGCTTGCTTCAGTGGTCAAGTTTTCGCAGAGGAGGCTAGTAAAGATTCTCAACAACCAACAGAGGTATCTGCAGAGCTTAAAGAAAAAGCGAGCTATAGCGTTGGTGTAAAATATGCTAATGATATCCGCACTGAGCTTGGAGAGGTATTTGATTTAAAAATGCTAAAATCCGGTTTTGACGATAGCTTCGCAGATAAAAAAATAAAATACACACCTGAGGAAATGCAACAAGCACTGACTCAATTGCAGCAAATTCGCACAGCTGGACTTGAGAAAGAGCGCCAAAAAGTTGCTAAAGAAAACTTATCTGAAGCCGAAGAATTTTTATCGAAGAATAAAGAAAAATCTGGTGTTAAAACCACTGACTCAGGGTTACAATACGAAGTCTTAACTTCAGGTAAAGGCGAAAAACCTTCTCCTGATAAGTTTGTATCAGTTCATTACAAAGGCAGTTTTCCAGATGGCAAGGTATTTGACTCATCTATTGAGCGTGACAAGCCTCTCACTTTCCCTGTAGTGGGCGTTATCCCTGGTTGGACTGAAGCTCTACAGATGATGTCAGTTGGTGATAAATGGAAAGTTTACGTGCCACCCAGTCTGGCATATCAAGAAGCCGGTAAAGGCCCAATTCCGCCAAACCAAGTGTTGATTTTTGAAATTGAATTACTTGATGTTATGGATAAAGACGAAGCAGCTAAAAATAGCTAATTCAAACTTATTTAACTTTTAAGCTTATTTAACTTTTAAGCTTATTTAACTTTTAAGTTAAATAACAAAAAGCCCATTAATTTGGGCTTTTTGTTATTAAATTCTATTAATTTTAAGCGAGTAATAATTCAATTTATTGATCATTTACTTGAAAAATTGAAGTTATGCCATCAGAAGTAGTAGTCACTAGCCGATTATTCTTGTAAGCAATTGCTTCTAAGCGGACACCAGCAGGCTTCCAATTGTTCTTTTTAGCAATACGTACAGAATGAGTTTCCTTCCAGGAGTTAGTCTCTAAAAACTCAATATTTCTATTACTAAAGCCAAGTATTAGTTGATTATCAGTGAAAATACTGTCTGAGACACTGGTATTTTTAAGAGTGGATTGGCGAATGATCTGTTGCGTTTTAAAATTGTATATTAAATAAGAGTCGTGTTGCACTGCAGCAAGCGCAAGATCTTTGTCTGCTAATAGATTAATATGACTAATCGAGTAATCCATATTTAATTCTGCTAATTTTTTAGCAGTTATTTTCTCTACCTTGACATTGGCCGAGTCTTTGATGTTTGCGGAGTCGGCATTAGAATTTTTAGGCTTAGAGAACTGGTAAATATTAATTTGACCAGCTTCTGTACCAATACCTGCATATGTGGTTTGTCGCCCAAGATAGCAGGCAGATATAGATGAAGTATGATTTAATTTAAGCAGATAGCCTTTTTGTTTTAAATCAATCAGCATTGATTGACCATTATGCAAACCGACAAGTGCCATATTGCCTTTATAGTTCTGCGCTATACAAGTTATTTTATCAGGCAACTCCCAAAAGGCTAAGGGTTTACCAGTGCTGCTAGACCAAAATACTAATGCAGAATCTTTTGCAGTAGCGCCAACTCGGCCATTACCAGAGAGACCGACCAATTCTATTCGACTTAACTCCCCTTGGGCGTGATTCCAATTGTAAATTCTTTCTCCATCTTTAACTCGCCATAGGCTGGCGCCATGTAAAATAGAGGCAATGATAGATTGTTGGCCATTATCCGATAAGTCGGCGCTCAGTAATCCACGGACACTTTGTTCAATTTGCAAAGTTGGCTTGTGTCTGTCGCAGCCCATGAACACAACAAATAGTCCCACTAGCAACTGCCATTTCATAAAATTAAGCCATTTTGGAGGGATGTTTTACTTCATGAGAGTGTTCAATCATTAAATCTTCAAGTTCAAATCGCTCAGCCAGGCTTTCGGCAAGTTCAGAGAGATCACGGCACCACTGGTCATGAGGTACTTTGGGCAGTAAATCATATTTGTCATTTAATAAAACTGTCAGATCTGTTGATTTTTGAATGCGCATTAATGAGGAATGGGCAACATGTTTATGGACAGATGCGTTTTGTTCTATATCCGAAATAAGGTGATGATAAATTTCAAAATGGCCAGCACAAATATAATCCAGCAATAATTGGAAAAAATCATCTCGTTGCTTACGGCTTGGTGTTTGTTTACGTTTTTTAGTGGGGGCATTCATGTCACAGAGTTGTACAAGTAATGCTTGTCTTAAAGCAAGCCACTGTCCAATGCGTTGATTTAGTTTCATACTTGATCGATTCCTATTCATAAATATGATCTCTTCCTTGAGTTCATCGGGTACATCTGGAATATTGTTCGGTATTTACAGACCTCCATTGATTTTACTTATTTAATAGAATTCTCTTTTTCAACCTAAGTGTCAAGACAAATATAGGTTAATTCTGGCCATAGTGCACGATTTGACCATTATAGAGCCTTGATTTAAAGGCTTTATATATTGTTACAGACAAATAATTTAAGTGATTGTTAATTAATGATTCAAGCTTTTGGTCGCTTGAAAAGCATAACAAAAAGTAAAGAGCACAATAAAGTTAAACCAATGAAAACTACTAATAATACCTCTGGCATTGAAAAACCAAACAATTGCCAACTAATTTCTGCACACTGGCCTGAGCCTTGAAAAATCTCTTGAATGACTTCCATAATCGGAAAATTACCGACTAAATAATCAAAATTTGGGCCACATGCTGGAACTTGATCTTTCGGCAAGTGCTGCAGCCATACATGACGTGCTGCAAGTATTGCACCGGAAAGTGCGGCTAAATCAGCTAATAGTATATATATACAATGTATTGGCTTTGACCTTGGAGCATGCAAAAGAGCGATTAAAGAAATACCCCCAAGCAAAGTCATACTGCCCCGTTGCAACATACACAGATTACAAGGTTCCAGGCCGCCAATATACTGGCTATAAAGCGCGTAGGCCATCCCAAAAATACAGCTTAGAGTGATGAACGCCCAAATCATTTTGAATTTTGACAAATCTGCTGGACTTATTGGAGAGTACATTATTAATGTTCCTTGTTAAAATATTCTGTAGCTTATGCCAATGATTAGTTCAAGAGTAGTTAATACAGTCTAAACTCATGGTATCAATATTAGAACGGAGTTTAAGAAATGAACACCTGCAAACAAATCTATACAAGAAAATTAACCCCGTGGTTGTGTGTTTTCCAGTTGTTACTATGCCTGGGACTGGCGCCACAAGCATACGCTGCAGATGAAGCGAGCGCAGAAGAAATGGCTCAGTCGAAGTCAGCTTACTTGCAAATAAAGCCAACCATTATCACAAATTATGCTGGTGGCAAGCTTAAATATGTGAGAACGGATATTGCATTAAGGGTATCAAATGAAACTAAAAGTAATCTGATGAATCACATGGATGCTGTGAAAGATATTCTCATTATGTTACTAGCCCGCCAAGATAAAGAGACGCTCACTACAAGTGATGGCCTACAAACTGTTAAAGAAGAAGCTAAAGAAGAAATCTTAACATTTCTAGCAGCCGAGGGCGGCCCGGCCGATATAATGGAAGTATTATTTATGAGTTTCCTGGTTGAATAGCCTGACAAATTACTTCGCTGCTAAGAGCTGGCATGCCCTTGAAGTAACGATCAATATGAGTTTGTAATTCTTCGTTAGTGCAATCATTCATCTTCGAAAGATCGTTAAGGCTTGCTTCACTGGCAGCTTCAAGCTCTGATTGTACTTTAGAGCTTAGGTTTTGTTGCAGCGAGTAGATTTGGTGCGCTCGACCTAGAATTTTGCCTTGATCCCAAAAGCTTGGTCGCTTTTGGGCTGCAGTGTTTCTAGAGACAGGTGCCTGAGAGCTAATATCTTTTAATTGATCAAGTGTGTCTTGCCAGGCTTCGCTGTAAAGGGAAGTCTTATAGGCTTTGTCCAGTTGTCTTGCAATCCATTGTAAAGGCTGCCACATTTGGATGGCCTCATTTAAAAATGGCTCTTGAGGGTTATTCCCTTGCAAAGAAACCTGTTCATTTTTGGTGCTAATGGCATCATAATCTTCAATTGATAAAAATGGGCTTTCGGCAAGTAGGCAGGCAATGACAAAGATTTCGGTAGTTGCTGCGGTATGCTCAGAAATACCAATATCTTCTTTGGCATTAATATCTAAATTCCTAACTTCAATATATTCCACGCCACGCCTTTCAAGAGCTAACGAGGGGCGTTCTAATAGTTGGGTAGTTTGTTTTGGTCGAATACTGCCATAAAATTCGTTTTCAAATTGAATGACGTTGGTCGTAATTTGTTGGCGTTGATTACGGTCATTCCATAAACCTATTTCATCATAGGTCTGATTTGGTGTATTGAGCGCATTATTGATGGTGTGGACGTAAGATTTTAATTGATCATAACAAATAAATAAACCCGCTTGAGCTGTATTATGATAGCCAATAGTGCCCATCCGTAAAGAAGTGCCATTATTAGCAACTAAGCTTTCATTTTTTTGCACAATTTCATTGTTTAAGTTCACAACTGGAGCGGGCATTTGATGGTTTATAGTTTCTAAACCTAAAGATTCGGCGGTTGCCTCTTGCAGTTGAGCTTGACGAATAAAACTTGGATCACATTGATTTGATTTACCTTGAGTTAACACCAAAAACCAACCATTTTTTAAAAAATTTCTCACCAGTTTAAAATACATGAGATCTTTAAATTCACGGAGATTGTGGTTGGCAGAGGTTGCTTGATCTGCTTGATCAAGCATAAGTTTTTGCAAGCTTGCAAAAAAAGTGTTAGGAAAAGAAATATTATAATGAATACCAGCAATGGTTTGCATATGCTTGCCGTAGCGCACATCTAAGCCACGTCGATACACTTGCTTCATACGACCAACTGGGGAGTTACCATAATCTGCGATTGGGATTTCATCAGCATCTTGAATATACGGCGGCATCGAGTAAGGCCAGAGGTATTCTTCATTATTTAAATTGTGCTGGGTAAAAATATGCAGCGACTCAAGCTCTGTCAAACAGTCTTCTATAGTTGTATGGGGTTTGGTAATAAATTCTAGCAAGGCTTCAGAAAAGTCTGTGGTGATGGATGGGTGACAAAGTGTTGCACCCAGCGCTTTAGGGTGGGGGGTTTGTGCAATTCGACCGGCCTTTGAGACCCTTAGACACTCGCGCTCTATACCACGGCGAATACCAAGCAGATCATCTACTCTGTTAGGCTGTAAAAACCACTCTTGGATGAAAGGTTCAATTTTCATTGTGCTCTCCGCTGATATGCCATGTATTAGGCGAGTTTTATGCCAGATTTAACGCATATTGTTGAAGGCCAACAATAGCAAAGTAAAACAATAGCATGTTAAGTTCGAACTATTATTTTCAGACAAGTACTCTGTCAAAAAAGCTGATGAACTCCATTGTATGTCACACTTTGTCGACAGATTACTTGTCTGAGGATCTATATTATTTTTTTAAATTAGCAAAAATATCTGCAAATGTACCAGTTTTACCTGGCGGCAAGGCCTGTGGTTTAGGTTCAGGCTTGGGTGGGGTTTTAGTTGGGCGTTGAGCTCTTTGTCGACCATTTGAATTTCGACTTGGCTTTGGTTGTCGATCGGTTTGAGGACCACGGTTGGGGCGCGGCGAAGCTTCAGGAGTGGCACTTAGGCGCATAGAAAGGTCTATGCGTTTACGCTCTAAATCTATACCAATAACTTTGACTTTAACCATATCGCCAGCTTGAACTACTTGATGAGGATCGCTGACAAACTTATCAGCTAATAAGGAAATATGCACCAGCCCATCATGATGCACACCCACATCTACAAATGCCCCAAAATTAGTCACATTAGTAACTACGCCATCAATGATCATATCTGGCTTAAGGTCATCCATGTCTTTAATATCATCTCGAAATTCAACAGCTTTAAAATCTGGCCGTGGGTCGCGACCTGGCTTGTCTAATTCTGCGAGAATATCAATTACTGTAGGTAAACCAAAGTGATCGTTAACAAAAGCCTCAGCTTGCACATCTTTAAGCAGTTCTTTTTGGGCTAATAATTTCTGTGTATCCAGTGAAAAATGCTGGGCTATTTGTTCAACTAGTGCATAGCTTTCTGGGTGAACCGCTGATGCATCTAGCGGGTTATCGCTATTGAGCACTCTTAAAAAACCAGCGGCTTGTTCAAACGTTCTTTTACCAAATCTTGGCACCATAGTCAGTGCGGCTCGTGAAGCAAATTGCCCGTTTGCATCTCGATAGGTTACAAGGTTTTGGGCAATGGTCAGATTTAACCCAGCAATTCGTGCAAGTAATGGTGCGCTGGCTGTATTCACATCTACGCCTACCGCATTTACGCAATCCTCTACTACTGTTTCAAGCGACTTGGCAAGTTTTGGCTGACTCACATCGTGTTGGTACTGGCCAACGCCAATTGCTTTAGGTTCAATTTTTACGAGCTCAGCAAGTGGGTCTTGTAGGCGACGCGCGATTGATACAGCGCCGCGAAAGGAGACATCAAGTCCTGGTAATTCTTTACTGGCATATTCGGAAGCTGAGTATACCGAGGCACCAGATTCGCTAACCACAATTTTTTTAATGCCAAGATCTGGGTTGGCCCGAATAATTTCTACCACCAACTTGTCAGTTTCTCTGGATGCCGTGCCATTGCCAATAGCAATTAACTGAGCGTTGTGAGTTTTTATGAGTTCTAGTAATTTTTGTTTACTTTCATCCCATTTGTTTTTTGGCGCATGGGGGAAAATAGTATCGTGGCCAATTACTTGGCCAGTTGCATCAATTAATGCAATTTTAACGCCTGTACGAATACCAGGGTCAAGGCCAATAGTTGTGATATTGCCAGCAGGTGCAGACATTAATAGAGTTTTAAGATTTTTGGCAAACACTTGAATAGAATCGTTATCTGCTTTGTCTTTAATTTCGCTGAGCAAGTCGTTTTCAAGCTTTGGTTGAAGCTTAACGCGCCAAGTCCACTCAACCACTTGGCTTAACCATTTGTCGGCTGCGCGGCCGCTTGGTGAAAACTCAATAAATTTTTGAATTTGGCCAATATAAGGATGATCCGCAGCTTTTTCCGGGGTTTCTGGTAATTGAATGGATAAGTCTAAAATACCTTCTCGGCGGGCTCTAAAAAGTGCAAGAGTTCGATGACTTGGAATTTTAGACACTTTTTCACTAAATTCAAAGTAGTCTTTAAATTTAGCTGCTGCCTTGGTATCTTTTTTATCAGTTTTAACTTGAGAGGTAATAACCCCATTGTCACGCAGTTGATCTCGCAGCTGCACAACCAAAGCTGGAGTTTCTGACCATTCTTCAATTAAAATTTGTCTGGCAGAGTCTAGAGCTTGCTTGCTGGTTTCAATTTTTTTCTCAGGATTTAAGAATTTTTGTGCTTCGACCTCTGGGTCTAGGTTTGGGTCGGCAAAAAGCGATCGTGCCAAGGGTTCAAGGCCTGCTTCGATCGCTTGTTTGGCTTTGCTGCGTCTTTTCGGCCGGTAGGGTAGGTATAAATCGGCCAATTGTTGTTTGGTGGCCGCAGTACGAATCGATTCCTCTAATGCCGGAGTGAGCTTTTCTAGTGATTGAATTTGACTAATGGCTGTATTTTTTTGTTGTTCCAAGTCCCTTAAGTACTCAAGTCGCTCTTCTAAATCTCGTAGATGGGTGTCGGTTAAACCTTGAGTTGCCTCTTTTCTATACCGAGCGATGAAGGGGACTGTTGCGCCGTCATTGAGTAATTGAGTTGCTGCTTGCACCTGCGACAAGTGAATGTCCAGTTCTTGAGCGACTTGCTGTGCAACTTTTTTTTCTATTGATTCATCCAAAGATGGTGTAGATGCTTCTGTCATTGCTAATCTGCCTTTTCGTGTGCTGTACAATAAACTTTTGGCAAGATTACCACTTCATTTCAAACTTGGCTATCTTCATAAGCTTTTTGTCATGTTTTCAATGATTCAGTTATACTGCCAAGCATATCTCGAAACCTGGATAAAGCTATGGCAAAGCAAATCACAATGCAGTGTTGAGGTCTGGTTGAGGCAAAAAATTTAAATGAGTCAAACGAATAGAATACCCTCACAATAAATTTATAGTTGAAGGACGCTTGAATGATTTCTAATGAGCTATCGCATGATAACCCTATTCATGCCAATATTTATGCCCGCTTTTTTGCAGAAAATTCAGCCAAAGAATATGCTAATGCTTTGTTAAATCAAACCACTTTGGCTGATCGCTTTGAGTCTCTATTTCAACAGGCAAGTGGTATTAAAGCCAAGCCACGACCTGTGGAGGCAGCCCAGCCCTTAGTCGAGATGCCTCTAAGCGATACGGCGACTAGTCAAGTCAAATCACAGCAGCCGCCAGTAGATAGCGGTTGGATTGGTAAGCTCAAAAATGGTCTTACTCGAACTCGCGGCACATTTTCAACCGGACTTAAAGATTTATTTTCAACCAGCCAATCCTTTGATCAACAGTTTTTTGATCAGCTTGAAACACAGCTCATTATGGCAGATGTAGGAGTTAAAGCCACAAGTCGGTTAATAGCGGATTTAAAACAATTTGCTCAAACTCATAAACTTGATCAGACACCAAATAGTCGTCAACGCTTACAGCATGAGTTGCAGCAGCAATTATTGGCTTGTTTAAAGCCACGTACGCCAGCGGGTAATGCAGCTTTTTTAAATTCTGCGCAAGCTGCGCAATCTAAGACTAAAATGGTATTGGTAGTTGGGGTCAACGGCGTGGGTAAAACCACAACTATTGGTAAACTTGCGCAGCAATGTTCCACTGCAGGTCAAAGTGTTATTTTAGCTGCAGGCGATACCTTTCGAGCCGCCGCCGTTGAGCAGTTAAAAATTTGGGGTGATCGAATAAACGTGCCGGTCATTGCCCAAGAGCAAGGCTCAGACTCTGCATCTGTAATTTTCGATGCATTCCAGTCAGCCAAATCAAAAGGTGCTGATCTTTTAATTGCAGATACAGCTGGTCGGTTGCACAATAAATCAAATCTGATGACTGAGTTGCAAAAAATTGTCAAAGTACTTAAAAAAATTGATCCAACGGCTCCGCACGAAGTTTTACTGGTGCTTGATGGCTGTACCGGCCAAAATGCAATCTCACAAGCTAAAGAATTTATAGCAGCGGTAGATTGCACCGGGGTTGTTATTACTAAGCTTGATGGCACAGCCAAAGGCGGTATTGTTTTTGCCTTGGGCGAAGCATTTGGCCTACCAGTACGTTATATTGGAATAGGCGAGGGCGTTGACGACTTAAAAGCTTTTTCAGCAGAAGATTTTGTTGAAGCACTTTTTGATATTGAATAGCAAACTTTAAGGGAATAACAATATGCTCAGTGTGCATAAATTATGTAAATCATATGGCAATCGTTTCGCACTTGACGAATTAAGTTTTCAAATGCGTCAGGGGGAAGTATTATTTGTCACTGGGCATTCTGGTGCTGGAAAAAGTACTTTACTGCGTTTGCTTGGGCTTATGGATCAACCAACTTCTGGTGAAATTTATTTTCATGGTGAACCAGTCACGCAACTGACCCAAGCTCAAAAACCACTCTACAGGCGCCAGCTTGGTATGGTGTTCCAAGATCATCAGCTACTGATGGATCGCAATATTTTTGATAACGTAGCTCTCCCGCTAGCCATTACTGGCACGCTTTTTCGCACCATTGAGCAACGGGTTCGCCGAGTATTAAGTATGGTCGGTTTAGCCGGTAAAGAAACTTGTTATCCTTATGAACTTTCAACCGGCGAGCAGCAACGGGTTGGTATTGCTCGAGCACTGGTGCACAAACCACAGTTATTATTGGCCGACGAACCTACGGGTAATCTTGATCCAGATCTCTCATTGGATATTATGAGTTTGTTTCAAGAATTTGCCGCCATGGGGGTCAGCGTTATTATTGCAACCCATGATATTACCTTAGTGGGCAAGTACGCTAAACGCTTGCTGCATCTTAAGGGTGGGCATTTATATAACGAAGAAAATAAAGCACATGAAATGGGAGTATTGGTATGAAGCATGCTCAGTCAGCTCAAAAAAAGCGACCTGCAAAAGGTGATAATTTTCGTGGACGTAGTCTTGGCATTCGTGACCATCGCTCGAATAAAGAGCAGCGTCAAGCTTATTTTCGCCATCATCGATTAGAATTTGTTAATGCATGGCTTCAACTTTGGCTGACACCTATGGCCACATTGTTGTCAATTTTAGTCATGGGCATGGCAATTGCTCTACCAGTCACCTTATGGACTTTACTTGATAACGTTAAAATGGTTACTGGGTTTTGGGATCAAGGCACTCATTTAGTGGTTTACTTTAAACCCGATGTATCCAACGATAAAGCGCAAATGATTGCTAATTCAATTAAAGGCAATCCAGCTATAAGTGAGTCACAGTTTGTCTCAAAAGATCAAGGCCTTAAAGAGCTTGAAAATCAATTAGGTAATGTGGTGTCTTTAGCGGGTATGCAAGGCAACCCACTACCAGCTGCCTTAAAAATCACCCCAGTGGATATTTCACAAGCTAATGTGCAAGCAATTAAACAAAACTTTAGCCAATATGCTGAGGTTGATGAAATTGTTTGGGATGACCTTTGGTTTCAGCGGGTAGAGGCGGCTATAAACTTTTTTGATCGAATGTTATTTGTTTTTTTATTTGGTCTTGCAACTTTAATCGTGTTAGTGGTTCTAACAGCTACTCGGTTAGCCATTCATTCTAAGGCTGCCGAGACCAAAGTTCTTAAGTTATTTGGTGCGTCTGATGCATACATTAGGCGGCCATTTTTATATGCAGGTGCCTGGCTTGGCTTTTGGTCAGCCATCGCAGCACTATTGTTTGCCAGTTTGGTCATTAATTGGATGGCAGGGCCAGCCGAAAATCTATTGTCCACCTATATGGGCAGTAGTACCTTTCATGGCATAGATCTAATGAAAGCCTTCCAAACTTTACTTTTAGGTGTGGGGCTTGCTTGGCTCGGCAGTTGGATTGCAACAGCCCAGTATTTAGAGTCTACCCGTTGAAACATTGATAGGCTTCCTAGTCGGGAAGCGAGAAGTTCACTGAAGCTGTTGTCTTGGTAAGTTCAACAGCTTCTTTTATTTATTTTTTAAATCAAGACACCCTATTTTTTAAATCAAGACACCCAGTTTCCCAGTTTAAATCAAGACACCCAGTTTAAATCAAGACACCCAGTGCGCCGAGCTAAATCGGAAAAAGATAGGCGGTGCAATTTTTAAATCAAGACACCCATTATTTGATTAAATCAAACACTAAACACACACTTTAATTTGCAATAAAAATACTCATTGATTACAATCACATTGCTATTTAGCGTCTTGCAGAGACCACAAGGCCATCTAAGAAAATCATTTCCCAACAACTGGAAGTATCAGTTATGCCAACACCAAGAAAAGCACAAGTCAATTTAGATGTAACTCCTTATTATCATTGTATTTCACGCTGTGTCCGTCGAGCCTTTCTCTGTGGGGATGATAAGGTCTCTGAAACCAATTTCGATCATCGAAAACAATGGCTTGTGAAGCATATGCATCATCTAGCGAGTGTATTTGCGATCCGAATCTGCGCCTATGCAGTGATGAGTAACCACTATCATCTTGTGTTATTTGTGGATAAAGACCTGGCTTTATCATGGTCAGACGAAGAAGTTGTTAATCGTTGGGCTGGGTTATTTCCAATGTCGCAAGCGGCTA
>Ga0209309_10000095_pt1 | contig 122426 bp, 97 predicted proteins | sample COGITO_mtgs_1204_2_FD_184807 | JGI IMG/M metagenome (GOLD analysis project Ga0209309, IMG submission 184807) | Pelagic marine microbial communities from North Sea - COGITO_mtgs_120412 (SPAdes) (version 2) | ecosystem: Environmental > Aquatic > Marine > Epipelagic ... | reverse complement strand
ACAAGAGACTATACGTTTTCAAACAAGAGACTATACGTTTTCAAACAAGAGACTATACGTTTTCAAACAAGAGACTATACGTTTTCAAACAAGAGACTATACATTTTCAGATATGTAGCGCTGAAATTAAACACTCACTGGTGGCGGCGCAAGTACTTCTCGCTGGCCATTGCTTTGCAGCTCGCTGACCACACCTACAGCTTCCATTGATTCTACTATGCGTGCGGCGCGATTGTAACCAATTTTGAGTTTTCGTTGCACACCTGATATAGAAGCTTTGCGTGTCTGGGTAATAAACGCTAAGGCCTCATCATAAAGTGGATCTTGCTCTGCATCTGAATCACCAAAGAGTTGCCCCATGCCAGGAGGTGTGCCAGATTCATGCATCCCCTCTAGGACTTCGTTAAGGTAGTCAGGCTCACTCTTAGAGCGCCAATCATCACATACTCTATGCACTTCGTCATCGGCTACAAAAGCACCGTGCACCCGGACAGGTAGACCAGTACCTGGCGGCAAATACAGCATATCACCATGACCTAGCAGCTGCTCAGCGCCGCCTTGGTCCAGAATAGTTCGAGAATCAACTTTGGACGAGACTTGAAAGCCTATTCGGGTTGGGACGTTGGCTTTAATTAAGCCTGTGATAACATCCACAGATGGTCTTTGCGTTGCTAACAGTAAATGGATACCGGCAGCTCGAGCTTTTTGTGCGATTCTGGCAATGAGTTCCTCTACTTTTTTACCAACAATCATGATCATATCAGCAAATTCATCAATAACTACCACAATGTATGGTAATGGCTCAAGGGTTGGAATAGGCTCACCCTCCTCGCCTGGCTGGGGTTTATACAGTGGGTCTGGTATTGGCTCCTTGGCGGCGATGGCATCCTCGACTTTTCGATTATATCCCAATAAGTTACGCACGCCCAAGGCTGCCATCAACCGGTAACGGCGCTCCATTTCTGCCACACACCAACGCAGCGCATTAGCTGCTTCTTTCATATCCGTAACTACTGGAGTTAATAAATGCGGGATATCGTCATACACTGACAATTCAAGCATTTTCGGATCGATTAAAATAAGTCGAACTTGCTCGGGTGTAGACTTAAACAATAAACTTAAGAGCATGGCGTTAAGCCCAACAGACTTACCAGAACCGGTAGTACCTGCAACCAGTAAATGCGGCATGCGAGCTAAATCGGCAGATACTGGATGACCGGCGATATCTTTACCTAAGGCTAAACACAGTGGCGACTTGGAGCTGTGGTACTCATCAGATTTAAGCACTTCGACTAAACGGATAATTTCTCTATGCGAGTTAGGGATTTCAATGCCCACCGTGGTTTTACCAGGTATGACCTCAACTACACGCACACTAATCACTGCCATTGAACGGGCTAAATCTTTGGCCAAATTGGTAATTCGACTGACTTTAATCCCAGGCGCTGGTTGAATTTCAAAACGAGTAATTACAGGGCCTGGTAGGATAGCTTCCACATCGGCTTGAATGCCAAAGTCTGCAAGCTTGGCCGTGAGTACCCGCGACAACTCAGTTAAATCTGCAGTTGTGAAACCCTTATTTTCGTGCTCAGCTACCGCATCTAGTAAGTCAAATGAAGGCATGCCTTTTTTCAGAAACTTTTTAAACATTTTAGGTTTAGTGCGTTTAATTGAGACTTGCGATTGGTCATCTTTTTGGCTGTCTAAATCGCCGCGTGATTCTCTAAAAGTTGTTGGATCAACAATAGTAACCCCTTGGGCTGAGACATCCATTGGTTGGCTAGCTTGGTCTTTATTAGTATTGGATTGGCTTGAATTCTGCTCATTACTCGATTGATGCTTGGCAGCTGATTGATGAGTCGAGTTTGATTGATTATCTGATGCACGCACTATATTTGGTGATGATGGTTTATTGTCTGCTTTCGAATTACCGGATAAATGGGGGATTCGCTTAACTTTATCGCTTGATTTCATGGCTTTTTTCAGCAAACGTTTTTCCCGATGCAATCGGTGTTTGTTGTGCGACCACTTGGCCAAGGTAATACTGCCCTGAGTGGTTGCATGGCCAGCGGTTTCGGACATGCCGCCTAACCACTCAAACAGGCCAACCAATGAAAGTTCAGTCGCCGCTAAAATTGCTGAAATCGCTAACACAATTAAAATAAGATTAGCCCCGCCAGCACTCACATAGGCTATGAGGCCGTCCACTACCCGACGGCCTATTTGACCACCTGCAGCAAACTGATGCACTGGATAAGAATTCATATGCAATTCAAACAAGCCAGCACAAGCTGTCAACAATAAAAAAGCAGATACAAAAGCTGCAAAAATTGTCAATATATTAAAGTCAATAGTGTCGGCTTTCAAGCAGGCAAAAGCCATACCAATGGTACCAGCCGGAATCGCATAGGCCAGCCAACCAATCCAAAAAAACACTTGCCACGCAAGGTAAAAACCCACTGGACCGGCAAAATTTGCTTCAATGCCATAATCAAGGTTGAAGGTCCAAAGACTGGCGAAAATAAATATCCCGCCAGCCAGCAAGAAAGTCATTAAAATTTCACGCAGAAAAACTGGCATATTAATTTCTTTGCCAGACATCATCAATACAACGCCTTGGCCACCAAACACAACCGATTGTTTAGCCAAACTAAAAATATTAATTGAAGATTTTTGCTTTTTAGCAGTTTGTGTAGATTGCTTAGTTTTTTTGGCTGGTTTTTTTTGGCTTCCCTGTGCCCCCATGAATTCTACTCCCTGCTTTCATGAATTGACTTCCTAATAACTATATACCAATTATAGGCTTACAGCTTAAATAGCTAAGATATTATATAACATAATGAATTTTGAGCTTGATGACGATAACAAAAAAAACACCTCGAAGCTCATTTCAAGGTATTTTTTTTATTTGATGAGATTCTTTAAGGCCTTAGTTTAATTTTTTAGTGCATCAAGCATAATTTTGCCAGCTTGTACATTGAGCCCAGCCGCTATGGCTAAATCATTAAGGCCATTATTACAGAGCCTGTGAACATAAGGTGATATAGCTGCGCTAAGAGCTTGCGTGGCCGAGCGTGGATAAGCACCGGGTAAATTAGTGACCCCAATATGAACCACGCCTTCTTCCACAAAGGCTGGGTTTTCGTAAGTGGTAGGTTTAATTGTTTCAAAGCAGCCGCCCTGATCAATGGCTATATCTACCACTACGCTGCCTTTAGGCATGAGTTTAATCATTGCCCGGCTGACCACTTTGGGCGCTTTAGCACCAGGTAGTAATACGGCGCCAATAACTAGATCTGCATTTTTAATTTCTTCTGCAATAAGCTGCTGATATGAAGCCAAAGCCGTGACATTATCACCAAGGTTGCGAGCACGGGTTAAAGCATCGGTTTTTTTATCAAATACTACCACTTGTGCGCCTAAGCGAGCAGCCACAGCTGCAGACTCAGTACCAGCAACGCCTGCACCGATCACAACCACTTTACCGCCCCCTATACTTGGAATCCCCCCCAGTAATGTGCCTCGTCCACCATAGGATGCACCCAAATGATGTGCCCCCATAAGTACCGCAATTCGGCCCGCTATAATTGACATGGGAGTCAACAATGGCAAGCCTAAACCAGCGCCTTCGGTCACTGTTTCAAAAGCAATAGCGGTACAACCTATTGCTTGTAATTTTTGCGTGAGGGCAGGCAAAGCGGCAAGATGTAAATAACAAAACAATGTATGCCGAGCTTCAATATATTGAAGATCTGCGTCAATTGGTTCTTTGACTTTAATAATAAGCTCGGCTTGTTTATAAAGATCAGCTTGAGATACAGCCATTATGCAGCCAACCGCCGCATAGTCTGTGTCGGCAAAACCACTAATTTCACCGGCACCTGACTCTATATAGACTTTATGACCAGCACTCACCAGCTCGGCACAGGCATATGGCGTTAAAGCAATGCGGCCCTCTTTGGTTTTTCTTTCCCTAGGTACACCTATTATTGTCATAGACAGCTCCTTCAGTTTAAATTAGTAAATGGCTATGCTCACTTGAGCTTGGTAATCAGAGACTATACACAATAGATCAATTATTCCGTTTGGGAAAAGACTCAATATATGGTTATTATGTGAGTCTAGATTCTGTCCATTGATATTAACTAACTTCTTCTTCAAATAACAAGCTTAACCTTCAGTGATTTTATATAAGGAACACCATGGCAACACATTCAAAACTTATTATTCTTGGTTCTGGCCCAGCAGGTTGGACTGCAGCAGTTTATGCAGCTCGGGCCAACTTAAAACCAACAGTGATTACTGGCATGCAACCCGGCGGCCAATTAACTACCACCACTGACGTTGATAATTGGCCAGGAGATCCACAAGGAGTGCAAGGACCAGAACTTATGCAACGTATGCAACAACATGCTGAGCGCTTTGACACGCAAGTTATTCACGATAATATTCAGTCGGTTAATCTTGACCATCGGCCATTTGAATTAAAAGGTAATGATACGAGCTATACTTGCGATGCTTTAATCATTGCCACTGGTGCCTCGGCCCGCTACCTTGGTTTAGAGTCGGAACAAGCTTTTCTGGGCCGTGGCGTGAGCGCTTGCGCCACCTGTGATGGCTTTTTCTATCGTGAGCAAGAAGTAGCTGTTATTGGTGGTGGTAATACTGCAGTTGAAGAGGCTTTATATCTGAGCAATATTGCCAGTAAAGTGACTTTGATTCATCGTCGAGATACTTTAAGAGCTGAAAAAATGTTACAAAAGAAACTCTTCCAAAAAGTTGAAGCAGGAAGTATTGAAATTATTTGGGACCACCAATTAAACCAAATACTTGGTAATGATCAAGGCGTTAGTGAGATTGAAATACAAAGTACTTTAGATAACTCAACTCAAGTTTTATCATTAACCGGCGTGTTTATTGCTATTGGCCATACTCCAAATACCGAGCTATTTATCAATCAACTTGCAATGCAAGATGGTTATTTACAAATTCAATCTGGGCTTGATGGCATGGCCACACAAACCAGTTTAGCCGGTGTCTATGCTTGTGGCGACGTGGCTGACCATGTGTACCGACAAGCCATTACTTCAGCGGGTTTTGGCTGTATGGCAGCGCTTGATGCGGAAAAGTTTTTAGACGATTAATCTTGTGACAGCTTTGGCTTAATCCACATCCATGTGGACTCAGATTCAAAAAGTCAAGCAACTCAAACATGAGATCACAACCTTTTGGATCATAAGTGAATGCCTTTTCAACTATACCGTTTAATGACTAACTCGTATGAATTCCCGCCAATTCACTTGGCTGCCACAGAACCTAATGGGTTACTCGCGGTTGGCGGCGACTTAAGTCCTGGACGGTTAATTCAAGCTTATTCTCAAGGTATTTTTCCCTGGTTTTCTAAGGGTGACCCACTCCTTTGGTGGTCGCCGACTCCACGTGCTGTGATTACTGGGCAAAGCCTGCATGTATCTCGCAGCTTAAAGAAAACAATCAATACTAAAGACTATTGTGTGGCATTTAACACAAATTTTGCAGCAGTTATTCACGCCTGCGCAGCCCCGCGAGTTGAATCTCCAGGAACATGGATACTCCCAGAGATGATTCAAGCATACTTAAAGCTTCACCAACTTGGCATTGCTCACTCAATAGAAATTTATCAAGCACAAGAACTCATTGGTGGGCTGTATGGCTTGAGTTTAGGCCCATTTTTTTTTGGTGAATCAATGTTTTCATTCAAACCAAATGCCTCAAAACTAGCAATTGTGCATTTAATTGAAAAACTCAAACCCCTGGGTCTGGAATTTCTTGATTGTCAAATGATGACTCCTCATCTGCAATCTATGGGTGCTATTGATCTGCCGCGCGATCTAATGCAACAAAAGCTAGTCTACCAGCTTGGCCAACTCAATCTTGAGCCCTTGCAGGATATTGGAAATAGCTTAGCTACTGAATCTATTGTTCAACGAGCACTGCAATAGCCTATTATTAGCTCTAATACTCTTATTAAACTTTCATTAAACTCTCACTAAGTTTTCACATATAACCCAATGACCTATTCGCGAGTATTAATGAATTGTGCTACTTATTAAGTGAGCACTTGAAAAAGTCTGATAACACCTATTGAGCGGGGAGCAGCTACCACCAAGGTTAATTTACTCAAGTAATTGATTCAAGGTAATTGATTCAAGGTAATAACGCTCAATATTTCCATGCAACTTCAAGCTGTGATCGTTTCGACATACTTTGAACTGATCAACATAAGAGGTTAGATAAATGGGTAATCCTGATAAAATTCAATTTTTTGTAACTGCGCCTCATGAATGCAGCTACATTAGCGGGCGCGAAGCCACTGCTATTTTCGCTGATCCATACACCCCAATGAACCCTAAAACCTTTAGCAACTTAACTGAAATGGGCTTTCGCCGCAGTGGTGACTTTATTTACAAGCCCCAATGTGCCAGCTGCCAAGCGTGTATTCCTGTGCGAGTTCCAGCAGAATCATTTCAAGCCAATAAAAACCAACGGCGGGTGCTTAAAAAGAATCAAGATATTCGGGTAACGGCAGCCAGAGCAGAATTTCGCGATGAAGATTATAAGCTCTATGAACAATATATTAATGGCCGCCATCATGACGGCGGTATGCACCCACCTACTCACAAGCAATACACGGCTTTTTTGCTGTCGGATTGGAGTGAATCACTATTTTTTAGGTTTTATTTAGGCGATCAACTGCTTTGTGTGGCAGTAGCTGATCGCTTATCCAATGGCTTATCTGCAGTATATACTTATTTTGACACGGCCCATGCCAGTCGTAGTTTAGGCACCTATGCTATTTTGTGGCAAATTCAATTTTGCAAAACCAAAAATTTACAGCATCTTTATTTAGGTTACTGGGTTGCCGAATGCCGTAAGATGTCATACAAAAATCAATTTCACCCTACAGAGCAATTAATTAATAACCAGTGGGTATTTCCAGTAGCACAACAATAGTATTTACTTTTTCTTAGCATTGGAGCCAATGGTAACACCAGGCATATCCATAGACACGCTAAAGCTGTCTGCGTAAGGCGTTTGCTGTACAGCTTTAAGGTGAGGTTCAAAAGTCGCTATTATTTGGCCTTGTTTCTTCTCAACTGAAGCTACATTTATAAAGCCATCCGCAGTTTCACGAAAGATATAATTTTTAAGTGGTTGCGGGTTGCTTACAAGACGCTCAAAAGTAAGTTTAAGCTCAGGGTTTGCTTGACCGATGCCCCATTCAGAGCCGTCAAGTACGCTTTGTTTTGCTAACTGCGTTTCTAAGTCTTTGTTGGAAGTCAAATGAGCCTTGGGATAAATATATTCAGGTGGTGGCTCTTTTTGGAGTGCGCCCATAAAAAAGGTTCCTCTGACCTCTAAGCCAGTAGCGCATTTATAAGTAGCCATACCAAAGGCTAAGCCGCCACTGTAGTTACCTGAAAAGGTATCTTTATTATAAAAATAAAAGCTCCCCTTCGCGCCACCTTCTTTAGATGCATTGTCACTTTCACCAGTTCGTGGACCGCCGGCTTGGCCATCAATAAAAATACACTTTAAGTAACCTTTGGCATTAACTACCACACCCTCACCTTGTAATTTGCCCTGAGTATCAAAGCCGCCAATGTGTTTAATGCCGTTTGGAAAAACTCGCACCCCAAGACCTTGTGGTTTATAGCTGACTTGTGTTAACGATTGTTGGTTTGAAATAGTATCTTGGCTCTGAGACATGAAAAATTGTTTCAATTTATCGAGTAAAGGATACTTTGTAGTGGAAGATTGAGCTTTTGCTACTGGTTTATCAAAAAATACTTGCTGAAGACTTGCTTGACCAAAGTAAAAGTCATTTTCGGTTAACTCTAAGGCTTTAAAATTTTGGAGACCATCTTTGAAAGAATTACTATAGCTAGCTGCTTGGTGTAAATCATAAATTAGTGGTAATGATGGTAGTGCACCTGGAATTATATCGCCTAATTGCTTAAAGGCTTGCGGGTTAGCTTCAATGCAAGCCATGAGTTTTTGTTGCACTTGTGTATTATCAACATCCACCAAAAACTGGCTGACGAGATCTTGCGGTGAAGTGGGTTGAGTTTTAAGGTTGGCAAGTTTAGTGCCTGAGCTGTGTTGGTCTACAGGCGGCGATGCCATCGGCATATTGTGGCCTGCAACTTGCTGAGGGGTTTGGACACCGTTAGATGGGTCAATAGTGCCAAAATGAGTGGTATTGGCGCCATGAGATGACGCAACAAGTGGGTTTGTTTGGCTCCAATTAAGCCCGGTAATTTCAGATATTTTTGTCATTGCTACTCTCGATCTTAATACAATTTTAAAAATTACAGGCATAGCCACCAACCTCGTAAAAACCTTGATCTACTATTAGCTAAATTTACGGCTAGCTAAATTTACGGCTAGCTAAATTTACGACCAGGTCACTTTACGGCTAGGTTTTTAAACCGTGGCATGCGCCATGCGTATGGCTTCAATGTTGACTAAATCTAATGATTCAAAATCAGCCTCAGGGCTATATTGAGGGAAAAAGGCTTGCATCAAGGCAACCTCTTGAATGGGATCAATTAAGTTTGACTGTATCAAATACTGAAACTGAGATTTCATGTGTTGAATAAATTGGCTCGCATCAAAGTGTTCACTTTGCACACTCTTCAAGTTGGACTTGAGCTGATTATGAACTTCACGATGAGTAAAACGAAGTCTTAAAAGATGGTTTTGGATTTTTGAAGACTCTAAAAAAATATTAAAAGCCCTTTGCATTAATTGCTCAGCTGATAAACCATTTTTTTTATTGAGCATGGCCAATAATGATGGTCGATCAAGGAATCTATACAGAGATCTTAATGACGGCGGCGTTGATTGTTGATCAATTGGATACACTCGATTGACTTGATTGAACGCCTGGACTAAATGTTCGAGCATATCTTCTTGGGCCACTAAATCAGCTTGCTCAATCCCACCAATGACTTGTAAATTCCACATTTGCCGTTGACCAAAGCGAGATTCAAGGCCACCAAAGGTTGCTACATGTTGTTGACGCAGCGCCACTGCATCATCAATTTTGGTAATATTTGTCGGCAGTCGATTATTCTGTTTCCAAGCATCTATTGCTTGACTTACATCATGCACAATAAAAGGCCCGCAGCTGGTTAAATCAGATTGCTTGGAGTGCTGTATTAACTGAAAACTGGTTGAATCAAGCTGGTAGTCTTTATCTAAGGTAGATGAAACTTGTTTAACAGCCCGAGTAATATGCAGTTTTAAGCGATCTGGAACAAAAGATACGGCTTCAAGCGGGTCAATTACGGCTACATTGAGCCTATTGTTATTGGTATTCGAAATCAAAATAGCGGTCCAATGGTAACTTAGATTGCCTATCTCATCTAAAGGGCAATAAGGCAGCGCTAAGATACTGGGGTTGTCACTGGTAGAAGGCTTTGATAACCAATCAGTTACTTCAGTTTTCAGATTTGTAAGGCTACTTTGCGCCAATGAAATAGTAATATTGTCGGGCGTTTGCGCTGGTTGGCCACTGAAATCTGCTGGTCCATCTTTAGATGCTTGGGGCATAGCCTCTGTTGCAATGTGAATTTTATGCTGCAACAAGGTTTCAATATCTTCGTCGGTATAATAATACTTAAGATTGACACCACCATTTAATTGCACTGTTGCATCAGCTAAATCAAAAGTTGAAAACTCTAGTTGCGCAGCAACCTCAAAAATATTAATTAATCTCTCAGACCAAAGCGCGGCTGCTTCTGGGTTATCAGGTGCTGTTAAACCAGATTTAAACTGATTGATTCGTTGTTGGGCGATCACTTGCACCCAACCCCTTGGCGCTTGCTTTAAGCTCGCTTGCACACTAATAAATTGCTGCAAGATATCTCGTATAATGTGTTGATCAGCTGTAGTTTGCAACAGTGGCGCCGCTGTTAGTAAAGTATTTATACTATTCAGCAATGGCTGTTGCGCTTCTATTGCCAGTCGAATTTGGTTTGGGGTACTACCAAGAGAGCTCATATTAGTTATTTTTTGAGCTAAATGCACGCTAGGAGAATTAGCATGAGATTGCTCCAAAGGCAACAAGACTTGTATAAGTTTGTTGAGTTGTTTGGTGTCAAAATGAGCTTTACCCGGGCTTTGAGTCGCATAACTGGTCATAAATTGGTTGGTGGCGGCAACTAAAGGTTGTATCGGGCTATTGGTATCAAGCTCTACCCGCTCAATAATGGCGTCAATAATGTCCTGCGGCACACTATTAAGCTTTATATCAGATAAATGAGACACTATTTCATGGTGAATAGCTTGCGTCACTGCAGTTACAGGATCTACTTGCAGTTGCTCGGCAATTGGCTCAAGTTGCAGGAGTAGTTGTGTATACTGCTCACTCACATTGAATTGCTTTGCAGCTAAGCTGGCATTTAAGTTAAATGCTTGTTCATAGAGTTCAAGCATGGCGTTAATAGCTTTTGTATTCTCGAAGCTGCACTCTAAACTTAACTGTTTGAGCTGATTGCATAGTTCAACACCGGTTTGCGCTATGGGTTTATCTGTATCCTGGGCCATGAAGTTTTCAGCTAAAGCAATAACTTCACTATCCGTGTCTAACGCGTTTTCTTGGCCGAAAATAACATTCATGCCCAGAGTTAAATCATCAAGCTCTGGGCTTGCTGTATAATCTTGTGGTTTAAGGCTGTTGACATCAATGGCATCTATTTCTTCCCAAAAGTGACCTAACTGCTCAAGGCTTGCTAAAAATTGGCTGGATTTCAAGTTATCAATATGAGATTTTTGTATATCTTGAGTGTTTGCTAGGGCATCAAGCTGAGTGTTAATTTTAACCAACCAACTACTGAGATGAAAAATTTTACCAGTATGTTCAGTATTATTAACATCAAGCGACATAAGGCCTAATCTTTGCGCGCGCTTTTTCCACAGGGTGGTTTGAAGTTTGGTTTCCGCTTGTACATGTTCAGGCAAAGTTTTTAAAGTTAAGTGACAAGTTTTTGGCGTGCCTTTTAAGTTCTGCCAAGATGTAAGTAATGCACTAGCTTGGCGGTTTTTTCTAGGGTCAGAAGTCTGTAGGTGATTATAGGCTTGCTCAAAAACATGTTGAAAATGATTATTTAATTGATGACTTATTGTGACCAGCGCTTTATTAAGGGTGTTTTTGGCCAAAGGGCTTGCTGAAGCCAGTGACACAATAGCTTGCAATGTATTTGTAAGCACCTTGGCACTTTTGCGTTGATTGTGGCTTTGATGCCATAAATACAAGTGTGCTTTTGGTGCTGCAAAAAGCGATTTAACTGCATTATTAAATACACTAGGCAACATAAGCCGCTCAGCTACTTGTAAGGCCATTTGATTATTAGTTTGAGTCAGAAATGATCTTAAATTGTTAATCAATATCTTGGTATTTGTAAGTTTGTGATACTGGTTAAGTTGTTGTTCTTGCAGACCTCTTTGCATAAGTGTTTGCAAAATATCAGTGATTTTTTGCGGCGCAATTGTGGTTGCTTTAGTGGAAGTAGTGTCAAAATTTAAATGTTGAAAAGCTTGCCTTTGATTTTTAGGCTGTGAAAACTGGCTGAGGAACACAATATCATTGGTAGAAAAATAGTGTTGAGCTTGTACCAGGTCAAAAGCTTGTTCAGAGGCAGTAAAGAAATCAATAATTTCCATAGCAAGCTTGCTGATTAATAAATCTTTTGCTTGAATATCTGTAGACCAACTTTGTGTCAGCTGGTCTGCAGTATCAACTGCTTGATTACGAGCTAATACAGCCTGAGCTAAACTGCTGCCAAGTAGTTTTTCAAGCTTTATCATAGGTTCTAAAGCAGTAAAACTCTCTTGACAATGGTGATACAAATCTACTTTATTCTCATTAGCAAAGAAGAGTTGCTGGCCAATAACGTTAATTGACTTTAATTCATCAATTTGCTGTTGGTAACCTGCAGACTGGTCAATAGTGTGTAATAAGAAATCACTTAATCGCCTCTCAAGCTGCAACGCTTGATTTAACGTTGGTGGAACATCGCATAAGTTAACCAAATAAGCTTTATATAAATCATTATGCTTTATTTGAATATTTTTAAGGGCAACACACTGATTTGGTTGTCGAGAGCTGGCAGTTTTTTTTAAAAAAATATTTAAGGAGTGGTGTAACTTGTGCTCCGGTAAAGCTGCAGCTACTTGAGATTTACACATTAAAAAATCAAACCTACTTTTAGGCTTATCCTGCTCAAAGCTCGCCGGTGAAAAATGAGTAATTAATTTGTTAAAGTTATCGGGGCCAAACTCTTTGTGAACCCTTAACCAAAAGTCCATAGTTTTTGGCCTTGGTGAGTCAATGGTTTGCATAATTTTATAGACTATTTGCGGTTCAATTGTTTTCTCTAAAGTACGCAGTAAATTTCTTTGAGGTTTATTGAGCCGATGACTTAAAGCGTCTTGAATAGCAACCCTTGGCGTTGGCGTTTCTGGAAGGTTTAAAGTATGCATTTGAGAAGTATTATTCAAAGGCGAGCGCATAGAGGTTAAAAAGTGTGTTAATCGCGAAAGTTTTTGGCTTTGAGGTGGAACGGGCACAAAATTATCAGCACCACTGGCATCGCATGGCGGCTGGTGATTAGTTGCACTGGAAAAAGTCAGTTTATTCAATTGAAAGGGCATCTTTTATACTCCAAAAGATTAATGCGCAACAGCTGGATTCACAGTATGGCCTAATAATGATATCAGTAATAATAATTAGCAGAATTCTATCAGAAAAAAATGGCATTTCATAATAAACAATTCAGTTTTGACACTCAAGAGTTAGAGCAAGGCATCTCGACCAGGATAAGTATCCAAAAAAGAGTTACAATAAATTCACATGAATCTGCATGAGAGTCTGTTATAAAAGTGACTTTTATTAATTCTACAATTCGTATTAGGATAAGTTTATGAACGAAAAAGATGTTGCTGGGCAAGTTGACCTTAACCCAGGTTTAGCCGTGGAAAAAATAGACACCATGATTGACGGCGCCATGAAGTTAGCCCCAAATATGGTGATTGCGCTTGTTGTAGCCATTGGTTTTATTATTGTAGGTATTTTAATTAAAACATTAGTCATGAAAGCAGCTGCAAGTAAAAATAGACATAACCTAGGCGAAATTTTAGGCGGCTTTCTTAAAAGTACCATTATTATATTTGGCTTTTTGATTGCAGCTACAATTGTGGTGCCCACTTTAAAACCAGGTGATTTAATTGCCGGCCTTGGAGTTGGTTCGGTAGCTATTGGTTTTGCCTTTAAGGATATCTTACAAAATTGGCTAGCTGGCTTGTTATTACTTATACGGCAACCGTTTCAAGTTGGTGATCAAATTGAAGCGAGTGGCTATGAAGGCACAGTAGAAAAAATTGAAACCCGGGCTACCTTAATTAAAACCTACGATGGTCAAAGAGCTGTTATACCTAATAGCGAAATCTACACCAATGCTGTACTGGTAAAAACAGCATTTACTACTCGACGCAGCGAATACGATATTGGCATTGGCTACGGCGATAATATTGATGATGCCTGTGCGTTAATATTGAAAACTTTAGATGATCTTGATGGTATAGAAGCTGACCCAGCCCCAGAAGCCCTGCCATGGGATCTTGCAGCAAGCTGGGTAACGGTTAGAGCACGCTGGTGGACACAAAGTTCACGCAAAGACGTTGTCCATAAAAAGGCTCAGGTGATTGTGGCCATTAAACGCGCCTTTGATGACGCTAAAATTGATATGCCCTTTGAGACGCAAGTTCATTTGTTCCATGATCAAACAGAGGATCGTGACGGCCAACCAGGTGTGCAACGTGAAGGCTGGCCTGCCCCTCAAGATCCAAAGGTGCAAGTGAAACCTCGCTATAAAGCTAAGAGTTAATATAAATTAATTAATTAATTGTGCACAAGGTAGCCAAATTCTAAACTCAGACTAAAAGTCAACCGCCGGCTTACACAATGTTGCTTTAATGTTAGTGTAAGTACGCTGAGGTATAAATCTATTAACTACTCGCCTCACTCGAATGCCCTAAATTGCTTACACTTTCCATATTAATTACCTCGATACTGATTAAAGGGTGAGACTTACTCCTCAATAAGTAGGAGATATTAAAAACACATTATAGCATAACCACGCATTGAAAAAAGATGGCCTAATATATATCACATCTAAAAGTATATGGATTCTGGAAGCAATTATGCCCTCAATAGCGACTGGCGGCAATTAAGACCTTGAATTAATATGCGTATTAGCCGATAATGCGCTTTGTAATTAAATAATGACTCCCTACTTTTGAGGTTTTTTATGTCTCGTGAAGATCACATCGAGATGGAAGGCACGGTAATAGATGCCTTACCAAATACAGTTTTTCGTGTTGAGCTTGAAAATGGCCATGTAGTTACTGCTCATATCTCTGGAAAAATGCGAAAAAACTATATTCGTATTTTAACTGGCGATAAAGTGAAGGTAGAACTAACGCCCTATGACTTAAGTAAAGGTCGTATTACTTTTCGAGTAAGATAAGCTCAAACTCAAGCACAAAAAAAAGCGATGATTAATCGCTTTTTTGAGTAGTATGTATTTATGCTAGGCAGGCGGCTGCCAAACCGCAGTGTAATTATTCTATTTTTTCAAGATCACTATTCTTCAAGATCAAAAATAATCTCATCATTCTCACAGCCCACATTCACCTTACCACCACCGCTTAAGTCACCAAATAAAAGCCTATGAGCTAGTGGTTTTTTGATAAGATCTTGAATGACCCGGCCCATAGGTCTGGCGCCCATCTTATCGTCATAGCCTCTAAGGGCTAATAAGACTTTGGCTGAGTCGCTCACTTGCAATTCAACTTTCTTATCATGTAATTGTGATTGCAATTGTTTGAGGAACTTGTCCACAACACTTTGAATCACATCCATATTTAAGGGTTTAAACTGGATTATAGCGTCAAGTCGGTTTCTAAACTCTGGAGTAAAGGCTTTTTTGATAAACTCCATACCATCGGTTGAATGATCTTGCTGGGTAAAGCCAATCCCTCGACGGCTGGTAATTTCAGCACCGGCGTTAGTGGTCATAATTAAAATAACATTTCTAAAGTCGGCTTTACGGCCGTTATTATCGGTTAAAGTGCCATGATCCATAACTTGCAGCAGTAAATTGAAAACATCTGGATGGGCTTTTTCAATTTCATCCAGTAATAAAACTGAATGTGGGTGTTTATTAATTTGCTCAGTTAACAAACCGCCCTGGTCAAAGCCTACATAGCCTGGTGGTGCGCCTATTAAGCGCGATACTGTGTGGCTTTCCATATATTCGGACATATCAAAGCGAATAAGCTCAACGCCCATTTCTTCAGCTAATTGTTTGGTGATTTCTGTTTTACCAACGCCTGTGGGGCCGGCAAATAAGAATGAGCCAATTGGTCTTTCAGGGGTTGCCAAACCAGCACGGGACAGGCGAATAGCTGATGTAATAGTATCAATAGCTTCATCTTGACCGTAGACTTTAGTCTTGAGTTTTTCATCAAGATTTTTGAGCACTTCTTTATCGGATGCCGATACTGTTTTAGCGGGTATGCGGGCAATTTTGGCAATAATCGCTTCAATATCTGTTACGCCAATCACTTTTTTGCGCTTACTTGCTGGCACTAAACGTTGCAAAGCCCCTGCTTCATCGATCACATCAATGGCTTTATCGGGCAAATGGCGGTCGTTAATATAACGATCTGCTAGTTCTGCTGCTACATGCAAGGCTTTATCTGTGTAACGTATTGCGTGATGCTCTTCAAATTTACTTTTTAAGCCACGGAGTATTTGATAGGTTTCTTCCACGCTTGGCTCGGAAACATCAACTTTTTGAAACCGCCGTGCCAGCGCTCGGTCTTTTTCAAAAATACCGCGATATTCTTGGTAAGTGGTTGAGCCAATGCATTTAATATCACCGGAAGCTAATAAAGGTTTGAGAAGATTCGAAGCATCCATCACCCCGCCGGATGCAGCACCTGCACCAATAATGGTATGAATTTCATCGATAAATAATACTGCCCCTTCTTGGCTTTTAAGGTCAGATAATAAAGCTTTGAAACGTTTTTCAAAGTCACCGCGATACTTAGTGCCTGCCAATAATGCGCCTAAATCAAGTGAATAGACCACTGCATTTGACATAATTGGAGGGACTTTATCTTCAATAATTAATAGCGCTAGGCCTTCGGCAATAGCGGTTTTACCAACGCCTGGCTCGCCCACTAACAGTGGATTATTTTTACGGCGGCGGCAGAGCACCTGCACACACCGCTGCACTTCTTCATCACGGCCAATCAGCGGGTCTATACGACCTAAGGCTGCCACTTTATTTAAATTAGACGCATAAGCCTCAAGCGGCTTTTTACCATTTGGCTCGGCTTCTTCGTCGTTAACTTGCTCTATATTTTGGTCTTCTAAATTTTCATCGGAAATTTTAGATATGCCGTGAGCAATAAAATTGACCACATCAATGCGGTTAATATTTTGCTTTTTAAGAAAATAGACCGCTTGGCTTTCTTGTTCACTAAAGATAGCCACCAGCACATTGGCACCAGTCACCTCTTTTTTACCAGAGCTCTGTACATGAAAAACTGCCCGCTGTAAAACGCGCTGAAAGCCTAAAGTGGGCTGAGTTTCGCGTTCAACATCATGAGCTGGAATAAGGGGGGTTGTTTCATCAACGAAGCCACGTAAATCTTCACGTAAATCCTCAAGTTGACCGCCACAAGATTTTAACACTTTGGCTGCTGATTCATTATCTAACAGGGCCAAAAGTAGGTGCTCAACTGTCATGTATTCGTGACGCTTGCCTCTCGCTTCTCGAAAAGCAAGATTTAAAGTCACTTCAAGCTCTTTGCTTAGCATATTCGCCCCCGATGATGGTCATTATTTCAAATATAATATTATCTGCAGTTCAATTATTTATTCTCGTTATTTCTAAAGTATAAGACACTCACAGTCGCTGCACCGAATTTTGATTATAAAATAATCAAAATAATCGGAGACTGCATTTTAATTATTCTGCAACTAGCAAGCGCTGAAAGATATATTGTTGGACTGTTTAAAAGTAAGTGAGTTTAAGCCTTTTGGCTTAGTCTTTTTGACCTAGCCTCTTAGCTTAGGAATCGTCCGCTTCAGCTTTACAGTATAGCGGATGCTGATTTTCTCGAGCATGATCCAATACCATTGACGCTTTGGTTTCTGCAACGTCTTTAGTAAAAATACCACAAATTGCCTTACCTTCGTTATGTACTTTTAACATAATTTGTGTAGCTTGATCTTGATTAAGGCTAAAAAATGTTTGTAATACCTCAACTACAAAGTCCATTGGGGTAAAATCATCGTCCATCATTAATACACGATACATAGATGGCGGTTTAAGTTGGTTTTTTTGACGCTCTAAAACCATTTCGCCGTGGTTTTGATCAGGTTCAGAAGTATAGTCATCTGGCTCATCACTATTATTATGCAGTTTAGTATATTCCATAGCGCCAGCAGCTTGTGTAACCTTGAGGTCATTATACTGCTGATTGAGTGTTGACGGGGATAAATAATTTAACATCCAGTGATTCCTTATCAAGGTGCAGATCCAACAATAGACAGAGCTTAGGCCTAAGGTTGCACAATAGGTGAGAGCTTACGGCTAGGTTACTTGACTTTTCTCATCTGACGCCAAAATGTTTCATCAATGATCAACTTTGGCTTAATCCACATCCATGTGGATCCAGATTCAAAAAGTCAAGTAACCTAGCCGTAAGGTCACCAATAGGTGGATTTAAGCATAATCTGTGTAAAGTATTGCTATTTAAAAGAAATCTTACCAAAAATTTCAAGGTTAGGGCTAATTCTAGTCAATTAGACTTGCTAGTATATAAATTGTGAATTTGCTCAAGTTTTGCTGCCAACTGCTGTAAATATTAGTCGTTTTTCGCATGAAATGAACACAAATTACTGAAATACAACGCTATTCGCACAATATAAAACCGTTTAATGCCTATGATTGACTTGACTATTTAGCTGAAATCGATCAAATTGAAAATGTATATCTTGGTTTTTTAAATATAGGCATAAGATATATGATTTTGGAGTTTGCTTAGCAAGGATGACCTACTAAGTAAATATTAGTGAATTTAGTATTAGCTGTTGCTCGCTCTAACTTGTTACAACGGTAACGGCTAATCTTAACAAAGTGCTCTATAGAATCAACTGTATGTATCTTTGTTGACAACCCAGAGGGAATGCTTTATGGCTCGGGGAAAAGTAAAATGGTTTAATAATGCCAAGGGATTTGGCTTTATTCGCCCAGATACTGGTGGCGACGACTTGTTTGTCCACTACTCATATGTAGATATGGATGGCTACAAAAGCCTTAAAGCTGGCGAACCAGTTGACTATGATGTCAGAGAAGCTCCGTTGGGTTTACACGCAATCAATGTGATTTGTCTTGAACCAAGACCGGAGAACGAAACTGAAGAAGCTTCAGCTGAAGAAGTTGAAGAAACTGATGACTCACTATCTGAAGCCTATTAAACTCAATCAAGTTTAATTCTATATGTAGCACTAGCTACACGAGTATGTATCCGCTATCGAACGCTTTTAGGAGCGTTCGTTTTGCTTGCGTTATAAAATTTTTTACCAATTCAAATTATTTAACTCTACAAATTATTGAGTTATTTATTGTGTCTGAAAATTATTTATTATGTCTGAAAATTATTTATTGTGCTTGAAAGTCAACTCATAAGAGTTGTATCTCTTAGACACAACTCTTATGTTGCAACATAAACTGATTAAAATTACATATTTTCAATAATAACATCGCCAAATTCAGAACATCTCAGCAAGGTTGCATCTGGCATTAAACGCTCAAAATCGTAAGTGACCTTTTTAGACTTGATCGCACCTTCCACACCGCGCACGATGTTATCCGCTGCTTCAACCCAGCCTAAGTGACGTAGCATCATTTCCGCTGAAAGAATTAAAGACCCAGGGTTGACTTTATCTTGGCCTGCATATTTTGGCGCTGTACCGTGAGTTGCCTCAAACACAGAAATACTACCACCCATATTGGCGCCTGGTGCAATACCTATACCACCAACTTCTGCAGCTAAAGCGTCTGATATATAATCACCATTAAGGTTTAAGGTAGCGATAACTGAATAATCTTCTGGGCGCATTAGAATTTGTTGTAAAAATGCATCGGCAATCACATCTTTTATAACAATTTCTTTACCAGTCTTGGGTGATTTAAAGGAATGCCACGGGCCACCGTCGAGCGGTTGCGCACCAAAACGCTCTCTTGATAATTCATAGCCCCACTCTTTAAATGCACCTTCAGTAAATTTCATAATATTACCTTTGTGCACCAAGGTCACCGAAGGCTTGTCGTTATCAATTGCAAACTGAATTGCTTTACGCACCAACCGTTGACTGCCCTCTTTGGAAACTGGTTTAATGCCAATGCCACAGCCTTCAGGGAAACGAATTTTGGTAACGCCCATTTCTTCACGCAAGAACCGAATGACTTTTTTAGCATCTTCCGAGTCAGCTTCCCATTCAATGCCGGCATAAATATCTTCAGAATTTTCGCGAAAGATAACCATATCTGTTTTTTCTGGACAAGTGACCGGACTTGGTACCCCAGGAAACCAGCGCACTGGTCTTTGGCAAACATACAGATCGAGCTCTTGCCTAAGCGCTACGTTTAATGAGCGTATACCACCACCAACAGGTGTAGTTAACGGCCCTTTAATGGCTACAGAGTATTCTTTAAGAGCATTAAGAGTTTCTTCTGGCATCCACACATCTGGACCATAAACGCGGGTTGCTTTTTCGCCACAAAAAACTTCCATCCAAACAATACCTTTCGTGCCGCCATACGCTTTTTCAACAGCTGCATCGACGACCTTTTTCATGACAGGGGTGATATCTGCACCAATGCCATCACCTTCAATAAATGGAATCACCGGAAAATTAGGTACACTAATCGAGAGGTCTGCATTAACTTGTACTTTTTCGCCATCAGCTGGCACAACTATTTTTTGATAACCCATTGAGAATTCCTTCTTTTAAACATTAATTTTTCGATGTTCAATTTTAAACCAACTCGACACTTTTCTAAAAATTAAGTGCTAAATGATATTAAAAATTCACTATTAAGACTTATTTTTTTAAAAGACTTATTCGTAAAACACCAGTATATACTCTGTGGTAATGAGACTCCAGAGCTTTAAAGTGAACAACAAATATTAGATGATCACTTATTGGCGATGAATTTTGATTTATTATCAGTGCTTTAATACAGTATTAAAGCCTCAATTGAGCGTAATATTTGTAGTCAATTTATTGAGATTATGAATTAAAGGAGTACTTATGGCTCATGCATTGGTTCACGGTATCGGCGGAATTGGTCAAGCTCTGGCGCTACAGCTTAGTCAAGATAAAACAATAGATCATCTTTTCTTAGCCAGCCGCTCACCGCATACACTGCGTGATGTTTTACCTGAAGAGTTGACTCATAATAACGCAGTGACTCTAATCGATTGGGACATTCACAAACCAGAAACCATTGAAAACTCAGTTCAATTAATTGAAGACAAACCTGGCGAGCTTGGATTAGTTATTAATAGTGCTGGCTTATTACATACCGAAACAGGTGAACCAGAAAAACGCTTAGAATCGTTTAATCTTGAATATTTTCAAAAAAATATTGAAGTAAATTCTGCATTACCACTATTAACCATCCAAGCAATTTTACCGCTTTTAAGACAAACCCCACACACTCAAATAATTAACATCTCAGCCAAAGTGGGCAGTATTGATGATAATGGTTTAGGCGGCTGGTATTCTTACAGAGCATCAAAGGCTGCGCTGAATATGTTGACCAAAACATTAAGTATTGAATTAAGAAGAAGACGCTTTGAAGCCAGCGTTTGTGCAATTCACCCAGGCACGGTGGCAACCAACCTTTCCAAGCCATTTGTTGCGGCCTCGCAAAAAAATGTAATGAGTGCAGATGAAGCAGCAACTGCTATTCTCAAAGTGATTGCAAGCTTAACCCCAGAAGACAATGGCAGCTTTTTTAGCTGGAATGGCGACCGACTTAGCTGGTAAGTCTCTCTGCATTATTGAGAGCTTAAGCTTAAGTTCAAGCCGTAAGGTCACACATTATTCCAGCATTACATTATTTAGAGCACAATATTTTCAATTGACTAATAACCATTTAAGGATGCAACTAATGAGTTTAGTAACCACCGAGGCCGTGCAGCAAATGAAAAACGCAGTAGATGAAGTATGCATTTATGCTAATGAAGGTGACATTTATACGGTAGGTATAACGGTTGGCAAGGATAAAATGACTGTTTGTGATAAAGCGAATAAGCCGCTTGTTTTTCATAGTCTCGCTTTGGCGAAAGCAGCTTTTAAGAGCTGTTCCTCGGCAAAAACATCTGTAATTTGTGCTAATCCATATGACGAAATGATTGGACATGAGCATAATAACATTAATACTAGCACTGGCATGGAATGATAAGCTAAAGTTGCCAGTTGCTGATGCGTTAATAGGCTTAACACTAACGTAACTTCCAATTTCACACCCATATCTACTGCATATTAAAGCCTCGTAGCTTTTCAATTTGCAACATGAGTGGGTCACTGAGACCATCCATATTCATTTCAAACAACCACATTCGTGCAACTTTACGTGACCATGACTCCACTTTTAACACATAGGGCCGGGTTACGGAATTTTGCCAAGTTGGTGTATCAACAAACCAGCCGCCCCAATTTACAACCCCAACAACTACTAAAACAATAATAGCGCCACGAAAAAAACCAAATACAGTGCCAAGAATTCGATCAAACATTTCTAAACCACCAAACTTAATCAGCATTGAAACCAACCGAGTCACCATGCCACCAATAAAGACTGTGATAAAAAAAAGTGAAGTAAATGCGACAACAGATCGAAGTGCTGGATTGTCTATAGTATTTATTAATAAGCCTGCAAATTGCGGCGCAAATAATCGAGCCAAGACAAAAGCCATAAAGAAATTAATGAGCGAGAGCACTTCGCGACCGAAACCACGCAAAAGACTGATCATAGTTGAGCCAGCCAAAATACCAACAATTATTACATCTAGAGCGTTTAAGTCCATACTATTATCCAGCTTAAAGGGCGTGTGTACTTTTTTTTGTACTTTTCGACACATCTGCGAAAGTGTATCATCAGCTAGCAAAACCTGCTCTGAATATCTCAACCAACCAAAAATTAATGACACAACGAATCAAAAGTCAAGCAATTTTCAAGGCTATTTAATATTCACGTTTCACTAAAACTCAATGCTCTATAATTTATACTCTTAATGAATTTAGACTATTAGATTATTCCAGTATAATTTTTTTTGTGTTTCGCCATTTTTTCTAGGAGAGCAATTATGAGATTAACCGCGCCCTTGCCGACTACTAAGTCGCTTACGATTAAGTCTGCTACCGCACGATTTAAATCTAAAATATTTCTACCAATTAAAATTACTATTCTAGCTTTGTCAGTGGGATTTGTTGGGGGCTGCGAAAATATAGACCAACAAATGGCAACAAATGCTGCAATGGAAGGCCTACAAGCCGCAACGGTCAGCGACTCTCAATTAAAGTCCATAAGCCAACAAGCCGCACAAAAGATGGATAGCAAACAAAGTATAGCCCCGCCAACATCAGATTATGCTCAAAGACTGAAAAAGTTAGTTGCCAAACACCAAACACTTGGTGATTTATCTTTAAATTACCAAGTGTACCTGTCTGATGAAATCAACGCTTTTGCTATGGCAGATGGTACCATTCGAGTCTACTCTGGCTTAATGGATATATTGACAGATGAAGAATTATTGTTTGTAATTGGCCACGAAATCGGTCATGTGGCGCTCAATCATAGTAAAAAACAAATGCAGTTAGCCCTTTCTACTTCAGCTCTACGTAAAGGCACAGCCTCCGTAGGTGGCACCATTGGCACTATAGCCCAATCCGATTTAGCCATGCTCGGTGAAAAAGTTATTGGCGCGCAATTCTCTCAACGGGAAGAAAAACAATCTGATGATTACGGCTTGAGTTTTATGCAAAAAAATAACTATAACTCTCGTGCTGCGGTTTCAGCGCTTAAAAAACTTGGCGACTCAGGAGGAGGTTTGTTATCTTCTCACCCAAACCCACAAGATCGAGCAGCGCGAATTGCTGATAAAATTTAAGGATTAAGCATGCTTCCTGTGCCTTTGTACCGACGTTTTGGCGCTGTAATATACGACGGCCTCTTGCATGCTGCTATTTGGATGACAGTTACAGGTCTATTTAATGGCCTTGTTTTACGAGGGCAAGCTCTGCAGCCAAATCAAGAATGGTTATTACAAGTGACTCTTTTTCCACTGTTACTCCTTGGTAGCTTTTCGTTTTGTAGTTTTTTTTGGCTTAAAAATCAGCAAACCCTTGGCATGCAAGCTTGGCGGCTCAAAATAGTCAATCAACAGAATCAAACCCTGAGTATGCGCCAAGCCATTGCTCGTTTTGGCTTTGTGGTGGTCACACTTGGAATTGGAACTTTTTGGTGTATTTTCGATACCAGCAATAGAAGCTTGCAAGATATTGTGACCTCAAGTCAGATAAAATATGTGCCCGCGAAGGGCTAGATTAAGGAAGATCAGTTAGTGTATTTGAGCCTACCAACTATTTCGCCAGACCATTTAATCTACTGGCTTGATATTCTTGGCACTTTAGCATTTGCAATAAGCGGCACCCTTGCCGCTATGGACAAAAACTTTGATCTATTTGGTACTTTTGTCATTGCCTTTGTGACCTCTCTAGGCGGCGGCACTTTGCGAGACATACTTATTGGTAATCAACCTGTAAGTTGGATGACTAATGATCCAACACTTATCATGATCAGTTTATGTGTCTTAATCACTTTACTTTTTCAAAATATTTTAAGGCGAGCACGAAATACTCTATTTCTGTTTGATGCCATTGGTATTGGTATTTTTACCATAATTGGTTTAAATATTGCCCTGGCAGAACACTTATCCTTAGGCGTGAGTTTAATAATGGGCATGATTTCGGCTGTATTTGGTGGGGTACTTAGAGACACACTGTGCAATGAAGTGCCGTTAATCTTTCGCCAAGAAATATATGCAACCGCTTGCCTACTAGGTGGCGGGCTTTATTTAATGGCAGATACTTTGCACCTTGGAGACAAAACCGCTTTAGTTTTGAGTATATCCTGTGTAGTTATTATTCGCCTATTGGCTGTTAAATTTAAACTCAAACTACCAACTCCAACCCCTGAACCGTAATAAGTAAATGATTAAAAGGAATTTATCATGATAATTGGGCCAAGTGTGGCAGCTCGAAGCATGCCAAGCCATCAATTCATAGGCTCTCAAGTTGGTGGGCAAACTCAAATATGCTTGTCAAACCTTAAACCAAGTACCGCAAGCCAGAGGCTAACCACAAGATTGGCAGTTCGCCATGAGAAAAAGCAACTGAATCGTCCGCTGCAAACAACCTCGGCTTTGGCACAAAACATAAGCCGATTTGATTATAAAACCCCAACTTTTAACATGCCAAGTATTGATCTGACCTTTGATATTCAGCATGACCAAACTCTAGTTACTAGCCATGCGCATTATAACCGCGTCATTGGCGACCACTTAAGCCAAAAGCAAGATTTAGTACTGGATGGCAATGCACAGCGCTGTGATTTGATCAGCCTTAAACTTAATGGTAAAACCATTCCATTCAATAAAACTGAAGATAGTATTCGAATTTCAAGTTATTTACTGCACAATTTAAAAGCTTTTGCTATTGAATGCGTAACATCACTTACACCAGAAAATAACACCACTTTAGCCGGGCTCTATAAGTCAAAGGGTATTTATACCACTCAGTGCGAAGCTGAGGGCTTTAGAAATATGACTTATGTACAAGATAGACCAGATGTACTAAGTCAATTTACTACTACTATTATTGCTGACAAGACTATACTACTCGACCAAAATGCTCAGCCAAATGCTCACCAACACCACCAACACCACCAACACCACCAACAACAACAACAACAACAACCAATCATGTTAAGTAATGGTAACTGTATTGCCACAGGTACCACCAAAGATGGTAGAGATTTTGTTCAATGGTATGACCCATTTCCAAAACCTACCTATTTATTTGCCTTAGTGGCAGGTCAACTGACTGGCAATCATAGTCAGTACACAACAAACACAGGTCAAACCATAAAGCTCAATATTTATGCCCAGCACCCTGATACTTACTGTACAGACTATGCTATGCAGTCGCTTAAAGCAGCCATGCAATGGGATGAAGCACAATTTGGCCTGGAATATGATTTAGACGAATTTAATATTGTGGCGATTGATGACTTTAATATGGGCGCTATGGAAAATAAAGGCTTAAATATTTTCAATTCAAAATTAATTGTAGCGACCCCAGAAACGGCAACCGATACAGACTATAAAAATATTGAACGTGTGATTGGCCATGAGTACTTTCACAATTGGACTGGTAACCGGGTCACTTGTCGCGATTGGTTTCAATTAAGTTTAAAAGAAGGTTTAACGGTTTTTCGAGACCAAGAATTTAGTAGTGATATGAATTCACGCGTATTAAAACGTATTCATGATGTAACCAGTTTACGCAATATACAGTTCCCTGAAGATGCCAGCCCAATGGCGCACCCTATTCGGCCAGATGCTATAGCTCAGTTTGATAATTTATACACTCCAACCGTTTATCATAAAGGGGCAGAAATTATTCGTATGATGTCTGCAATACTCGGTACAGACAATTTTAGACAAGGTATGGATTTATATTTCAAACGCCACGATGGCACGGCTGTTACTTGTGAAGATTTTATTCAAGCCATGGAAGATGCCTCTGGACAGAATTTAACTCAATTTCGCCGCTGGTATAGCCAAGTAGGTACACCAACAGTAGAAGTAAGCACCCAGTATCGCCCCGAATATAATCAGTTTGAGATCTCTTTTCGGCAATCTTTACCAGATACTGGCACCAAGACTCAACGCTTACCTCTGGTGATTCCTATTCAATTTGGCTTAATGAAGCCAGACGGTCAGCCAATCAATTTTAGGCGCAACAAAGCCCTACCAGAAAAAACCGATAAGCAAATTGTATTACAAACTAGGGTCCGCAAAATTTGCTTTTTTAATATTGAACAAGCGCCTATACCCAGTGTTGGACGACACTTTTCCGCCCCGGCTATTTTTAAAATTGAGCTTAATACGCAACAACTCATGACTCAAATGAAACATGACCAGGATTATTTTAAGCGGTATGAAGCGGCGCAAACTTTGATTGAAAATGAAATCATCGCCCGCGCGGAAGATAATGAATTTAATAATGCGCAACCTTGGTTACAAGCCATGGGCGAGTTATTCCAACAAGATTCCATAACACCAGGTTTTATGGCGCAAGTACTTAATCTACCAACTACACAAGCTTTACAGCGTAAAACTCAAGGGCTTGAGTTAAACCAATTAAGAATTGCTCGTAGCAGCCTCGTCCATGATATGGCGCATGCATTGCAGACACCCTTAATGGCAGCGCTCTATGCAGTAGATTTTGAGGGCAAGTATGATTTATCACCAACAGCTATTGAACAGCGCGCTTTAGCTCAAACAGCCCTAACCACTTTAGCTGCTATAAACCAGCCAGAAATTGAGACGCTTGCCAACACTATGTATTTTAAGTCAAATAATTTAACTTCTAAACTCACAGCCCTAAACGCGTTAAATATTTTGGCGCAGTATAAACCTGGTTGCGCCTTAGCTGCTTTACAAGATTTTGATCTGTTGTCTCAAAAAAATTCCTTGGTGCGGCTTAAATTTTTAAGCTTAATTGCTAGTGGTGGACAAGACAACACCTTAGATCAGGTTAAAAAATTATGGCATAGCATAGATCACAAAAACCCAAATAGCGTCTATGCATTACTTGGAGGCTTTATGAAAGGCTCTTATGCTCAATTTCATCACCCTAGTGGGCATGGCTATAGATTTGTGAGCCAGGCTATCGCCCAAGTAGACCGAATCAACCCCCAGGCCGCTGCTAAAATAATGAGCGGTTTTCAAGTAAGCGCAACCCTTGATATGACTCGTAAAATTGCTATGAGAAATAACTTAATTCTACTCGCGCAACAACCACTGTCTAACAACACTCGCGAAATAATTGACAAGCTCATTGGCTAATTAGACAACTTCAACTCTTCCACTTCATGGGCGCATGCCGTATCATTCTAAGTTTCCAATACCTATTCATTGGGGAGTTAATCCCCAGGTTGCTTAAACTAAAGATCAATTGCAAAAATTTATACCTAAGGATTCACCCTATGCCAGTCGCTGAACGTATGCTCGCTATTAAACCATCGCCTACCTTAGTTATTACGCAAAAAGCTGCTGAGCTTAAAGCAGCTGGGCGAGATATAATCGCTCTTGGCGCCGGTGAGCCAGATTTTCCAACACCAGAACATATTTGCAAAGCTGGTATTCAAGCAATTAATAACGGCCAAACCCGTTATACTGCGGTAGATGGTACGCCAGCATTAAAGCAAGCGATTATACTTAAGTTTAAAAAAGATAATAATCTTGACTATCAAGCTGATCAAATATTAGTCTCTTGTGGCGGCAAACAAAGCTTTTTTAATTTAAGTTTGGCGCTATTAAATGATGGTGATGAAGTAGTCATCCCAGCTCCCTATTGGGTAAGTTACCCAGATATGGTCCTGCTTGGCGGCGGTGTGCCAAAGATTATTGCAGCTGATCAAGCGCAACATTTTAAAATAACCCCAGAACAATTAGCTCAAAGCATTACTGGCAAAACCAAACTGGTGGTACTTAATAGCCCATCCAACCCAACTGGCGTTGCCTATACACGCCAAGAGCTTGAAGCCCTTGGCGAAGTATTACGCCAACACCCAGATGTGTATATAGCAACAGATGATATGTACGAACATATTCTCTGGGCCGATGAGCCTTTTTGTAATATTGTTATGGCTTGTCCTGATTTATACGATCGCACTTTTGTACTTAATGGAGTCTCAAAAGCTTATAGTATGACTGGTTGGCGCATTGGCTATGCCGGTGGTCCGGCTGACATTATCAAAGCTATGAAAAAAGTCCAAAGCCAAAGCACATCAAACCCCTGCTCTATTGCTCAAGCGGCTGCAGCTGAGGCTTTAAATGGTCCGCAGGAATGTATTCAAATCATGAATAAAGCGTTTAAAGATCGACATGATAAAGTACTTGCTGCATTAAATGGCTTGCCTGGGTTTGCTTGCTTACCAGCTGATGGTACTTTTTATCTGTTTCCTGAAGTGAAAGGCGCTATAGCCTCGCTTGGCTTAACAAGTGATGTTGAATTTGCCAGTCAACTCTTAGCTGAGGGCGATGTTGCATTGGTACCCGGTTCTGCCTTTGGCATGCCAGGTCATGTAAGATTATCCTTTGCCACCAGTCAAACCGCGCTAGATCAAGCAATTGATAAAATAAGCACCTTTTTACAAAAGCATTCAGCTTAAACATCTGCCACATTAAAGAGCAACCGAAGCTTAGGGTTATTAATACACTATAAAAAAACACAAAATAGCTTTTGAATGAGCTCATTCAAAAGCCTTCGAGGATAGTAATCACATGTATGACGTGATTGTATCATCGCTCAGCGGCGATGACGCTTGGAAGTATTGGAGTATTCCTCTCATTGCCGCAGCCGTTGGTTGGTTTACCAATTTAGTGGCCATTAAACTCACATTCCATCCACTTGAATTTTTTGGCTGGCCACCATTACTTGGCTGGCAAGGTATTATTCCATCAAAAGTTGAAAAAATGGCCAGCATTGTGGTCGATCAAACACTGACCAAACTTGGTACTTTAGATGAATTTTTTAATGAAATGGAACCGCAAAAAATTTCGCATCATGTGGATCAATACCTCAATCAACGCCTAGAAGCCTATACTGACGAGGTAATGAATGAAAAAAATGCAGTACTTTGGGGTAATTTACCCTTAGCGGTGAAAAATCGATTTTATCAAAGAACTCGTCAACAAATCCCTACTATTACTGATAATTTAGTAGCTGAGATAGGCACTCATGTAGAGGAATTAGTCGACCTCAAACACATGATAGTCTCGCAAATGAGCGAAGACAAAGCGCTGATGAACAAAGTTTTTTTTGAAGTGGGCGAGAAAGAATTTAAATTTGTGATTCGCTCGGGGTTAGTCTTTGGCGGCTTATTTGGTATTGTGCAAATGTTGGTTTGGATTTTCTTTAAAGATCTGTGGATACTACCAGCTTTTGGTTTATTAGTCGGGCTTGCCACTAACTGGATTGCTTTAAATGTAATATTTAGACCACTCAAACCCATTAAAATTGGTTGTTATACCCTGCAGGGGCTATTTCTGAAGCGTCAGACCGAAGTATCGGCTACTTTCTGTCGCTTGGTCACCCGTGAGGTATTAACCATTCAGCGCATGATGGAAGAGATGATGCATGGCCCACGCAAAGATAGAACACAGGTACTCATAAAAAAACATATCAAGCCTATAATCGATACTATTAGCGTGCGTACCATTGCTCAATTAACGGTTGGTTTGCAAGGTTATTCACAACTTAAGCAATCAATTGAGAAAAAAGCGATTGAAATATCCACTCAACCCTTTGCAGATCGTCAGTTTAATAACGAGCGGGCAGAAGTTGTAGCCGAACTTTTTGAACGCCGCATGGCTGAACTTGAACCAGAAGAATTTCAAGAATTATTACGCCCCGCTTTTCAGGAGGATGAATGGATTCTCATTTCGCTAGGCGGTGTTTTAGGCCTAGCAGCCGGCATTGCGCAACTTGTGCTTATTTTTTAAGGATGATAATTAGTGGATTCTGCTCTTCCCCTTATCGGGCATCTTGCCTGGAACCTAATCTATACCTTGGCAATTCCATGGATGATTATTTATGTTTGTCTTTGGACTATTGATCGATGTGCAGAAGATCGCTTAAGATTACTACCGATTTCACCGTGGAATATGGTGTATAAGAAACTTCAAAGTCTCTCGTCAACACTTATAGAGCTATTAGTCCATGAGCTAGCTTTTGATAAACTCTATGCTGCAATGAATCCTGAGCGTTGCACACAGCAAACCATGAAAACGCTTACACCATACTTTGAAAGCTTTACTGATCAATTAATCCGCCCACATGCGCCTGTCATTTGGGATAACTTACCTCGCCGGATAAAATCACCTATTTACCAACGTGTGGAGCATCGCTTTGAGCCATGTATAGATCGAATGTTTCAAGATGCTATGGCTCAAGGTTTTGCACTAGAATTCGAGCATCAACAGTTTATTCATAAAGCCCTGCTAGAACAAGAAAGTGGCTACCGCTTTTTAGTCGCTGAGGCTTTACATAATCGATGGTTTTTAGTGCGCAGAAAAGCGCAAATTTACTCGTTAGTGGTATTATTTGCGCTTACCATAGTCACGGGATTAGTGCCAAACTTTTGGTGGTCTATTTATATCAGCCCATTTATAATAAGCCTTGTGGTATTTAGACAAAAACCAACCATTGATCGACTCACCCACCAACAATTTGCTTTAAGCTTGAGTTATTGGCTGAGTGAAAAAATATACAGTGTGGATCAAGTGACCCTGCATTTGACGCAACATATTCCCACAATCGATCATCTTAAACAAGAAATACTGAAAGCATTTCAACCTTTAACAGAGGATCTGCCGCTAAAAACTCTCACTCAGGTATTGCTTGGTGGCGAAGCTTTACTTAAAATGAGGATTAATTTGGTAGATTACTTGTTGACAAACGCCACTATCCCTTTTGAACACAGTCAATTTCGCAAAGAAAGGGCCCAGGAAATTAATCAATTTTTTTACGATGGTTTACTTAAGGTATCCCCGCAAAAGCTGCATCAAATTTTAAACCCATTGTTGACTTATTATTGGTGGCTTTTGGTGCTGGCAAGCTTAAGTATTGCCATTACGCTTAGCTTGCTCACGTGTCTTTTTGTATTTTTTCTTTAGTCAGTTTATAGTTTGTCTTATGGGTATTAAGTCTTATAGATAGTATAAATTATAAGCGATACTTAGGCTAAGTAGCATCCATTACAATAACTGTTAACTTTACATTAACTATTAACTTTACAATAACTAATTAACCTTAAAATAACTATTAAATTTTATAATAATTTTGGAGAAACTGTATATGCCGAACTTGTCAAATAGACTGCGCTTTCAAACTGATGATATTAATGGTCGAGTAAAAGTACTCATGATTCATCGTAATTTCGAACATTTATATCCTCTATTATGTTTATTAGATGAAGATCTGTATCGCCCAAAAATTCAAGCAGCGGAACATCTAGCCGAGGGGCTAAGAGCTTTAAGTCATGAATTATTTGATTTAATTATTTTTGATAGTGGCGTTGATCAACGAGGGATATATCATGTCATTGAAGCTTTGCAAGACGCCGCGCCGTATATTCCGTTAGTTATGACAACGCCGGCGCACTATGAGAACAAAGCTGAAGATCTTTTAAATCGTGGGCTGATGGATTATATTCTCGAAGATAAAGATTATCATGCTGGAGTGATCAAAAGAATTTTAAGGACTGCACTATTCAATAAACAATCAGATGACCATATTGCTGAACTGATCAATTTTGATCATTTAACTGGCTTAGCTAATCGCTTTTTGTTTCGCGATCGCTTAGATCAAGCCATATTACGAGCCCACCGCAATCAACATATTATTGCCTTATTATTCATTGATCTAGACCACTTGCATCAAATAAATACTGAAAAAGGCTTTGATATTGGCGATGAATTGCTTATTGCATGTTCGCAAAGAATAACCAACGCCTTAAGGCGGCAAGATGCAATCTCAAGGCTTGGTGGTGATGAATTCGGCGCGTTACTAGAAAATATCCATCGGCCTGAAGATGCAGGCTTTATCGCTCAACATCTCATTGAGGAATTTAAAGTACCATTTATAATTCAACATGAATCAATTGATATGAATTTATCGATCGGTATTGCCTTTGGCGCGCCAGAACACCCTTTTGACCCAGCCACACTTATGAAGCAATCTGATATTGCCCGCTACCGCGCCAAAGAACGTGGCGGTAAATGTTTTGAGTATTTTTCAGTAACGCATAATCAGTCGGCTATTGATGAATATAATGCCTGTCCAGACCTACAAATTGCCTTACAACGAATTTTTACTGCAGATGATGATAATAAACCCTAAATTCATACTCACAACTGAATAACCCTATAAATTCTGGCAGAACAAATTGTCATGAACTATATAAGACTATAGATCTTCAAAATGTAATCTGCTATTCAAGCTAGGCTGAGGTAACACGTGTTCGAACTCAATGAAATAAAAACGCCTCAACCAAAAAGTCACCGGTGGATTCAGTATTTAAAGTCAGTTTTTGGTGAAATCTCTGTTGAAGAAATTATCATAGAGCTGCCAACTTCTGTATCTGGCCAACATAAACTAGCAATCGCAGAACTAACAATAAACTCATCACCAGAAACTGTAACTAGTTATGAAACAACTTGGGTGTTAGCAACTCTACCCCAGCTAGCTGATATTATGGTACTTAGTTTTTTTGGCGATCATCCTCGAGCTTTTTGTGATGCTTTCGCCGCTTTAGATGCCCGTTTGGAAACCGACGACAGCTGTACAATTGGCAGTGTAATCCCTATTCACCACTCAGTTGTACAGCAACGAGGTTATAATGGCGTACAACTCTTAGGCTTTGCAAACATACTCCCTCAAATTCAACTAAGCGAGTCTTTACATACAAGCCAACAATTTACCCCTCGTGAAGCTACTAAGCCAATAACCCAGCCCCTGCGTGAGCCTGTGAATTGCGTAATTGGCTATTTTATAAACCCTGAAAAAATGAAGCTAGCCGATACTTATGGACCAAAAATTTTATTTAAACAAACTCTCAAAAATACTCAATCTCTGCAAGATTTAACGTTACCACCTCGTCCACTACCTATTAAAAATATCAAGGAAGCCCCTTCATCAGCGGTTAATTATGAAATAGACAGTTTCAATACCAAAAGTACTAGCCAGCATAAAACCCTAGCCAATGAAGCCACCAATTCTGCTGATGCTGATAATAAATTAGCGATTACAGAAGCTTTACAGCCGCCATTAGCTAGCCCACAACTACCAAGCGATACCAAATTAGCCAATAAAGAATTTAATTTTTCAGGGCCAATCACTCATAGTATTTTATTTGTATTTATTATTGGTCTGGCAGGTCTTGTCTATAGTGTACTTTTTGGGCCATCAACTCTTAATTACCAGTTACAATCTTTTGTTGCAACGATTTTAGATGGAATAATGACATTTTTTACTTGATTGCTTGAAAAAAATGGCAAGATTAATCTCATAATCTTGTATTTTGAAACTACTCCTTATTCAGCAAAACCTCTCTAATGCCCATTCCAAGCAATATGTGACTTGACCTAGCGTCAAATATTATTTATTTGTTGCAAAACCTTACTGTTTTCTTAATTTATTAAGTGATAGTATATTGTTATACTTTTCTAGGCATACACAATAGGCAATTAACTCTTTTGTGATACATCCCCTGACGTTTCAATTCTTTTTTGCTTTACTCAATAGAGTGGCAGTTTAAAAAGAATGAATAGCTTAAAGGTATAACCCACTCATAATGTATAAATTATTTATGAGTCAATGGGTAGATTGCACCTCAAGTGCATCTATCAACACACCAGGATTCACAACTTTGATCCTATTACATTAAGCTGTGATCTTAAGAAATTAAAAGTTATGATCTTAAGTAGTAAAGCGGAGACATATTTAAATGGCATCATCACAAGATTCAAACGCTCAAGCCGGTAGAAAAAAAGGGCCAAAATTAACTAAAGATGGCAAGATAACTGTTTTTGACGCAGAAGAAAAAAATTATGGCATCCGTGAGCTTATTGATTTAATCCGTTACATACCGGAAGGCCAGGATATTTTCTTCGGCGCTGAGATGATCAAGAAAACTCTAGCCTCCATGCAACTATCTATTACAGATATTATGCAAGACGCAGTTGACAAGAAAAAACTGGCATCAAAAACTATTCAACATTTGGTCACAGAAATATCTGATTACCAAAGACGTATTCAAAGCTTAAAAAGCCATATTCGCCACCTGCGCTTTGAATTGGGTGAAATTCAAGACTCATGCCATTATTTATTATCTAACGATGAAGATTTAAATAATTTCACGGCAGTGCTAGATGAAGTTCCTCGCTCGCCTATTGAAGGCGATGAAACCATGGATTCTGATGACAAGCCGGCAAAACAAATACAGTCAACGAATAAAGCAACTCCACCTGCAATGGCTGACTCAGAAGAAACACCTGTACCTACTCTTGAAGACAGCCCAAGTCTTGAAAAGAATCCAACACCTGCAGAAAGTTCAAATCAACACACTCAACCCACCACAGATACTAAGCATCACCAAGAAACCACTATTGATGCGTTTCGTCAAAATGATGTGGATGAAACAGCATTTGAATCATCTGAAACACTAGTAGCTGATTTGGACGAAGATGGAATTATTGAAGCTCTCGATAAAGAACCAGGCTTTTCCGAAAGTTCTCTGGCTGAGGCTTTACAAAAATCAGATCGTTTTGACGACCAAAATGGACTAAACACTAATCCTGACGAGGAAATTGAAAACTATACACCGGCTTCCCAGTATTCAAAAGCCCCGCAGAACCAACCTCCAGAGCAATCATCAACGCTGACTGATGACTATGACCTAAATAACAATGATTCAAATAGCAATGATTCAAATCACCATGATGTAAATCATAATGACCTAGATGATGATGACAGCGACGATCAAGATTTAGCGAGTAAAATTTAACAGCAGTGTTTACTAACAGGGGGAAATTCTGTGCTGTGTCTTGTAGTTGACGATTCTAAATCAGCCAGGTATACCCTACAAAAAGCTTTAAAGCAGTTAGGGCATGAAATCATACTAGCTGCTAGCGGTGAAGAAGCCTTAGAAATGCTCTGTGAACACACTCCAGGGATTATTTTCTTAGATCATCTCATGCCTGGTTTGGATGGTTTTGCCACAGCTAAGAAAATTCGTTCGCAAAAGGTTTTCAAAGAAACTCCTGTGGTTATGTGTACTGCCAAAGACAACGAAGATTACGCGGTAGATGCTCGTAAAATTGGTGTTTTTGCAACCTTGCCCAAGCCTGCTTCGCAAGAGCAACTCCAGCAAATATTTACACAGGTGCAAGCGGACCTAACGCCCACAGCTGCAGAAGAAACTCAAAAGCCCGCAGCGCAACCTATTGTTAACCAACCCAAGCCAGTAAAAGCTATCAAGCCGCTCAATGTACAACCAGATTTCCCACCACAAGCTAAGCCTCAAGTTTCTATGCCCTCTTCTTATCAAATTAATGAAGATATTCGCACGCTTATTCGTGATGAAACGGAAGGTCGAGCAAGAGATTCTGCCCAGAAATTACTCAACGAGTCTTGGGGCAGATTAAGAGGTGGTTTACAAGAAGATGTGCGCAAACTCACCAGTGAACTCATGCAAAAGCACTTACAATCAGCTTTAGATGGTATTATTGGTAGTGTACGCACAGCTTTAGTCGCCCAGCTTACTACAGAGTTTCGTCAATATTCAGACAAACGTCTTGATGCTATAGAACACCAATTAATTAATTTTAAAACGGAGCAAACCAATAAACTCTCTTCAATGAAACGCCAATATGAAATGCAAAAAATTGACCCAATTGCATTACATGATACTATTTTAGAAGATGCTAAAAAGGCCGCTGAATTTACGGCAACCCATAAAACAGTAGAAACAGTAAAAAAAGTTTCTTACGAAATCTGCGAAGATATTGTTGGAGATCTGTTAGATTCAAGTACTTTTGAGCAATTAGAGCATGAACTCAAACAACTCAAAGCAAGCCACAGCACCTTGCAAGCCCAAGGACGAAAACAACTTATGATTACTAGCTTTGCGGCAGTAGTTGCAGGGCTTGCGCTGGCAGTAGCTGTGAGTTCATTTTTATAAAACTTAATTCACATTGTTTGAATTGTTGTGACTATAGGCTTGAGTTGTTGTGACCTTAGGTTTGAGTTGTTATAAATACAGCCTAAAAAGAATAGACTAAAGACACAGCCATCTCTGTATCCACACTTTTACGCTCAACTTGCAATTCATCATCAAAGATTGGATCGGAATTGTGTTTAAACAATAAGGACAGCTTCATAGCAAGCTTTTGATTCACTTGAGCAGTCAGTGCAGAAACAGCTGTTGACAATACCCGGTTTTCACCCGCATCGACCTCTAAGCTTTGTACAAATTTACTGGTTTTAGATAGGGTTCGTTGGTATCTAAGTGCTGAAGATATAAGCCCTTCTTCATCGCTAGGCCCGTTTTCTGGTTTGGTAAAACGCATACCTGGGCCAACTTCAAGACGCAGTGCATTGACATCATTTTTAATGAGTTGTCGGCCATAACCTACAGTAAAAACGCCTTCATAATCAAAGCCTGTAAATCGATCTCGCTCATAGCCTACTTTGACATAAAGACTATTTTCACTATCAAATTTTCTATCGAGTTGGCCTTGTAAAGAATATCGTTCTGCTGAGGTAATAGGTTCTCCATCCACAACATTAGGATCTACTGCGGAAGCTGCTGCTGCCGACACAGTAAGCTGTTGCCGCCATTGCTCCGCATCCTTACTGGCATAAAATCGTCCATTGACCGATGAGCTTTCGCTATTGCCGTAAGAGGCTAAAAGTCCGAATTCTGCTTCCATATCTATTTCTTTGGCTGTTGCGTGCATAGTCATAAAACAAAGACATAACGTCAAACTCCACAAGCGTTTAGCTTGATGTCTAGGCAACCAACTTAATATCTTAATCATTAATACAATCCCTTAATCAGAAAAAATCGAACATAAACAATATCATATATAGGTTCTCAGATAAGTAATCTGTCGAGAAAGCACTGAATACAATGGAATTCATCAGCTTTTAAGATAGATTACTTATCTGACAATGTATACTTTCATGACAATGTATAGTTTCATGACAATGTATAGTTTCATGACAATGTATAGTTTCATAAATCGAGTATAAATTTACAAGGATTTATGAGATTTGTTTAAGTTTCACTGGATCCAAGTGAACATCCATTTGTGGGAAAGGTATACTTATACCCGCTGCATCCAATGCTTCTTTAAAGGCTTCATTCAATGCAAAGTGAACCGGCCAGTAATCTGCAGTATTCACCCAAACACGGACTACAAAATTAACTGAAGAATCTGCTAATGCAGCCACAGCAATAGTAATACCGTTTTCAACTAAAATTTCAGGACGTTCATCTAAGCAGGCCTGAATTACAGCTCTAGTTTTTTTTAAATCAGATGAGTATGAAACGCCTAGTGTAAAATCAACTCTTCTTATTGGATTAGCAGAGTAATTAATAATATTACTTTCGGTGATATTAGAATTAGGCACGATAACGCGTTTATTATCGGGTGTTTTCATTTGTGTTGAAAAAATATTAATTTTCTCCACGGTGCCAGCAGTACCGCCAGCTTCCACGTAATCGCCCTCTTTAAATTGTCGAAACAAAATTAATAGTACCCCTGATGCAAAATTAGATAAGGAACCTTGCAAGGCCAAACCTATAGCTAAGCCGGCAGCACCAATAACAGCTATAAAAGATGCCGTTTGAATGCCAAGCTTGGAAAGCACGGCAAGAATAACAAAGATCATCAAGCCGCTATACACAAGATTGTGCACAAAACTTTTCACAGCACCATCAACGCCGCTTCTGGTAAGCATTTTATCCACTAAACTAATAACTACTTTAATAATTATTCGGCCAATAAAAAATATAACCAACGCGGCTAAAAGTTTCATACCATATTCTATGGCCAGCGGGGCAACCACGTTATAAGCTTTTTCACCTAAGCCTATTATTTCCAGTGTTTTATCTTCCATTAAAGTTCCTTATATTAACCTGACATCAAAATTGCGAGTTATATTATTCAATTGAATTGAGATTATAAATGAGAATACAACAATCGCCAGCCTATTTTTTACCAACAGCTATGCAATACTTAATGAGGCTCGGACTCATAGTGTCTTGCCTATGGCTTGGAGCCTGTCAGACAAATTATTATACCCATCTCATTAAAGGTCAAAGCAAAATACTTGGTGATCGACAGTCTATAGCAAGTCTAATTGACGAACCAAAGACCCAAGCACTTTTAAAAGACAGGCTTATATTAACCCAAGAGATTATAAAGTTTGCTCAAAGTGAACTGCAAATAACCACCGATAATAAATACACAAGTTATGTCAATTTACAAAGACCCTATGTGATTATGAGTTTAATGGCAACCCCTGAGTTTTCTTTAACACCATATACTTGGTGTTATCCATTAATTGGTTGTGCTAGTTATCGGGGCTATTTTTCTCGAAAAATGGCGCACACGCAACAACAAGCACTTCAAGATCAAGGCTATATTACCGCTTTACGAGGTGTAAGCGCCTACTCTACTTTAGGCTGGTTTGCAGACCCTCTATTGAGTAGTTTTATATTCTATGACAAAAACCAATACGTAGAGCTTCTCTTTCATGAACTTGCTCATAGCCAAATATATATTGGTAATGACACAGCATTTAATGAAAGTTTTGCAACTTTTGTTGGGTTGGTGGGGTTAAAACAATGGCAGTTAGCCCACGGGGAAGTTTATAATGCCAAAGATGATACTTGGTTTAAATTAGTCAATTTTTTACAGCCCTATCGCCTTAAATTAGAAGCACTCTATGCATCACACCCCATGACTGGTAGCGTTGAATTGAAAAATAATGAGGCGATTGAACAAATGCGGCAAGCGAAACATGCGTTATATGCAGAAATTAAAGCAGCCTACGCTCAAGAAAAGCTCTCATGGTCGAAACCTAGACTCTATGATCAATGGATGGCTAGTATTAATAACCCAAAAATGGCGTCATTAGCAGATTATACTCAGTGGGTTTTGGCCTTTGAACAACTTTATGTATTGAATCATGCAAATATAAGTGACTTTTATAAGTCTGTAGAAAAGTTAGGTAATCTACCCTATGATCAACGACACGTTATTTTATCTCAACTAGGGCAATCATGTTGGTCTCACAAAGCTCGATCCTTGAGTAGGTTTGCTCAAATATTCAATTAAATGGGCTCAGTGTTTTATTCATTGCAATAAGAGTGATTTACTCATTGAATTAAAAGTGCTTTAAACTTTTCATATCTAAAACAAACGATGCAAGCCGTTGAGCGCAGCTACGCGATAGGCCTCTGCCATAGTGGGATAATTAAAGGTTGTATTCACAAAATATTCTAAACTATTAGCCTCGCCTTCTTGACTCATAATAGCCTGCCCAATATGAACAATTTCAGAGGCTTGATCACCAAAACAATGAATTCCCAATATAGCCAAAGTTTCTCGATGAAACAAAATTTTTAACATGCCAGCTTTTTCGCCAGTTATTTGCGCTCTGGCTAACGTTTTAAAAAACGCTTGGCCGACCTCATAAGGCACTTTCTCTTGAGTAAGCTCTTGCTCTGTCCGGCCTAAACAGCTAATTTCTGGAATAGTATAAATACCTGTAGGTACCTCTCGAACAAAGTAGGTTTCATCCGGGCAGGTAATTGCTGAGCCAACTGAGCGCCCTTGGTCATAAGCCGCACTTGCCAACGCCGGCCAACCTATCACATCTCCAGCAGCATAAATATGTGGCACGTCAGTTTGGTAGTGTTCATTGACATGCAGCTGGCCACGGGAATTCGCTGTTAAACCTGTATTTGCTAAATTAAGTCTATCTGTATTTCCAGCTCGACCATTGCACCACAAGAGCGTATCGGCTTTTAAGCGTTTACCTGATTGCAGGTTCACAATAATATGCTTGGCATCATATTCGACGCTTTCGTGTTGCTCAGAGTGGCGAACTAAAACGCCGCTATTGCGCAATTGATAACCAAGAGCATCTGAAATTTCATGATCTAAAAATGATAATAGGCGTTCTCGACCATCAATAAGCTCAACTCGAGCACCTAAACCAGAAAATATTGAAGCATATTCGCAGCCAATGACACCAGCGCCGATAATAATCATTTTCTGCGGGGTATATTCCATACTCAGGATAGTGTCACTATCAAAAACTCGTGGATGAGTGAAGTCTACATCTGGTGGTCGGTAGGGACTACTCCCAGTTGCGATGATAATATCTTTAGCCAATAGAGTATCGCTTACACCATCGCCAGAAAGTACTTCTATTGTATTAGCATCAATAAATTGAGCCTTACCGTAATAGACAGCTACTCGATTTCGAGAATAAAAACTCGATCTTAAGGAAACTTGTTGAAATATAACGTTTTGAGCATGTTGCATAATGGAAGGGAAGGTAATTGAGCGAGGCTCGCCCACTGAACGAAATAATGGATTGGTATTAAAGCGCATTATTTGACGCACTGATTGACGGAGCGCCTTCGATGGAATAGTACCTAAGTGTGCACAGTTGCCACCTACGCCTTTTTTGTCATCCACAACAGCTACATTTAACCCTTGCTTAGAGGCTCTCATAGCAGCACCCTCACCAGCCGGACCAGCCCCCAAAACTACCACATCAAAATTTGAGGGCATGGCAATACTCCTTAATTGCGCAGATAAATAGCATGCAATCGAATAAAATTACAATGACTTGATGAAATTATAGATCTTTAAAAAGAATCTGGTCGAAAAGTATGGACTATGATTGTATGGGCTATGATTATAGCTATGATTATAGCTATGATTATAGTCATCCGCTTACGAATAAAATTACTTTACTTTTTCGACAGGTAGAGTTGATATGTATCAATTGATTTTAGCGTTACAACTCGAATGAGCATGGCATTTTAAAAGGATTAAAAATCTAAGGGATCTGGAGCGGCTCTGCCCTTTTTGGACAAATTTGAGGTCGCTGCGTCTTGGCCTAATTGATTAGGATCACAACTTGTGGGCGTTTTTCCACAAATTTTACACTCACCATTTAAGCCTACATTAGCTAGACCACCACAACTGCCTGCGATTGGTTTGCGACCAAATAAAACTCCAACCGCCATTAAAAGTATAAAAATAATAAATCCAATAATACCGACCATAAGATCCATTGGAGTCTCCTTAATTAATATAGGTCTTCAAAAAAGCAGTCTGTTGAAAAAGTGTGAAATACAATAGAATTCATCAGCTTTTGAGACAGATTGCTTTTTTGAAAATATAAAGTGTGCAATAAAAATTTATTTAAAATTGTCATGGTAAGCTGTTGATTGCCAAACTTGAGTCTTAAATTTAGCGTCATCTTGAATAATAAAAGCTTCATCTATTACTATATCAGAGGATTGCAACTGATTTTCAACCTTGGATTGTGCCTTATTCTCAACTTTTTCTGGTGTCTTGTAGTAGTCTTCATAATAAAGCACAGTTGCTAAATTTAAAGATTCAGATAGTTGCTTGGCCTGTTGAATTGGCAGTGCAACTAAAGCAGTAGCATAAGCATCTGCTAATGCTAAAGACTTATGCAATACAGTTGCTGAAATAACATCTCGCTCAACAGGCGAGCCAGTTTTAACATTAATGATGTGGCTGTATCGCCTGCCCTCATATTCGAAAAAATTTCGGTAATCACCAGAAGTCGCTAGGCCAACATCACTAAGCTCTAAAGGCTGCATTCGCTTAGATTCGGTTAACGGCTGTTCAATCCCAAGCACCCAAGGCTTGGGAGATAACCAAGGCCTCAAAGCGGGTTTATGACCATTGACCCAAACTTCGCCGCCAATTTCAATTAGAAAATGGCTTAAACCATTGTTTATAAAAGTTTGCTTAACTTTATCCACTGCATAGCCTTTGGCTATTGATGATAAATCCAACTGCAGCTTTTTAGAGGCCGTGACACATTGATCTGCCACATTCAAACTCAAAGCTTTAAAACCAACGTTGGACATAACTGCTTGAATGGCTTGGTTAGCAGGTGGCTTTGAAGCAGAATTGCGAGCACCAAACCCCCAAAGCTCAACCAAAGGCCCAACCGAAATGTCATACATACCAGAAGAATCAGTGTTCACTTGCTGAGCTTGCTGAAAAATAGTCATTAATTCAGTTGAAACTGGATAACACTCTAAATTATCTAAACTCTTTAAATTTTCTACACCCTTTAAAGCCTCTAAATTCTGAGTTTGCAGATTTCTATTAAGTTTCATTAATTCTGACTGAGGCTCATAGGTGGACATGGTGTCAATTATATGCTGCAAATCAGCTTCTGTTAATTGTTGTAAATTGACTGATAAATTACCATTGCGCCATCGTTGATAATAGCCAGGTTTATAAGCATGAATTGAATAACTGGTGCCCATGGTTGAGCCATTAAATTCAATTGATTGAGGGGTAAAAAAAAATATATAAAACATGCCAGCAATGAGCGCAATAAGTGCAAACAGAGCAGGCAACCAAGAAGCTGAGTCTTTGGCCTGAGGAACTTGTTTATTGCTGTGTTCCAAAAGACTCACCTTACAATCTAAAAAAACTAATAATTAACCCAGAAATAGAGCTTTAAGCTAAATTAAGTTATGCAACTAAGACTTAGCCGCCAAAATCATCAAGTGCAATATTGTCTTTTTCAACGCCAAGCTCCTCAAGCATATTAATCACTGCGGCATTCATCATAGGTGGCCCACACATATAGTATTCGCAATCTTCTGGCGCTTCATGTTCATTGAGATAATTTTCGAGCAAAACTTCATGGATAAAACCAGTATATCCAGTCCAATTATCTTCTGGCTGAGGGTCAGAAAGAGCTAAATACCATTTGAAATTTGGAAATTTCTCTTGCAGATCATCATATTCATCAGCATAAAATACCTCACGCACAGATCGGGCACCATACCAAAAAGTAATTTTCCGCTCAGATTTTAAGCGCAGCAACTGATCAAATATGTGCGCACGCATAGGCGCCATACCCGCTCCACCACCGATAAAGACCATTTCGTTGTCTGTCTCTTTAGCAAAAAAATCACCAAATGGGCCGTAGACTTTTACCGTATCGCCAGGTTTTAAACTAAAAGTGTAAGAAGACATTTTACCAGGAGCAATACCAGAGCTTCTTGGGGGAGGTGTAGCTATACGAATATTAAACTTAAGTAAGCCCTCTTCTTCTGGGTAGTTAGCCATGGAATAAGCCCGAATGAGTGGCTCATCATTTTTAGACTCTAAATCAAAAAAGCCAAACCGCTCCCAATCACCTCGATATTCTTCGTCAACAGCAAAATCTTTAAATTTCACATGATGCTTCGGCGCTTCAAGTTGTACATAGCCACCAGCACGAAAATTTACACTTTCACCCTCAGGCAGCTTTAAGACTAATTCTTTAATGAAAGTAGCCACGTTATCATTTGAAACAACTTCGCAATCCCAACATTTAACCCCAAAAAAAGCCTCGTCCACTTCAATATCCAGGTCTTGTTTCACTGCAACCTGGCAAGATAAACGCCAACCATCTTTAATTTCTTGGCGATTAAAGTGACCTTCTTCGGTTGGTAAAATATCACCACCACCAGATTTAATTCTCACTTTACACTGTCCACAAGTGCCGCCGCCGCCACAAGCAGAAGAGACGTAAATTTTCTTATCTGCTAAAGCATTAAGTAATTTTCCGCCTACAGGTACATCCATACCTTTATCAGTATCGTCATTAATATCAACATGCACACTTCCAGTTGCAACCAGTTGTGATCGTGCTGCAAGGATAATCATGACCAAGCCCACAACAATAACGGTAAACATTGCAACGCCAACAATGATCGTCGATTCAATCATTTCTTACTCCCACGTGAATAATCTCGGGTTTAATCTTTGCTTAAATTACAATACGCGTCTTAAAGTGAAACACCTGAAAATGACATAAACCCAAGCGACATTAAACCTACAGTAATAAAAGTAATGCCTAACCCCTTGAGCCCGTCTGGCACATCAGAATATTTTAATTTTTCGCGAATACCGGCAAGCAAAACAATAGCTAACGCCCAACCGACGCCAGCACCAAAACCATAGACTACGCTATCTGCAAATGAGTAATCTCTTTCAACCATAAAGAGCGAAGCCCCTAAAATAGCGCAATTTACGGTTATTAATGGTAAAAACACACCTAAAGCGTTATATAATGAAGGCACATATTTATCTAATGCCATTTCTAAGATTTGTACAATAGCCGCAATCACACCAATATAGCTTAATAAACCCAAAAAGGTTAAATCAGCATCAGGAAACCCAGCCCATGCAAGAGCACCAGGTTTTAGCAGATAATTTAAAATTAAGTTGTTTGCCGGAACAGTTATTGTCTGCACCACAACAACAGCTACTCCCAGGCCAATTGCTGTTTTAATCTTTTTAGAAACAGCAATAAATGTACACATCCCAAGAAAAAAGGCCAATGCCATATTCTCTACAAAGATTGCTTTTACAAGTAGGCTTAAATAATGCTCCACAAATCACCTCTTAATTAACACGATCATACAATTCATACGATCTAAATAAGCTTTACACTATGCCAAAATATCGTTATTCAAATTTTTAAATTTAAAACTTACTCGAATTAAACTTTTTGCAACAATTATTAATGACTATTATTCATAGAGTTAGATGTAATTTTAAATTCGTCTTTTTCAATTTGTTCTCTTTTAACCGAACGCAAACCCCAGATAATAAGACCAATAATAAAAAAAGCACTAGGCGGCAATAACATCATACCATTTGGCATATACCAACCACCCTCTGAAACCACCGGTAAAATCTCAAAACCTAATAATTTACCAGTGCCAAAAAGTTCACGAATAACACCTATCACTATAAGCATTACTGAATAACCAAGGCCATTACCAATGCCATCAAGAAAACTTAAAATCGGTGGGTTTTTCATGGCGTAGGCTTCAGCACGCCCCATAACAATACAGTTGGTGATAATAAGCCCAACAAAAACAGAGAGCTGCTTACTGGTTTGAAACGCGTAAGCTTTTAAAAACTGATCTACAACAATAACTAATGATGCAATTATTGTCATTTGGACAATGATTCGAATTGAACTTGGTACATGGTTGCGAATTGTACTAATAAAAAAGCTCGAAAAAGCTGTCACAAGGGTCAATGCAACACACATGGTCAAGGTTGTCTTTAAATTTGATGTTACCGCTAAAGCACTACAAATCCCTAAAATTTGTAATCCAATGGGGTTATTGCTCAAGATGGGCATTAATAAAACTTTTTTGGCTTCACTTGACATCATATTTTCCTAAAACTCAATTGATAAAACTATTTGTTGAAATAATTTGTTGAAATCTTGCCGACTTAAGATTGTGATTTAAGGCGAGTTATATACTTTCCATAACCTTTATCACCCATCCAAAACTGCAATAAGTTGGTAACACCTCGAGATGTAAGTGTAGCTCCTGACAATGCATCTACTTTATGTTCAGCATTTGGGGTATTAGCATCAACACCACCTTTAACCAGCTTTATAACAGGAATACCATCTTCGTAGATTTTTTTGCCAGGCCAGAGTGCTTTCCATTTTGGATTATCAACTTCACCGCCTAAGCCTGGAGTTTCCGCATGTTGATAAAAGCCTAATCCAGCTACTGTATTGGCGTCTGGCTCTAAGGCCAAAAAGCCGTACAAAGTTGACCAAAGGCCGTAGCCATGAACCGGTAGTACAATTTTTGAAATTTTATTTTGCTTATCTTTAGCCAAATATACTGGCATTACATTAGGTAGCCAGCGAATATCAGCTAAATCTTCTTTTGGCTTTAAACGACGGCTTCTTTTGGGGTCTTTAGCTGCTTTTTCAATAGAATAATCTTTGTCTATATCTACATATTCGCCTGTGGATAAATCAATGCCTTTCATTTCAATACTATTGAATAAGCGCTTAACGTCTTTGTCAGAGATACCACCAGCTTCAGCCAAACCGGCAGCAATTATGATATTTTTTCTTTTATCTATCAAAGCGTTACTTTGCTGAATAGGTTTAAGCTTAACTGCAGCTGTGGACACGATCACTGAACAAACAATGCATAATAGTAATGCAACAAGTAGAGTTTTTTGTATGCTATCAGACATTGCGGAGCCTCCTTCGCTTAATATTTGACTGGACAACACAGTAATCAAATATTGGCGCAAACAAATTGGCCAGTAATATTGCTAGCATAATTCCTTCAGGAAATGCGGGGTTGATCACTCGGATAAACACAGTCATAGCACCAATAAAGAAGCCATAAACCCATCGCCCGGTATTTGTATGAGCGGCTGAAACAGGTTCAGTTGCCATAAAGAAAGTACCAAAGGCAAAACCACCAACTACCAAATGCCAATACCAAGGCATTTGAAACATAGAATTGGTTTCACTGCCGATAGAAGTTAATACAAATGATGTAACAACTAGACCTATAATGGCACTCAATACAATTCGCCAAGAAGCTATACGAGTCCAGACTAAATAGCCGCCACCGAGTAATATCATCAAGGTTGAGACTTCACCGATACAGCCTTGAGTCTTGCCAAGAAACATATCCAGCCAGCTGATTCCGGCAGTGGTCACAGCTTCCATCCCACCACTTGCAGCTAAACTTAACGCTGTAGCGCCTGTATAGCCATCTACAGCAGTCCAAACAGAATCACCCGAAATTTGTGCCGGATAAGCAAAGTATAAAAATGCACGACCAGATAGTGCTGGGTTGACGAAGTTTTTCCCAGTACCGCCAAAAACTTCTTTCGCTAGTACGACACCAAAACTTATACCAAGAGCAACTTGCCATAAAGGGATTTGGGGCGGCAGAATAAGTGTAAACAATATTCCCGTAACAAAAAAGCCTTCGTTAACTTCGTGGCCGCGTTTAAAAGCAAACAGACCTTCCCATATAAAGCCACAAAGATAGGTCACTATAAAAATAGGAATATAAAAAGTCGCGCCATAAATTATATTATCTAAAATATTGGCTGGGTTTGAGCCAGTGAGTAAATCAATGATATAACCGCGTAGACCAGATGGACCTACGAGCTCAGGATTATTAATTAATTGAGTGTTTGCTTGGTAGCCTACGTTCCATAAACCTACCAACAATGCTGGCATGGTACAAAGCCACACCGTCATCATAATACGTTTAAGATCAATACCATCTCTTACATGCGCAGCCGCTGTAGTTACACTGCTTGGTTTATACAGCATAGTATCGAACATTTCATAAAATACAAAAAACTTTTCGTATTTACCACCCTGTTGAAAATGGGGCTCCAGCCGATCTAGTACACTTCTTAAGCTCACTGCTAGCCCTCCTGCTCTATTTGGGTCAAATTTTTACGCAAGATTGGTCCATATTCATATTTACCAGGACATACGTAGGTACATAAGCCTAAATCTTCTTCTTCCAATTCAAGCACACCAAGTTCAATAGCTGTTTCAGTGTCGCCCACAATAATTGATCGTAATAATTGAGTTGGTAATATATCAAGCGGCATTATCTCTTCATACAAACCAATTGGTACCATGGCCCGCTGTGAGCCATTAGTAGTAGTTGTCATAGGTAGTTTCAATTTTTTGGCAAATTGAGAGAGATAAATTTTCGCCACCGAATGCTTATCTTTACCAGGAGAAAGATACTCCATAAAACCTCTTTCGCGGCCTTCTTTAAGTATGCTGACCTGTAAGTGATAACGACCTAAATAATGCTTAAAGCCTTTGGAGTGAGCGCCGGATAATACTGAGCCAGAAATCACTCTCACTTCTCCTTCATGGCATTCATTGGTAGTCAATTCGCTTAAAGATGCCCCAAGAGTTGCTTCAATAAGCCTTGGTTTTTTGGCATGAGGACCTGCTAGAGCAATAATACGGTTTGCGTCATACTCACCGGTATTAAATAATACACCGATTGCAATTACATCTTGATAATTGATATACCAAGATTTACGATTCATGGAAATTGGGGCAAGAAAATGCATGTGCGTGCCAACTAGCCCAGCAGGATGAGGCCCAGAAAAAACTTCATGGGTAACACTTGAGGGAATATCTTGTTGCAGCTTTAATTCCTGAAACTCAGGAGCTGTACAAAGATATGTCCGGCCAGATGTTAAGTGCCCGATCACTTCAAGGCCACGATTAAAATCTTGCAGGCGTTGTGCAATAATTGGCGCTGGATTGGCAGCTAATGGGTTTGAATCCATGGCGGTGACAAAAATATGCGCAGGCTTGGATTCCTCAGTAGGTACCTTACCAAAAGGCCGCTCACGAAAAGCTGTCCACAAGCCTGACTCTATCATTAAAGCTTTAGCTTGATCTGGCTTGAAATTACTAACCGGTTGGCGTGTAAAATTTTCAAAGGTGGTTTTTCGGCCTGAATGATCGGCTTCGATAGTTACGCTAAGCAAAACTCTTTTGTGGCCGCGATTAATAGCTTTGATTTTTCCAGCTATAGGCGCAACCACTCTTAAGGCGGAATTTTTTTTATCACTAAATAATAGCTGGCCAGCGGCGACTTCTTCGTCTTCGCGAATAGCCATTGTAGGTTTAAGACCAACGTAATCTTGCCCTAAAATACCAATTGTATTTACAGCCTGAGCAGATGACCGATGTAAATCTGCCTGTTGAATATTTTGATCTGGGGCACCTTCAATTGGTAAGTCGAGACCATGCTTGATGTGTATCATTAATACTCCGAATCCTTGTAAGCTAAAATGCTTGCCAAAGCTTGACTTGATACTTAATAAAAATTAAAGCTAAGGGTTGCATAGCTATGTGCTATGAATCAATAAGTAGCGGCAAAACTGGAAAAAAGAAGCCGATAAAAGTATATATCAAATTTGACTAAAACAAACCCAATTTATTGAACATCGGCACTTTTTTTTAAAATTACTTTGGAAAAGCTTGCGGCATCATGCCAGAAAGATATTGCGCTAGACGTATTACCTGACAGGAATAACCAAATTCATTATCATACCAAATATATATTATAGCTCGTTTATTGTCCGCAATTGTGGACAGGCCGTCAATAATACCTGCATGCCTTGATCCAACAAAATCTGTCGATACAGCTTCCGAGGACTCTAAATAATCAATTTGCTTGTAATACTTTGAGTGCAAAGAAGCTTCTCTTAACAAATGATTTACTTCTTCCCGGTTCACACTGGTATTAAGCTCTAAATTTAATATTGCTAAAGAAACATCAGGTGTTGGCACTCTTATGGCGTTACCAGTTAATTTACCAGCTAATTCAGGTAAAGCTTTAGCAACGGCTTTAGCGGCACCGGTTTCTGTAATTACCATATTTAAAGCGGCGCCGCGGCCACGCCGGCTGCCTTTGTGATAATTATCTATAAGATTTTGATCATTGGTGTAAGAATGCACAGTTTCTACATGCCCATGAGAAATACCATAAGCCTCATCAAGTACTTTTAAAACTGGCACTATAGCGTTAGTAGTACAAGAAGCTGCTGAAACAATTTTTTGACCTTTGGCATCAGCATGATTAACACCCATAACTACGTTGGTTAATTCACCTTTACCTGGAGCCGTGAGTAAAACTTGTGTGGCCCCAGGGCATTGTAAATGCTGCGACAAACCGGCTTCATCTCGCCATACGCCAGTATTATCAATGACCAATGCTTCATGTATACCATATTTGGTATAATCAACTTCAGCTGGCGAATTAGCATAAATTACTTTAATTTGACTGCCATTGGCAATAATCGATTGATTTTCAGCATCTACTTCGATTGTGCCATGGAAGCTGCCATGAATAGAATCACGTCGCAGCAAACTGGCTCTTTTACCAAGGTCATCGGCTGCTTTGCCATCACGTACTACAATTGCGCGTAACCGCAACGACCTATTGCCGTCTTTTTCTATAAGTATTCTTGCCAGTAGACGACCTATCCGACCAAAACCATAGAGAACCACATCTCTTGGTTCAGCTAAGGGAACTTGTTTAGCGCAAGCACCAGCGAGCTCTGCGGCTAAAAATGCTTTCAATGCAGAATCTGTATCATCGCCTGATGACTGGACTGATTCTTTAAATTTTACTGCAAGCTTACCAATATCAACTCGGGCAGAACCAAGAGACATTTCAGCAAGCGACAACAAAATGGGAAAAGTATCGGCTACAGAAATATCTTGACCAACTTGTCGCGCGAATTTATGCGCCTTCAATATAGATATAGGTGATCGGTTAATGATTGGCCGACCAAAAACAGAGGTGATAACTGCACGCTCTCTGTACAATTTACCAATTAAAGGAATCATATTTTCGGCAAGTGTTTCGATTTCTTGCCAATCACGTTTATGCTGATTACTTGCCTCATTGGTCATTATATCTGCCCTCCGGGCGCTGGGTTAGCTCAATTAATTCATCAAAGTATGGTATCGGAAACTCTTAGTCATAAGCAATGCTTATTTAATAACTTACTCTTAATAACTTACTCTTAATACCTACTCTTAATACTTAGACTTTATGGCCTTAGGCTTTATAATCTTAGGCTTAAGCTCGCTAAGTTTTTGATTTACTCTCAATAATACTTAGTATAAAAGGTAGCAGTAAAAGTGCACCAACCATATTCCAAAGGAACATAAACGTGAGTAAAACGCCCATATCAGCCTGAAACTTGATAGCTGAAAACACCCATGTACCCACACCTATAGCTAAAGCTATACCTGTAAACGCAACTACACTGCCAGTAGTATTAAGTAGATATCTTATGCGGTCTGCAAAATTATGGTGCAAATCTTGAGTCTCTAGATATTTCGAATAAATATAGACGCCGTAATCAACGCCAATGCCTACACCTAAAGCGATTACTGGTAATGTAGATACTTTTACGCCGATGCCTAAAGCAGCCATAAATGCCTGGCAGAGCAGCGAAGTTAAAGCAAGCGGTAAAATTATTGCTAGTGCAGCGCCAAAGCGACGAAAAGTAACTAAACACATACCAATCACAATGGCATAAATAACCAATAAAATAATAGGTTGCTCTTGGGCCACACTATCATTTACAGCAGCCTCTATACCAGCATTGCCCGCCGCAGATAAAAATTGCATGGCATCATCTGTATTATTAGCGTTAAGTTCTGCATTAAATTGATCTACAAGAGTTGAGACTTGCGTAAGCGTTGCGGCTTTATGATCTCTTAAAAAAACATATATAGGAGTAAAATCGCAGCGAGTATTTAACAGCCCATCGGGTAAGCTTGCAGTGGTGGCGTGAATACTTTGTTGATTTTGAGGAATAAAATGCCACTTAGGATAACCGCCATTTAATCCTTGCCATACCTGCTTAACGCCATCGGCAATTGAAAAACTAAATTGAACTCCTGGTAAATCAGCTAATTGAAACTGTAAAGCTTCGATATACGATAAAGTCTTTATTGAATTGCATTGATCAACCGCTGTTTCAACCATAACCACATAAACATCTGCCGATTGAGAGTAATGTTCTACATAAAAGCCAATGTCTTGATTATATTGTGAATTAGCTTTAAGTTCCGGGGCGCCTTTTTCTAAATCGCCAATCTGTAAATACTGGCTGCCTATAACGCCAACAACGCTAAGCCCTACAAATATAATGGCCAATATAATTTTAAATTTTGGCTGAATTAAGCATAAAATCAATTGCGCCCAACGTGAAGTTTGCGTTTGTCGAGCTTGGACGCGTGCAACAAACCGAGCATTCAGCCCTAAAGATTTAATAAGTAATGGATGCAGCAATAAAACAGTACAAAATAAACCTAAAACCCCAATTGAGGCAGTCAAAGCTAAATCTTGAATAGCTGCTATTGGCACTATGGCTAAAGCAGCAAAACCTAAAGCATCACTCATAAGCGCTAAAGATGCAGGCTTAATAATACTTTTAAAAGTAACTTGCGCGTTAGCTAATTTATGGTTAGATGTTGTTTGCTTGATTGTATTAGCGCTAGTTGCTGGTAAAGTTGCGGTTGAGTTTAAAGCCGCGGTATTAAAAATTTGTAGGCCGTGACTTACTGCTATAGCAAATATAAGAAACGGAACCAACATAGAATAAGGGTCTAGACCTATCGCAAAATAGCGCCCAAGAATAGAGATTAATCCAAGTTGCCACAATACGCCGCATAAGCCTGCGGCGGTAATTAAAAAAGACACTAACAATGAGCGGGTATACCAAACAATGAGCACAAAAGTTAAACCCATGGCTAAAAAAAAGTAATAAATCATCTGGTTGGCACCATGAATTAAATCACCAATTTTTTTAGCATTACCCACTATAGCTATGTCAAAGCCTGCTTTTTGACCCATTGCTCTAAGGTTTTCAAGCTGTGAGTTAAGCTCGCCATAATCAACTTTTTCCGATGCCTCTGGCCAAATAAAAGGCACAGTTATCACCGTAGAGGCAAAATCATCAGCCACCATCCGGCCTACTTCTTTTGAAAAATTTAAATTGGTTTTAAACCCTTGAATTGACTCAGCCGAGCCATCATAATCTGGTGGAATAAGTTCACCACCTTGAAAACCATCGCCAGTAACCGCAATCCACCGAGCATTTGGTGTCCATAATGATTTAATATTTGACTTATCAACCCGCGGTAAATCATACACTTTATTAGTGAGCTCTTCGACGAATGTTAAATATTGATCGTCAAATATGGTCTTGGATTGACTTTTCACAATTAAATGAATAGATGAGCCTAAATTCATCTCATCTTGATGTTGCATAAAATTTTGTAAATAAGGATGCGACATGGGTAACATTTTTCGAAAATCGCCGCTCACCTGTACACTGGTGGCGCAATACGTTAAATAGACAGTCATGCAGGCAATAATAAATAAAATTACGCGAGAATTTCGAAATATATGCGCCACTACCATGGGTGTAAATCCTTTTGTAAACTCTTCACCAGGGGAAGAGTGGATAGCCAGCTCGCTCCTTGACCACCTAGGACGAATAATTTGTCTGCGCTTTGAAATACGCCCACTGTATTCGCATTGGTAAGCTCATGGGAGCTACAAGTACGTTTTACAAAATCAACTAAAACAACCGATTGACTGGAGCCAAATAATAAATATTGCCCCTGTTTTAACAGCGGTAATTGTTCACTTGAGATGAGCGTATAAGGTGTGATTGATTCACAAAGCGTCTGGCTTGCCACATATTTTACTCTACCTGGTTGTCCGCTATCTGGAGACAGAGCTAACTCTATTATTTCACCCGATAATCCTAGTAAAAATACGGTTTTTGAATTTAAAACAACGATTTGATAAATTGTGGTTTCAAAATCTAAAGGCACATTAATCCATGATGGTAAAGACTGAGATGACTGAGATGATTGAGGGGACAGGCTTGATTGAGAATCGCTCGCTTGATCAATAGGTTGATAGTTAATTTGACCATACTCACCAGCTAATAAACGAATATTTTTATTGTCTGCCATGGTATACCAATGAGCCGCATCTAGATTATCAATGGAATCACTAGACTCTTGCCAAGTTAAGCCCTGGTCAGCTGAAACAAGTAAACTGCCAAAAGCACCCAAGGCATAAATGGCCTGATTATTGAATGGCGTATGATTATTTAAAGGATAGTTACTGACGAAAAAATTAAGTACAGGATTAATTTCGTTGGCATTGGGCATGGATTGTTCAGTAGCGGTAGACGCAGGCCAGACTTTAATAAAATTTAAAGTATCGCCAAGCTTGGCTTTGAGTTCAGCTCGATAAATGTCACCAGCAGATGTGGCCCCAAGTAATATATCGCTAGCAAGAGGCGATGCATTAACACTGGAAAAAGCCACTAAGCTGATAAAATCAGTTGCGCCAGTCACACCAACCGACCAAGTCAAGTTACGATTAGATTGTTGTAATTGGCGAATATCTAAAATATTCAACTGCTTATTCTGTGATACCACCACATAGTTATCTGTTTGTGTCATAGCTAACACAGGTCGTTGAGATATGTGCTTACCGGCCAACTTTTCAATGGGTAGTAAATCAACCTCTATTTTGATGGGAGGTACATTATTTGCAATTGAAGAATTGACTTCAGCATTACTTGGATGGCAATTAAGTAACAAGATAGCTGCCATCAAATAAGTCAATTGAGAGCACAACTTGTGCCAGGCTTTTGGTTGAAGCTGCATACTTATCGGCGTCCCATACGTCTTAAAGCATTTGGGCTAAATCTATTAGTGTCTTGAGGCTTATCAGAAAATTGTAAAGTTTTATCTGATTCGTTATCTAAAAATTGCACATGGTACCTTTTCGCTTGTAAATCGTGAAATACATCAAGTGCTGACCAAGTTGTTGGGAGATCATAATAATTTTTTAAATAAGCAACACTTACCCGCCAGAGTTGCCCACGGACATCATACTGATCGGCAACCGCAATACTCCAGCTGTCTTCATCAATATAAAATCGTCTTTTACCATAAATATGACGGCTATCTTCTTTTAAAGTACCTTCAACAATCCATACTCTATGCAGCTCATAGCGAGTAAATTCACTGGCTACATGACCTTTTTGCAATAATTGTTTATAAGTGATCGATGGATCATCCAGTTGGTAACTATTATAGGCAATAAGCATTTCTTTACGGCCCATAAATTGCCAATTATAACGCTCTAGTGAGCCATTAAATATGTCTGTATCATCTGCTGTTCTTAAACCATCTGCCGCGGCAATTGGCGCATCAAAAGCTAGACTTGGGGCTCGTAATACTTTTCTTTGCCCTGTATTATACTTCCAAGCTTGACGTGGGCTATCTAATTGATTAAGCGGCTCGTGAATTAAAGTAGCAGCGCCAGCTAGGCGTGCAGGAGCATTGGTTATGGATAAATAATGAAAGAGTTTATTATCTAGAGTTTCCCATGATTTATCTTTGGCATAATAATCAAAAAACACCTCTTGTACACTTGAAACTAATTGATAATCGCCATCTCTATGCACGGCGACTTCTGCAGCATCACGCAGAACAAAGTCACCCCTATAACGGGTAATATGATTCCAAACCACTTTGTTGGGGTCTACTTGGTTCTCACGAGTGTAAGGCAGTGGAAAAGCCACGCCACCAAAGGCTTTTTTGATACCTAAGCCATTCTCAACTAGTTCTGCCCGTTGGGCATTTTTCTCAATATTATCATAGACTCTTTGCGGCGCTGAATGACTCCTGCGAGTAGGATAAACTGGCATAGTAAAAGTTTTTGGGTAGGTTTTTAATAAGGCCTTGTGTCCCTCTGTCAAAATATCTGCATATTGATCCATATTTTGCGCATTAATCGTGTACAGCGGCTTATCATCAGCAAATGGGTCTGGGTGATGCTGGCCAGACTTAGTATAAGATTTAGGCCAATCCTTGTTCTGTATACCACCAGTCCAAGCCGGGATTTCTTTACCATTACCTTGTTGTAAAGCACCGTAAGGCGTGAGCTCTTTACCTAAATCAGGCACAGAATAATCAAAAGATTGGGCATTGATTGGTTGAGAAATCAAGACACATCCGGCGGCGAGCGTTATGAGATTTTTTAAAGTCATTGCTTTTTCCTTAAAGGCTGTTCAAACTGTACATTTTCAGAAAATAATCTGTTTCAAAAGCTGATGAACTTCATTGTATTTCACACTTTTTCGACAGATTATTTGTCTGAGAACCTATACTATTTTAATTAAAAATTGTATTTAACACTCATTGCAATATGATCACGATCTTGTAATTGATTCCGGTCGCGAGCGCCAAAAAAGCTCGTCAAGGCTGCTGCAAACTCCCAATTAAAATCATAAATGGCTTTAGTCCCAATAGTGGTCGACTTGCGCCCTTCCACATAATTACCACCAACTACAGAGTTACCCTCTACATCATGAGTGAGCCGGAAAAATGGTTTTAACACGGTTTTTGGAAACATATTATTTAATGATGTGACTAACGCAATGCGGTAACCCCATGAAAAACGATCCAAGTATTGGTCAGGTGTGCCATCGGAGGCAACCCCTGGTATAGGGATAAAAGACTGGGCATCTTGCGCTGCGTAATTTTTGTTCTCTAAACCAGCAACATAGGCCGTGCCAACTTCTAAAACACCGTTAATCTCATCAAAGCCAAACTTTGGCCCAAATGCATGAATTGCAATAAGCGAGGCATTCACCATATCTTCTTCACCATTAGGCAATGCAGTGCTTGCGACACTGTTGGGGTTAAGCGCTGAGCTTGCGGATAAACCTGCAGGTAAATGGGCCCCAAGTTGTCCAGCAGTAGACTCTTGACCATTGCCTAAATCTGGTGCGGCTAAAGCGTTATAGATAATTAGATTGTCGCCAACTTCAGCTAAAAATGCTGCATCCTTACGATAGGCTATTTCACCGGCTAAAGAGGTGGTACCAACTAAGGTGTTAAAACTTACACCAAATATTTCTTGATCTTCTTCATAATTTAAATAATATTGAGTTGAATTAATATAATGCACGGCGTTGGCTGCGCCTGCAAATTGCTGGGCAACAGGTATCTCTGCTGCAGACAACCCGGCAGCAGATAAGGCAGCTTCGCTGGCAAAATCGGCACAGCTTACATTAGAGGCTGGCGCCGCTGTTTCAACTAATTGTAAGGCGCTTGCGCAAGCCGCCGAGCCAGGTTCAAAAACGCCATTAGCCTCGCCAAGCACAATACCTGCGTTTTGTTTTCGAGCATGTACATTTAAATAGTAAAAGCCAAACTCAGTGGCATTTAATGATTCAGCAAAATAGCGCAATGAAAAACCAAATTGACCATCACTACCAGGCTCTCGATCATCAATTCGATTGGTTTTAAGCCGAGTAGCTGCTGGTGAATTAGGCGAAACACCAAGGGCAAAGCTATTAAATACTCGAGCTACTGGCTCTAATCGAGAGCCTTTGACGTCAGTTAATATAGCCCGAGCACCCTCGCCTATAAATGCATCATGGGTGGATAAAAAAGTCCCAACAGCATCACCGCGAGATTTCTCCCAATCAAACTCATACAATAATTCCATGCTTAAGTTAGAAGTTAACTGGGTTTGTACTAGCAGCATTGGTAATGGGATTAAAGCTTCTCGCAGCTCGGACCCAGGCCTTCGCAAGTCGGCTAAAGACACAGGGTTGACCTGATTGATACCGTCTTGTAAAAATAAAGCCTCACCCCATTGCACCACTTGATGACCTAAGCGCAGCGTAATCGGAGTGCTACCAATATTAAAATCGCCCCAAACATAGGCATCTAAAAATTCTGCTTTACGCCCAGCTTCATGGCGGGTACCCTCGCAAAAATCTAAACCACAGCCACCGTTTTCAAATTGATCAACCCGGCCGCCATCGTGTTTGCCACGCATAATTGCTTCATCATAAAATGCATAACCACTAATTACCGCGCCATAATTTTTATAGGTTAGATCAAGCGTACTTGTCAGTTTTACTACATTGGCAGTTACGCCTCTATCAAAATTATTATTGCCATCATTTTTATTAATTTGCGCCCGCTTAGAGAAAGTTGAAAAATCACCTTGGGCTGCAAAAGCAGGTTTTTGGCTCTCGGTTCGGTAGGCTAAACCATAGGCAATTGTGTTATCCCAGAGTATGTTAACTTTGTTATCAAACACATTAAACTCGGTAGCTTGGCCTTGTATTGGTATCGAGAAAATCAATAGTCCACATAATTTTAACCCACTATAATTCATTATTTTCAATGGTCTTCCCTCTCCATGTAACTTTGCCACGCAAGCCAGCTGGTTTATTATTTGTCGACTAAAATCCTGTTGTAAACTAAAATAGTCTTAAATATAGATACCTTGAATACAAATACTCTGAATATAGATACTAGTCGAAACGCACCAATGTGAACAGAATAGAGGATTAAAATTCAAAAACCTACTTTTTTAGGGCATTTAAAATACGTAATATTAAGTTTTATACCTTGTTGTTGACCTCAATCACACAAAGAATAAATTCTTATTAACGAACTATAGGCACCACTAAATGATTCAAAAACAAGTAATTGCTTTAAGCTGTATATTAATAGCTGGCTGTGGTGGTAAGTCCGCCGATGATGTGCCTGTATCTACAGATAACCCGGTATCTCAACCTTCAGTTATCCAAAATTTTATGCCCACAGATCTGGGTGAAAATTTATCAACGGCTAATACTAAAGTTGTATGGAATGCCATTACTAACGAAATTTTATTACCAAGCTTTTTATTATTTAACGAGACTCAAGATGGCACAGCTCAAATACCTTTCACCAACCCAGATGACTTAGACAACCCAGCATTACAAGCCCTGAATGATATTGACGGCTGGTCAACTACTGCCGCAATAGATATTAATGTAAGCAATCCATTAGCGACTAATTCACCCTGTTCTTTATTTACAGCCCAGACGCAAATGCCTGCGTGTAGTCCAAATGTTTTTTTAATTCCTTTAAACACACTTGAGGGCCAAAGCCCGCTTGATCCAAGCGCAATTGATCCGGCAAACCCGGTGAACGCAGTATTATTCGCTGAAACTCAAATTCGGGCAGAAGCAATTGAACTTACCGATCAAAATATTTTACGTATTAATCCATTAAAACCCTTGCAAGGCAATACACTCTATCTCATCGCCATTAGAGATACGGTGCAAGATGATACGAATCAAAATATTGGCCCATCGGCTAACTACGAATTACTCAGCACCAATGAACCAGCCGCCTATAATCAGCTTAATTTACCGGCACAATTAAATGGCTTACACGAGTTGATTAATACCAGCGAAAATATTGCCGCTGGTACCCTTACGCAAGCATTAAACTCCAGCTCAATTACGCCAGACTCTTTTGTCTATACGCAAGTATTTACTACTACAGCCGCCACTCAGTCACTCACAGCGCTTGCTCACCCGCCTGCTAGCGTTATTCCACCAACAGCTATTGGCCAATTAAGTGATAGCCTAGTAAACCAAAGACTCACTGGTTTTTATGCAACCCAACCTTTAGGCAGCCAAGGTGAAGGAGTGGCAGCCACGCCTGCGAACGGAGGCATGTTTCCATTCGATGCTGAATTAATTCAAGGCGCAATACAGCTGCCCTATTATTTAACTGCCCCCAATGCGAGCAACTCATTTGATCAGCAAGCCGAGAATATTTTGGCGAGCATTTGGCGGCCTAACCCAGCCATTGCAAATCAAGGCAATCAAGCAATTCCTGCAGATACAGACATTATTCCTGGTGAATTTAATACTACCCAAAAAGTTCAGTCCTTTAATGTGACCTCAAACTACCCGTTTCCCAAAGCTAATACCCAAGTGAGCGTGCCTTTAGATGTAGTTTTACCAAGTGGTGACAAACCAGCTGATGGCTGGCCGGTTATTGTTATGATGCATGGGCTCCAAACCGACCGTAGCGCATTGTTATTGCTAGCAAATGCTATGGCCAATGCCTGTAAGCAAACTAATTTGTCCATAACCCCAGACTGCTTTGCCAGTGTGCTTATCGATCAACCCTTACATGGTAATCCAAGTGGCAATCCAGCGGTTAATGTTATCAATGACACCTCCGCTTTAAGTAATCAACTGCGAGGTGAGCTACCGAGTGAACTCCAAAACCTTAGTGAGCGACATTTTAATGTTTCCTATAACCCTGCCACTGGCAATGCCGAAAATATCGATGATGCAATAATCCCCTTGGCCGGTACAATGTTTATTAATTTAGGCAATTTTTTAAATACTCGGGATAACGCCAAACAAGCTGTAGTTGATCAGATGAACCTGCTGGCTTCTTTAGGCAGTATTGATGTGGATCAAGATACTATTGCAGATTTTAATACTGACAAGGTATTTTTTGTAGGCCACAGTCTTGGTGGAATTCTTGGCATACCTACAGTTGCCAGCTTCAATGGCGGCAGCCGAGCGGACTTACCGCGAATACAAGCTGCTGGCTATTTAAACCCTGGCAGCCAGCTTACTCGATTATTAGAAAATAGCCCATCACCAATTTTTGGTGGCCCTGCGATTGTTGCTGGGCTTGCTGTGCAAGGCATTATTCAAACTACCAGTCAATACGAAGATTTTTTTCGTATTTTCCAAACTACAGTTGACCCAATTGATCCAATTAATTTTGTTGCACAACATAAAGCAAGCCAAACACCCGTGTATTTATTAGAAATGGCTGGCGATGGTTCTGCGGGATCTAGCGATCAAACAGTACCTAATGCAGCCGACGAAAACCCACTGGGTAATGCACAATCTGCTCCATTAGCAGGTACAGAACCCTTAATACGTGAGTTTGGTGCAACGGCTGTACCACCAGGCGACTATACAGATGGCACTGGTATTGGTGCGAGCGCCGCAGGCGATGCTAAGAATATAGTCGTACGCATGTCCACAGGTGAACACTCTACAATGGCGCTACCAGCAGCCCAAGACCGCGAGCTGTTTAACGATGTGGTAAATCATTTAGCTACCTTTTTCACCACTAATGGTCGAGGCATTGAGATTACCAACAATTCTAATTCAGTTAAAACAAATTAAAAAGTTAGCATTGAATTAAGAATTTAATAGGCAGGCTTCTTATACATTGACTATTTTTTATAGTATTTTTTAAAGAGCCTGCATGAGTCCCTAGACCTCTACGTATCTGCAGCTCTATATTATAAACCTATTGCAAAAATTGGCTTAATTGAGTCAAAAACCCTTTTTTCTTAGGTGGCGGTGGATTCAACTCTTCAAGCACCCCTTTATCTGCAGAGACAATACACCGCCGGTGGTTGGAGAGCAAGTTATCAATATGCAAACCCTCTGGGGTATGTATTAAAGCCCGAACATGGGTAAAGTGGGCAGGTGCAAGTGTGGGGGCTAGGTCTGAACCATTGGTTAAAGATAATGGCAAACGTTGAAAAATATAAGCAGTTTCTGCGTTGTATTGGATTTCTTTAAAATTATTGTTGTAGAAAGCGAACTTGAAATCATTGTCTTTTTGAAAAAATTTATTGTAAAAATTGTTTGTATCTTGAGCTAACTTAAAATTAAATGCAGTATTTCGTTCACTAAATTTAAAATTTCGACGAAATTCTACTAAAAATTTTGTCAGCTGGCAGCCAATTTCTGCACTCAAACTTGCAATACTACTTAAAATAGTTTGAGTATTTAAAGTAGTATTTTTATTTATATTACTCATAATATCTTCATAAACTCCTTTAGCCTGTTCAAAAATTTTTTTTCTAACTTGAAGAGTATCGTTGTCATTCCTATCAATTAGTTCATGTAAGTAACTTTTCTTGACGAGCAAATTAAATAAATCGCACTTAATAAAAAGTTTTTCGTCCGATTCAAAATTAGCTGACTCTTTCTTTAAGACCGAGCTACATGTTTGAATAGCCATATTTGCTATCTCAATTGCAAGATTATAACAATCATGTGTATATGAAACAGAACCAGATGTTGCATTTTTTAAATTTGAATTCGAAGGTGAAAAGCTTTTTATTGTGTTTAGTTGTGCCAATATCTTAGCTAAATCAGTATCAGACTTATCAATATATTGATCGGCCAGATAAACAAGTAGCTGAGTTTGAGGAGTTACCTTACACCGAGTAAAGTTTGTAAAACCATAATCTTTATCTCCCAAGGTATCAGTTGCAATAATTGCATTTATAGCATCGTCAATACACTGAGCATTGCCTGCAAAATAGTTTAATAGACCCCTTTCTCTATACACAAGCCCTTGCAAAAAGCTAAGTAAATTATTATTTCCAAATAAACTTTTCATCTTGCTTAAAATATCAATTTGCTGAATTTTACTGCTTAAAAAATCTATATTTTCTTGGCTCTTAACTTGAGCCGTACCATCGCTAGTATATAACCCATCGTTATAATTATAAGCAACTTGAGGAGCCAGCTTTATCCTAACTTCTAGTTCAGTTAATTTAATTAAAAATGTGGATTTTCGCGAGATATCATTGGGTTCTTGAAACCCTTTTTTAGCAACATAATAGGCATCTATATAATGTCTTAAATCTTTTTGCATTCGATTATCAAGGCCTGTAAGACGCCCTACATCAATTGCTTCAATAGTTTGGCAATCGAGTTCAGCATAAATACTATTTAGAAGTTCATCGTCATTTTTAAGAGGGTAGCTTTGTGTCAAATACTGAGTGTTTTGATTAGATTTTAGAGGAGATAAGTTGGTTGCTAGGCGGGAATTTTGCTGCATAGCATCTACATCAATAGTGCTGACTTTATCATACTCATGTCTTTTAAAGGGCCTAGTCAACCCTGGTAGGACAATTGCCCCTTTTTCTTCTTGAGAAACTTGCATATATAATTCTCTTGGCAGATTGTAACTATTTGTACATTTGTGAAACAGCTTGTAGTACATTAAGCAACTATTTCATAATTTATGGAGAATATTAATGCCATCTGCACGTCAAATCAATCTTGATCCACCAATTAATAGAAGCTTATTTCAACAGGCCTTGGCAAAGGAGGCCGATTTTATCAGCGGAATGGCAAGAGATGGAAAGCAAGCAACATTACCAGCAATCGAGTTAGAAAATTTACAGACAATAGTTCGAGATCAAAAAACAGATTTAAAACAATTAAGTGATAGAAATTATGAGCTAGTTAATCATATTCACTCAGTTTATACCACTTGCCCAATTAAATTAGCTCGCATTTTCACGACATGTTACGACAAAAAAAGATTTACAATCCCTGATGAACTTACAAATCCACCTGAAGCTGTTGTCATAAACCCACCTAATTTAAACATTCCACGAGGTGCAAACTATCCTACTGATAATGATATAAGTAATATTCAAAAACTGGTTAATCTCATTGCCTTTAAGTCAATTCCTGCAGCGACTAAGACACAACTTAATACACTGATAGCCAATATACTCCCAGACTTACCTGCAGGCTCACCGTATTTAGACAATCCTTTAAGCCATTTAGTGCATACCGAATTAGAATGTCTCAGTAAATTACACACAAATGGTAAACCCAGCCCTACAAATTTACGACATAATTTTTGTATGAAAGTTATTCAAAGCGGGTTGAAGCTAGCGGAGCGAATTGACTTTGTTGGATTTCACCATAGTAAATCTAAACTTAGTAGCATCTACCACTACCTGTAATCATTATCTGACACCTTTGGCATTTCACTTGATGATTTTGCATCAACTTCTAACAGTAAGTTGAATTTACCACCTGCCAATCGTCATGAACAAAATATTGAGGATAATAAAACATTGACTGATTTGAAAGATCTTTACAATGCCACGCAAACACTCATTAAGCTTAAACATGAGTTTACCCCTATAGCCATAGATGATAAGCCTAAAGATCAACCGACCCTTGTATTAGATAAATTCACAGTTAAAGGCTTAAGAGCTATTGATATTGCTTTGACTGAGACCCTGTGTGATTCAGCGAAAACATTTTTGCATAATCAATTGGATAAGCTTGTAGCAAATTTATCAGATGATCATGAGCAAATTGTGCAAAAGTTTAATGATGCCAAAGAAAGCATTAACTCTAACTCTGCTGCATACCGTCAGTTTGCCATGTTATACGGTGCATTTCATGCAGGTGGCTTAATTGTAGCGAGCAATATTAAACCAGGCTGGTTTGGTATGGGTGCTGCATTGGGGCTGGCAGCTTTAGATGTGTTAGTGATGGGACTTGTTAATTACCAACATTCATCTAACCATAAGCCTGTGCTTAATGTACATACACGACTGGAGAAAAAGCTTGATCACATGGAAGCTCGCTATATTGTTGGCGATACTCTGACCAATGAAGATGCCAATAAAACCAATGTTTCAGTTAATACTCGCTTGGTCGCAAGGGAACAAGGACTACTGCACAGCTATAACGTTGGTGGTATAGTTTTGCTTGTGGCTTCAGGCTTAGTAGCTGCAGCTAAAGGTTATGTTGCGGGGCAAGGTGAAGATGACATTACCACATTAACATGTAAAGCTTAACTTGGGATGGGTGTTTGTGGCAGAGTATTGTGACTTCAAGGCATTACAAAGGAATACCCAATGAGCTACTTTCTACCACCAGAGTTTCATGCCCAAGCGGCTGTACTTATGGCTTGGCCAGCAAGCCATACGGATTGGCATGATATGTTGCCAGAAGCTGAGCTTAATTTCGCGCATATTATTATCAATATAAGGCGCACTACTCAGGTACTTTTGCTTGTACCCAATCAAGCCGTGCAAATGCAAGCCTGTCAATGTATAGAGAGTCTACTTGAGCTTGACTATGCCTCCATAACGCCAACGCAACTACTGCCTTTGAGTTATTCCATACTGGCATATGATGATACTTGGACGCGAGATTATGGGCCAATTTGTGTTATACGAAACCAAACTCAACTGCATACCCAACCACTAACCGCGCTTGGTAATGAAAAGATTAGCACTTCTATTAACTCAACTAACAACTCAACTAATAACTCAACTAATAACTCAAACATGCCAGAATATATTCTGCATAATTTTGTTTTTAATGGTTGGGGTAATAAGTTTAATGCTGCCAACGACAATGGGGTTAATCAGCAATTATGGGCTAGCAAAGCCTTGCAAAAATTATATTCTAATACATTAAAGCAAACTCAGCCGCCAAACATGCGCCTGGAGAATCATCAGCTGGTATTAGAGGGTGGTAGCATTGAAACCAACGGCCAAGGCGTAATGCTTGTGACCAACCAATGCCTGTTAAATCCCAATAGAAACCCAGGTTTGAGCCAAGCGACTATTGAAGATCAGCTGAAAGAGCTTTTTAATGTGCATACCCTACTCTGGCTGACACAGGGTGACCTTGAAGGTGATGATACTGACGCGCACATTGATACACTGGCACGATTTGTGGATGCTAATACTATTGTTTTTCAGGGGTGCCAAAACCCGGCCGATGTACACTATACGAGCTTAAATGCTATGCACCAAGAATTGGAAGTTTGGGCGCATGAGTATCAATTTAAGCTCATAGAATTACCCTTGCCTACAGCTCAATACCATGCAAACCAACGACTACCGGCCACCTACGCCAATTTTTTGATCACCCATAATAATGTACTTGTGCCAACTTATAACTGTAAAGAGGATGCTCTGGCGATTAACATTTTACAACAGTCACTGCCAGAATATATAATTATCCCCATTGACTGCTGTGCGCTTATTAAAAACAATGGTAGTCTGCACTGCTCTACTATGCAGCTCCCCCAAACTTAGGGGTGAGTTGCTGGCACAAGTACAAGGAACTTTGAGTTGACAGCACAACACCAAAACCATGCATTGAAAGCCGCCGTTATCCAACACCAATCTCCAGGATATGATAAACACAAAAATTTGCAAACCAGTGCCAAATATATTGAACAAGCAGCTCAAGCAGGCGCACAATTAATAGTTTTGCAAGAACTCCACACCACAGCTTATTTTTGTTATACCCAAAAGCAAGACTACTTTGATCTTGCCGAACCACTCAATGGTACAAGCGTTAAGTACCTGAAACAAATTGCCGCAGATTTAAATATTACTTTAGTTGGCTCTATCTTCGAGCGCCGGACAGCAGGAATCTATCATAACACCGCAGTTGTGTTAGATGGTGATGCTGGCATGGTTGGTTTTTACCGTAAAATGCATATTCCCGATGACCCAGGTTTTAATGAAAAGTATTATTTCACCCCTGGAGATGCAACCCTCAATGGCCGCTGTGCGTTTCAACCAATTCAAACCCGGGTGGGCCGCTTAGGCCTGCTAGTCTGCTGGGATCAATGGTACCCAGAAGCTGCCAGACTCGCGGCTTTACAAGGCGCTGAAATGTTAATCTACCCCACTGCAATTGGCTGGGATCCTGTAGACACTGTAGAAACCCAGCAACACCAAAGTGAAGCCTGGCGCATAATTCAAAGATCCCATGCTATTGCGAACCATTTGCCCGTATTAGTGCCTAATCGCGTGGGTGAAGAAAACGGCACGCAATTTTGGGGGCAAAGTTTTATTTGTGGTGCCCAAGGTGAGATTCTTAACCAGGCAAACCAAGACGACGAAGGCATAATACTAGCCGATATTGATTTACAACAAACCGAACAATTGCGCCGAACCTGGCCTTATTTTCGTGACAGACGCATAGATGCTTACCGCAACTTAACCAGCCGACATATTGATCAGCTAAACTAATGTTGACTTGTTTTATATTCTTGGTCAATCTGAGAGCTTAGGCATAAGATCACGTAAATATGAAGCCAAGCAATAATTTGCGCTTTATTCTAGCCAACATCTTAAGGGACGAAGATGACTATTTTGCAAATGAATCAACAGCATATTATTGGCCATCGTGGTGCTCGACATGAAGCGCCAGAAAATACTTTAGGTGGGTTCGTCCACCTGCGTCAGCTTAATGTCAATAAAGTGGAATTAGACGTTCATTTATCTGCTGACCAACACCTTATGGTTATTCATGACGAAACCACGCAAAGAACTTGTAACGCTCAACAGCAGGTGCGATTAACCAGCACAAGCCAATTACAAGCCATGAATAGCGCTGCACAATGGGATCAGTGGCCTACTATAGAAACTATTCCACGCTTAGAACAAGTTTTACAAGCTTGGCCCTTACTTGAACACATACAAATTGAAGTTAAAACCTTGGCTAATGACCAAGACCGGCGCATTATGGCTGAACAATTACATACACTTATTCAGGCTTATTCACTTTTTTCAATTGATGCTGTCATTACTTCGAGCGACCAAGCATTTTTACAACAATCCATGCTAGTCAATACTCTCAAGCATGGCCTAGTGGCCGATGCCACCTGCCAAGACCCAGTAGCTACAGCGCAGCAACTTGGTTGTCGCTTGCTGGCACTGGATTACCGATTATTTAATGCCACAATTGCCCATCAGGCTAGCAATATTCAACTGCCAGTCTCATTATGGACTGTAAATTCGCCTGCAGTAGCTCACCAAGCAATTGCTCTAGGAGCGAGCAGTATTATTACTGACAAGCCGACAACACTGTTGAAATGGATTGAAAATGCAGAGGCGATTGCTGCAGAAAACCAGGCCAAGCTTAGGCAAGATATAGTGGTTAAGCCATCGATTTATTGGGACTACAGGCCTGCAGCAATGCCAATTGATAGTGTCATTATTCATTCTATGCATCACCCTGACTCGAGCACACCAATAGCTCCAACAGCTTGTATTCAACGCCTGGAGGATTATGCAGTATCCGCTCATTACATAATTAGCCGTGACGGCGAAATCACCCAACTGGTTGCAGAAGAGTTCAGTGCCTGGCATGCAGGCACTAGCCAACTGCCTAATGGGCTGCCGCAAAAAAATAATATTAATCACTGCAGTATTGGCATAGAATTAATTGGTTTAGAAACCGATACCCCAACAAATGTACAATACCAACAGCTTAAACAATTAATTCAAACTATTGAAAAGCGTATTACTCTCAAGTATATCTTAGGTCACAGTGATATTGCGCCTGGAAGAAAAACTGATCCATGGAATTTTGATTGGAGTCAGTTAACTGACTCCCAACACCAATTGCATAATACCAATGTATATCATCGCTAATATGCAATATAATGCTTGTAAAACTCAAAGAGAGCTTAAAATTCTCGCTTGGGGTAGTATATTTTTGTATAGGTTCCGCAGGAACAAGTTTGTATTGGCTAGCTCTTTGGTGGAAGACTCTTTGGTGGAAAGTGCTTCAATGAGTTGTCAATTAAAAGACTGTAAAAAAACTCGATCGAGATCAGTGAGCATACTAGTAGCGTTGTTGTTTTTAAGTCTTAGCTTAGGTCTTAGTTTAAGTAACAACACTTTTGCACAATCTTCAAAGGCACAGCCACGAAAAATACAAATTTTTGTGTATGTGCCAAGCCTTGCCAATGTATTTAAACTACAGCAAGACCTGAATAAAGTGTGTCAAGATAATTTTAACTTTGTACTCACAGAAAAATTTAATGAATTTTCAAAACTTATTAACAATAATCAACCCGAATTTATTATCACCTATAAGTCTGTAATTGCTGGAAATAAAACATTTAAAAATTTTACATCACTGTATAAGGCGGCTTTTAAACAAAAAACCACCGAAGACTATCTGCTTGCGAGCTTAAAACCATTGGCAGACCACAAGTTAGCTTCTATGTCATTAGGGGCTGTCAATATAATGGGGCGAGACGAGATGGCCCCATATTTGTCGCAATTAATTGGTCCTTTTGAAACATTGCGGTTTACCTCAAAAATAAGTGATCTAATAGCACTTATGCGCTTTGGCAGAGCAGAAATGATATTTCTTTCAAAAAGACATATGAACACATTACAACTTAGAATTCACCAGAAACTCTTTTATAAGCTTATTGAAACACAGATCAGCCTGCCACAAATAGCCATTAGAGAGTCAATTAAACCAAACTCTCAACTCACTCACAAACTACAACACTGCTTAAATAAAATACCACAAAGGGTCCATGAAGCCTGGGGAACAGATGAGTGGATATTTAATACACAATGATTGGTAATGGCTAATCAACAACTAGATCAAGCTCTACCATTATATCTTTATTAAACTCAATCTGATTTTTTACTGCTAATTTTTTATTAAATTTAACTGTAGAAGAAATTGGCTCTTGCACATCCACAACAGAGACATCCCAGTTATTATTGATTATTTCAAATACAATTTCAGCCGCCTGATAGCCTAATTTTTTTGCGGTAGGATACACTGATAGTAAACCAAAGTCTAAATCTGCGGCGACTAAGTTGGGTACATTAACAATCACCGGAATATATTGATTTGATAAAATTGGTAGCCAAGCATTAGCCAAAGTTTGCGGATTAAGTAAAATATTATCATTAACGATAAAGATTGCATCAACTTGTTGTTGAAATAATGCTTTTAAGGCAAGGCGTATTGATCGATCAATATCATTAGGCGTACCATTGGCAACTTGAATTGTATTGAGCTTAACGCCCTCTTGCTGAAGATAGCCTTCATTTCGACGCACAAACTCTTGTGCCCAAACTCTATAAATAATACCAACCGAGTTAACATTATTGTGCATAAGCGCTCTTAATAAGGTAATACTAGTGACTGCTGGAATTTCATAGCGCATCCCTGCTGCATTACCTATCAAGCTGACCAATTCATCGGCATAGAGCGAGCCAAAAATATATACTGGTGACTTATGAATGTTTGGATTTCGATTAGTATAATATCTTTTAGAGTTAGTATAAAAATTAGCAGCTTCGTTACCGATAATGACCACAAGTTTGGGCGGGGTTGTGCCTGTAAAAATTGATTCGAGCGCTTTATATTCTTGATGCTGCTGAGTGACAAGCATTTTTTTTATAGTAGTATTTTTAATCAAGGTGTTATTTGAAACACGTTTATGGCCTATGAATTCAGCTTTAAATGCATTGTAGGATTCTTCAAAAAATTCGCCATCAGTGACCAGTACTACAATGTTACTACTTTGCTGCTGTGAATCAACGCAAGCGCTTTCAGCATAAGATATTGGTATCAATAACATGCAGCTGAATAGTACAATAATTTTTAAGCAAGATTTACTGGTTGACAACAAAAGTGGTATTTCCTAGCCTACTTTAAGTGAATGATCTTCACAATGAAATGCATATTAATGAAACTATGCCTTAAATTCTATTTATATGCACATATTTTATATATTATTAGAATAATTCTGAATACATCCTCAGCAATGGTTAATTTAACCTAATCTTTTTAAATTACACTATCTCATAACGTCTCAGTCAATGAATCACAGTAAATACATTATGGAATTTTAATCTGCACGCCAAGGGTAATTGCAGCAGCTTCTGCTCGATAATCAGCACCTCGACCAGCAAGAAAATTTCGCTTATTAAGATTTTTATCAAGTAAGCCTAAAATATTTTGGCCTTCTAACCTGAGTGTAATAGAGTCATTAACCATATAACTTGTGCCAAGATTAACAAACGCAGATGGCCTAAATGCCTTATCATAACCTCTAGCCACGCCTCTTTTAAGTGCTTCTTCTTCAAATTGATCGGTATTATAATAAGCGGCTAGGTCTTTTAGGCCTTGTAAACCAGCAAGATATCGTAAAGATATATCAAAACTTGACTTCTGGGTGTAATCAAAGCTATAGGCAAGTTTGAAAGAGTGCTGCCACCAGCTTGCGATATCGTCGCCAAAACCATAAGGCTGTGCGGAAAAGCTCTGACCAACCCCATCAGGGCCTAAATTAAAATCAATTTGGTTAACATAGCCATAACTTAATAAGAATCTATGTTTTACAGTGGTGTAATCGTAAGCAAACTCTACTCCATAGGCTTGATAATCACCTATATTAAATGTTCTAAGCGATCTTGTATTCCAAGATGATATTTCTGCATCTTGGATAAATAACGCCGCATAGTAATGGGAATTGGTGTTTAAATATTGATCATATCTCAACTCAATTGAATCGATTGCCTCATTTTTAGCAGTAGAGTCAGTTAAAAAACCATGCCTTAAGTCGGCATCGTTTGCTCGGCGATTTGAGTGGTTAAAAATTAATTTAAATAAATTATTGGGCGTAACAGAATAAACTAAAGCTAACCGTGGCGACCAATAGGCTTGAGTATAGGTATGAATATCGCCTCGAATACTTGAGAACAAAGAGAACTTATTATTTAATTCATAATTAAGTTCACCCAGTAATGAAAAAACATTGGCTGACCAAGGGCTATTATCTAAAGGATTATTGTCATCAATTGGGGTAAATTCTTCTTGTACATATTCACTAAATCTATAGGGTTCAAGCCCAAAACGTAAATGAGTGAGCTCCACACCATAGGCATAACTGAGTTGTTCGGCACTATTGGTATAAAGCAATTTAAGCTGATATTCATCTTCCCGATCTGAGCGAAACAGATCTTCAAAGCCCTTGGACTCTTGTATATCAAATGAGCCGTAGCTGGCATCAAATTGAATTTTAGAATTTAAAGTTAAATCATGGCTATATTGAGTGGCTAAAGTCAGTTGCTGATACAGCTGATGACGCCAATCTAAATCACCATCAAAAGCAGTATAAACAGTGCTCGAATCGGTTCGAGCAACCCCGCGGCTCGGCTCGAAAGCCTCACCGCCACGGGTAAGGCGTAACCAGGTGGACCAATCCTGATGGGTATACTGTAAATGCAGCTTATGACGGGTTAAACCAAAGGCTGAAGCTTCATCATTTGGCAAGTTAGCAAATGATATGGGTTGACCAACTCGAGCAATAGGCTGTTGAGTTGTATCCTCATTTGGATAAATAGTTCGACCTAATACATAAGGCGCATACTTTTGGTTGGCGCCATTATAATCTGTAATATCATAATGAAAATAAAGTCGGCCACCAGAATCAAATTGTTTGGCTGAATTAATCCCAAGATTTGTAAAATTCTCTCTAAAGCCTTGTCGAATACTTAATTCGGTGCCTTTCAACTTTGAGCCATCAAAGGTAGTAACTGCAATAACACCGGATACAGCTCCAGCACCATAGACAGCAGAGCCTGGGCCGCTAATCACTTTAATCGATTGAATATCTTGTAAATTTGGTAAGTCAACCTCACTAGCAGCGCCTAGTTTGGCGCGATGATTCATGGTTTTACCATTGATTACATATAAAAATTGAGTATCTCGATCAGATACTAACCCCCTAAAGCCAATATGATTTTGGCCAAAATTATGTTGCCATACTTGCGCATTAGGCACATAAATATCAATTAACTCGGATAATTCACGGGCTCCTGAGGATTTGATCATATCCTGGGAGATTCGGGTCACACTGGCCGGGGTTTTTTTTTCTGAAGTTTTAGTTAATAAGGCGACATTCTCAGAGGATAAATTTAAAATATCATTAAAAGAAACAGTGAGAAGTTCATCCTCAGTCACCCCTTGAGCTGAATGACTCAACAAACAGCTGACCGCTAAACAATGAGTCATAAAGCAAACTTTTAAAGCCCGACTGCAGCAGAGTTTATTCATGACTGATAATTGTCCATTGTTTATTATTTAGTGTTTATTACCACATTTTGACTCAAATAATGAAATAATTTTCAAACGTATTGTTTAAGACTAAGCTTTATTGAATTGCAAAACCAAACAAGCGCCGCGGGATGTATCTTGCTCTTCTGCCCAAAGCGCACCGCCCATTTCTTGCAAAGCATTCGCGCTGGAATGTAAGCCAAAACCATGACCAGACGCTTTAGTTGTAAAACCATATTGAAATACTTTGATTAAATCATTTTTTTTAATACCAGGGCCAGTATCGGTGATACGCAGCTCGAGTATATTATTATGTACTTCGCAATTAACATGGATATGACGATCGTTATCTAGTTGTGTTTCCATAGCTTCTAAAGCATTAGCAAAAATATTAACCAGCACTTGAATTATCTTATTTTTTTGACCTTTGACTATTTCACCCTTAACACAATGAACTGATACTTGTGCCATTGATTGGACTAAATGAGTCGATAAAATCATAAGGGTATCTTGAATCACTTGATAGAGATTAACCTGTTCTGAGTAAACTTTCTTACCTTCCACAGCATAAGCTTGCTGAGCGCGAATAGCCTCATTAATTACTGTTATTTTTTGATCCAATCTTTGGACGTGTAACTTCATATGGTTTTGCTCAGCTATCATTTCATCGCCTAGCCTCAAATAATATTCGAGTAGTATTTTACCCTTAGGATCATTTATAATAAAATCATCCAGTGTATCAAGTTTTGAACGTAATAGTTCATTCGCTTGTTTCATGCCTTTAAGCCTTGAGCGATCAATAAGCTGAGTTATAAGTTCGGTAGAAGTGGTCACACTATTTAAGACATTACCAACATTGTGTAGTGTACCAGTGGCGATATCAGCCATACCCGCTCGGTGAGCATCATCTATGGCTTGTGCTTGTAAATCCACCAATGCTTGAGTCCGTTCGTGCACTTTTTGTTCTAAAACTTGGGTAGACTCAGAAACCTTTTGGCGCATAATTTCAAACGCATTGGCTAATTGACCAACTTCATCATTAGAATTAACAATTATAGGCTCATCCATTAGACCAGATGCTACCCTATGAGTTGAACCAATTAAAATATTAAGTGGTTTAGTAATTGATTCTGCTTGTTTTTTATTAAGATAACGGCCTAAAAATAATATAAATAGACTCATAGCTGTTAATGCCAACAAAAACATTGAAGCCAGTTGAATTAATGCACTTTTAGACTCTTGAATGGCTTGATGCATTAATGTTAAATCAAAACCTAAACGCACTGTGCCTAATTTATCATTAATAGCATACACAGGGGCTGCAAATTCAATTAGGCTTGGGCCTAAAGGCTCAAGTGGATCAAATATTTCAAACTCGGCTAATTGTGGATTAGTTTGTGTATCTTTATTACTAATTTTAACCACAGCAGGTTTTGTTAAGGAATCAGCCCAACGACTCAAAGGATCTTCATATTTTTGTGTTGTATAAGATAATATATTTGGGCTTTCTTTGGTAGTATCAACCCATACATTTTTGGCATAGTCAATAAATATGCCATATACAATGGTTGAGTTTGATTTAACCGTAGAAGCAATAAGCTCATTAACTGAACCAAATTCATTGTCTTGCACCATGCCAACTAATGCAAGCTGTAAAGATTTAGTCACTATTTGACCTTCTTGCATGACTTTTTCTTGCATTATTTGTTCATAGTCATCAGATAGATTCCACAAGCCATAAGCTGTCAAACTAAATACACATAATAAAGAACTCAGCAAGCTCCAAAAAAGAATTTTTTGGTTTAACAACGAGAATTTGTCTTTAATACTTCGAAACTGATTAGAAGTATTCAATTTTTACATCCTGTAAAATTATTGAAAATAATAATATCATCCATAATAAAACCTCACATCAATCACAATTTATACAATAACTTAATTTTTTTATTAATTAATTCCTCGATATATTTTGAAATTATGCTCGCTTGTGCATTTTGAAATACATTCAATAACATCACGCAGATTACACAGCAAAAAATTGTTCTAAAGTATCCAATATATCGGTTAACTGAAATGGTTTAGTCACAAAAGAATTCATACCTGCATCCAGACATCTTTGCCGGTTATCATTTAAAACATCTGCAGTTATAGCAACTATTGGCGTACTGGCATTTAATTGGTGCGAGCGTATTGTTTGTGCGGCCAAATAACCATCCATAACTTCCATATTGCAATCCATAAAAATAAGATCAAATTGCATTGTTGCAGCGGCGTCTACCGCAGCAATGCCATTTTCAACTAAATTTGCGTGCATACCCCATTTTTGGAGCATTTTACCCAAAAGTTGCCGGCTTACTTTATTATCATCAGCAACTAAAATATGATACTCACAAGCCGGTTTGGTCAACTGACCTAAGAACCTTTTTTCAAAATACACAGGCTCTGCGGCTGCCTCGCTGGCATCGCTGTTGAGTAATAAAAGTGCATTAAATAAATGATTTCTTTTGAGTGGACGAGTCAGCCAAGCACTGTATCCATAGGCTTTAAGTAGTTTATTTCTACCAAGCTCGCCCACCGGCAATAAAGCTATAAATTGGACTTTTCGACCTTGCGGGGATAAAAAAGCAAAATGTTCTACAGCATCTAAATACCGCTCTAAAATACCATCAAGGTAATTCACTAGAATGATAATTGGCAAATCATCATCAAGTTGGTCTAAAGAGTTTTGGATAACCTCAAAATTATTCACTTGCATAATTTGATACCCCCAAGCATGAACGTAACGGGCTAAGTCTGCAAAGCCAATTTCATTATCACCACAATGCAAATAATGAGCTTTTGGTAACAAGGTTTTATATTGATGGCCATTCATCGACTCATTTCTAGAAATGGCATGAAACCCGATTTGAAAACTGAAAGTAGACCCTTGGTTCTCTTGGCTCGAGTAAAATATCCGCCCTTGCATAAGATCTACAAGTTGCTTGCAGATTGACAAGCCCAAACCACTGCCAGAAAACTGGCTGAGTAATGCAGAATCTATTTGCATAAAGGGTTGAAATAATAGTCTTTGGACATCTTCTGGTATACCCACACCACTGTCTTTAATTTCAAAATTAAGCCAGACTTTGTCTTTATCTAACATATTTTCGTCAAAGGCACGCAGCTCATTAGAGCCATAGCTTGCACTCGCGTCTTGAGCTGAAAATCGAGGGTGCATACTGGCTAATTCTAAACGCAGCTGAATACTCCCTTGCACCGTGAATTTAGCAGCATTGCTGGCAAAGTTCAGCATAACCTGGCGTAACCGTTCAGCATCTCCCATCACTAATAAAGGGATATCCGGGCTCACAAAGGTGGACACCTCAACCTCATTAGGTAAGGCAAGTACTGCTGTCATTTCAGCAACTTGTTCAAAAATAAGACATGGGTTCATGGGCTCGTGAGCAAGGAGTATTTTCCCCTCTTCTGCTTTGGAAAAATCTAAAATATCATTGACTATTGATTTTAACGACTCACCAGACCGGCGAATAATTTCCAAGTACTCAACTTGTTCTTTGTCTAAATTAGAGTCCATAAGTAGATCAGCAATACCTACAATACCACTTAAAGGCGTACGTAATTCATGGCTCATTTTGGATAAAAACATACTCTTACTAGTGGTTGCTTTTTCAGCTTTAATTTTCATATTTTTTAAGTGCACCACTAAACGCTCAAGCTCAAGCGTGCGTGATTTAACTTCATCATTAAGTTGCTGGTTATAATATGATTGTTCAACACCTAATTGCCATTTTTGCGTCATAGACAAAGCGATTTGCTTAATTGCTACGCTATCAAATGGCTTGCGCACAAATAATAAATTTGGATTCTCACCAAGCTGATCAATAATCTGCTCCCAGGAATAATCAGAATAAGCTGTGCAAATAACCACATGAGTTTGTGGAGCAATCATCCATATTTTTTGAATTGCTTGAATACCATCCATACCAGGTGGCATACGGACATCCATAAATACTAAAGCAAATGGATTGCCTTCGTTGAGGGCTTGTTCGACTAAATCTACCGCTTGACCGCCTTGAAATGCACTTGATATTTCGTAAATTGATTGATTAAATGAATTACCGCCGGCTAAAAGTGGGTGTAAGGGAACGGCTGAGCTCGTTTCACTCTGGCCAAACAAATTCGCCTCTAATGAGGCTGAAGGCTTGGACTGTGATATCTCAGATTCACCGAGTATAAATAAAAAATCTTCATGGATAGCTTCATTATCATCAGCTATTAAGATTCGTAAGGGTAATTTTTGAACCATTTGATTTCCTATCGCCATGGATGAGTAACAAAAACATGCTTAGAAGGCTTGCCTCAATTTGATTGCCTGAGATTTAATCTAAATCCATTTATTGAATACCTAGAGCAAATATCTACAGCTAATGCAAATACTTATAGATATTATACATCTATACTCAGCTTCAGGATACGTATTAGCTAGACGTTACAAGTCTGGTAAGATACATTAAATTTAATAAATATTAAGCTTTTATCTATCAACATACAGCCCTTTAAAAGGATATTATATGTTCTCCGGCAATTTTAGCGTTTCAAGTGGCTCAGTTTTCATCATTAGTTTGGTTAGTTGCTTAACTACCACTGCTGCACAAGCTGACACCGTATTTGGTATTTACGCCACAGCAGAATATTGGCACGCCTCCATGGATGGTCAAGTCTCAAGTGGTGGTAATGAGTTTTTTTCAAGTTTAGAAGAAAGCCCAGAGAGCGAGGCGCAAAATGTATTAAGCCTGCGTTTGGAGCACCCTATCCCTGTAATCCCCAATATTTTAGTAAGACAAAATAACATTGAATTTAATGATAGTGCTCAATTAAATAATAACACTCAACTTGGTATCGCAAATTTTGGCACAGGCACTATTGACTATGATTTTGATTTCTCACATACAGATTTAGCCTTATATTACGAAATTTTAGATAATTGGCTCAATTTAGATCTCGGCATAGCGGTAAAAGATTTACAATTTTCTTATGCCGTACAGCAAAATAACCAGATATACCGTTATGAAGACGACAGCACTGTGCCAATGCTCTACGCTCGGGCAGCGGTTGAACTTCCCTTTACTGGCTGGGAAGTGGAAGGCATAACTCAGGCTGTAAGTTTTAAAGATGACAGTATTCACGACCTCAGCCTGCAATTAAAATACAATATTAATGATTGGTTTGCGCTTGCTGGTGGCTATAGAGCGATTAATATTGATGTCAATGCAGACGGCTTAGATCGATCAGAAGTTGATATTAAAGGTGCTCAAGTCAACTTAACTGCTCATTTTTAATGATCCATAGGCAGTGGCCAGTCTGCTGCATCAGTGGCATCAAGTGCAATTTGGCCTTCACTACCACGCCATTTATTTATAAATTGACCTTCTGGGTCATATTGAGCTGTTTGTTTATCGAGGTTAAAATGTCGCAGCCCCCTTGGGTCTGCGCCTACTCCAGCTAAATATTGCCAATTGCCCCAATTACTGGCTATATCGTAATCAATAAGTTGCTGCTCAAAATATGCTGCACCATAACGCCAGTCAAGGGATAATTCATTCACAAAGCAACTGGCTGCAATCTGCCGCCCTCGGTTGGACATAAAACCTGTCTCATTTAATTGACTCATCAATGCATTAACTAAAGGAAAAGGAGTGTTACCATGACACCATGCCTGAAACCTTTGCGCCATGAAAGTAGTACAAGGTTTAGAGTCGTTAATACCGCCAAATGCAAATAATTTAGGCCCAAATTTCAATGCGTACCATTGGAAATACTCTCGCCAAAGTAACTCATAACAAAGCCATTGAGTTGAATCATTACGCTCAATTGACTGCTCATAGGTTTTAATTCGATGCCATATTTCTCGTGGCGATAAACACCCATGGGCTAACCATGCGGATAAATGACTTGAATTTCGAAAGCCATCAAGTTCATTACGAGTTTCCTTATAATGACTTGGATGCTGCCCTGCACAATATGCTTCAAGATGTTGTATACCAGCTTGGCTGCCGCCCTGTATAGCTTCATGATTTGAGGTGTTAGATTCAGCATTCAATACAGTGTCTAAATTATAGACTTGGAAATTTAAATGTTGATGTAAATCTTCTGCTGCACACCAACTTGAGGGCACTGGTAGAGGTGAGTCGACCTCTAAATCTATAACGCGTGTTTTAAATTGTGAAAAAGTTGCTGGTAAGTCCTCTAGATTAAAAGGCAGCTGCTCATTATAAAACAAACAATGAGTTAATTGCTCAAAGAATTGAGTTTGACGTTGACCGAGGTTAAACTGACGCTCTTGATCTGCTACAGCTGACTCAATATGCTGCCAAGTTGAGGCCTCGTTATGATTAACGCACCCGCAACGATAGACCCGATTAAAACCAACTTTATTAACCAGCTGCGGCACAAGATTTCGTAATGACGAGCCTATTATATTAAGCTCATGACCTAAGTTTTGTAGTTGTTTTTGCAAGTCAACTAAGGATTCGCCTAAAAATTTATTTCGCATACTACCAAGTGGTTTTAATTGAAATCTACCCGGTTGCAACCATTGTGGGTCAAAACAAAAAACAAATGCTATTGAATCACACTCAGATAATGCTTGATGTAATAAAGGATGATCACTTATGCGTAAATTATTTTGAAAACAAAACAAACCCCGGGTTTTTTGATTTTCCATTGAGGACTCCTACTTTTTTATTGACAATAATATACTTATGCTAATGGCGCCTCATTAATTATATTGCTTAACCAACTCAGTTAAGAAACTAAAAAACCCACAAATGTGGGTTTTTTAGAAGTTAAGATATTAAACTTAGCTTGTAAGTATAACTTATAATACCTTGTGTTGGCGCGTAGAGTTTGCACTAGCATTTTTAGCTTGGGCACTTTGGTCTTTTGAAGAACCAGTTAACCCTTGATCCTCAAAAGATTGAGCTAAATCTTCTTTAGTATGCTGAGCTGCTTCTTTAATTGACTGAGTCATTTGGTCTGCTGATTCAGCAAACTTATTTTTAGCTTGATCACGCACCCGGCCTGCGGCTCGGTTTTCAGATTGAGTGGTAGGCATCATTGCACCAACACAAGCGCCTATTGCTAAGCCAAGTAAACCTGTCATAACCGGTCTTTCAGTGACGAAACTTGAAATTTGACTTGAAATATTTTGTGCTTTATTTTTGGCGTTATTACCGTATTCTTGACTCATTGCTATCCCCTTATCCAATTCTTGTCGAGCTGAATGACTAAGATCGTTGACACGATCAGGTACTAATTGGCTCAACTTAGAGTTGGTTTGTTGTTGATTATTACCAGTAATAGTTTGGTTTTCAAAGCTATTTGAAGCATTTGAATGTGAACTTTGCTGGCTCTCTGACCACACTGCCCATGTGGCACCTGCTATCATAATTCCGATTGGCACAGGATTTCTTTGCACTACATGAACAAAATCGTCAGCTAAATGACTGGCGCCACTATTCATGAAATTATTATTTATATACTCTTTTGCATCATCAATTAAATGCGTAGGATCCATACGATCTGACACTTCAGCGAAAGTACTAGTTAAATTAGTGCGGTGCTCATTAATTTCTTGTTCCAATTCAGCAGCGGATTTCTCCTTTGGCTCATTTGGTTTGCTCATTGAAGCCCCCTTGAATTGTTTGTTTATCTTTATTATAGGCATCGATACTACGACTAGGCTTAAGCTTATCTGCTGAAAACTTCTTAGCGGCAATTAATAACAAAATAATACCAAGCAACAAAGTAGCGCCACCAACAATAAGTGTTGCTGCCCAAACCGGTAAAATTAAAGCCAACCCTTGCGCACCAGCTATTAAAGTAACCGTTAGGCCGCATATAAGTACTGCTAAACCAATAAGGAGACTCAATATACCTTTTTTCACATGAGAAGATGACTCATGAATTTCTGCTTTTGCAAGCGCAAATTCTTTGCCAACAAGTCCAGTAACGTCGTAGGTCAGCTGACGTAATAAAGTCGTAAAACTAATACCAGAACCCTTAACGTTTTCTGGTTTATCATGACCGCTAATATTTTCATCTAAACTTTCCGTAGAAGTTTTATGAGACTTGCCTCTACTTTTTTGGTGTATATCCATTGTTGTAATCCTAGTTTTAAATGTAATTATTTATTTATTCAGCCTGACATAGCATCGTACATTATGTATGCTATGTCGGAACTGACTGAAAATACAGTCAAAACTAGCGCTTAGGTGTATTGGATGAGCCTGCAGAATAAGATCTGGATTGTCTTGGTTGGCCGGCAACTGGTTGTGAACCTTGCGCTTGTGGGTTGCGGTTAAGCGAGCTATCAATATCATCAAGTTGCGAGCCGGTTACGCCAGTGCGCCCGGAGATTGAAGCTTCGTTAAATTGTGAATTATCAGTAGTATTCTCATTGTGACGAGGCACAGACCGAGAAGAATGATTTGAATCTTCAATGGTTGAGCCTGATAATGAAGACCGAGCAAATCGAGCAAGCCCTAAACCAATTGTTAAACTGCCCAATGCAAACAGCCCAGGATGCTGGCGAGCAAGTCCTGTAATATCGCTGACAATTTCATCTACATTTTTATGTTTTAAATTTTCTGCAAAAACGCTTATTTTATCTGCAGCTGCCACTACATAAGGTGAAATCTGGCTATGGTTTGAATCATCGAGCTGGCGCGCGGCAGAACGAGTGGCTTCAGCAAAATCGTTCATTTGGTGAACTGCACCGTCTTTACGAGTTTCTAAAATTTGTCTACCTTCAGATTTCACTTTATCTACGCCTTGGTCGAATGAAGACTTAGCTTGTTCTTTCAAAGACTCAGGGTCGTTAGGTGAGTTAGTATGCATGGTATCATCACCGGAAGTTCTATTAGAACGTGCGGATGGGTTGGTGTCAAAATTATTATCATGTAAATTTGTCATATTAAAATCCTTAATAAAAGTGGTTAAAACTAACTACAATAATTATTTAAAATATAAACTCATGACAAATTGAATCAAAAAATTGTTTTGATTAATACACCTACTAATTTCAAAAGTTAATTTTAAAAGTTAGCAAGTAAATCGAACATGAGTCTTTAGTTTTTTTAAACAACTACAATGCCGATACTTTATTGATAAGAGGTATCGACAAAACAAATAAGTGTCTTAATGTTTAAGACACTAAAAATTGCAGACTAGGGGCGTGGTAAGCCTTTACCGCGGCCAGTGATAAACATCACGGCAGCAACGATTAGACCAACAACAAAGCAAATCCATGCGATATTAGTTGCAGTGCCTGCAACTCCTGAAAAGCCTAGCAGCCCAGCGATGATAGCAAATACTAAAAATACGATTGCCCAGTTAAACATAATGATCTCCTCAAAGATTAGATTTAAATTGTTACTTTCCATTACATCTCTGGAAGCAATTTGAAGTTAAACCTTTCCCTGTCAACGCTTTGTGAATTTAGCTTGACGCTGGATTAGCTTACTTGGATAATAGCGCCACATGAATCATCAAGACTTTTACATTATATTTGCCAGTGGGCTATTTGTTCACAATTTTGCGTTAAGCCAATTTTTGGGTTTATGTCCATTTTTAGGTATTTCGGGGCATCAAAAAAGCGCCGCTGGCCTCTCCATTGCGACGACTTTTGTCTTAACGTTGGCATCAGGAGTTTGCTATCTGGCATTTCAGTATATTCTGGTGCCCTTTGAGCTTGAATATTTACGCACTCTAGTATTTATTTTAGTAATCGCCATGGTGGTTCAATTAAGCGAGCTTATTATTCGGGCTGCAAGCCCCTTACTGCATAGGTTACTGGGTATTTATCTGCCTTTAATTACCAGTAATTGCGCTGTTTTAGGGGTTGCTTTATTTGGTAGCCAAACACAACTTGCCTCATTACCTCAAGCATTGTGGTATGGTTTTACAGCTGGTTTAGGCTTTGCCTTAGCACTTATGCTATTAAATAGCATACGTATAAAAATGTCGTTTGCTCATATACCTGCCCCTTTTAAAGGTGCACCTATTGCGCTAGTGGCAGCTGGCATTCTTTCTATGGCTTTTATGGGCTTTATAGGTATGGACCGATGATAGGTATGGACTAATGATAGGTATTGTGTTTTTACTCAGTTTAACTTTGATATTTGGCTATATCTTGCAACTAGCCAGCGAAAAACTTAAACCTACCACCTCTACTTTAGTAACAACTATTAATAATACTTTGCCACAAACCCAATGTGGCCAATGCGGCCACCCTGGCTGCAAACCCTATGCTGAAGCTATTGCAGCTGGTGAGGCGCATAATAAATGCCCACCTGGAGGGGTAGAGCTTATTACTACCTTGTCGCAATTACTTAATAGAGACACTATTGCTTTTGATATAAGTCATGGTGAAATTGAAACAGAACCGTTGATCGCTTTTATTCGTGAAGATGAGTGTATTGGTTGCACCAAATGTATCCAGGCCTGTCCAGTAGATGCTATTGTTGGCGCGCAAACCCTTATGCATACAGTGATCATTGATGAATGTACTGGTTGCAAACTCTGTGTAGCACCCTGCCCGGTGGATTGTATTGATCTATTAGTGAGAGGATAAATATGTCAGCTGTGCCGCTATTGAAACAACTCAAACCCTTAACTGGCGGCGTTTTTATTAACAGCCATAAATCGGTTACGGCAGAAACTGCCTATCAATTCATACCAACACCGCCACAATTAATATATCATCTGCATAATAAATATTTACAATACCTCCCTAAAGTTGTAGTTGGCGAGCAAATACAAGCGCAACAGGTGATTGCCACTGCGCTGACAGAAACACAAGCTGTAAGCTCTAATTTACACGCCGCATTAAGTGGTCAAGTCATTGAAATTACTCAGCAGCGTATAATTATTGCAGTCTCGAGTGAACCAGACTTATCACCGCAAAATTATGCTTTTGACGATTATAAACCAGCGCTCTTAGATCATGAGACAAGCTCACACAATTTACTAGAGCGTGAGCAAGCAGCCCTGCAAAAAATTCGTCAAGCGGGTATTATTGGATTAGGTGGGGCTGGTTTTCCAAGTGCTAGCAAGCTGAACCGCCACCTGCACACACTAGTGGTCAATGGTGTTGAATGCGAGCCATATATTACAGCCGATGCAGCCCTCATGGTTGCCGAGCCTGGCAATATTCTACTAGGCGTAATAGAACTTTTAAAAATTTACCCCCAACTTAATAGCATTTATATTGCGATAGAAGATAATAAACCCCAGTCTATTAAGGCCATACAAACCGCATTGGCACAATTGAGCCTTAAAACACAATACGCTCAATGTGTACATAAAATACAGTTAACTGCTATCAAAACAGTTTATCCAGCTGGTGGCGAGCGGCAACTCATCGAACAATTAACCGGTCGAGCTCTAAAAATACGTCAACCGGCCAGTGATATTGGCATTGCTTGTTTAAATATTGCCAGTATTGCTGCTATTGGCCAGGCTTTAGCTTTTGGGCGACCACTCACGCATCGAGTTGTTACCTTGACCGGTAATGCCTTAACCCAACCAGGTAACTATTATCTGCCAATTGGTACTTCATTTGGTGTCGCGCTCACAGCCGCAGGCTTAAACAGTCAAAAGCTGCATCAAGTTATTAATGGCGGCGGTTTAATGGGTCAAGCTGTTGATATGAATAAGTTAGACTCTATTGGTGTTGAGGCCACCACTCACTGTATTATTGCTGCCACTGCAACAGAGTTTGCCAAGCCAAACGAGCGCCCTTGTATACAATGTGATGCTTGCGTACCAGTCTGCCCGGAGCACTTACTACCACAAAAACTCTTCCAAACGAATGATTATTCGCTAGCCTGTATCGAGTGCCGCGCTTGTGAAGTTGTCTGCCCGAGTTATATCCCATTGGTGGACTATTTTACAGCTGCTAAGCAGCAAGATCGCACTCAATTTATTAAACAGCAACGAGCTGAACAAGCAAAAAAACGCTATGACGCCCGTAAACAACGCTTAGCACAAATTGCCCGCAAGCAAGCAGCAGTGGCGGTTACTATTCAACAATCCACAGCGATCAAGCCCAATCAATCCAAGCAACCAACCCTGCGACAGCTCAAAACTCAAGTCAATAAAAGCAAAAATTTATTACGCCAAGCACAAGCGGCTTATCTGCAATTGCAAAAAAACCAAGCATCAACAGCTGAATCGCTTCAACAAGCACAACATAGGGTTGAGACCTCGCAATTCAAAGTTGATCAAGCTGAGCAAGCATTATCAAAGGCTAGCCAAGCCAAATGAAAAAGTTGTTATGAAAAAAATCCCCCTTGTTGAATTAGAGCCGCATATTGACTTAGATAATAGGCATGCCCGATGGTCTAATGAAGCAAAACACTTCAACGTCCCCACAACCATGCTTAAAGTGAGCATGGCCCTTATTCCAGGTATAATAGTGCTTTGGTATTGGTATGGTAACGGCGTTTGGTTGCAAATTTTAAATGCAGGTTTTTGGGCATGTATTGGCGAAAGTATTGTACTTAAAATACGCCAACAGCCTATTATACCCGCCCTAAGCGATTATTCTGCATTATTAGCTGGCCTATTGTTAGGTATTTGCTTGCCCGCTCAAGCTCCTTGGTGGCTTGGCTGTTGGGGTGGGCTCACAGCGAGCATGCTGGGCAAACAACTCTTTGGTGGCTTGGGGCAGAATCCATTTAACCCGGCAATGTTGGCTTATTTAATTTTGTTACTAGGCTTTCCAATAGAAATGACAGTATGGCTTGACCCTTACAGCGGGGCCGACATGCAAACCGCTGCCACGCCACTTGATCGACTCAATACTCCAGGGGCACTTTGGCCATGGGTTAGCGTACAATTGGCTTTTTTAATTGGTGGGTTATGGCTTATTCAACAGAAAATTATACCTTACGCCCTACCCGCTGGAGTTGTGATTGGTTTTTTAATAATCACAGCGCTGGTGGGTCTCCCTTTTACATCAGTAATTCTTGGTGCAAGCTGTTTTGGCGCTTTCTTTATTGCCACCGATCCGGTGACTTCACCAAACACACAAGCCGCTAAATGGCTATTTGCGCTTGGTGTAGGTGGTTTAACAGCTTATATCCGCTCTTTAGAGCATTTTCCCGATGGTTTTGCCTTCGCTATTATACTCATGAATAGCTTAGCGCCCTGGTTTGACCAATTATTTCAACCAAAACCGAGCCACTTTAAATAATGACAAGCATAAACAGAGCAGCTCTTATTAAAAAGCTTAAATTGCCCGCCGTGCAGCTGACCGGCTTGTTTGGTTTTTTTGTTATTCTACTATTTATTTTAGAAGCAATTACCAGGCCCATTATTGCGGAGAAAAAAAACCAAGCGGCCACCGCATTAATGCAAGAAATTGTGCCTGCAACTTGGCGTAAGGTTGAATTTACAACTTTAGACAACGGCTTCACTCGGGCTCAAGCTAAGCAACATCAAGGTCATGTTGACCAGCCAATTTATTTTGCGCAAACATTGACTCAGCAAGGCTATTCTGGGCGGATTGATTTACTCATTGGCTTTCAACTGCAAGCTAATAGCATTAAAATCCAAGGTGTACGGGTTATTCCACCACATCATGAAACCCCAGGGCTAGGTGATAAAATTGATACCAGTCATTCTCAATGGATTTACAGCCTAAGCCCTCATTTAATAACAACTCAAACAAAACCCTGGGCATTAAAACAAAATGGCGGTACTTTTGATGCCTTTACAGGTGCAACTATTACTCCTCGAGCGGTAATACAACAGGTGTATCAATTTGCGCAAACTACTTTGCAATCCGCTTGGTTTCGCCAACAGAGTTCACAACGAGACAATAACCTTACATTTGCAGACAAGTAATCTGTCTCAAAAGCTGATGAACTCCATTGTATTTCACGCTTTCTCGACAGATTACTTGTCTGAGGATCTATTGGAGCCCAAATGAAACTACAGATTATTAATGGACTCTGGCACAAGAACCCTGCATTTGTGCAATTACTGGGGCTTTGTCCTTTATTAGCAGTGTCCACAACTTTAGTGAATGGTATTAGTTTAGGTTTGGCAACCTTAATAATTTTAACTCTTGCCAATGGTTTAATCTCTGGTTTACGGCATTGGATTCCAAAAGATATGCGCCTGCCTTGTTTTGTAATTATTATTGCAGGAGTGACCACCTGCATTGAATTATTACTGCAAAGTTTTAGCTACCCACTCTATTTAAGGCTAGGTATTTTTATTCCCCTCATTATTACTAATTGCACCCTGCTGGCTCGCGCAGAAAGCTTTGCTTCGCAACAGCCAGTGGGAGCTGCTTTATTGGATGGTCTTATTATGGGGGCCGGTTTTGCTCTGGCACTGATAATACTATCAGCGCTGCGAGAAATTTTAGGTCAAGGCACACTGATGCAAGGTATGGAGTTTTTACTTGGCAGTTGGGCACGTCATTTAGAAATTCAAGTATTGCCACAAGATTCCGCAATTACTTTGGTCGTTTTAGCGCCAGGGGCATTTATTTTGACCGGTTTTTGTGTTGCAATACGCAACTGGCTCGACAGCATAATGAAAAAAAACAAATGGTTCAATACTCAATGACGCAACAGCTTAGCACCTATAAAATTAATTTAATTTTTAAAACTTTAGCTCAGCTTAATCCAGAGCCTCGTACTGAGCTCAATTACGCAACTCCGTTTCAACTTTTGATTGCTGTTATGTTATCAGCTCAATCAACCGATATAGGCGTCAATAAAGCGACTAAACCATTATTTCAACAAGCGCCAGATGCTTATGCACTTTATGCTCTTGGTGAGGCCAATATTCGCAAGGCTATTAAAACTATAGGTTTGTATAATACCAAGGCTAAAAACGCTTACCGTATTGCCGAACAACTTATAACTAATCAAAGCATTAATAATCATTTAGGTGAGGTGCCGCAATCAAGAGCACAACTTGAAGCCTTACCGGGAGTTGGCCGCAAAACCGCCAATGTTATTTTAAACACGGCCTTTGGCCAACCAACCATGGCCGTGGATACCCACATTTTTCGGGTTGCCAACCGCACAGGTATAGCCCCAGGAAAAAACGTGCTGCAAGTAGAAACTCACTTATTGGCCAATATTCCAAAAAAGTATCTGATAGATGCTCATCACTGGCTTATTTTACATGGTCGCTACACCTGTAAAGCTCGAACCCCATTATGCAGTCAATGCCCAATTGCCAAGTGGTGTAATTGGGATTCAAAAGGTTAACAAATTATGTCCAATACCCTCTCAAATACGCAAGACACCACAATCGAATTACCAGATAATTTTTTTGAAGATTATTGGCAGCACAAGCCATGTGTTTTACGTCAAGCAACCAGTTGGCGCCCAGAAATCACCGCTGAAGAATTAGCCGGTATTGCTTGTGAAGCGGATGCTGACGCTCGACTTATTTTTGAAGAGAACTGGACCCTGGAAGAAGGTCCATTTACCGCCGAGCGCTTTGCCAGCTTACCCGCAAGCCATTGGACACTAGTGGTTCAAGCGGTAGATCAATGGGATGAACAAGTTGCTCAACTTAAAAGTGCCTTACCGCAGATTCCTCAGTGGCGCTTAGACGATATCATGGTTACCTATGCTGTCGATCAAGGCAGTGTTGGGCCGCATTATGATCATTACGATGTTTTTTTAGTACAAGGACAAGGTCAACGCTTGTGGCGACTGGGTCCAAAATATAATGAGCAAACCAAACTGCTTGAGCATGAAGATTTATTATTAATACAAGATATGATTATTGAAGATGAGTATTTATTAGAGGCAGGTGATATTTTATATATACCACCTCAATACACTCATTGGGGTATTGCTCAAGGAGAGTGTTTAACATTTTCAATTGGTTTTCGCGCGCCTAGCTACTCTGAAGCCATGGACTCAATTGCAACCCATGCCATGAGTCAACTCCAGCCAAACCAACGGGTAGAAGATCCACCGAATAGCATTGATCCACAGAGGCAACAACCAATTGCTCAAATCCACCCAGCTGTAATTGCTGATCTACGCCAGGCTTTGCTTGAGCAAATTACTGATAAAGCAATTGCCCAGTGGCTCGGCGGCGTCGTCACGCTACCAAGAACCCCTCAAGAAGTAACTTATACCATTGATCAAACTCAACTTAAAACTTTGCTAGAGGACTCAAGCCTTATTCGTAATCCTGGCTCAAGGTTTGCTTTTTATGTATCCTCAAATACAAATATTTTAGTATTTATCGATGGGTATGCTACTGAAATGGCTATTGCCAACCAAGCCTGGGTAGAATGGCTGTGTACATTTGATAATTTGTTAGCAAGCGATTACGCCCAAATGAATGACGAGTCGCAAGCATTAATACTGCATTTAGTTGAAACACAAAGCCTTATTTTTGCAGATTAGCATCGCTTTTCAAGCGAGGTTTTGACAGGGGTCCTTGTATTTCCCACTTGACCCGCGTTAACTGATTTAACTGATCACCTATTGCTTTTTCAATAACATAGGCAGTAGCTGCAGCTGGTAAGCCGCCCATTGCAGCTGCTGGTAAAATAAGTTGTTCCGACAAAGGAATAGTCGCACTACAACTTTGGTACAGCTTATCGTTAATCACATCCACCCAGCCTTGCGCTTTAATATTGGCAGATGGGCTATCCACCTCAAGCTTATCGTTATAAATTTTTTGATCAGCAAACCTAAGCTCTGCCACCAAGCGATCAAAGCCAAAACCTTGATTTGAGATATCGTCAAAATCCAAACGAAACCGCCGCAGTAAGGCATCAAAATTAAATAAGCCTAAAATTTTTAATGGCGATGCCGCTGAACTCACCCCCGTCAGTAAACCTTTTTCGATGCTTACACTTGCCTGACCATTTAAAGACGCAAGATTTGGCTGCCAGGGCAAACCTTGCCACTGGACCATGGCTTGTCCATGAGGGTTTTTACCTTTTATTATTGGTGGTAAATCTAATACATCAAACAAACCACGGTTTAATTCTTCGCCATCGAGCTTGACATTAAACTCACTGAGTTTGGACGCATTATTAAATGTACCGTCAATATTAAAATTAAGCCCACCTAAACGGCCTCTTAAACGAGGAATAGTTATACCGGTTTGATCTGTTCGAACCGCAAGCTCTAAGTTACCGTAGTTGACAATGGATTGGTCATCTAAGTTGCGTGTGCCTAGAGTTTGAACTGACACGTCTAAGGGAATAGTTGAGTGCTTAGTATTTAATTGAGCTGGCGAAGCTAATGGCGTTGAATCCACTTGACTCTGCTTGGAGAGTTCTTTGGGTTGTTGTTTTGCAGCAGTTTGGGCAACTAATAACTTATCAAAATTAAATACTACAGGTTTTGAATTTGTTACCTTTTCAGGCAAAAATCCCTTACCAGCTAATAACACCCCATCCCAATTTATACGCCAACCCTTGTGTTCTTTATGAGCTGAAAGCGCAAATTCTGGTAAGTTTATAGTTGTATTGGCACTGGTATATTTTAATTGCTGCGCTCTTAAATTAAGATCGGTTAACCATGCAAATTCTGTAAGGTCTAGAGTAAATTGTTGTGCATTATTTTGATAGCCAAAATTCTGCGTTGGTTTCGGTGGTGATATCTTTTGCAACCAAGCAAGCCATTCATTAAGGTCTATATCTGGATAGTCAACCCAAATATGTGTACCAGCAGCGCGCACATTAGTTGCCGCTGTTAGTTGAGCTTGACTCACCCATTGCAAAGAATCTGGCGACCAATTGGTAAATATATTATCTACAGAATTCATAGCGTTACCAAGATACACCTCAGTGCCATACAATTCGCCTTGATTTAATAAACCCTTAACAAAATAACGGTCTTCGTCAGCTAACAAAAAGCGTAAAGAATCATCAACCTCCACTCTGGCAATAAATTGACGTAACTCATTACTGGATTTTTTGAGGTAGCCAGGAATATCAATTGCAACACCTTGTAAATCAGAAAATACATTAACGCTTAATGGGGTTTTTAATTGGTTTGCAGTTTGTAAGCTCTTGGGAAGATCTTGTGGAAAATTCACTTTAACTCGCACTTTGGCCTCACCGTTAGTCCGACTTAATAAAGTCGTTACAGCCTTAAGTTTTGACCAAGTAGCAAGTTTTTCAAACGGGATAGTGCCAGTAACATCTAAACCAGGCAAATTCTCAAAGTTGGTATTTGAATTATCGGTTATTGTATCTACTGGACCTGTAGCGGTTAATTCTCCTTCAAGCGGCCGCCCCCATAAGTTACCGGTAATATTTTTAGCCGACAAACCCTTGGTTAAAGAAAAGTGAGACTGAGCAGAAATTTGTGAAAATAGTAAATCTGCAGGCTCTAACCAAAAGCTCCCATTGCTCACTTGCGTATTGACTTCAAGCTTAGCTTGTCGTTTTGGCGACAAGGGTTTAGTTAATTGAACCCTTGTATTAAAATCACCTTTTGCTCGCTGTATACTTGACAATACAGAATCAATTTTTTGACCAACAGGACTGGAACTTAAAAACTCCATACCATCAGTTAAAGGCCCCTCAGCTTGTAAATCAAGATCTAACCAAGCGAGCCAATCTTTATTGGGGTTAGCATCTTGTGGTAATACCCGCACTTGGCCAAGACTTGGCTTGAGTTGAACGCCTTGATAGTTGCCTTTTTGAATATCAAATAAAACTCTTCGATGGCCTAAAAAAACTTCGGCTGTGGCATTTTCTAAAGCCGGCCAATCGGGCAGATAGGAAAAATCTAAATCTCGGCCGGTCATATGCATTTGAAAGCTTGGTAAAAGGTCGGTAATAGCTGTTGGTGTATAGCCAATAGATTTATTCAAAGGCCCAGGATTATAAAAATCAGGACCAGCAAAGCCATCAAATGTTGCTTTATCCCGTTTCATTAAAGGCCCATGAAACAAAAAGCGTCCACTAGAGAGCTCACCACCATTAAAAGCTTGATTCAGCCATTCAACCACACCTTCATTTAAAATGACTGGAATATATTCTTGATAATGTTCATAACTCTCTGCCTGAATTTCAGCCAAGAGCGCTAAAGAACCAAATTTATTATCATCGTGAATTTGTCGTTCATAATGAGCGCCTAGCATAGCTTTCACTTGACGGTGGCGCAGGTAGACTTGCGGTAGCCTTAAGTTCAAACCATCATCGCCAAAACTCCAATCTCCATTGGTAATATGTAACTTGTGCGACTCTTGAAATAACCCATCGTTAATTTCAACTGCCTCCAATGTTGCCGGAAATAATTGGGGAATTTGAATTTTTGCGCCTGCGCTTGATATGCCAATCTGACCTTGCCACAAACTCACAGGATTAAGTTGAGCAGTTTGCCCCTCCACAATCACATCTACCCCAGCAATCTGCCAAGGGTTATTAGCGGTGGTATTGTCTAGGCTCAACTGAGTTACTGCTAATGAGAATCTATGTTTAATTGGATCACCAGTCTTGTCATCTTTGGCATGAAACCACCAATCAAAATCTACTATTCCATCAAGCCTTGGCTGTGATTGTTGGCTTGGTGATTGTTGGTTCACGAGTCCTTTAGGGTCTGAGATATTTTTACTGGGACTCCAGTTTAATTTTAATTCGTCTAGGGTATTTTGTAATTCGCTCAAGTCTACGTTTTGCCAGTGAAAATCAATTTGTGGCAGTGGCAGCTGCTCTATTGATGCAGTATCATCAAAGTCTGCAAGCCATTGGTCTTTAAAAATAATATTGCCTGTCCCAACTAGCGATTGAGTTAAGCTATTTGGTGCACTTAAACCTAAACCAAGCTTAAGAGCATTTGGTTGTGCTTGCGGGGAATTAATGGTCGAGTGGTCAGTTTTTGGGCGGTACGCTTGAAAAGTGATTGAGTTATCTTGGTCTTTTAAAATTGCAGTTAACTCGGGTAATTTATGGGGCGCAAGATCTAACCAGTATTCATAAGCTAAAGCACGTGGCTGATTTTTTAATTTCAGCGCGAGTTGTTTCAGCGGCACGCCGCCATTACCGTAAAATTCACCCTTGAGACTGGCCAGACCTAATGAATGATCCGACTCAAAGGTATCTGGGTAAGAAATTCGTCCTTGCAAATTATGCTGTTGGCGAAAAACCTTGATGGAGGTATCAAAAAATATAGCTTCTGCTTCATGCTGAATGACTGCTCGCGGGATAAATATTGAATCGTCAAGCACTCCTTGTACATAAAAATTACGTAGCACGATTCTTTTTTGTTGCATCAACCATGAAAAAAATTGATTGGTTTGATTAAAATGTTGAACCGCCTGGTCGGACCAGTAAGTTGAAATTCGTGAAGCAAACTTTGGCAGCGTAGAAAGCTTAAAAGGCTCCTTTGCTTGAGTTGGCCGTTCAACCGTAAGCCGCCCGCCCATAACCGCAAATTTTTGAAAAGCGAATCGGCCAGTTTTTAAAGACTCAAAAGTATTGAGTTCAAACACTATTTTATTGGCTGAAAATATATGGTTTTGTTGCTCATAAACCTCGACATTCTCCACAATTATAGTGGGTTTAAAACCTTTCAAATACCCATTGATGCCATTAAATGAAACCTCTTGTTCAACGGACTCATTAATTTTAGTTTGTATCCAATGCTCAAGAGCCGGAATGGCGTGTAAACCTTCACGCCACAAAGTGACATATAGAGCTGCTGCAATGAGCACTATAAAACCTAAACGCAACAGAATTGAGATTATTCTTCGACTATTCATGTGTTACTAATATTCATGGATGACTAATTCTGTAATGCTACTAGTGTATTTCGCACTTTTCGTCCACATTACTTTTCTGAAGATCTGTAGTTTAAGACGGCGAGCAGTAAGTGAAAGTTTATAGCATATAGTATAGCGTTATGTCGCCCAGCCTTTGGAGAAAATCAAAGCTAACTAATAAGTTTATCAATCACTGGCTGTGTTCTAGTGATTGCAATACTTTAGGAGACCATGATATGTTAAATTGGTATCTAATGAATAACTTAATCTCAATTTACCATGACGGCATTATCTATTACTTGTTTATCTCAGCAGCTCTATAAAGTTAACAACTCGCGGCGCTTTAACTATACTCATCTTCAAATTGATCTGAAGATTACATGATGGTGAAGCTGCATGGTTGATAACATTACTCCCAAGCCACCGGCCCCAAAGTTGTCGATTATAAAACCCACTCGCAAAACCGTTGGCCGGGTTGATGATCTGACTAAAAGAGGTCGGCGAGATATTATTACCGGTACTGACTGGGGTGCAATTCCAGGTGAATTTGCTGGGGCAACGGATAAATCCTCGCCGCTGCAAATTATTCGAGGGGTGAAAACTCAGTTTTCGGTACCAATTGATTTATCTATTGAAGAACCAGACCAATCTTATAAAGTGTTAATTCGCGGTATCCCCCAATTTTTAGCAAAACCACAGATTTACTATAATTTAGTAGTCCATCTTTCAAGGTTTCATTTATTGTTAATTTCAGGATTAGATTACGTAGACGATACAACAGCCAACACATATGCTGCTTGGGTTGTTATTGAAGGCACGGAAGAGGCAAAACGGATTTTTGAATCGAAGGATTTTCACGTGACTTTCTCCAGCCACAAGGTTTTTAATATACCTCGCACGGTGGTATTACCTCAACCTGAAGTGCAACTGTTTGCTTATCAAAATGATTAAACTGGTTTGACTGATGGTCGGGACGGGAGGATTTGAACCTCCGACCCCCACAACCCCATTGTGGTGCGCTACCAGACTGCGCTACGCCCCGTCAGTGATCACACTATAAAGAATGCACGAGTGCTTTGCAACCTATTCATTTTCAGACAAGTAATATATCTCCAAAGTTGATGAACTCCATTGTATTTCACACTTTCTCGATAGATTACTTGTCTGAGAATCGCTATACCTTGTCAGACAAGTAATATACCTCCAAAGTTGATGAACTCCATTGTATTTCACACTTTCTCGATAGATTACTTGTCTGAGGATCGCTATACCTTGTCAGACAAGTAATATATCTCCAAAGTTGATGAACTCCATTGTATTTCACACTTTCTCGATAGATTACTTGTCTGAGGATCATTTTGTGAGAAGCTATTAAGTGAGAAGCTATTAATTTTCAAAAAATTAAGCTCTGGATAATTGAGATATAAATTCCTGCAAATTCTGTTAAACTTCTCAAAAATCATTCAAAATCATCAACTTCAATTAAGTAATAGCATGATAAATCATTCTCAATTTTCAGATTTTGGCAAAATTTTTGCGCGCGGCTCTGGCATCGAATCCCTCATGGACGACTTAGGTACAGCACTTAATGAACAGCCAGATTTACTCTTTATGGGCGGCGGCAATCCTGGGAATATCCCAGCGGTTGATGATTTTTTTTCGCATCAGCTAGAAGCCATACTGCAAGATAAACAACGCCGTCATAGCCTTTTTGGCATTTATCAGTCCCCGCAAGGGGATTTAGAGTTTCGTAAAGAGCTCGCCTTGATGCTGCATAATTTGTATGGTTGGTCAATCACACCAGCTAACATTGCAGTATCAAATGGTAGCCAATCAGCGTTTTTTCTTTTATTTAATCTTTTGGCAGGTCAGCGAGATCAACAGCAAACCACTATTCATTTACCCATTACGCCCGAATACATAGGTTACTCGGATGCAGGAGTTAGCGGCTCAATTTTTAGCGCAACTCGGCCACATATTGAGCTTATCGAAGACCATAGGTTTAAATATCAAGTTGATTTTGAAGAATTATCAGCCCATTCTTCGCAAGCGGCTGCATTTTGTCTCTCAAGACCAACCAACCCAACTGGTAATGTTATCACGGATGAAGAGTTAGCTCGTTTGGATAAGCTCGCTCAACAACGAAATATCCCCTTGATAATTGACGGTGCTTATGGCTTGCCTTTTCCAAATCTAGTCTTTACTCAAGCTCAGCCTATGTGGAATAGAAATACTATATTAGTTTTAAGTCTGTCAAAGTTGGGCTTACCAGGCACAAGAACTGGTTTGGTCATAGCGGATGAACCAATTGTGCAAGCATTTGCCCATGCGAATACTGTATCTAGCCTTGCCAGTGGTAACCTTGGCCCGGCTCTATGCCGCGGCGTCTTAGCTAATAAGGCATTGCTTAAGTTATCCACCGAGCATATTCGGCCTTTTTACTTAGAACGCATGCAATTTACTTTAGCAACTATGGATTTTGCTTTTAAAGGCTTAAACTACCGCATTCATCAACCTGAAGGAGCCATATTTTTATGGCTTTGGTTTCCTAACTTACCCATATCAAGTCAAGAATTGTATCAACGGCTCAAAACCAAGGGTTTGTTGGTAGTACCAGGACATAACTTTTTTCCAGGATTACATAGCGAATGGCAACACAGCCAAGAGTGCATTCGAGTATCCTATGCCCAACCCTTCACCACTATTCAAGCTGGCATCGAGATTATCGCACAAACTTTAAAAGAGCTTTATGGCGTATAAGATATACTTGGTTGTTGTTCACAAAGATCTAACCAAGCCTGCACTGATTTACTTATAGTTTTATCCTTATGGCGTATAAGATATAGGCGTCTGGTAAAATCTCGATGAGCAACTGATAAAGGTATAAAGCGACCTAGACGAAAATCCTCCGCCAAAGCTAAACGAGACAAACAACCAAGCCCCAAACCGGTTTCCACCGCTCGCTTGATCGCTTCAGTGTGTTCTAATTCAAGCAAAATATTGAATTGCGGTAGAATACCTTTCATGGCAAAATCAAAAGCTTGGCGCGTACCAGAGCCTTTCTCTCGCACTATCCAAGGTTCTGCGATCAGCATAGAATCATCTAGCTCAAGCTTACCCACTAAGGGATGGTCTGGCGCCGCAAAGACCACTAAATCATCAGAACGCCAAGGGGTTGCAATAAGCTGCTGATGATTGACTTCACCCTCAACCATACCTACATCAAGCTCAAAGTTGACAACTTTGGCACAAATATCCGCTGTATTGGCAACGGTCAATGAAACTTCTACCGCGTTATTTTTGACAAATTGGCCAAACAAATCTACAGCCAGGTAGCTGCCTATAGTCAAAGTTGCGCCCACTTGAATTGGCCCAAGCTCTTGCTTTTGCGACATTTGCCTTTGAAAGCTTTTCGCTTGTTCAATAAGGGCTTCTGCTTGCGGGCGAATCAATCGACCAAACTCACTTAAACGCAAACGCTTACCAATACGATCAAACAGTGCAATATCAAATTGATCTTCAAGCGTCTTTAATGCACCACTTGCGGCAGATTGACTCATATGTAAGGTTTGTGCTGCAGTAGAGATGTTTTCTGTATGCGCAGTTACAATAAATATTTCGAGTTGACGTAAGGTAAAATTCATTATCATTTTTTCCAATTAATATAAAACAAACAATCTGTTTTACAGATACTTGCATCATCTCATAGTCTAAGTATTAGGTCTAGGGCCTTTTGCTATTTCACATGGGCCAATTTATATGAGCCTATTTATATGAGATTGGGCCAGCCTGTTGTTAATCAGCTTTGCCAATACCAGATTAAAGGCTGTATCATGTCAGACATTAATAGCACCATACCCAAATTGCTATAGTCAGGCAACTAATAGGCCCACACCTGGACTCAGGTTATGTTAAAAGCTACAGATTTTCGTATTCGCATCCGTATATTCATTTGTACGTGTAAACAGTATTCGCACAAGAGGTTTTTATGACTCAGTTTGATGAAAAATCACCATATCGCTTAGAAAAAGTAATTGAAGTCCACCACTGGAACGAAACCCTATTTTCATTTAAAACCACTAGAAACCCAGGTCTACGCTTCAAAAATGGTCATTTTATTATGATTGGTCTCCAGCGAGAAGCTGGACGGCCTATTATTCGAGCTTACAGCATTGTTTCTGCTAATTATGATGAGTATCTGGAGTTTTTTAGCATTAAAGTGCCGGATGGCCCTCTCACTTCGCGCCTGCAAAAAATTCAACCAGGCGATGAAATTGTAGTCAGCAAAAAACCTACAGGTACTTTAATTCTTGATGACCTATTGCCGGGTAAAAATTTATATTTAATCAGTACTGGTACCGGGCTTGCGCCATTTATGAGTATTATTAAAGATCCTGAAACCTATGAGTTGTACGATAAAGTTATTCTTACTCACGGGGTTCGCCAAGTGAATGAACTAGCCTATCAGCAGTTTATTTCCCACGAGTTGCCTAACAACGAATTTTTAGGCGATATTATTAAAGAAAAATTAATCTATTACCCAACAGTAACCCGTGAACAATTTCACACCACTGGCCGGTTAACTGATCTTATGGTGTCTGGCCAATTATTTAAAGATATAGGTTTATCGCAATTTGATCGTGAAAATGACCGTTTCATGGTGTGTGGTAGCCCAAGTATGCTGCGTGATACTTGTAAAATTTTAGATGATGCCGGCTTTGAAGAGGCTCGCAAGGGCAATCAAGGTCATTATGTTATTGAAAGAGCCTTTGTAGAACAGTAAACTCCAGTTATATCCATAGTTTCAAATATATAAATAGTTTCCATTTTATAGATAATTTCTATTGTATAGATTGTTACTGCTAGGCTCGCTTGCGTGACATATAATTTCCAGGTGGGCCACAATTCAAATTTACTGCTCTATAAAAGGCTTAAAGTATGCAGGCAAGAACTCAAGACAGCACGACTACTCACAATATTAATATTCATTCTGAAGCTACTTTAATAACACCTGCCTCACTCAAAGCTGCAATCCCAATGACTGCAAAAGCTGAAAAAACTATTCTTGAAGGCCGAGAAACGATTCAACGTATTTTAAACGGTGAAGATAAACGCTTATTTTTAGTGGTTGGCCCATGCTCAATTCACGATACCAAAGCAGCTTTAGAATATGCAGATCGATTAAAGCAGCTGGCAGACGAGGTGAGCGATACTTTATTTTTAGTGATGCGCGTATACTTTGAAAAACCCCGCACCACAGTTGGTTGGAAAGGCTTAATTAATGACCCCCACCTTAATGGGTCGTTTGAAATTGAAGAAGGTTTGCACATAGGCCGTAAATTGTTACTTGATTTAGCTGAAATGGGCATACCAACCGCCACTGAAGCCTTGGACCCTATTTCACCACAATATTTACAAGATTTAGTCAGCTGGTCTGCTATAGGCGCGCGTACCACCGAATCTCAAACTCATAGAGAAATGTCCTCTGGTTTGTCGACTCCAGTTGGTTTCAAAAATGGTACTGACGGCAATTTGGACGTTTCAATTAATGCTATGCAATCCGTACAAGCCAGTCATCGTTTTTTAGGCGTTAACGCCGAAGGTCGTGTGGCAATCATCCATACCAACGGTAACCAATTTGGCCATGTAGTACTGCGCGGCGGGAGTAAAGGCCCTAATTACGATGGCGTCAGCGTGAGCCAATGCGAAGATGCTTTGGCGCGTAAAGGTTTACGCCAAAAAATTATGATTGACGCAAGCCATGCTAACTCAAATAAAGACCCTGGTTTGCAAGCTGTGGTAATGCGTAATGTGACCGAGCAAATCTTAGATGGCAATCGCTCAATTTGTTCACTTATGATTGAAAGCCATTTAAATTGGGGCGCTCAAAAAACCCCAGAAAACTTAGCTGATCTCGCCTATGGGGTATCAATTACTGATGCCTGTATTGATTGGCAAACTACAGAAGTTGAAATAAAACGCATGCAAAAGGCACTTTGTCCTGTTTTGATCCATAATTAACTAAAGTGTATTAAACTATACATTAACTAAGTTCCGCTCAAGCGGCTAACTGCTATTTGGAGTATTAATATCAGTCATGCAAGAGCCGCCAGCATTTGAACCAGAACATAATCCATCTGACTATCAGTCATCCTCTGACCCTTTTGCATCGGACAAATCTCAATATATTGGTGATTATTCACCAGAAGATATAAACCGCTGGCATCAGCCTGAAGCAAAAAGTAAAAAAAAACCCCTGATTCGTTTTATCCTTTTTTTGTTGGGCTGTGTTTCACTAAGTATCAGTATGATTCTATGCTACGTAACAGTTGACAACCATAATCATAGAACCAGCTTGCAATTAGAAAAAGCAACTCGCCAAGCCCAAGCTTTAGTCAAACGCCTGGAAGTCCAATTTTTAAAACCAGCGCAAACTCTGGTGACTAATTTACAGTCGCAAATTGAACATAACCCACAAGATCCCAAACGGATTTTACAAAGCTACTCAAAGGCCCCGCTTGATAATTTAGAATTACTTTCTTTTGGGGTTGCCTATAAACCCTATGCATTCGACCCAAATCTGCGGTTATACGCCCCATTTTGGCGAAAAAAATCAGTGACTCAGACCTTGGTGCCATTTAATTTTTATGATAAGGAAGTCAATTCAAATATACAACAGCCAGTAGCGACAGAATCTACAAAAACAGATACAAGTCTTGCAACACAAGAATTATCAAATAATGCAGAATCTTACTCATTACTTAATGCGGCTGATTATTACGATTATACTCGCCCAGCACAAACGGATGAAAGCTATGACTCCAACTGGTTTACCCAAGGCGTACAAGGCGAAGGTGGCTGGCAAAAACCCTATTGGGCCACGATTTTAGAGGAATGGGTAGCAGAATACTCGCTACCGCTGTATAAACTTAATCAAAGCACTAACACTCAAGAAAAAGTAGGTATTGTTTACGCCGATTTCTCTCTTGAAGAGGTACGGCAAATATTACGCAGTATTACTTTTAAAGATCAAACTTATGGTTATTTAGTTACCCCAGACGGCATACTCTTATCACATCCAGATAGATCCATGCTTGGTAAACCACTGACTACAGCTTTTGCCAAAGCAAACCAAGATGTGGGTAAAATAATTAGCCAAAAAGTAAAAGAAGGTGAAAATTTTGTTGAAGAATTTCACGATGAAACGAGCGGTCAAACATCTTTAGTTATTCATCAAAACGTAGGCCAAGCCCACTGGTCTTTTGGTATTGTGTTACCTAAAGATAATATTTATGCATTAAATGATACCAATCGTAAAGAAATTGTTATTTCAGTCTTTTTCTTAGGCTGTGCATTATTATTACTGCTCGCGGCTTTTAAATATAACGAATTTAATCATGACGCGCTCCCTTGGGCACTGAGCATTTTAAGTAGCTTTTGTGGTTTAGGCTTGACTCTTACTATATTGGTTTTATTTTGGCAATCAGACTTATCAGAAGGTGAGCAACGATTATTCACTGTTAATGAAACAATTGCTAGCCGCCCAGCAAACATGGCCAAAACGCCTATTATTCCAACCGGAATTTTAGTCGATAATATTGAGTTTCCAACCCCGCGAAAAGCCAAAATTGCAGGCATCGTTTGGCAGCGACTGGACCCGAAGTTTGCTGCCAAAAAATTCACCACAGAAGGTCTGATTTGGCCGGACGCTCAGCTTGGTACTACCCAGCAAACTCTAGTTCGAGAATACCGAGAAAATAATCAAGTTGTTAGAGTCTGGCGTTTTTTAGTTGAGGTTCCGCTCGCACGCAATATTGCTCGATTCCCCTTTGATGAAGCACATATTCCAATTAAAATACGCCCAGCTTTAGATGTTAGTGCACAGCTTGTGCCAGACTTTAAAGCCTACAATATACTCATCCCTGAAACCAAGCCAGGCGTCAGTGAATCACTCACCTTAAGTTATTGGGATATTCATAGTAGTTTTTTCTCAATTGATCGGCGAGATCAAAATAAGTTTAACGGCACTAACATTGCAGATTTTAATTTTAATGGCGAAATTATATTTAATATTAACTTGAGTAGGCGCAGTGAAAGCACATTAATTTCTAATTTCTTTCCAATTTTTATTGGCAGCATCATGATGTTTGTGGTGTTAATGATCCCGAGCGATCGTTCGTCGAATATGGTTTATTCCACATTAAGTTATGGTGGTACTATATTTTTTGTTATTAGTATATTCCACGTTGGCTTAAGAAACTCCGAGGGTATAGACAGTTTCACCTATCTTGAATCTTATTATATTTTACAGCATTTATTAGTTATGCTGATCTCGCTCAATGGCTTTTTTCTCATGCGCGGTAACAGCCCACGATGGTTACATTACCGCAGTAATCTATTAGCAAAAGTGCTTTATTGGCCAATATTGAGTGGGGTGCTTGCTGCATCCACTGCGATTTATTTTATTTATGTGTAATTTGCTCAGCAATCAAAGCCTAGGGCTCATTCAATTGGTGCTGAATACTGGGACATAGCCTCGATTAAATGCGGTACTAATTCATGTTGCGCTGAAGCAACGGCTAAAAAATATGGGTTATACAAACTCTGCCGAGGCCAATATTCAAGTGGTTTACCATCAAGAGTATATATTTCACCGCCTCGAGATTTAAGCAGTGCATGACCGGCAGCTAAATCCCACAAGCCGGTACGGCCTAAACGTGGATAAAAATCTGCTTGGCCGGCAAATAAAAGACAAAACTTAGTCGCCGCACCCGATGGAAAGTATTCTAGTTGAGGTAAATATGGCTGCAAATGGGCGATTAATATAGCGCTAGTTTTGCCCTCACCGGCTGAGGTAACAACTAGTGGCGCTGCAGCATGGTTTAGCCGTTCACGACGAATCAAAGCTTCCGGACCTGATTTTTGACCAAAGAAAAATTGCCCTCGCAGCGGTTTCTGCCCCAAGATTGACCAACACACCAACTCTTGTTGTGGCCAGGCAACCCAACCAGCTATGACATGCCCATTCATCATTAAAGCTAAATTAACAGCAAACTCACCAGTGCCTTTCACAAAACCAGCCGTGCCATCTAAGGGATCAATCAACCAATAGGCAGTCGACTTTTGGTGTTCAAATTCCTGCATCTCTGCCACACTACTTTCTTCTGATAACACTGGTAATTGTAACTTTAAGCTACTGAGAGTCTGCAAAAATAATTGATGACAGGCATAGTCTGCATCAGTCACTGGTGAAGCATCACTTTTAGCCACTACTTTAAATGAATTTGGATTGGCATAAAATCGATTCAACAGAAACGAAGCTGCTTCCATTAACCGATGAATTACTTGCAATTCTTGTTCTAATTGATCAAGTATTTGGTGTTGGGTGGGTTGTGATTGTTGTGGCGAATTAATACGAATCTCCTTTTTAAATTGAGCTTAAAACAAGCTTGGTTGAATTTTATCATCTGGGTTTTTGATTCAGCAGGATTTTTGGTTAAGAAGAGCTCAAAAAGGGCTTCGATTCTCATGGTATAGTTTATAATAATTGAAGTCACTGTTTTTAATACTTTGGGATTTAGACAAATCACTCGATTGTATTGAAAAAAAAATGAATTGAGCTAAATTTCATTAACATTCTCAACTCACTCAATGCCCTCAACCGGTACACCGTAAGGTCGCCTGCTATGTCTGAAATGGAACAAGTGGTCAAAGCACCTAATAAAATATTACTTAAAATAAAACAAGCACCAATATGGCTCTGGGCTTCAACTTGTGTGGCATTACTTGCCTTGGTATTATTTTTAGCCTATCTCAGCCAACAAACACCAGATCAGTTTGCGATGACGAACACTCCGCCATGGAACCATGGCATGGATTACCAACAGCTTTTGGCTCACCATCGTAATATGAAATTTAGTGGTTATGATGAAGAAGAAGCCTATGCGCGAGGTTCAAAGTATCGACAGGGTCGAGCAGAAGCGATGGATAATTATAATGCTGATTATTCTGGACTTTCAGCGAACCAACCTGGAGGCGTGTTAAATTATAATGAAGCCGCAGGTTTCGCCCGTCGCTCAACTCCAGCTAATGCAGATATGTTGTCTGAAGCTCAACTCTACGCCCAAATTGAGCGCAACCGTTATCGCAGTCAAAACAGTGACGGTCATTTTGTACAAACAGCTTCGTTGCGGAGCAAACAAGATGCCGACACACTCAGAGCCCAATTAATAATGCGTGGGTTTGACCCCTTTATTCAAGCAGCCATGGTGAATAATCAACGCTGGTATCGAGTTCGTTTAGGGCCTTTTATCCGTATGTCGGATGCTCAAGCTGTAGCGCGAGAACTCAAACAAGCCAACCAATCGGCTCAAGTTATTCAAAATTAAGTAAATAATTATTCTAATTCATCTAATTTACCTAATTTACCTTTATTTCTAGTCTTATAGAGCTTTAAATCCTTGAAATTTTAATAAACTCCCCCCATCTAAATACTATAGAACGAAGAGACTAGGCTAAAAGGAGCTCCCTGTGGATCAAATGAGAGGCACAACTATCGTATGTGTACGCAAAAATAATCAAGTCGTCATTGGTGGCGATGGCCAAGTTTCTATGGGCAATACTGTTATGAAAGGCAATGCCCGCAAAGTTCGTCGATTATACAAAGATAAAATTATTGCAGGCTTTGCTGGCGGTACTGCAGATGCGTTCACTTTATTTGAACGCTTTGAGGGTAAGCTCGAGCGCCATCAAGGCCATTTAGTTCGAGCAGCGGTTGAGCTCGCTAAAGACTGGCGAACAGACCGAATGCTCCGTCGTTTAGAAGCTTTACTCATAGTAGCAGATGAAACTGCCATGCTCACCATTACCGGTAATGGTGATGTTGTTGAACCAGAAGATAACTTAATTGCTATTGGCTCTGGTGGTAGCTTTGCTCAATCTGCAGCACAAGCTCTCATGCAAAATACCGATTTAGATGCTCAAAGTATTGTTGAAAAATCTTTAGCGATTGCCGCAAATATTTGTGTCTATACAAATACCAGCGTTTCCATAGAAAAAATTGACTATTCAGAATAATTTTTAAATCCCAATGTTCTAAAGATCTTTAGAAAAGCGGCTTGGTTTAAAAGTATAAATTGTTACTTTTAAACATGAGTTGTTAGCTACAATACTTTTCTAAACAATTATCAGTATTATACAAGTAGGTCACCAATGCCAAACACCCAAAACCAACAGACGCAGACATTTGAAGATACAAATATTGAAAGTTATACCCCGAAACAAATTGTGGCTGAACTCGACCAACACATTATTGGTCAGTCAGAAGCCAAGCGTGCAGTAGCCCTCGCTTTGCGTAATCGCTGGCGTCGAATGCAATTAGAAGAAAGCCTACGCAATGAAGTAAGCCCTAAAAACATTTTGATGATTGGCCCAACTGGTGTCGGTAAAACTGAAATCGCCCGTCGGCTGGCAAAACTTGCTAATGCACCATTTATTAAAGTTGAAGCGACCAAGTTCACTGAAGTTGGTTATGTTGGTCGAGACGTGGAATCAATTATTCGTGACTTAGTGGATTCTGCAGTTAAAATGTATCGCGCACAAACCATGAAACGTCATGAACAAGCAGCAAAAACCGCAGCTGAAGAAAAAATCCTAGATGCCCTACTTCGTCCCGCTAAAAATGTCAGTATGGATATTGGTAGTGGTGACACACAAGAGTCTGCCGATTCCACAACTAATTCAACTCGTGAAATGTTTCGCCAAAAATTACGTGACGGTGAACTCAACGAGAAAGAAATTGAGATCGAAGTTTCCCCGCAAGCCATGGGGGTAGAAATTATGGCACCGCCTGGGATGGAAGAAATGACCAATCAATTGACTAATTTGTTTTCTTCTATGTCCAATGGCAAAGCCAAGCCTAAGCGTTTTAAAATTTCTCAAGCACAAACAATTTTAGAAAGCCAAGAGGCTGAAAAACTTATCAATGAGGCAGATATTAAAGCTCAAGCTTTGGAAGCCGTGGAGCAAAACGGTATTGTTTTCTTAGACGAAATTGATAAAATTGCTAAGCGTTCAGAGTATCAGGGGTCAGATGTTTCTCGCGAAGGGGTGCAACGAGATCTTTTACCGCTTATTGAAGGCTGTACTGTCAGTACAAAACATGGCAGCGTGCAAACAGATCATATTTTATTTATCTGCTCAGGTGCATTTCACTTATCAAAGCCCTCTGACCTGGTGCCAGAGCTCCAAGGCCGTTTACCAATTCGGGTAGAGCTTAAAGGGCTTACACCTGAAGAGTTTGAACGTATCCTCACAGAACCAAATGCATCTCTTAGTGAACAATATACAGCTTTACTTGCCACTGAAGGCCTGCAATTAAGTTTTAAAGAAGATGGCATTAAAGAAATTGCGCGCATCGCTTGGCATGTGAATGAAACAACCGAAAATATCGGTGCCCGGCGCTTACATACAGTTATGGAACGTTTACTTGAAGAGATTTCATTCGATGCTCAGCACACTGCAATAACTGAAACCCAGCCTGTGGCAATCGATGAGGCATTTGTGAAAAAACATTTACAAGGTATTGCTGATAACGAAGATCTCAGTCGATATATTTTATAATGTTTAGCGCAATAAACAGATTAACTCAATCAAATGCTTTAAGACTGGTCTATCAAGACCAGTCCTTAGGCATAGCTGAGCTTTCAGCAGAATACTTAAGAGTTTTTTCACCAAGTGCCGAGGTACGTGGTCATGGTAATGCGGTATTACAATTTGGTAAGGCAGAGGTTCAATTAGCTCAAGTTAAATCTGTTGGTTTTTACGGTATTCAACTTACTTTTTCAGATGGTCACGACTCTGGTATTTATACTTGGGAGTATTTGCATTCATTGCATAAAAACCAGAGTGACAATTGGCAAGACTATTTAAAAAATTTACATTCAGCACATAAAAGCCGGTTTGCCAACCACCAAGTGGTACAAATTCAAAGCCCACCTATTTCATAAAATCCAGATTCAAAAAGTCAAGCAACTCAAGCCTAAGGTCACAAGCTCAGCATATCTGCTTTAATTAACTTTATAATCTCTTATGATAAAAAACGTCTAAAATAAATTGTAAGCGATCTAATTAATGGACGATTCATTATGTGCAAATTTGTGTTGGTATTCGCGCTATTCATCTTCAGCTCTCAACTCATGGCAATCACTTGTGATGGCACTATAACCAATGTTACCCATTGGTCAAATGGCAACCAAAATAGAGTTAATTTTAAATTAACCGCTGAAAACAACACCAGCATATGGGTGCAAACCATTACTAAAGAACAAGTAACTCTGGTTATGACTGCATTAACTTCGCAACTGCCAACCAAAGTACATTGGTCTTGCAATGAGCCAAAACAATGCGTTAGTCAAAATGCAATTGAAAGTTGTGGCTATATTTCTATTACAAACAGCTCTACATTTTCAAACAAGTAATCTACCTCAAAAGCTGATGAACTCAATTGTATTTCACACTTTCTCGATAGATTACTTTTCTGAGGACCCATAGACTATTTTGAGCAATTACACTGCTTAGAAATGGCTTTCTAGTCAGGTAAAAGCCAATCTGTTCTTGGGAAATGGCAAGTATAACCGTTGGGCTGACGCTGTAAATAATCCTGATGTTCAGGCTCTGCCTGCCAAAACTCACTAGCTGGTGAAACTTGCGTTACTACTGGGCCAGGCCATAGGCCGGTTTGATTCACCGCTTGAATTGTTTCAAGGGCCACTTGGTGTTGCTTGTCGGAGAGATAAAATATTTCCGACCGATAAGATGGGCCTTTATCATTGCCTTGGCGGTTTGTAGTGGTTGGATCGTGAATTTGAAAAAAATACGCCAATATATTGCGATAATTTGTGTGTTCGCCATCAAATTCTATTTCAATTGCTTCTGCATGATTGCCATGGTTTCGATAGGTGGCGTTAGGCACTTCGCCGCCCGTATAGCCCACTCGAGTGGATACCACACCTGGTTGCTTACGAATTAAATCTTCCATGCCCCAAAAGCAACCGCCAGCTAAAATTGCTGTTTCCATTGTCATATTCAACTCCTTATTTCGTTATTCGACTTGTGCTTGCGCTATTCAACTTGTGCTTTATAGGCACCATAACCTGCTGAGTCCATAGCATCAAGCGGGATAAATCGTAACGACGCTGAGTTTATGCAATAGCGTAAGCCACCACGATTTTGCGGGCCATCGGTAAAAACATGGCCTAAATGACTGTCCCCATGGGTTGAGCGAACTTCAGTACGAACCATTCCATGAGTAGAATCTTTGAGTTCATTCACATATTGCGCCTCAATTGGCTTGGTAAAACTTGGCCAGCCACAACCAGAGTCAAATTTTTCTGAGGATGCAAATAAAGGTTCGCCTGAGACAATGTCAACATAAATACCAGGCGCATCATGATGTAAATATTCACCGCTGCCTGGAGGCTCGGTACCACTTTCTTGAGTAATTTTATATTGTATAGGCGTTAATTCTTGAATAACATTATGATCTTTGGTAAAGCTTGTCATCTGCTGCTCCTTATAATAAAAGTGTCTCATTGACATACTATGCCATCTATAAATAGTATAACGAACCCCTATTCATCAAAGCGTCACTCACTTATGATGTAGCATCCATTTAAATATTGGATATTTCAATATATAGGTCCTCAGACAAGTAACCTGTCGACAAAGCGTGCAATACAATGGAGTTCATCAACTTTCGAGACAGATTACTTTTCTGAAAATGGATTAGTACTTATAAATTTACACACAAGGTAACATCATGGATTTAATTCGACTCATTTGCTCTATTCTACTCCCACCACTCGGCGTATTTTTACAAGTCGGTATTGGCGGTGCATTTTGGCTTAATATACTGCTTACACTTTTAGGTTATATCCCTGGGATTATTCATGCAGTTTGGATTATCGCTAAACGCTAATATACTCTCCCTGCCTTTGACTGGGTGTCGTCTCAACGATGCCCTGCCTAACTAGAATATCTTCCTGTATAATCCTCAATCCAGCTTTGAATCAAAGTCTGCTTCTTATCTAATCTATTGCTTGATAGCTCAACCGCTAGAAAATATATATTTTTTTAATCCCATGAGTGATCACTCTCACCCTAATGGGGCAACATGAGTTAATAATTAATTCTATTGATAACTTAATAAAAGCTTCATCAAAACACAATTAAACCGCAACATACCGATTTTAAACTGTGCTCACACCATTTATTTCAATGTAAATAAATACAAGTGTGAATAAACCTATCTTAAGGGATTTTAAGAATGGCATCAGTTGGCGGATACACGGCTACCAAACCAAGCATTGGCGTTAAAATGCAGCAGGCTCGGTCTAAGCCTAGAAAAAAATCTATTGCTCCTACCAGTGTCGCAGCTTTTTGTTGGCGTAAAATCACCCCGCTGCCCAAAGCCACCATGAGTTCGAGCTTCCCTAAAAAAATTAAGCTAAATGCAGTGAGTCCTAAGAAATCTAGGCATACACCCAGTGGGAGTATCAATATTAAAAAGATTCGCACCAGCAAACCAAAACCCTTAAAAATTGCCCCTAGGCCAAAGCTTGCGACTAAAAAAATGAAGTTTATTAAACCAAAATCTAAACCCTTGGGTCGCCACTCTGAATTAACCAGCCGTTCTTTGAAAAAAACTATAGGCTTTATTGCCCAATTTTTAAGGATGCCACCGCCACATGCTGGAGCTAAAACAGGCCCTAGCCGTTTTTATATCACCAGAGGTAGCCGTTCGAGATTTTCTGTACCTGTATGTCGTAAAATCAAAACAGGACCTAAGCTTGGACGCTTTGTGGTTTCGGGAATACCGGATTGTGTGCTAACGAGTAAAATATTTAGAGATTTGTCGGTATTTTTAGCACAATTTAATTTAGAGTTACATGAACTAAAAACATCCCAGTGTGCTGAATCAGGTCGACTCATTTGGCTTGTGGTCAATATAACCCCAGAAGCTAAAGACATTTTATCTCGTCATGGCGAAGGTATTAGCGGGTGTAATCATCACATTTTTTCTATACCTCAAGCAATAGAAGTATTCCCAAGATATTTACACCTCAACCAAATTCATTAAAAATTTGAGTCAATTCGTTAGTTTACCAAGCTCACCTCAATTCAAGCTCACCGCAATTGAGCACTGAGGCTTAATTGCTCAACTTATTTCACTTAATACAATCTAGCACTATAACCTCAACTTCTTAAGCAATTGGATCTTTAGGGGCTACATGACCGTGATTGCCAATAGACAGTGTCACGCTTTTGGCTTGCGTGCCTTCAATATGATTATGCACTCGAGTTTTAAGCACTTCAAACCAGTTTGCACCATAGGCTTTGTTTAAGTAATCAATCGAGACTGTTTCATTAGGTACTTTGATAGCTACGCCTTTATATGCATCTGACTCGCCAAAACTAAATTCTTGAGTCTCATTTTGATCTAAAGTCTGAGCTGGTACCTGGTGTATAAAAGTAGGTCCACTGGCCTCGCCTCGCTCTGCAGGACTATCCACGTGCCGCCAAACATCTTGCCCTTGGTCTTCAACCTTGTGCATAAAACTAATATCTACAAAGGGTACCCCAGTACCATCTTCACGAGTAGGTCCATGGATTTTACTAATTTGATAGCCCGGCCAGCCTGGTTGCATACGTAGCCCTTTGTCAGCCAGTAATTCTTGAGCATGTTGCTCAAAATGACTCTGATCAGAATCTTTTAAGAAAAAATCGCCATCATCATCATTCCACATTTGGCCACCATGACGTATAGCACCCATAAGTGAACCAGCTCCGGCAAAGTAGGCAATACCAAGATCAGTTAATACCTCGTGCGCTCCACCAATTACTTCGTAGAGATCGTTTACCTGTGTTTGGCTCAAAACTGGCACAATATGCTGGATATCGGCACCTTGTGTATTCAATGGTGGCTCAATAGACTTCAACAACGGGGGTTGAGATTCTGCTTCACTACCGCTGGCAGATCGGCTTGAGGGCCAACCCATCCAAGCAACAGCTTCATGTTCTGGCGTGGATTGAGCCGGATATCTGGTCAAATGTGGCGTGTGATTAAAAGTAATCTCATCCACTAACATGTTATCAATGGCTAACTCAGCCACAGGTACCCGAATATCGTGAGCTGTTTTATAAATAGCAGTTTTAACTAAATGATCAAACACTTCTGGCGAGTTACCTTGAGTATCTTCAGGCTTTTGGGTCATAAACCAATGCCCTGCCATTTCATGCGCCGAAGGATTAAAAGATTTATTTTCACCCCAAAGTATTGATCTTTCAACTTTGCTATCTTCTGGTTTTGAAGAACGCGGGAAAATAATCAATCGATTGTGATTGCTTTCATCTGGCGGTAAAATAGCCATATTATAAAAAGCTCTCGGCAGCATTTCAGCTTCACCTGTCTTCTTATTATCATAAGGAGTGGTTAACTCGCTCAAGTGATCCACAATTTTTTGCGCCTGATCGGCTAAATAAGATTCGCTACCTCGAACCAATAAACAATCAAAATAATGTAACTCGCCTCTTTTTGGATCTTCATGCTGCTGGCCATCAAGATCTTTTAAAGATTCACTAGTCACATGAAAAATACCATTGCCTGAGTTCTTATCAAAAGCAATTTGGCGCAAATTATTTGGATTATTTACGCAATCTTCTACCCGTGTATTTTTACTCAGTACGTGCCAGTGCTGGTGCGGCTGACTGCCACCAACCGGTCCAGCAAATAATCCAGTCCAAGTGGGACGTTGATTGTTAGTCATTTGTTGACGAGCATGGTCGCCAATTTTGGCGACGCAATCTAGAAAAACATTGTGTTGATATACTGAAGGTTGATGGTCGGTCGGAAAAAACAACATATGAGTTTGATCAGTATACGGCTTGCTATTAACCGTATAACCTATTGGTTTTTGAGTATTAAAAACATAAATTCGATCAGTTTCTGGAGCGCATAAAAAACATGATTGAGTGGCTTGAGTAGAACGCGTGCCAACACGGTTCGGCATAAAACAAATATCGATATTTTGATCAAGTTCAATCGTTTCAGCAGCTCGAGTCCATTGCTTAAAATAATCACCATTAGCTAGAGATACTTGCTCGTCACTACCAGGAATAATACCTGTAGTTTGTGCTTGGTAACTGGTTTCCACCGCGCTTTGGGCTGAACCAGAAAAATTGTCGGTTAATAAGCCACACCGTTGCACTGATTCACAGCGCATATCTGCTTGCGCTTCGGTAGAAAATAACCGCGGTGATGGACATTCATTATTAAGATTAAGCGGTAAACTAACTATATATTGCTCTTTGAGTGGCTTAGTTGCCATATTATGCTGAGTATCAGCGGCAGAAGTTGGAGCCGTTTGAATGCGACTAAGATCCACCAGGTTATCGCGTAATTGACTCATTTGATCACAAGCTACACAACCAATAATCCGAGGTTCCACCGCTTGAGCTTCACTTACATCGCCTAACCTGAGCATTTGGCTTAGGTTACGAGAAGAGTCAAGTGGGTTTGATTGTGATGATGATCCTTGAGAGGCGGTTTCATCGCCTTGAAACCATTCAACCTGCTGAGACATTCTAGAAAGAGCTTGCATAAATAACCTCGCTAATCAAAAATTTTGCATTTAATATTTAATGAGCTTGCGAACATTAAGTTAGGTCTACACTTTAGACCTTACGCAGATAGACTAAATGAGGAATATGACTATTTCATGTCATGGCATTTATAAATTCTTGCGACCTTATTGATTTAAATAATCCTCGGGCACAAGCTGTCATATGCTTGTCATCTCTGCAAGTTTCAATAAGTCATACTGAATAATAAACTATACAATTCGTCAAATGGAGAACCACATGCGATTTGCTTGTATCACTGATTTACATATTGGAAAATCTGCCTATCATAACGGTATTCGCCGAAAACTATCAGAACATTGCGAGCAACTTATTAATACATTGTGCCATACTGTAAATAATGATGGCGACTATGACTTTGTTATTCAGCTTGGTGATTTAATTGAAGATGAAAGTCATGCAGCTGACTCAACGAATTACCAAACAGGTGTTAACTTATTAAATCAGGCACAACCGCCCGTGTATCATGTAACAGGTAATCATGATGCTGTATTTTTAGATCAGGCTGACCGCCTGCGAATTAGCGGGACGCAAAGTGCTTATTATTCCTTCGATAGTGCTGACTGTCATTGTATTGTTTTACATTCACTAGTGCCCAATGGCAAGCTGCGGCCTATTCATATTTGTGACCAACAAATTGAATGGTTAAAAGCCGATTTAGCAGCCACAACCAAGCCGACTGTGGTTTTTGTACACCATGCGTTATCCGATCAAGATCTTAATGGTAACCCTTGGCATGAAGGTATCCCTGAACAATGTTTAGTCCAAAACCGGGTTGAAGTGCGTGGAATTTTGGCAGCATCAAACACTGTAGTGGCAGTATTTTGTGGTCACCTCCACTGGAACCGTATAGATATGCATGATGGTATCCCCTATTGCACACTCCAGTCAGCTACTGAAAACTTTAAAAATATTGATACTCCAGCTGCAAGTTGGGGTGAAGTTCAAATTGCTAATAGCAAAGTTCAAGTGACAGTACATGGTAATGATCAACTAGCCTTTACTCTACCCTTTCCAGTGAGGGTTAAGGATCATTTAGCAACTGTTGCGGTTTTAAATGACAATCAACACAATTTAACTCAAACTCAAATACCCGATTATGAGATGGCTGAAAGCTAATATAAAAATCATAAGCTTAAGCACCTATTAAAAGTGTGATTCTAGAAAAGTGATTCCATTTACTTTGGAGAAATAGTAAAAATTTCGTTTACCAATGAAAGGCACTACAGCACGCATGATTAATCGGGGCTTTACTGGCTTAATGAAGCAAAAGTTTTAACGAGTAAACTCAATTACGAGGTCTTGACTAGACCTCGTCAAAAAAGTAATCTGGTCATTTATAAACTTAAATTAGGCTAAGTCTTTTTTTACAAGAAATTACGCTGATGACACCAGATGAATCTCAAGCCACCTCTATTCTCCACCGGCCTCAAAAACTTGCTGCTCGGTTTTATCTGCAAAAAGATGTAGTTCAAGCAGCACATTCAATGCTTGGTAAACACATTGTCACTCATATTGATCAACAAATAACCAGCGGCATCATCACCGATGTAGAAGCTTATGCGGGAGAAAACGATAAAGCCTGTCATGCACATATGCGTAAAGTCACTGCACGCAACAAAGTAATGTATGAGCAAGGTGGCTGTGTCTATGCATACTTATGTTATGGAATTCACACATTAATTAATATTGTGACCAATGATGCAGGTCATGCTGATGCAATATTAATTCGGGGTATAGAGCCTATTAAAGGTATAGCTACTATAAAAAAACGCCGACACTATAAAAAACACCAGCATTTAACCGATGGTCCTGGAAAAGTTGCTCAAGCACTTGGTGTTACGCCTGTTTACACCCAACTGTCGCTGCAAAGCGATACTATTTGGATAGAGGACGTAGGAATTACCCCGCCACTAAACCAATTTGATAAGCTTAAACGAGTAGGTATTGATTACGCCGGTGAAGATGCTCATTTACTGTGGCGGTTTAAAGTTCATTCCAGTTGGCTGGCTGATAATAAACAGAAGTTAATCCAATCATATAATAATCAATAATCAATAATTAATAACCAATAATCTTATTTACACACTGAAAACTGCGACTTGAAAGCATGGCTCTCTAATAATTCTAAATCGACTAATTCTAAAATTTTTTTATGGGTGGATTCGAGTACTACTTGCGGCGCAACTCCATGTTCGGCGGCTTCAAGCCAACGCGTGGCACATAAACACCAATGGTTGCCAGCTTTAAGTCCAGCAAAGCCACACTCTGGCACAGCTTGCGTTAAATCATTACCACGTATTTTGGAAAACTCTAAAAACTCGTCGGTCATTACCGCACAGACGATATGCGAGCCAAAATCCGTTGGCCCCGTTTTACAAAAGCCATCACGATAAAAGCCTGTTTTTGGGTTGTGACAACAGGGTTGTAATTCATCGCTATAAACATTTAGAGCCACGGGTTTGTCCCTCTTGAAAGTATTTTTAGCATAGGTATTATTGGGAGGAGATTCGACGTCCATAATATTAATCCTCTGTTATGTGCAGGTATTTTAACTGATTTAAACTTTAAGGGGGTAAAGGACAAGGTGTGGTAACACCTAAATAAAACCACTCACTGCCAATAGCTGCCCCTTGATCAGGCATAAGCATAACACTTTCGCAGTCAGCAGTTATTATTTCACCAGTGATGTAATATGCAATAGGCTCCCCTGCAGCTAGATGATCTAAATGATGCCAATTTTTGGTCATTTGCCCCTCTTCACGCTTATAAATAACCTTTTGCATTTGCACAAAAGTTTGATCAAGGTTTGTTTGTACAGAGTGCGCAATCATTTGTAAATGGCTTAATGCATTCAATATAACCTGATGTGCAATTGCAACTACATCACTATTATAATGCTGCCCACATTCTACAGTCATGGCAATTTTACCAAGGCTACGTGCATATTCAACTGTACCCATACTTTCGTTGGGATCCTGTGAACAACTTTGTGTGTAAGCCTTGGCCCAATCATAAACAAAATTCTTAATACCTAAATGCCGCGCCAACTGCAGCTCTGTTTGAGATGAGTAGCCAAGAAAACAAAATGGCCCACCTGGCGAGGTATAGGAATGTAAATCAATGACAATATCACACTGGCTTACTTGATCACATAAAATAGGGTCAATAAAGTCTTCATATGCTTTGGGCTTCTTTTTTGGATACATATGTCGATTTAAGTCACGCTCTACATAGCGTTTTTGCAAGTGTAAAGCTTGTGGGTTGGCAACTGGAATGCAAGCTATAGAACCTTTATTGAGCTTTAACTGCCCAGTATCTAAATCTGACATTAGCAATTCAATACCTTGACCACCGCAGGGCTCGTTACCATGCACACCTCCAAGTACAAGCAATCGGGGGCCTGGTATTATACTGGTATAACCTATGGATTTAATCATTATAATACTTGATAACTCACCAGCCTTAGTCACTTGACTTCTATTTATTTTCGTCCAGACAACTTATGGACCACCACATAAAATAAAGGCACAAAAAAGATTGCAATGATAGTTGCAGACAGCATGCCGCCCATAACGCTAATACCAATTGCATTTTGGCTGGCAGAACCGGCTCCGGAAGCTATTGCTAAAGGTGTAACCCCTAGAATAAATGCCATTGAAGTCATGATTATTGGTCGAAACCTCTGCTCTGCAGCAAGCAGTGTCGCCTCCACAATTGGCTTACCCTGCTCATGCAGTTCTTTAGCAAATTCTACAATTAAAATAGCATTTTTTGCGGCTAAACCTATAGTTGTCAATAGACCAACCTGAAAATACACGTCATTTTCTAAACCAAATAATTTGACTGCAGTAACCGCACCTAAGATACCCAATGGCACTGCTAACATTACAGAAAAGGGTATTGACCAACTTTCATACAGCGCAGCTAAGCATAAAAATATCACCAGTATTGACAAAGCATACAGAGCTGGAGCTTGTGAGCCAGTGGAACGTTCTTCATAAGAAAGTCCAGTCCATTGCACACCCAGGCCTTGGGGCAATTGACCAACCAGATCTTCCATAATATCCATGGCTTCACCAGTGGAAACCCCTGGTGCTGCGCCCCCTTGAATATTCACTGAAGCCTCACCGTTAAAACGCTCAAGCTTAGGTGAGCCATAAACCCATCTGGCCGTGGTAAAACTCGATAATGGCACCATCTCTTCATACTTATTACGCACATACCAAGCATCAATATCATCTGGCATCATACGATAAGGCGCATCGCCTTGAATATATACTCGCTTGATACGTCCATCATCCAGAAAATCATTAACATAAGCGCCGCCCCAAGCGGACTGCAAGGTTTCATTGATATCAGCAATATTGACACCTAAAGCAGAAGCCTTTTCACTATCAATATCCAGTCGAAATTGGGGTACATCACTTAAACCATTAGGTCTAACCCCTTGTAGCTTAGGATTTTCATTGGCTAAGCCAAGTAACTTACCTTGGGCTGCCATTAAAGCTTCATGACCAAGGCCGCCTCGATCAACTAGCTGCATATCAAAGCCTGAGGCGCGACCTAATTCACGTATGGGTGGTGGGAAAAAAGCAAAAGCACTTAAATCTTTAATTTGACTAAATGCCCCCATAGATCGTTCAGAAACTTTAAAAACCGACTGATCTTCATCTGGCCGCTCATCCCAATCTTTTAACCCTACAAAACCAAAACCTACGTTTTGAGCACGACCGGCAAAACTAAAGCCAGTCACTGTAAATAGATGATCAACATTTTCCGCTTCTTCATTAAGTAAGTAATCTTCCATTTCGAGCATACTGTCTTGAGTTGACTCTAAAGTAGTACCAGCGGGAGAAGTGGCAGTTATATACATAACACCTTGGTCTTCATTCGGTAAAAATGAACTTGGAATACTGGCAAACATATAGATAATTAAGCCAATCAATGCAGCATAAATTATAAAAAACCGAACAGGTCTACGAGCAATATAGCCAGAACCATTGACATAACTCTTGCGGCCCGAATTAAAAAAACGATTAAACCAACCAAAAAAACCAGTACGTGCCTCGGTATGGCCTTTTTCTACTGGCTTCAACAGAGTTGCGCACAACGAGGGTGATAACACCAAAGCCACGACTACCGATAACCCCATAGCCGATACTATAGTAATTGAGAATTGGCGGTAAATTGCTCCAGCAGAGCCGCTAAAGAAAGCCATAGGCACAAACACTGCGGATAACACCAAAGCAATACCAATCAGCGCACTGGTAATTTGATCCATAGATTTTCGAGTAGCTTCTTTTGGTGATAAGCCCTCTTCGCTCATATTCCGCTCAACGTTTTCCACCACTACTATGGCGTCATCCACCAATAAGCCAATCGCTAATACCATGGCAAACATAGTCAGCACATTAATAGAAAAACCAAACGCTGCTAAAACGCCAAAAGTCCCAAGTAACACCACTGGTACCGCAATTGTAGGTATTAGCGTCGCTCTGAAGTTTTGGAGAAATAAATACATCACTAAAAAAACCAAAACTATGGCTTCTAAAAGTGTTTTGATAACTTCTTTAATTGATAATTTAACAAATGGCGTGGTGTCATAAGGGTAGACATACTTCACTTTATCCGGAAAAAATTCCGATAATTCGTCGATCCGTTTTTTTACGGCTTCAGCAGTATCTAAAGCGTTTGCCCCAGAGGCAAGACTTACAGCAACTCCAGCAGCAGGTTTGCCTTTGTAACGAGTAATACGGCTGTAGTTTTGCGAGCCAATTTCAATTGTTGCTACATCTCTTAGGCGAATTTGCGAACCATCGGCGTTCACACGTACGATTATTTTTTCAAAATCTTGAACACTTTGTAAGCGAGATTGGGCGGTAATTGTGGCATTAATTTGTTGGCTTTTAACTGAGGGTAAACCACCTAATTGGCCAGCTGAAACATCGGTATTTTGCGACTGAATGGCTTGACGCACATCACTCATCACCAGGTCATAACTTAATAGCTTGTTTGGGTCTACCCAAATACGCATAGCATTAGGTTCACCAAATACATTAACATCCCCTACGCCATCAATTCGGGCAATGGCATCGCGAATTGTAGAATTTAATAAATCGCCCAGTTGCAGCTCACTAAAACTGCCATCTTCTGAATAAAATCCAGCAACCAATAAAAAACTACCGTTGGCTTTAGTGACCGTTAAACCTTGTTGTTGCACTTCTGGTGGCAACAATGAAACCGCAGCTTGTAATTTATTTTGTACCTGAACTTGGGCAATATCTGGGTCTGCTTCTGGCTCGAAGGTAATAGTAATTTGGACTCTACCTGAGGAATCACTTGTAGATGAAAAATAGCGTAAATCATCAATGCCAGTTAAACTTTGCTCAATAACCTGAGTCACACTATTTTCAAGTGTAGTAGCAGAGGCACCTGGATAAGAGGCATTAATGGATACCGAGGGTGGAGCAATATTCGGATATTGTTCAATTGGCAATCGAGTGATAGAAAGTATACCCGCAAGCATAATGACGATGGCTATAACCCAAGCAAATACCGGGTGATCAATAAAAAAGCGAGGCATAATTGCACTCCATTAAGGCTAAACCGTTACAAGAAGGCTATTCAAGTAAAATAATATATTTAATCTTGGGATTCATTCTCAAATTTGACTTGGGTGTCTGGTTTTAAATTAAGCCGTCCTTGTACCACAATAAGATCACCAGACTCTAAGCCTTCTTTAACCAACCATTGATCTTCAAAAGCTCGAATAATTTGAATAGGTTGTAATTGAACTGTATCTTTTGTGTTATCAGAGTCTTTTTGAGTATTCTTACCGCCTTGTTGAACTCGCCAAACAGCTAAGCTACCATCAGGTTGTCGTTGGGTCGCTTTTTGCGGGATTAATATCACTTCTGGATAATTTAATTCTAAGCCAGTGCGCACAAACAACCCAGGCAGTAAAGTCTTATCAGAATTGGGGAATAATGCCCTTAATTCTATAGAGCCTGTGGTTTGTTCAACGTTGACTTCGGCAAATTCAAGAGTACCCATTTCAGGGTATTGAGACTTTCCGGAGTTAAAAGCCAGCCTTACTGGGATTTTATTTTTCCCCGCAATATTGGGTTGTAAATTCATCCATTCACCACTAGACATGGTCATATCAACGTACATTGGGTCAAGCTGAGTAATACTTGCAAGGCTTTGTGGCTGGTTAGCCGTTACTAGTGCACCTTGAGTCACTTGTGATTTACCAATTTGGCCATCAATGGGAGCAATGACTTTAGTGTATTCAAGTTGAATCTCAGCTTTAGCCAGAGCTGCCTTAGCAATTGCTATATCTGCTTGAGATACAATTAAATTAGCTTGTACATCGTCATATTCTTGCTGGCTGACAGCATTTTGGCTAACAAGATCTTTTAAGCGACGACTTTTTGTTTTGAATAGTTTTAAATTTGCTTCGGCTTTTTTTAAGTCCGCTTGTGCTGATTGATACACTGCTTCATAAGGTGCTGCATCAATTTGATATAACTGATCACCTTTTTTAACGCTACTGCCTTCTTTAAATAAGCGGTCAACAATAATACCGCTCACTTGAGGCCTAATTTCAGCGCTCTGGTAGGCAACACTTCGCCCTGCCATATCTTCGTAAACCACAGCATCTTCAACTTTTACTTGCTGTACAGTTACAGAAACTGGCCCTTTAGAGCCTTGACCACCAGCACTCTGCCCAGGGTCTGCAGCATTTTGACTCTGCCAATAATAATAACCTAGCCCGCCAAGCACGATCAGCAGGACAATAACCCACCAGAAACGAGATTTTTTTTGCTCACTCATTTAAAACCCTTATATATCGTGTAACAAAGATACCATCTAATGGTTGCAATTCCATGAATTGTGTAAACTAACAATTGCCTGAAAACCAACCAATAACGAGTCGGCTATGTAAAACCAAAAAAACTATGGCTGCAGCAAAGGCAAGTGCATCAATTTTATATATTACTTGTACTGATATTACTTTCCTGACAAGCTAAAAGCATCCTCAGCACAGTAATCTGTCGAGAAAGTGTGAAATACAATGGAGTTCATCAGCTTTTGAGATAGATTACTTGTCTGAAAATATATAGGTGAAAACTCGAGATGAATAATTTGTTAATAGATAAGAGTTTGAGGCTCTATATTACATAGTGTTTTTAATTAAAGCAATTGTGTTTTTTATTTCGTTTGAAGTCATTTTACCATCCTTAAAAAATAAAACTTTGCCTTGCTGGTTAAGCACTATAATGGCTGATTTTTTTGGATTTAATTGCCAAGCTTGTTGTGCATTGCCGCTTTCGTCTAACACAATACTAGACCAATAGAATTTTTTCTTCGACTTTTCTGCTTTATTTTTTACCAGCAAGCCTGTGCCAAAAACAGCATCATCAAGATTAATGATTGTAGTGGTTTGATATTTATCGTGATCAAATTGAGCAGCTTTTAGCGCATCTATAAACCCTTGATTGATTTTTTTAGCCGAACTCCGGCCCGCCATATGCTGCACAGCTCGCACTTTGCCTGTTAAATTATCGCTTGACCATTTTTGGTAAGTGTATTCATCTTGATCAGCATCGTAATTAATTTCACCTTGAGTATCAATAGTTACAGGTTCAACTTGCTGGCCCACTTCAAGTGCCCAGGTCGACTCAACCACAAAACAAGCTAGCGCGAATATTCCAACGGTTGCAAAGGGTTTAATTGCAGTTGAAGGCTTGATTGAAAAAATAAAACTCATAAAAAATCCTTGTAAATCGATTAATTTGGAGAAAAGATTGTATCTTATAAGCTTTAAAAAGCCTATAAGCCTTTAACATTCTCAATTAATCCATAAACAAGGTTATTAAAAATTGGTGGGTAAAGACAATATTACAAACCACAAAAGTGCTTTATTTAAAAAGTCCGCAGGCAACTCGCGCACCGCCGCCGCCTAATTTTTTTGGTTGATCAGCAAAATTATCGCCATCAGCATGAACGATAAAAGCGTGACCTTTAAGATCTTTCATAGTCAATCTTGGCGCTAACACTGGTTGATCAACCTCACCTGCTTGTGTCACATACAAAGGTGGTAAGTCACCTAGATGACCCTCTCCCCATGGTTCTCCATGAGCTTGGGTATTTTTAGGATCAAAATGCCCGCCGGCTGAAACAGCAGCAGCCATTTTGCCTTCTTTTTTACCTGGTTCACAGCTGGCGTTGGCATGCATATGAAAACCATGCATACCTGGCGCCATATCTTTTAATGCAGGCTCAAAGACTAGACCATATTGAGATTCACTGACTTCAATTTCGCCTACAGCTTCAGCTACACCTTTATCGTTGACCGCATTCATAGTAATAGTCTCATTAGCCACAGCGGTTGCACTTAAGCCGTTGGCAAAGCCCATGCTTAGACCGATTGCAAGTATGGTAGATAGTTTTTTCATAGCATTATTCCTTGATTTATAAAGTTATAAATAGTTTGAATTATTCTACAAAATCATTGATGATAATTGAGTGAGTATGAATAAGGCCACCCACTGCTTGAATTGGAGTGAGTTGATCTTCACCACTAATCCACACCGCAACACCCTCACGAGCTGGTTTGAAATCTGATGATGGCCAAGCATAAATGTGTGAAATATTGTTATTGAACTTATAGCGCGCATAACCCAAAACGATAAAATCTTCAGGCAATACACGACTGGCATTTTCACCTCTTTTCACTTGGGTTTTAATATCAAAACCTAAGCGAGCAATGTTCACGTATTGAGGCTTCAACTCACTTTTACCAGCAAAATCAATTTGAATACCATCTTTTTTCAGTTGAGCTGTAAGCACTCCAGGCTTTTGCTCGACTGATAGATCACTTAGATTATTAATACCAGCCTTATCGCGCTTTTGAAACCAATCGCGCCATTCTTGTCCTGCTACTACAAACCCTGGAGTATAGACTGCATTTATCTTGCCTAAGGCTTTGTATCGACGCTGTCGAGCCGAATAACTAGCTGTGGAATAAGGGTCTTGCCAACCAAGCGAATTCCAATAATCCACATGAAACACTATTGGCACAACTTTTTGCCATAAGCCAGCTTGATCCTTTAATTGAGACACCCAAGCCTGGGCTGGCGGACAGCTACTACAACCTTGTGATGAATAGACTTCTAATACTGGGGTAACTTGCGAGGAAGATTTTAACGTAGCGGGTAAAGCTTGTGCTTGCCACTTGCCTTGCGCCAAAAGCCCTTGACTTGCTGATAAGCTCATAAAAATTGCGAGTGCAGTGGCGAAATATGGTTGAAATTTCATGGGTAGATTTCCATTTTTTATTTGGCTTCAATTGATGACTTGATATTTCTCAAAGATTTGTTACGACAAATTGCCTTGAGACAACTAGCACTATACAATTGGCTTTAATTGCTTGCAGCACAACATGTATTAACCACTCGTTAATCATATTTGCTAACGCTATTAACTAACATCAATAGAAACAACTTACAATAAACTATTTTCTCGGAGTATTACCATGACCATGATTGGCGCCAACTTATCACTCTCTAAAATGTTCGTAGCTACCCTTGCCGCAACTTCAGGTAGCATGGCCTCGGGTTTTCAAGCCACAAGTGCTCAGCCAGGTCGTAAGCTCGCAGCCTTTCAAAACCCCATGAGTT